>OLPC01000024.1_pt1 | contig 139377 bp, 100 predicted proteins | sample 1672341 | NCBI WGS metagenome assembly OLPC01 (sample SAMEA3136673, study PRJEB25190) | human gut metagenome | reverse complement strand
GTTTGATACTCTGCTCAATAGGCGAGAGTATCACCCACGAATCAGAGGAAACGAAGTCGCACACCACACCCTCTTGTTGCACAAAATCGCTCAAATTATTCAAGCCATTCGCATTTTGTACCGAACAAGCTCGTGTGTTAAAAATATTTGTTGCTTTTTGAGATAAAAGAATATTTGCATCTACCGTTATTGCATCAAATATTTTCACACCTGCAAAATCTACCAACATAATAGGATTCGTCTTGCTTGCAAAGTAACCTCGTAAGGCTTCACCATACCTTGCACGCATCCATTTGTTAGACGTGATATAGCAAAGATAACCATTAGGAGCAAGCAGGTTCATACCCAACTCATAGAAGAGACAGTAAATATCACCAGTACGTGCATAAGTTACGTACCCCATGCGTTCCAGCACATCGGCACTCTTACCCATAGATTGTAACTGAATGTAAGGTGGATTGCCGATAATACAGTCAAATCCCAAGAAGTTACCTTCGGCATCGAGTACTTCTGGAAACTCCATACGCCACTCGAATGCGCCAAGGTAAATTTTGTTAGAACGTATCTCCTCAAATATATTTTCTAAAGCTGCAACTTCTTTCTTTAAGTCGGCAATGTGCTTGTCCAACGCTTTCTTTTCCTTTTTTGTCGGTTCAAACAGTTGAGGTGCTTGCAGGGTTGCCAACTCAGAACGACGTTTGTTCAATCTTACCAATCGTACATCCCTGCGGTTGATTTCTGTTCTCAGTTTCGACTTGATTTCAGTTATAAGCGTTTCCAAATCCTGCTTTTCCCCTTTACCGTGGGCATTTTTGTATTTGGCTACAGCCTCCTTGTATTGGCTGATACTGATACCTGACTCTCGCAGTATAGTCTGAATACTGTCAGTCAAAGCGAAACGGTGAAGCAAGGAGTTGCCACACTTGATATTAATGTCGATATTTGGCAAGGTCTCCAAATAAGTATAGTTACTTTCAGCCGTATAGTAAGCATTCTTCAGCAATTCAATCCACAGCCGTAAGCGGCAAATTTTCACAGAGTTGGGGTTAATATCAACGCCAAATAAACAGTTCTCAATGATTTGACGCTTCTCCTTGAAAAGGGTTTCCTGCATGCGGCGACTTTCCGCATTGAGTGTGTTGTAAGCAAATAAGTTGCCTTCGGCATCGGTCACAATCAGCTCATCATTTTCAATGGTAAGTTGATAGTCAGCTTTGCGGATGCGCTTACCAGTAGCATCTACTAAAATACCCAATTCGTATTTCAAGAGTATCAGTTCATTGAGAGCAGACACAAGAAAGTGACCCGAACCAACAGCGGGGTCACATAGATGTAAATTGTTAATCAGTTCATTGGCTTCGGCTATATTGTCGATACGGTTGTATAGATCTGTACGGGTGGCGCAATTCCAGCCATAGCAATCGTTAAACTTTTGCAGTACGGTCTTGGTGATTGCTTCGCGGCACATAAACATAGTGATAAATCCCGGTGTGAATACTGAACCGTCTTTGTGACCGTTTATCTTCTCGAATATAAGACCTAAAACAGAGGCATTGATGAGTGTTTTAGCCTCTTCTTGCACTTCTTCACAGCCTTCGCTCGCAAAGTTATAAGCATCAAGAAAAGCGAACAAGTATTGCAGGGTAGGCAATGCGCTGACTTGCAGATTGCGTTTTGGGCTCCGCAATACGCTACTCGTCAAGACGGGAAGTTCCGTACGTTGTGAAAGGCTGTTTATCTTTATTGTTTTACTTTCCAAATCTGTCACCTCGAAAAGAGAACTGTTGAGATAAGGAACGTAAGCAAAATCACGCATAATGGACTGTGTGCGGCGGCTCATGTCACGTGCAAGCACTTGGAAAAATAGTGTATTGAGGTCATCATAGTCATGAATCTTGGCTGTTGAAAGAAACTTATAGATAACATCTCCATTGTGGTATTTCAACATCTGAGCCTCCAACAGTTTCAAGAAAAGAATGCGATTCATCCAAGTGATGCACAGTTCCATTGCGACATTGAATAACCGCTCCTCATAATCGTTTCCATACAGACTACCATTTACGTGGCGCAAACAATCCTCTGCATCCAGTTGGTTAATAGTATTCTCCAGTAATGAAGCCTCATCACGTCGTTCCACAGCTTTGCGTACAATCACGGTCTTGTTGTTCTCTTTGCGTTCCTCAATACCAATAATGTGTAGCAGCTCAGTGTAGAATCCACGGTTGAGCGAGTTGCTGTCGTTTTGGAACGATAGCTTCAAAAGGTGTGTGTCGCTGAATATTTTATAAAGTTCGATAAGTTTGCGTGAAGTGCTGCCATCTGTTTTATCAAGCAGATGTCGATAGTCCTGTAAGTTGAAGTAAGTGTATTCAAGGCTGTCCTTCACCTCCTCAATATAGGTCGTTGCAATTTCAGTATAGAAGAAGTCGGTTTTGCTACTGGTCTTGCGTCCATCGACAAAATCTTGAAACTCACGACGTAGTTGTTTGTTCTGATAGAATTTGCATTCAAACTCATGGGCATCAAAAATAAAGAATTCATGAACATTAGTAGCGATGAGATATTTAATATCGTTGTTCTTCTTACTGACACGTTCTTTGAGATAGTATAGTAATAATTCCTGCAAAGCCTTACGATTGAGATTGTCATTAGAAATCATCTCACTTTTGTTGGTAGTGCTCTTTACCTCAATCAATAACCCTATATTGGACTTGGTAGTTTTATCCAATCGGATAGCCAAATCAATATCTTCTTCGGGAGCCATGTAGTATGTCTTGTAGAATGTTTCGCTTAGGAAATTACGTAAATGTTCTTTCTGCGTTTCTTCTCTTTGCCCATCCACTACATTGTCTCTCAATGTGCGAAGGGCATTTTTGAATAGGTCAAAATCTGTTGTTTCAATCGCAACCTGTCTATATGCTTTGTTCAGAACTTGATTCGGTTTGAGTAGTCCCATGATGCTTGGTAAATGAGTTAATAAAATACAAAGGTAACCTAAAAACTTGATAATAAAGAATGAACGTATTGGTTTAACGAAAGTTTGTTCTACCGCCAACTATTATCAACATACAATAGCAGGCAGTAGATTTGATATGCCCACTTAATTATATTGTAATGTCAGTTAAAGCAATCACATGATTATCTTCCTTCGTGCTTCTCATTTGCGGCAACATCAGTACCTCATTTAATTTCTGGTTGTTTTCTATGCCTATGTGCTTGTACCCATATCGTGGCACATACTCCTTGAAGAACCGCACAAGTTCCTGCAATTCCTGCTCCTGCTTCTTGGCAAAGTTGCAGTGCACAAGGATGATGCACCAGTCGGGAAAACTATCCACGCCATTGCTGTACTCCCAAAAACGAATGTAGAATTTTACAGGCTTGATTCTCACACTCACGCAAAAACCGTTCATTGTCTGTGTCACGTGAAGGCTGTTTCTGTAACCGAACCTCTCACAAATGTAGAGGTCTAAATCCAATAAAAAGTCTTTCTGTACCATTATAGTTAATCTTTTAAGTTGATAAATAAGTCGTTATAATCTCATGTCACGCTTGCGCTTGGCTTTCTTCTTCTTTCTCAGTATCTCCGCCATTTCTTGGTTGGCTTCCGCATCGGCGACATTATATGAAGAACCGCTGATACTGAACAAACCAAAACTACTACCGGAGTTATCTTCGGAACTGTTCTGCAATACGGTCTGTACCGTTTCCTGTTTCGATTGCCGGATAGCTGCCTGCCTATGATTGAAATCATCCTCAAAGGCATTCTGTCTTAGTTGATAGTCGATATTCATGTAGCTGAACTCCCGACTGACCTTTGAGCCGGAAAAGGATATGCCGCCATACTCGAACTTCACGCCCTGCACCTCTCTTGTCGTCCTGCTGACCTTGAACTTCATTTCAATGTTCCGTTCAGAAAGAGCTTCTTTCAGTTCGTTCCAATTTCGGGCATGGGGCAGTTCCTCTTTCAATGCCTTGTAAACCTTATGCTTTGCCTTGTCGTATGGTCGCAAGCGTTCCTCCTTAATGTTATCCCTACCGTTAGCGAAATGCAGCCTGTATTTGGAGGTAAGCATCTTGCAGACTTTCTCGTTGCGATAAAAGTCGTTTTTGTCGCTGATGGTCTTGCCGTCATTATCCACACGGTTGAAAACGATGTGGCAGTGCGAATGTTCCCTGTCAGTGTGTCGGACTACGATGTACTGCGTATTCTCTGTTCCCATCTTCGCCATATAGTCATGGGCTATCTTCAACATGAGCTTATCATCTGTTTTTAACCGTTCCCCGTCTTCGGGTGAGAAGTTGAGTGAGGTATGCCCGACCGTGTTCTTTACCTTGTCATTGAGCAACGTCTGTAACTCAAACTGTTCAGCCATCTGTTCGGGTGTTCCTTCTACTCCTACAGCTTCCAGTAATTTGGATTTGTCCTCCCTCAGCACATAGCACACGCAACCGCTAAAAGATGTTCCTTTCGTCTGCTTACCTATCATCTTTCAGTCGGGTTATGAGTTGGGACACTGCCTTTGCCATGTTCTCGCACTTATCGGCTACGGCAAAGAATCCGTAGGTGTTCGCCTGTCTTGCCAGTTGATTGAGATTGGTGCTCTCGCCAATCAACTGCCGGATGACGGCAAGATGGTCTTTATTGATTCGTTCCCGTACCGTGCCGTTCATGATGAGCGAACGGATGGTTTCGCTTTTACTCTGTCTGCTTCGTCTGCACAATGCACCCAGCCAACCGAGTTCATCGTCTGTCAGACGTAAGGTGATTATGTTGTTTTTCTTCATCTGTTCTATCTGTTTTTTTAGTGAATAATCCGGTTGATGTAACTTGAAAAGTCCGTGACCATCGGGAGCCGTCCCCTCATCTTTTTAAGGGGCAAGTGGTCGGGATTTGTAATACACCGACATTAACTTGCTATCCTAAAAAAGATGTGACTTATGGCTTAGAAGCCGAATCCCTTCCTCTTGGGTCTCGGTCGGACTGAAACCTCGTTTTTCTTATCCTTCACCGCTTTCCTGCCACATAGGAAGTCGTTCAAATCCTTGTACTCGGAGTAGTGGATGGAAGCATCCCGAACCCGATAGGAGAGTGCCCGTTGCAATTCCAGACAAGCCTTGTTCCCTGCTTGGTCGTTATCGAAAAAGCAGGGGATGCGCTCATAGTCCGACAACCTGTCCATAACCTTGCCAAGATTGGAAACGGAGTTGAGAACCATGTAGTCCTGTCCTTGCAAGCCGGAATATTGCGGTTGCTTCTGCTTACGGAGAGTCAGGAATGAAAGATAGTCCATGAAGCCCTCGAACAGATAGCAAGTATCCGGCTGTTGTTTCGTTTGCCGTATGTGCGTGATGTCTTTGGGAGCGATACAGCCTTTGAAGAACTGATTGCGTACCTCATAGCCTCCTGCCACGTTCTCAAAGCCGATGGCAAAGTAAGGTTTGCCGTTATGGGTGAAGTGGAGTTCTTTACATTCGCTCTTGGCAATATCCCTATCAATACTTCGTTCCTGCAAGTATCGGAGCAGTGCAGGGTGCGCAAGCTCCCTGACTTCCAACTGCTGAAAACTCGGTTCGGACGGTTGCTGACGAAAAGAAAACGATGTGGGGCGAATATGCGGTGCCTGCCCTGCTATTTTGGCAAGCAGCGAGGGTACATAATCGTCCTGATAAAGTTCCCTTACCAGTGCGAGGATATTGCCACCTTTGCCCAGCCCGAAATCGAACCATTGATTCAATCCGGTATTGACCTTGAATGACGGTTCGGATTCTTCCCTGAAAGGTGATTTATACCAAAGGCTGTTTCCCTGTTGCTTGACGGGTGAATATCCCAAACTTTGCAGATAGTCTGCCAATCTGATTGCTTTTGCTTCTTGTATGTTCATTGTATAATTTACGGGGGATTTAGTGATGAGTGAAAAAACGATGATTTGATGAATGGGCAACATATAGCTTTGTATTTCAATAGGATAACCGCTCAACAATATCTCATCATAATACTCACCAAAAGAGAAATGATGTCTGTCCTTGCTTTCTTTTTTCATCAGTAAAATATCTTTGTTGAATAATTGATGAGCATATATCTTTTTGATATTCAGTATATCTATATTACGATTCATCATTTCATCAAAATATTAAGGTATCTCCAGCTGTTCTTTCGTTACCGTGTAGAATCTGCCTGTTCTGCGTATCGGTGAATAGTGGCAGTCCCGTGTGTAATCGACTTGATAGGTGGTGTAGGTAAGGGTATTGTGCGCAGGAGTGAGTTTCCAACAGTCCTGCACCACTTTCCTTACCTGATGCTTCTCCACCTTTACCTGTGTGTTTATCAGCAACGGCAGCATATCATTCAGGCAGAAAGATAAACTTTCTATACCTACACTCTCCATGATGTCGAGTATGAGTTCGGACATTTCTATTTCCAACCGGTTGCGGTTGCTGCGGATGATACGTTGCAAGGCTGCGGTATGCAGTAGCACCGGATTGAACCACATGCGACTTTCTTTTTCTGTAGATAGCTTACGTTGGGTAAGGAAATGCAGGAAAGCCGGAATTTCATCCTTCAGCTTTTGCAGGAAACCTGTATCATCGTTTTCAAGTCGGTTTATCTTCCTTACCCAATAGCGTGTTTCCCCTGCATCTATGATAACAGGCAGATATTCGTTGTTAGAGCATAGCACGAACTTGGCGAAGAAGGCTATCTCGTCACGGTCTTTGCCTTTGGCTTCCACCTTGTAGGAAAGCGTGGTGCTAAGGTTCTTCAAACGCTCGCTGTCCTCCCTGCGGCTTAGCAGTACCTCGTCCACCACGATAAGTAACTTTCCTGCCCAGTCGGAATTGAACTGGCTGCGGAAGTCCTCGTTGGTGTTGAACGTGACATTGTTCTGAAAGACGGCTTTCAGAAAGTTCAGGAATGTGCTCTTGCCCGTGTTGCGTTCTTCCGACACCAACAGCAGGATGGGTAGTTTCTGCACGGGTTGCAGGTAGAGCAGTTGCAGGTAGTCCATGCCCAACTCGTATTGCTCCCCGAAGATATGGCGCACCAATGAACGGATATGTAGAAAATTCCCCTGCACGGGCTGATGTCCTATCGGCTCGTACAGGTTCAAAAACTTGTCCACTACTGGCTTGTAGCCTACATGGTCGGGAACGGTACAGAAACCGTCATACTTCGGAACACTTGCCATGAATCCCTTGCCGTAGTCCTGACGGAGCGTCTCGGCATTCCACGGGATGCGTTTCCTTACATAGCCACCGTTCAGTCGTGGCTGGTTCACTAATTTGTAGAGGGTTGTACCCACACGGATAAACTCCTCCCTTTCAATGTTGATTTTTGTCATACGTCATTCGCTTAATCGTTTAATAATTAGACCGCTGCAAAGTTATCGGGTATGACACAAACCATTGATACGAAAAACTAAGCGGAATGACGCAAACAAATCCGATGATGAAGAAAATGCACTTTCCGTTAGTAGATTGGTGGGTAAAAACAAGACAATCCAAAGAGTCCTGTTAAACATGGCGGCTCTTCGGATTGGTCTCATACGCATGAATGGCAATACACCTACATATTATTTCTGTTCTTTGGTGTTGTGCGGATTCAATGATTCAGTGACGACAATACTTCATTCACTATCTAATTATGATTGCAGGATTGAAACTTTTCTGTTGATATTCAGCGAAAAGAAGATACTTGCTTTTTCTTTTCGCAAGTACATTCTCTCCAACAAGGCATTGCGCACCTGCTGCGCACCGTATGAATTAATGCGGAAAGCGAGGGCGACAACCATGGGAAAGCTATACACATCGGCATAATATCCGTTCTCCAACCGGATATACTTCTGTGCTTCGTATTCTTTCAGTACACAGCTTTTGTAAACGGCTCGGATGGCTGCACGGACTGTCGGGGCGATTACCCCGAACAAGTCCGTCAGTTCCATCTCACTCATCCATATTTCACCATCCGGCACAAACACTGCACCGTGCTCATTCATTGTGATAACTGCTCTTTCCATAGCCTTATACCATTGAAACATCATTGAACATCTTGTTGAGCTTGTTCCCGAACATTGTCAGGTCATTGTCGAGTTTCTGTGTGGTTATCTTCGCATAGATTTGGGTCGTGACGATGTTCGTATGCCCCAAGACACGGCTTACACTTTCTATCGGCATCCCTTTGGTCAAAGCCAACGTTCCGAAGGTATGACGGGCACAATGGTAGGAGATTTGCTTCTCTATGCCACATTCTTTGATTACTCTTTTCAACTGTTTGCACATCGTCCAATAGTTGATTTCTCCGAATACCAGTTTGTCTTTGGAAAGGTGCTTGTACCGTTCTATTATCTGCAAGGGTATGTCGAGCAGCTTTACTTGAAAGGGAACATTGGTCTTGTGGCGTTTGCCGACTATCCATTTCTCGCCGTTAACCTCTACAATCTCATCCGTTGTCAGTTCTTTCATATCCACAAAGCTGAGTGCCGTGAAACAGGCGAACACAAACAGGTCACGAACCAATGTGAGTGTGGGGCTTTCAAACTCATGCGATAGGATGGTCTTTATCTCGTCCTCCGTCAGATACTCACGTTCCTTCACATTGGGGCTGATATGGAATTGCGCAAACGGGTTTCTCGGTATCAGCCCGTTGTAATGCGCTCTCATCACCACACCTTTCAGCCACATGCAATTGAGCCATATCGTGGCGTTCTTCAAGTTGCGTTCCGCTGTAAGGTAGGCTGCAAACTCCTTGATGAAGTCGGGAGTAAGTTCCAGCATGGACATATCGTTTCGTTTATAGAACGACTTGATAAAGGCGGCTACATAATTACGTGCCCTCATCATCACCTTGTATGTCCCGATGGTGCGGTCTTTGCCCACACGTTTCAGGAAGTTGGCGCAATCCTTGTCGAAGGCTTTTATAAGTGTTTCGTATTCGCTGCCGATACCCTGATAGGCATTGCGCACCATTTCAGCCGTAACAAACGCTTCTCGGTCGGATATGCGCTGGTAGTGCTTGATGATTTGCGCCTTGATGTTGTCCAAGGCAAGGTTAATGTCCCTTGCTTCCTGTCCCTTGCCTTTCGCCTTGTTCCCTTTCACGTCCCAAAGTGTCTTTGGAATGCTCTGCTTGCAACTGAACTGTGATACAGTCCCGTTGATTGTCACCCGTCCCATGATGGGAACGATTCCGTCTTTCTCCTTGCTGCCGTTCACGTAGAACAGCACCTTGAATGTGCTTCTGCTCATGTCTAACTTTTTTTGGTTGCAAAACTAATTATCAACGAGTTAAACCTTGATAAGCAAACCTCAGCAGAGCAATGCAAACGGTACGGACTATGTTAAATCTTACTTTCGGACGGGTAACGATTTGAAAACCTTCCTGCTTCAATATTCCGCTTTTCATTGCGTTTTCCCTTTTTTGCCGTTGGCTTCGTCTGTCACCGCAAACGCTTTATTCATAAGCCATTCAGTGCCATTTCTCCCTTTTTATTCGTTTATTCCAGAGATTTTATGTATATTTGTCACAGATGGGCATAGTGTTTATCACCGGATGTCACACAGCATCCGGATTTTGTGGTGAAGGCATCAGTGCGGAAGAGGTATGAAGTGCAGACAATCAAGTAGAGAAGAAACTTTGAAGTCTGAATGATTCTCTTTAATAATGAATGACGTCATTTTGTATCTGCTTATTTAATCTGCTGTTATACCCCTAATATAAAGACAATATTGGGAAAATGATGTATGACATGATATAAAATGTTAAGAATAGCAATCTATTCTGATAGAAATTATATTTGCTCTCAGATAATAATCGGTTAAGAACACAATCTATATTTGTTTGATTTTAAAATAATAGATTTATGAAAAAGATTTTTTTAAGACCTAAGGATAGGCAAAGAACAAGTAATCCTAAAAAAGCTTCACAAGAATATTACTTGTGTTCCTCAAATCGTATTCTTACAGGAAGACGCCATTCCGGTGACGAGAATGGGAAGACGTGGTTTGAAGATGCAGGATTAGAGGCTGTTGATGAGTCTGGTAATATAGTGTCTGGCGAGATTTCTGTTACATCTGTAGAATGGTCTGAATGGTCTAAAGAATCATCCGGACAAGGTTTTGATGCATTGAATAATAGGGTTATTGTGGGACGCGAACATAGAGGAGACGAGAATGATAAAACAAGGTATGCAACAGCAATAGTCCTGTTTAATGGTAAGAATTGCATGACAACGGATAGAGTCTCTTCAAGTCGTATAAGAGAGTCAAAAGGCATTTGGTGTTGTTCTGATTCTGAAAGGGTAATGACAGGAAGGCATCATTCTGGCGATGAAAACGGCAGGACTTATTATAATTATTCCAAGATTTTTTCTTTGGAGCCAAATACAGAACCTGCGCCAAAGGATACTATAATTGTTCCTGATAAAAGGATGCAGAGTGAATCTATGAAAGAGAGTAACAGCTCCTTCTTATGTCCGCCTAATATGGTGTTGACAGGAAGATTTCATTCTGGTGATGAGAATGGTATAACTATTTATGAATATGCTTCTTTAAAAGCGATTTCTGCCGATGGAGAAGTTATTGCTGATGCTGATATTACAGTCCGGAATGTAAAGTGGATGGAGTATAAAAAAGAGTCGACAGGTGAAGGATATGATGCTCCTTATGGAAAGGTGATTGTAGGAAGACGCCATTCCGGTGATGAGAATGGTGGCACTGCTTATGCCATTGGAGAAGTTTTTTATAATGGACATCCCACATATATTAAAGAATATGATATCTCTGCACCTAAGAAAGAATCGGACGGTGTTTGGTTTAAGACCGATGACTCTTGTGTAATTACAGCACGTCATCATTATGGTGATGAGAACGGAACAACTTATTATGGATTTGGAAAGATTGTTTGTGATGAGCCAATCATGTCTGATAAGAATATAGTTTTGCATGTAAAAATGCATTCAGAAGAGAAATATTTCCCAATGAATCCTGTAGATTATATCCGCTTGTCAAGATTGCGTCGCCATGTAAAAGGTGGTACAGATTATGGTTATAATAAAATTACTAATACTTTTGTAAAAGGTGATTCGCATTCGTCGGAGTATTATGATATACCTTTGGAGGTCATTATGAAACAGCATATTCCTTATGGAAAATATGAATTGATGAATCTTCGTCCGCACGATCCGAACAGTTTCGGAAAGGGAGAAGTATTTTTGCAACCGGATGATAATTTGACAGGTGATTCTGATCCTAACCATAGGGTACCTTGCATTATGTATTATGAAAATGAAAGCGAAAATAAAAAGAAAAAAACTATATCCTACTGGTTTTTCTTCGGGTATGACTATGCGAAGACTTTAGGAATAAGTGGAAGCCACCAAGGTGACTGGGAAAAAGTGACGGTAAATCTGAATGATGAAGGGAGAATAGTATCAGCAAATTTGAGTCGTCATGAAGAATCTAAAACTCTTCCTGCAAGCGAATTGGAAATTTATCATGGAGAAAAGGATGAATTGACAGTTTATTGCGCTAAGGGGTCTCATGCTTTTTATAATAGAGCCGGAGTTTTTGGTATGAAAGTTCCTACTGCTTACGATTATACAGATAACAAAGGTTATGATTGGATTGCAACAGATAATGTGATTTCATTGGTAGATGATAAGCAACTTTGGAAATATTTCGCAGGAGCTTGGGGAGAGGTTGGTGAATGGTCAACGACAACAGGACCTCTTGGACCATGGCAAAAATGTGATGAAAGATCTAAATTAGCTCGGAAGCATTACAATCCTGACATCAAATCCCTCATAGGGGAGAACCAGGTGCTGTTGGTGATTGACTATTCAAAAAAAGTATCGGAGTCAAAAAAAGAAAGCGAAGGTGGAGCCGCTTCTATTTCTAACCACAAGGGAACTCATATTTTATGTACTTATGCGCATAGCGGAGATGAGAATGGAAATACAACATATTACTTTTCTTCATTGACGGCAATAGACATATATGGTACGAAAAATACAGACGGAATTACTGTTGAAGATTTAAAATGGACGGAGTGGCATAAGCAAAGTGAGTCGCAGAACTTTTTTGTAACTACTGAGATGCAGGATGAAAACAGGCATTCTCGAATTATTACAGGAAGAGAGCATGTAGGAGATGAAAATGGAAAGACGAGATACCAGACAGGCTTGTTAAGATATAAAGGTAAGCTGGTGAAGATTGTTCCATATCCGGATGCCGATATGTATATACATGAAAGCAGGAATGAAACAGTATATCCAAAAGATAACCTGGTTATTATTGGTATAAAACATTCCGGTGACGAGAATGGTATAACTACATATTTCCAAGGTTATATTGTTGCAGATAAATAATCAGAGATGAATAGTATTATAATAAGTAGCTGTTCAAAATTAACCGATATTATAAAATTACTAATATGTTATATATCTTTGCCATCATCCTGTGCGCTGTTCAGGGCTTCATCCCAAAGTCTCATCGGTCGTGTAGCCCGCTACACTCCCTCTTCGGACTTTGGAATGCAGCTCCAGAACAGTACACAATATGATGGCAATTAATTTAGAACATCTACTTAAATAATCCTAAACATATATATGCTATGAACAGATTTTTAAAAAAAACGTTGTGGCTCTTTGGTGTTTTTTTTCTTTGTGTGATGTTTTTCTCGTGTGAGATGTATGATGTTGATTATAATGATTATCATACTTCTGTAGAGGCTGATTGCGATGACTCGGTTTATGATAAAAACGAAGGAATATATAAGGGAGAAATATTTTTGGTACGTGATGTACGCTTTCCATATGGTGATAGGACATATGACAGTGTTGATGTAAGACTGGGCAATCATGTAAATAAAGAATTGGAAATTATGGAATTACCTGTAAAAAGCCTTTTTGATAGATACGAAGACCGTAAACTATTGGCTGACATCCCCTCATGGGTTTTAGAGAAAAAGATAAACATTACTTTTAAATATAAATTATATTTTAATATCTTATACGAACTCCCTAAGGAAGGTGAAGTGGTAGATATAGACATAGACAGCATTATTTCAAATGATTTCTCTGATTCTCGTGGAAGTATTGAGATAGATTATCATCATAGAATTTATGCTGACAGTGTTTACAATGAAGATAAAACACAAAAGTTGAAATTTGATGTGAACGGATCTGTTTATCTATGGAGGGATGAAGATGTGATGAATCTGAGATTCAACAAACTGGAGATTAATGACAAGGTGTTTATTGATGAAAAAAATAATCCACGTTATTTAAGGATTATAATTTCAGGAAGAAGAAGAAACATATAAAACAAGCTTGAATAAGCAGACCGTCGTTGGCAAATCTCGTCTTCACCGCTTTACAACGCAGGGACATCGTGCCTGAAGCTTTGGTGTTACAGTAGCAGTGATTGAATTTACGTTTTAACCCGAATCGCATCAGGCTTCCATTCTTCTTTCGTGCTGCTGTCAGGCAAATTGTATTAATCTTTATCGAAGATGTAGCGGGCTACACCGTGAAAAAGCAGAATACAAGATGACGGCGGCAGTGAGGAAGAAGGATGAAGGGCATATAACAAACTTTAAATGTATAATCGGCGTTCTAATAACCGCTTCGGCTTTAAATTTTGATTAGTATGAGATTAGAAACCATTGTCAATACAGCTTTTATATTATATTTCTACTCTGTCATGACATACAGACTGGTACGTTATATAAGAAGCAAAGAATATTATTCGGTTAAAGTGCAATTGCTCATCATATTCATAAGTACAGTAATAATAGTAGGCATTTATTTCCTGACAAAGTAGTTGTCTCAATGATATATGCGGACACCGGATGCTGACTGACAGACTCGAGAAGACCGGGTCTGCCGGACGGCAGAATAAAAAAACGCCCCGAACGAAGTCTTACGGACTGTTCGGGGTGAAATGTCTTAATAGTGCTTATGCTGTTCCGTTATCTCATATATGTATCTGTATGCCTTTCCGTGTATTGCGGCAGACCTCTTATGATGAGCTGTCGGCAGACGGCGGGCGGCTGTTCTGTCAGAAACGGAAGCTGAGATAGACCCTCAGTGAGGAGGTGGAGAACTTCTCCTTTATGTCCTCTCCGCTCTCGTCGTCGGATATGATGCTTCCGTATTTGCCGCTTCCGGAGCGTCCCTCAATGCCTATGCCTATAGCCTTCCACGTAACCTCGCCGCCGTAAGTGAAGAAAGACACGTAGCTGCCGCTTATATCCTCGTCGATAATGAGCATGGAGTAGGTGGGCACGAACCTGAAGTAGGCAGACACGCGCAGGTCGCCCACAGGATTGACCGTGGCTGACGCGCCCAGCAACGCGCCCAAGTCGCACTGGTGCATGCCCGAAAGCAGTGCGGGAGAATCCTCATCCTCATAATAGTTGTTGTAGTCTTCGCCGAAGTCCTTGTATTTGGTATAGTTCACGTCCATGCCCAAGTCCAGGGCGAATTTGAGCTTTCCCCAAATCGGTTTCTTGTGAAGATATATGGTGCGTCCGCTTGTGAGCGACACTCCGAAGCTGCCTTCAAGGTCGTTGCCGTATTTGGGAGACAGACTCTGGCTGACGTATCCTATGGTGAGGAACTTCTTGCGTCCCCATACAGATTTGTCTTTCTTCTCCTTCTCATTGCTGTCTATTGTCGCCTTGAGTTCCCTCACGGTGTTCTCAAGAGAGTCTATCCGGTGCTGTATGCTGTCGTTAGTCTGTGCCTGCATCTGCACGCAAGCCAGTGTGATGAAAGCTGCGAATAATGTTTTTCTCATAACATATAAGTCTTTTTGTTGTTATCTGTAATATCTTCTGAATGTCACTGTCTCTGTGTATGTCTGTGTTCCGCTCTCGTCCGTACCGTTGTCCTCGAGCGTCAGCTCCATCTCGTCTGCCGACACCATTCTCACCGTCACATAGTCGGTGAATGCTCCGTAGAACAAAGGGCACGACAGTCTGTTTCCGTCGATGGTGTATCTCTCTGAGAGAGGAAGCTCGGTGTCGTCCATCAGGGGCGACTCATACAGAGTGCATACGCTGTAGTTGTCGAAGCCGATAACCATGTAGCTGTCGTCCGTTTCGGAAGTGATGTCACGGTCGGCACTCATCCTGTATGGCTCGCTTCCGTCGGACGGAGTGAACAGAGCGTCGGCAACGACGTGCGTGCTCACCCATCTGCCTTTCACATACTCGCTGTAGTCCACACCGCCTCCATCGTCAATGTCGCCTTCCTGACCGTCGTCTCCGTAGTCCAGGTTGCCGTCATCCGAGCCATATCTCTTGAATGTGATGGTCTGGTTGTATATGGTCGTTCCGTCTATGTCCGTACCGTTGTCTATGAGAGTCATCTCCATCACGTTTTCCGAAATTATTCTCACCGTCACGTGTTTGCTGAAGTCACCGTAGAACAGCGGACACGACAGCTTGTCACCGGCAAGCCTGTATCTTGCCGACACCGGCAGCTCAACCATGTCCTCAGGCGATCCCGACTCATACAACGTGCACATATTGTTGCGGTCGAAGCCTATCACAGCGTAGTATTCGTCGGTCTCCGAGGTGATGTCGCGGTCGATGTCCTGTACGAACGGGTCTCCCCCGCCTGCAGGTGTGAAATGCTCGTTTTCCACAACATGCGTTGTCACCCATTTCCCTTGCAGATAATTGTAGAGCCTGCTTTCCTCACTGTCTTCCCCGTTGTCGCATGAGGCAAGACAGAACGTGAGCAGCGCAAGACACACGCACCATATTCCTTTTGTCGTGATGACGCTGCCCAAAGATAGATTTCTCATCTTATAAACATACTTCTTTCCCGGTTCCTGAAAAGACTTTTTCCGATTAAACTCCAGAAGCGCAGAACCGCAATGCCGTCGTATGGCATCTTCAGGAAGCATGAAAACATATTATCCATAGTCAATTAACAGATGGTATGTGTTACTTCCCGGCATATTCCATCCGGCATACCGCTTCATCTTAATGTTTTTGATTCAATGCTGATATAGCGCAAACGGGCGGAAATAGAACTTGTTCTTAATTTCCCGAGTGCAGCTATATCTTATGCAAAGATGCCGCAAACGAGCGGAAAGAGAACTTGTTCTTAGTTTCCCGAGTGCAGCAAAATCTTATGCAAAGGTAGATTTATTTTATGATAATTTATCATATTTAATCAGAAATTATTCTTAAATATATTAGTTATGGTGAATAATAGAACAAACAAGACGGTATTATATACTTTTTTGTTTAGTATTTTTAATAAAACAGAAATACTGACTCTTTCGTTAGAGAAAGCATTTTTATTTGAATCGCGTTATATCTACAAAGATTCTCTTTTATCCTGACAGGTCGTCAGGCTTCATCCCTCTTCCATGCCACTGCCATAAAGTCCGCTTTCCGGTCTTACCGAAGATGTTGTTTGTTACACCGGAAAAAGCGGGCGGCAGTATGGCGGCAACAGTGTAAGAAGGATGAAGAGCTTACAATAAACCTTTAACGTATAATAGTCGTTCTAATCACCGGTTTGGGTTGAATGAATATTCATGCATTACGGGAAGTAAAAAATCTTTACATTATTTTTTTCAAAAGCAGGAAGCTCGAAGGTGTTTACAGTGTATAAAAAGCGCATACCGATTCGTTTCCGTAGTGCGCCATCCCTTACTGTCACGCGGAAAAGCCCGTTCCGGCTTTCCAAAAATGCCTTTCCTGCATGCCGGAACACACCCTCCCGTAACCTCAAAAAGCCCGTTCCGCGTTCCCGAAAAGCCTTTCCTGCATGACGGGAATACCCCGTATGTCCCATATATGAGCATATGTCGCTGACTGTCAGACATATATGCGAATAGCGCATAAGTCGCGTATTTGCGTCCGTGAGCCTATGCCGTCGGCTGTAGGACGCTCTCGCGGAGTTGAGGATTGGTGGGAATGAATAATTATGCACGTTATTAATGCATGCAGATGCAAGTATGCTTGTTTCTTTGACACATTATATCATTATGCGCTGGCAGCAAAAGTAGAGACGCAAAATTTTGCGTCTCACAAGGAGAAAAGCATTTATTCTTCAGCGTATAATTGCTTGCTGGATTGCTATGGAGTGGACGGGAGACGCAAAATTTTGCGTCTCTACTGAGGGGATACGCATTTATTGTCAGCGGATTATTTCATATATATGTTGGTATGGGTTGCTCGGGAGACGCAAGATTTTGCGTCTCTACTGGGCTGGCGCCGTTATTTTTACCACAGCGACAAGCCCTACAGGGATTACAGCCGCAAAAATACTCTGTCACGTTGTTTTTGGTTCAATATTTATTTTTTTAGGTTCGATTATGACTGGCATTGTAATATCAGGGACTTATTTTTGCAATAACGTAATAATTAAAAACACACGCTGATGAATTACCCGGATGAATATATGAGTCTTTTCCATAGACTCACCGTTGTCGCCAGTACGTGGGTGTCTCCGCAGGATGCGGAAGACGTGGTACAGGATGTGCTTGTCGGCATTTTGGAAAAACAGGATCTGCGCTTGCAAACCCTCTTCTGCTGTGCCAAGGCATACGCTTTCATGGCGGTGAAGAACAGATGCATGGGCTGGCTCCGTATGAAACAGCGCATGCGCGCGCGGTATGATAATATGTGTATGCGGTCGCATGATGCGGTTGATTATGAAGAACCGCAAAGCGCGATGGAATATAAGGAGCTGGAGTCGCGCATACGCAACGCTGTCAAATCGTTGAAAGGCAGGCGCAGGCAGGTTTTTCTTCTCAGCCGTGAGGAAGGGTGCCGTAACGCAGAGATTGCCTCGCGTCTCGGTATATCGGTAAACACGGTGGAGTGTCATATGGCTGCGGCACTGAAAAAATACGCGAGCGGATTCATGCGGCATAGGCGGGCAGCCGATGGAGGAATGCAGGCATGAGTGGGTTAGGGTGATGAAAATATAAACATGAAGGCTTTATCGTCTCATATATTATTCTTACCTTTGTATAAGCTAAGCTTCGGCTCGGCAATATCAGGTCCGGTAAAACCGTGTTTCCCTGCCTTGCTGTCGCACTAACCAAACATTCATTACATTAATATATATATAAACAGAACTTGTGTGGAGTTATAACCATGAACGCTAAATGTATCCATAGGGTTATTCTGATTATCATATTGTCCTTGCAGGCTGTGTTGCCGGGGCAGTCGTCTGACTATATATTCCGTCACTATGACACCAACGACGGGCTCTCACAGAATTCCGTCTTCAGTATTCTTCAGGACAAGACAGGATTCATGTGGTTCGGCACGCGTTGCGGTCTCAACCGCTTCGACGGACGCTCTTTTAAGGTGTATCACCGTGGCAGGCTTCCTTATTCTCCCGGTAATGACCACATCAACGCACTCTATGAGGGACCTGACAACGAGCTGTGGATAGGTACCGAACAGGGACTCTATGTCTATTCCACCCTCAACGACTCCTTCCGCCGCTTTGATGTCCGTACAGCTCAGGGGCAGGCTGTGGGAGGCAACGTCAACGCCATCACCGGCAACGACAGATACATCTATATATCTTCCACCACGGAAGGCATCTATGTTTACGACATCCGCAGTAAAAGGCTCACGTTCAAGTCCATCGACGCAGGTCCGTCGGTGTTCAGCATGGTCATTGACGGCAAAGGAGTGCTGTGGGTGGGCTATTACCGCAGCGGCATACAATACACGCGCGACAACTTCCGCACCGTCCATGCGCCTCGCGACACCGAGGGCAGACGTGTGCTGGACGGCTTGACTGTCACGGGAGTCACGTTCTCTGACGACGGCAGGATGTGGATAAGCACCATGGAGAAAGGTCTGTTTCTTTACGATATGCGTACGCATGAGGTGGTGTCCATCGTCGACTCTTACAAGGGCGGTAAGCTCTATGCCCATTCGCTTCTGAAGGCAGGCAACGAGCTGTTCATGCCTACCGAGACAGCCCTTGTGGTGCATAACGTAAGGACGGGAGTAACCCAATGCTACGACTACGAGCCTACCGACCCTTTCTCCCTGTCGGACGTCCATCTGCAGACAGCCTATAGGGACCGTGACGGAGGCATATGGATAGGCAGCTATTTCGGCGGCATCAACTATCTGCCGCGAATCAACAACACTTTCACCAATTACTTCCCCCGTGTGGACATAGCCACGTCGCTCTTCGGACGAAGGGTGCATCAGATGGTGGAGAACTCGCAGGGACGTATATGGATAGGGACGGAAGACGGCGGCATAGGCTGGTTTGATCCGGTCAATGCCCGGTTCCGTCAACTGAATCTTTCCGACCTGTCTGATAATGTACAGGGACTGAATATTGTCGGCGGTATGTTGTGGGTGGACACATTCCAGGAGGGAGTGACCATTGTCAATCCTGCGACAGGAAAGGTCGTGGGAAGGCTCACCGACAAGGAGAACGGACTCAATGACGCCAATGTGTTCATATGCAGGGAACTGCATGACGGACGGGTAGCCATAGGCAATTTCGGAGGGCTGAACATATGGAATCCCGCAACCCGGCAGATGACATCCGTTACGGACATTCCTAAGAAAATAGTGTATGCCGTCCTTGAAGACCACCAGCACAACCTGTGGGTCGCCGTATACAATGACGCTATCTACATGCTGCCTGCAGGCGGACGGGCGTGGAAAAAGTTCTCCGGCAATGGACAGAAAACTGACGACACGGTGTGTCTTTTCGAGGATTCGCGTGGAGGAATATGGGCGGCTACCAACGGCAACGGTGTAAGCCGGTATAATACGGGCACAAAACGTTTTGACGTCATGGACTTCTCTCTCAACAAGTCACGGCTTGCCGTAGTCAGCATCAGCGAGGACCACAACGGCAGGCTGTGGATGGGGACAAACGAGGGACTGCTGTGCTACAATCCTGTCAACCAGTCAGCCCGCTCGTTCACGACAGCCAACGGACTTCTTGACAATAATTTCAGCTATTCCTCCGCGCTCTGCAGCCGTACGGGAAGAATGTATTTCGGCAGTCAGAGCGGGTTGACAAGCTTCGTTCCCGAGTCGTTGGACAGTCAGGGCTCCACCGACAACATCATTGCCACGGAACTTATAATAAACGGTCAGACGATGGACAACAGCTCGAAGGACAGTCCGCTCACACACAGCATAACGGCGACAAGGAAGATAGAGCTCGGTTACAGGCAGAACTCGTTCGCATTGAAGATGTCCGTGCTCTCCTACAGGGAAACGCAAAACAGGGAGCTTGTCTATATGCTTCAAGGGTTTGACAAGGGATGGCAACAGCTTTACAACGACAATTACATCCGCTACACCAATCTTCCGGCAGGCAGCTTCCGCCTGATGGTGAAAGACCCTTACAGCAACGGCAAGAATGTGTATTCGCTCGACATCGTTGTACGTCAGCCATGGTGGAACACATGGTGGGCATGGACGGTATGGCTCTCTGTGGCAGGGGCGGCGTTATGGTTCGTTTACAGGTATGTCGTCCAGCGGTCGGAGATGCTGAGGAGGATAGCCATGAGCAAGTTCGAATTTGAGAAGGAAAAGGAACTCTACCTTAGCAAGATAACCTTCTTCACCAATGTGGCTCATGAGATACGGACACCGCTTGCGCAACCACAGCCACTTCCGCAACCACTTCCATAGCCACAGCCGCAGCCACAGCCACTCCCGCTTCCACAACCACAGCCACTTCCGCTACCACAGCCGCTTCCACTTCCGCACGCACTCGCCGCTCTCATCATTCTCGCACTTGGTTTCATACTCATCTGAGCCTCATTCCCAATAAGTCTCAGACCTTCATTTGTCACATTCTTTTTCATAATCATTTAATTTTTAATTTATTAATAAACACCGGACCGTCCGGCATCCCTTCTCACTCTCTCACCACCTCACTTGCTCACCCTCTCACCTTCCCACCTTCTCCCCTTCTCACCCTCTCCTTTTTCCCCTTTTACTTTTTTACCTTTTTACATTTTTACCTTTTCCTCCACATCACAGCTCCCTCCATCATCAGTCTCTCCACCGCGTCCCTCACGCATCCGTCCACATACGTCACGTCCATCTTCAGCCTGTCCGCCACGCACGCCATGATGCCCTTGCGCAGCTCGCGCCATGACTGTTCCCGTCGCAGCAGCGACAGGATGTTGAAGCACAGGTCATTGAGCACAATCTCCCTGTAGCCCTTTCCCGTCACCGTCGGCACGCACGCTATGTCGCGCATGCCACACGTCCAGTGCCCGCAGAGCGAGGATATGAGCAGTGCCCGCGCCTCCGTGTGCCATCTCTCAGGGATGGAGAATATCCGCATGTAAGGATTCACGGCAAGCACACATCCGTCCCTACGTTCCTCGCCGATGTTGAAGAACTCCACCACACGTGCCGCCAGCTCCTCCTGCCGTATGAGCCTGTCACGCTCAACGGTGTCCCATTCCCGTTTCCTCTCCTCCAGCCAGTCAGCGTAAGAGGCGACGCACCTCACGGCAGACAGCCTGTCCGCCTCCGCCACCGGCATGCCCGAAAGCCTCGGATGCCTTCCACCGAACATCTCCGCTATTCTCCAGAAATATTCAGGATACCTCCCGAGCAGCGTCCTGGCAAGCAGCGCGCACGCCTTGGCGTTGCGTTTGTGTCCGCCCAGAAGATGCAGCAGCGGACGCCGGCTGATGTTGAGGAAGTCGCAGAACTCACCGTAGGTATATCCGTTGTCGCACGTCCTTCCTGCGAACAGCGTCGTCACCTTCCTCCTCTCCGCCTTCACCATGGCATAGAACAGCACCTGCTCGAACATCAGGTTATAGTTGCCGTTCAGCCGTCCGCTGTCCGCGCGGTCAAGCCCGTTGTCCCTTATTATGCGGAACGCCTCGTCACAGTAGCGTTGTATGAAACCGGTGTCGCTGCCGCCCAGCACTCCCGCGTTGTAAGAGCCGATTGACTGCCGTGCCAGCTCCTCGTGCAGGCAGCTCGGCATCACCATGTCACGTGTGTCCAGACCGTCCATAATGTTCTTATAATAAGCCGTGCCCTCCTCCTCGTTCTGCGCTATGAGTCCACACGAACCTATGTCGGCGGCGAGCCTCCTTGGCACGAATATGTCGCCGTCAACGTGTATGAAAGGCGTGTCCTGCATCGAGTATGTCATCATCTTGGCGTAAGCCCAGTGCGGTTCAGGTATGTCAAGACGGTCATAACACACCCTCACCTGCGTGTAAGGCAGCCTGAGACGCTCTATTAGCACCGCCGCTCCCTCAGAGTCGGTGTAAAGCTCCACGTCGTCATAACTCTCCCTCAGCATCAGGCAGCTCAGTGCCCATGCCATGAGATGATACTGCGGTTCGAGCCAGCCAAAGCTGTCCCTGACAAGGCTTTTGTGCCCTGTCCAAAGTGTCTGTACTGTTTTTTCCATTTTTGTGTGTATGTTTGTGTTTTTCTCCCCAACCATCCATGAGTATGCCTCCGGCTGGCTGTCAATACGGCAGATATCCTCTGCCGGTGCGGGATTACTAAGGTACCGTGTTTTTCTTCATCCCCTGTCAGACGTCACAAAGACAATGCAAACGAGTGGAAAGAGAGCTTGCTCTTGTTTCCCGAGTGCAGCTATATCTTATGCAAAGATGTTGAAAGGTGAGTGCAGAAGCAAGTAAGGAAAACGAAGTTTTACTTAACTTGATACAGCCGAACCGCATCATATCTTATGCAAGGATATTGCAAACGAGCGGAAAGATAGCTTGGTCTTTGCTTCCCGAGTGCAGTTGTATCTTATGCAAATAGGAGAGTCGGTTAAAATATAATATACAAGTGATGAAACACATTAATCTACAATATAATAATAAAATAAAGAAATCATGAGAAAGGTCATAACATTATTATTGGCAGTGACCCTCTCGCACTTATACTCAGGAGGTCAGACCACTGACCTCCTGAATTTGTATGAGGAAGGAGAGTTCCAGGTGCGTCAGAAGCCGGGAAGCGACCGCCTGCTGGCGGACTGGCTCGACGCTGCCGGCGTGAAAGAGGACACTGTGTATGCTTTCTTGTTTGTTCCCGGAAGCTGTCCGCGATGCGAGAGCAGCATCAGGCTTTACCATAAAGAGTTACGCAAGACGGGCAGGAAACTGATGCTCATCAGCGTAATAGGCGACAGGGAGACTGCCGACTACTACAACCGCAAGAAGGGTTATGAGCCTGACTACGCCTTGTGCGACTCTACAGATAGATACAAGGGCATATTCAGCTTCAACAATGTGGACCTCGGCGGACTCTATCTGCTCAAGCTGGCGCGCTCCGGACGCATGGTGACAGGCATCGAGGGATCGTCGTTCGACGACAATTTGTTCACCCAGCTCACGGCGCGCAGAGAGCCTCTACCGTATCATGACTTCGTGGAGAAGGCTACGGGAAGCGTGCAGACAGAATATGTCTACACCGTGGAGCAGGCGAAGCCTCACGCCATGAGCATGGTGCGCGACTACAGGCTGAATGTCTCAGCCGACGCTCCGCTGTGCGAGACGTTCAGCAATCCGTGGTTTGACGGCAGGGAGTTCTACTACACCGACGAGCTTGTCGCCGGCATGCCGATATACAGGCTCGGCTCTCGGGGCAGCCTCGACCTTGTGGACGTGATGCGCCCGGCGGACAGTGAGCGCAACGCTTTCATAAAGCTTGACTCCGCAGACCTGCGACTCATGGCGTCGAACGGTGGAGTGCACTACATTCCGTGCAACGCCGCACCGCTCGACGAGGGACACATCGGACTCTCCTATTCGCTTCCGCACATCTTCTACGAGACTCCCACAAAAATGGCATACTATAATGAGGCATGCGTGCTCTCGCGCCGCAAGGACGGGCTGACGCCCGACTCGCTTACCGATTTCGACTTCGACACAAAGCGCGACGGCTATTTCTACCAGCACTTCCAGTTCAGCTCCACAGGCGGAAAACTGATAGTGGGATGCGGAAAACTGACGTGGCCCTACGACATGGAGGAAGAGGAGTACCGGGGAAAGGCGGGCATGGACCCGTTTGACGAGTCGTTCTACAGCGTGCAGAACCCTTTCATGGCTGCCTTCGACAGAAAAACGGGCAAGCTGCTGTTCCGCTTCGGCAACCTCGACGACATCGCGCGCAAGACACGCACGGGATATTACTTCTTCGATCCTGTCTCGGTGGTGTGCGGAAACGAGCTCGCATATACCGACACTTACTCCGGAAAGGTGTGTGTGGCAGACACTGCCGACCTGGCAAAGACAAAGGCGAGATACACGGTGTTCGCCATAAACGATGACGACATGACGCCGCCCGACACGGCAAACTTCTACTCCTTCGCGGCTGCGAAGGCTTACATGGGACTGCTCTGCCGCGGCATCATGGACATGAGGCTAACGCCCGACAGGCTGTTCTGCATGGTGAAATATGGCGATCTGTCCACTCCCAACGACCCGAAGCAGCGGTTCACATTGGTGGAGGTGGACCGCAAGACCGGCAGACGCAGGGAATGGCTCTATCCGGAACCTGAGGGACGCACGGTGTTCACACGCGGACTGTACACCGAAAACGGTAAGGTAAGACCCTACGAGGTGCTCAAGGGAGGCGACGGACCGGTGATAAGGGTGTTCGCCGCAGACTGACCCACAGGGACGCACCTGTTCAGACGTCGAGACGAAGCTCGTAGTCTGTGACGTCGAGCGTGCGTCCCATTTTCATGCCCACGCCCTTGAAGTGAGACGCCCGGAAGAAACCCAGCTTGCGGTGCATGGCTATGCTCGGAGCGTTGCAGCCCGTGATGCAGGCTATGAGCACACGGCAGCCCTGACGGCGGCAGCGGTCTATGAGCACACGCATGAGTGCGGTGCCCAGTCCGCGGCGCACGCAGGCATGGTCAGCATATACGGTCGTCTCCCACGTCGCGGCATAGGCGGCGCGCTCTTTCCACGGATGGGCATAGGCGTATGCCACGACCTCTCCGTCTTCCTCTGCCACTATGTAAGGGTGGGTGGCTGATATCGCCCGCACGCGGGAGCGCATCTGCTCCACGGAGAGAGGTTCTGTCTCGAACGTCTCCACGCCGTTCACGATATACCAGTTGTATATTTGCGTTATCCGAGCTGTGTCTCTGTCTTCTACGTTGCGTATCATCGTACACGTTTTGTTATTATAAAAAAAGGAGGGAATGTCTCACTTTCCCGCCACTATCCTCTTTATCTCGTTGAGTTTGTTAAGAGCCTCGACAGGCGTGAGGTTGTTGATGTCGAGCCCGAGAATCTCATCGCGTATCTGGCAGAGCACCGGGTCGTCCAGCTGGAAGAAGCTCAGCTGCATTCCCTCGCGCGTCATGTTCAGTCTGTCTGCCGAAGGTTTGGCGACGCGCCCAACCTGCGAGTTGTCTGCCTCGAGCTCTTTCAGTATGATACCGGCGCGCTTCACTATGCTGCGCGGCATGCCGGCAATCTCCGCCACGTGTATTCCGAAGGAGTGCTCCGAGCCTCCGCGCATGAGCTTCCGCAGGAAGATGACCTTTCCGTCTACCTCCTTCACGCTCACGTTGTAGTTCTTTATCCGCGCGAAGTTCTTCTCCATCTCGTTCAGCTCGTGGTAGTGTGTGGCGAAGAGCGTGCGTGCCCGCGCCTTGGGATGCTCGTGCAGGTATTCCACTATAGCCCACGCTATGGATATGCCGTCGTATGTCGACGTGCCGCGTCCCAGCTCGTCGAAGAGCACGAGCGAGCGCGGCGTGACGTTGTTGAGTATGTTTGCCGCCTCGGTCATCTCCACCATGAAGGTGGACTCGCCCAAAGATATGTTGTCAGACGCGCCCACACGTGTGAAAATCTTGTCCACCATACCTATCCGCGCGCTCTCCGCAGGAACGAAGCAACCCGCCTGCGCCATGAGCACAATGAGCGCGGTCTGGCGCAGCAGGGCGGACTTTCCCGCCATGTTGGGACCTGTGATGATGACAATCTGCTGGCGTTCGGTGTCGAGCTCTATGTCGTTGGGCACATAAGTCTCGCCCGCAGGCAGCTGCGTCTCTATCACCGGATGTCGTCCGCCGCGTATCTCCAGCACGTCGTCGTCTGTCACCACCGGTCTTACATATCTGTTCTCCTCCGCCGTCTTGGCGAAAGAGAGCAGACAGTCGAGCCGAGCCACGATGTTGGCGTTTATCTGTATCTGCGGTATGTATTCGGCTGCGGCGGTGACGAGCTCGCCGAACAGGCGTGTCTCCAGGGCGAGAATCTTCTCGTCGGCACCCATTATCTTCTCCTCATACTCCTTCAGCTCCTGCGTGATGTAGCGTTCGGCGTTAGCGAGAGTCTGCTTTCTCACCCATCCCTCCGGCACCTTGTCCTTATACGTATTGCGCACCTCAAGATAGTAACCGAACACGTTGTTGTAGCCAACCTTCAGTGACGCTATGCCCGTCCGCTCCGTCTCGCGCTCCTGTATCTGCATGAGATAGTCGCGTCCGCCGCGCGATATGGCTCTCAGTTCGTCGAGCTCGGGCGAGAACCCGTCGGCTATCACGCCGCCCTTGCTCACGAGCTGCGGAGGGTCGGGCTGTATCTCGCGCTCTATTCTGTCGCGTAGGTTCTCGCAGAGATTCATCTGCGCGCCGATGTCCTCAAGTATGCTGTTGCCCGAATGGCAGCACGCCGACTTCAGCGGAGCCATCGCCTGAAGCGCGGTACGCAGCTGGACGAGCTCGCGCGGAGACACTCTCCCCACGGCGACCTTAGATATGATGCGCTCTATGTCGCCCATGCGGTGGAGCTGCTCGTCTGCCATGAGGCGGAAGTCGGGCTTGCGGAAGAAGTGCTCCACCACGTCCAGGCGGTCCTCTATCTGCCTTACGTCCTTCAGCGGGAACACCGTCCACCGCTTCAGCATGCGTCCGCCCATGGGTGTGACGGTGCGGTCGATGACGTCGAGCAGCGACGCTCCGTCCTCCTGCATGGAGTGGAGAAGCTCGAGCGAGCGTATGGTGAACTTGTCGAGGCGCACATAACGCTCCTCCTCAATACGCGCGAGCGACGTTATGTGCGACAGATGAGTGTGCTGGGTCATCTCGAGATATTGCAGGATGACGCCCGAGGCGATGACCCCGCTGCGCAGATGCTCCACGCCGAACCCCTTCAGCGAGCGCGTGCCGAAGTGGCGCAGCAGCTTCTGGCGTGCGCTCTGCTCGGTGAACATCCATTCGTCCAGCTCGAACACACACCATCGGGAGCCGAACCGTTGTTCGAACTCCTGCCTGCACGATTTCTCATACAGCACCTCCTTTGGTTGGAAACTGCCCATCAGTTTTTCCACATAGTCTGCCGTACCCTCACCGGTTAGGAACTCGCCGGTGGATATGTCGAGAAACGCCACGCCGCATGCCGACCGCCCGAAGTGTATCGCCGCCAGGAAGTTGTTCTCCTTATAGTTGAGCACGTTGTCGCCCATTGCCACGCCGGGAGTGACGAGTTCGGTTATGCCACGCTTCACGAGAGTCTTCGTAAGCTTCGGGTCCTCCAGCTGGTCGCATATCGCCACGCGCCTGCCAGCCCTGATGAGCTTGGGCAGGTAGGTGTCGAGCGCATGATAGGGAAAGCCCGCCATCTCCGTAGTCTGACCTCCGTCGCGCGAGCGTCCGTTGCTGCGCCGCGTGAGAGTGATGCCGAGTATCTTCGACGCAGCTACGGCATCCTCGCAGTAAGTCTCGTAGAAGTCACCGCAGCGGAACAGCAGCAGTGCGTCGGGATGCTTCGCCTTGAGGTCGAAAAACTGTTTCATCATCGGCGTGAGGCCGTCATCTTTCTTTTTTGCAGACATGTCGTTGTATGGTTTTTCAATACGCAAAATTAAACAAAATCAATGAAAAACGATAATCTGACGGCAACATTAAGCGGATGGCAGGGATTTATTGCCGTCACGTTGACGCCGTCATCGCTTCATCCGCATGCCCTGACCGGAGGTCTTATTGTTATGTGATAATGACTCCGAGGGGATATGCCTGACGGCACGTATCGCCATGCGTAAACAGCCGTTGTGTCAAAAAACACGCGCGCTATTGCCGCTTTCTCAAAATTATTTGCTATATTAGCACCGATGTTACGCTGCCCCGCGCCATGCCGCACACGTAGCTCACGTCATCCGGACAGGTGCGGTTGGGGCACGGCACACCGCATACATACCCAACCGGACAACACCACGACACAGCATGACAATACATCCTCTTTGGTCAGATGAAATGTGGCTGCCTCTCATGCAGCTTTACCTTAAAAAGCCCGAAGGCGTGAAATCGCTCTTCTCACGCCATCTCATACAGCTGAGTCTCGAACTGCACATCGAGCCGAAAATACTCTACGCGCAGATGTTCAGACTGCGCCAGCCCGATACTCCGTCGCTGCAGCACCTGTGGCGCAGATACTCCGGCGACACACGGAGACTGGCGCGCGACGTGAAACGCCTGAGACAGATGGACGGGTTCGGCACGGCAGGGGCATTCTATGAGGGTGTTGCCACGAGCGAGTCGTTCGAGAAGGAATACCGGCCCATCGATGCCGACAGCAGACTCACGCCCATGATGCTCACGATGATTCTCGACCTGTACTACCGTCTCACGCCCGTCACGATGGTGGCGGAGACGCCCGAGGTGGGCGAACTGGCGCGCTGCATGCGCATACCGCCGTCGCTCGTAGCCGAGGTGATGGGCTGCTTCCTCGTGTGCGACCCGTGCATGAAGTACAACGACACGTCATCGGGACTATATCCGGAGTGTCTCGCAGTATGGAGAAAGTATATATCAAAAGAGCCGGAAGAGCTCGCCGCCACCGCAGCACAGATGCGCGCGTACTTCAGATGATGTGCTTCAGCGGCGGCAGAACGCCACCGCCCGCCGTATTCCCGATACCCCGCAGGAATATTCCACGCAGCACCGACGGAACATTCCCTGCCTTACCGCCGCCATATTTCCGCCGGACAGGGGTATCAAACACCATCATTATTTCAATTGCAAGCACATCATGCCATGCGCTGCAACCCAAAGTAGAGACGCAAAATCTTGCGTCTCACAAGCAAGGATGCGCTATTGATTGAGGCGATTATATGTCTGTCATTGCTGAGTTTATTGCACGGGAGACGCAAGATTTTGCGTCTCTACAGGCTGACGCCATCATTATTATCAACAGTAAATGTGTTCTGTAATTCGCAGGCAAGCCAAAGTAGAGATGCAAAATCTTGCGTCTCACAAGCAAGGATTCGCAATATGTCGAGGCGATTATATGCCTGTCATTGCCGGGTTTGTTGTACGGGAGACGCAAAATTTTGCGTCTCTACTGGGCTGGCGCCATCATTTATATATCAAGGGCATGCTTTTATAACATACAGGCGGCTGTTTCCTGAGCCATGCCATCATACCTTCGGAATAGGAAATATAGACCACCGTCGTCGTCACAACACCCTTAACGGTTGACCGAACGTGCTTTTCTGATTTGCGGAAAAGCCTGTTCCGTGCTCTCAAAAAGCCTGTTTTGCAGTCCAGAAGAGCCTTTTTCGCAGTGTCAAAAAGCCCGTTTTGCAATGCGCTGACATACAGGCTGTTATGTTATAGGAAAACTGTCGTATGACTGCAACCGCCATCCAGTCCTGTCATCACGGCAAGTCGGATATGTCCAAACAGCAAAAGGAAGAATGGAACACTCACCGGCTGCCGCCCGCCCCGTTTTTTATGTCATTACGTCACCTGCTCATCCCGCTTTCCATACATGTTTTCCATCAACCCGCTGTCATTGTCGTACGTCCCCCGATGCGTCATTCCTATCCTGCATGTCACGCCATCATTGTTTCAATTGAGCACATCATGTCATGCGCTGTAACCTAAAGTAGAGACGCAAAATCTTGCGTCTCACAAGGGAGGATAGGCTATTGGTTTAGACGATTATATTCCTGTCGTTGCTGCGTTTGTTGCTCGTGAGACGCAAGGATGCCCTATTTGTTGAGGCGATTATGTGCTTGTCATTGCTGAGCTTGTTGCTCGTGAGACGCAAGATTTTGCGTCTCTACTTGGCTGACGCCGTCATTATTTTTATTGGATATGCCGTCATGTCGTGCGTGGACAGACCAAAGGACAGGTGCAGGGTTCTTATGACAAAGGTACAGATGGTACGTGCCCATGTGGAAAAGGGGCTGTGGCGGTATGGCGAACGCTCAGGACTTGACATTATTTTCACCTTTTTCTTTGATGAGACATAATTATTTTTATATCTTTGCATAAGATATAGCCGCACTCGGGAAGCCAGGAGCGACTCTCATTCCGCCCGTCCGCAATATCATTCAATGCGATATGGCGCGTCCGGAAAGCCGGGACGGTTGTATCTCCACTAACATCAATTTCACGTAAACATGGCTCAAAGACTCATACAGTCACAGGAACAGAAACTGCAACAGGTGCAGAGGCTCTCGCAACAACAGATGTTGCAGGTGAGACTTCTTGAAATGCCGCTGGCGGAGCTTGAGGAGAACATAAACGCGGAGATTGACGACAACCCCGCGCTTGAGGCTCTGCCGCACGAGGACACTGCCGCACCCGTGGCAGAGACAGGCGACTACCACGACGACTCCGACACCGCCGAAGCTGACTTCGACACCGTGCAGGAACGGCAGGACCGCGACGGCGCGCTCAACGCAGCACTCGAGAACATCGGGCGCGACGACGAGATGCCGGCACTGTACAACCGCGAAGAGAGCAACGGGGCGGAGTATGAGGAACGTGTGTACGGCGACACCACATCGTTCTACGACAAACTCAAGGAGCAGATGGGGGAGACGGAGCTTGACGCGAAGAGCAGGGAGGTGATGGAATATATCATCGGATCGCTCGACGACGACGGTCTGCTCAGGAAAGACTCGGAGAGTATCAGCGACGAGCTCACAATATATTACAATATCGACGTGACACCGGAGGAGGTGGACAGGGTGATTGCCATACTCCAGACGTTTGACCCGCCGGGCATAGGGGCGCACTCGCTGCAGGAGTGTCTGATGCTCCAGATAGACCGCAGACCCGACAACGAGATGAAGAGACTTATGAGGGAGGTGGTGGAGAACCACTTCGACGAGTTCACGAAGAAACACTGGAACAAGATACAGTCGGCTCTCGGCACCGACGACTATACCACACGACGCCTGCAGGACGAGCTGCGACGGCTCAACCCCAAGCCGGGAGCGTCGCTCGGAGAGACGCAGGGAAGCACCCTGCAACAGATAACGCCCGACTTCATCGTGGACACAAGCGACACGGGAGACATCACTTTCACGCTCAACACGGGCAATGTGCCGGAGCTGAAGGTGTCGCAGTCGTTCGCTGACCTTGTGGAGACATACCGCAACAACAAGGAGGGCATGACGCGGCGCGACAAGGAAGCCCTGCTCTACGCAAAGGAGAAGGTGAGCCGCGCGCAGGGTTTCATAGAAGCGGTGAGACAGAGGCAGCACACGCTCCGTGTCACAATGCAGGCCATAATAGACTGGCAGCGCAAGTTCTTCACCGACGGCGACGAGGCTGACCTGCGCCCGATGATTCTCAAAAACATAGCCGACAAGACCGGACTCGACATATCCACCATATCGCGCGTGAGCAACGTGAAGTACGTGCAGACCAACTGGGGCACGTTCCCGCTGCGCTTCTTCTTCACCGACGGATACACCACGGACAACGGAGAGGAGATGTCCACACGCAAGATAAAGATGGCTCTGAAGGACATCATAGCCAAGGAGGACAAGAAAAAGCCCAAGAGCGACGACGTCATAACGCGCGAGATGGCTGCATTGGGCTATCCCATCGCACGGCGCACGGTGGCGAAATACCGCGAGCAGATGGGCATACCGGTGGCGCGCCTGCGCAAATGAAGGCAGGAGGACACACTATGAAGTCAACCGTGACACAAGCAACAGACATATGAAAGGAAACCCGATAATTCTGGCAGCAAGGATAATGAGCATCGTCTTCACACCGTTCTATCTGTCGTTGGTGGGACTGATGGCTCTCTTCACGTTCAGTTACCTCAGTCTGCTGCCGTGGCAATACAAGGCGACGGTGCTCGCCCTGGTCTACATCTTCACCATTCTCGCCCCCACACTGCTCATCCGTGTCTACCGCCGCAACCGTGGATGGAACCGCCACCAGCTCGGGGCGAAGGAGCGGCGTGCCGTGCCTTACGTCATATCCATAGTGTGCTACTTCGCCTGCTGCTACGTCATGGCACTGTTCCACATACCACACTTCATGATAAGCATACTCATCGCGGCACTGCTCATACAGATAGTCTGCGCGCTGATCAACACATGGTGGAAGATATCCACCCACACGGCGGCTATCGGAGGAGTGGCGGGCGCGCTAATGGCTTTCGCCTTCATCTTCATGTTCAACCCCATATGGTGGCTCTGCATAGTGCTCCTGCTGGCAGGAGCGGTGGGCACAAGCCGCATGATTCTGCGCCAGCACACCCTCGCGCAGGTTGTCATGGGGTTCGTGGCGGGATGGTTCATCGCCTACTGGACGGTGCTCATAGTGTAGCGCGTCAGGCGTGACACAGGCTGCCGGCGGCTCGCCGGCACTGACATGGAAAGAAAACAACAGCAACATAAAAACATAACGACACATGAAACCATCAGTCAGCATCATCATGGGCAGCACAAGCGACATGCCCGTAATGGAGAAAGCATGCAAGTTTCTCAACGACATGCGGATACCGTTTGAAGTGAACGCCCTCTCCGCACACCGCACACCGCAGGCGGTGGAACAGTTTGCCAAGGATGCCAAGGGACGCGGCATAAAGGTCATCATAGCCGGAGCGGGAATGGCTGCGGCACTGCCCGGAGTGATAGCGGCAATGACAACGCTCCCCGTGATAGGCGTACCCATAAAGGGAATGCTCGACGGACTCGACGCCATGCTGAGCATCATACAGATGCCGCCGGGCATACCTGTGGCTACGGTAGGGGTGAACGGCGCGATGAACGCCGCCATACTCGCAGTGGAGATGATAGCCCTCGCCGATGAGGACGTTGCCGCACGTCTCGCCGAATACAAGGCTGGACTGGGCGCGAAGATAGAAAAGGCAAACAAGGAACTTGCCGAAGTGAAGTACGACTTCAAGACAAACTGACGCTGTAAGTGCGGTGGCAATGTCCGTCACCGCACTTGCTCCCGCCACACCGACGTGCGCTCAGAAGTGCGTACGCCACCGGCATACACATCGCCGGAAGCAAGTCTCCGCGCGTGTTCGCCTTCTTCCGCAAGCCCTCTCCGGCAAGACAACCGTGCGTCATGCCCCGGCTGTCACGCTCCCGCCGCGCATCCCATCCTGACAGAAGCCGCACACATGTGCGTATGACATATGATAACCTGCGAAGCCATTGACCTGATGGCACTGCAACTGTTACTATAACATCCTATCATTATTAATATGATATCTTACCATTGCTACTATGATATTCTATCACTGTTGCTCTGATATTTTACCATTGCTGCTATGATATTCTATCACTGCTGCTCTGATATTTTACCATTGCTGCTATGATATTCTATCACTGCTGCTATGATATTCTATCACTGTTGCTCTGATATTTTATCACTGCTACTATAATATTTTTACATTGTTACTTTTTTACCTTTTTACTTTCAAATTTTATGAGAAGATTATTTACCATTATGATTATGTGCATTGCCGCCTTTCAGATGTCAAAGGCGGACAACGCGATTACAATCACAAAGGAGAACACGTCTGTAGTGATGTCTGCGGACGAGTGCGGATCGGTCAGACTGGCGGTAGATGCGCTGTGCCGCGACTTCGGCAAAGTGATGGGCTTCAAGCCGGAAGTGAAGGACGGCGTCACCGGAAGCGGCATTGAGCTCGTCGTGGTGAACGACGCCACACCGTCGTCAAGGGCGTTCCTGCCTGCGGAGACTGAAGGGTGGGGCGACAACACCTTCGAGGCTCACCGCATAAAAGTCGACGGCAACCGCATATACCTGCACGGCATGGACATGCGCGGAACCATCTATGCCATCTACTCGTTCAGCGAGAAGTTCCTCGGAGTGCCGCCGCTGTGGTACTGGTGCAGCTGGCAGCCGGAGCATAAGGACGCCGTGGAGGTGCCGGCGGCGTACAGTTACTTCCAGCCGTCGCCCACAGTGCGCTACCGGGCATGGTTCCCCAACGATGAGGACCTGTTCATTCCGTGGCGTGCCAAGAGCAGTGACAACAACGAACTGTGGCTCGAGACAATGCTCAGACTGAAGCTCAACACCGTAGAGCACACCGCCACCGTGACCACAGACGGCACGCTCAACAGCGAGGCACAGCTCTACAAGAAATACGGACTGGTGCTTACCTCACACCACATGATAGCACTCAACAACAGCTTCGCCAACTGGGACGCTTACTGGAAAGAGGTGCGCCACACCACACCACCGCCTCTCTCGGTGAAGGACATGGCGTCGCTGAAGGAGTTCTGGCAGTATTCCATCGACGCGGTGAAGAACAGCGGGGTGGAGAATCTGTGGCAGGTGTCGTTCCGGGGAAAGACAGACCAGCCCTTCTGGTCGGTGTTCGTCGACGCGCCGGAGTCTGACGCGGAGCGCGGGAAGGTCATCACCGATATGGTGAACACGCAGTATGAGATGATACGCGAGTCGACAGGAGAGGACAATCCGTTCGTGAGAATGACCTTCTACGACGAGATATCGTCGCTCCTCGCAGCCGGACACATACAGCCGCCTACTGCCACCAACATGCTATGGACATTCGTGGCAGGACGCCGCGACCACTATCCCTACGACGACCTCGTGGCATGGAACAACGAGGATAACGTGAAGCTGGGCTACTACATGAACCTTCAGTTCTACTCCACGGGTGCGCATCTTGCTCCGGCAGAGGGTCCGTGGAAGATGGAGGACAACTACCGCTACGTGCAGTCGAAGGGTCCTCTCACATTCAGTGTGGTGAACGCGGGCAACCTGCGTGAGTTTCTCATGGAGATGAGTGCCAACGCCGCGATGATGTGGAACGCGGAAACCTACGACACCGACACCTTCCTCGCCTCGTTCTGCAGCCAGTATTTCGGTGAGGAACATGCCGCCGAGGCTGCCGGAATAATACACGACTTCTACTATTCGTACTGGAATCAGAAGAAGAGCGACTTCCCCGGAGGGTTCGACCGTCAGTATGTCTTCCAGGACCTGAGGCACGCGCAGGTGATAAAACAGATAAACGACGCGTGGAACAGCTACTCGGACAATCCGCTGAAGGAGATAGGCTATGAGAGCGTTCCGGGCCGCACGTTCCGCATAGAGGGCGACAATCAGGTGCAGAGCATCATCGACGGCACGGCTGCGGAGATGGAGGCGTTCGCCGATGTGGCTGACCGCTGCGACCGGCTTATGCCGCTCCTGCCCGCCGACAGGCAGACTTTCTTCTACGACCACGTGGCGGCATACGCCCATTACATGGCTCATCTGAGCGCGGCGACCCATTACTTCACACACGCCTACAAACATCCTGACAGCCGGTTTGACGACCTCTCCCGCGCGCTTACAGAGATGAAGGCTGCCAAGGCTGCGCTCACGGCGTCGGAGCATGACGTGTTCGATGGTTGGTACGACACGGACGACAAGTTCGACATGGACGGCAAGATAGACATAATACGTTCGCGCCTCGCCGAGAACGAGGACCTCACGCTCACCCGCCAGCTCATAAACAACTACGACTTCGAGCTGAAGCACAACGGACAGCAGAACCCCTCGGGCAACATAGAGCGCGGCATCCCGTACGGATGGGAGTCGGAAGGCACACTGAAAAAGGGCCAACGGACTCGACTCATACGGAATAAACCAGGACGCGAAGAATCCCCACGGGCTCAACGTGTGCTGGATAAACTCCGTACCGATGCCCGACAAGTTCACACTCTACCAGACCATACCCGCCGAGAAGCTCGGGGCGGGCACCTACCGGGTGGCTTGTCGCCTGTGGGTGGAGGTGAACAAGAAGACGTCGTGCCGCCTCTTCGCCAACGACAACGTGCAGTATTACGGATATAAAAGCGACTACACCAACCTGCTTACCGACGGCGAGCATGCCGACTACGCCGGATATGCCGGAGGAAACACGTCGGACATCGTGCTGAAAGAGATGGAGGTGACGGTGGACATAGCCGACGGCGAGGATCTCACAATAGGCATAAAGACAGGCAACAGGAAGAACAACGGCACCGTGGCTACCGACAACGCGGGATGGTTCAAGGTGGATTTCTTCCGCATCCACCGCCTCACGCCCACCTCGATAGATGACGCGCAGACCTCCGCCGCCTCCCCCGCGCCAGAGGGAATATACTCTCTCGACGGACAACTCGTGAGCCGCGACAACACGACGGAGGCTCCGCTGAAACGCGGGATATACATCGTCGGTGGAAAGAAGAAGGCTGTGAGATGAACAGAACAGATACAATAATTGACTAAAAACTACACTACATGAAACATTCATTATCTTTTTCAGCACTTATCGTCGCACTTTCAATGGCATGTAACGCTGTTCATGCCGTCGACATCACGATAAGTGAGGAGAGCCGGACTGACGGTATGGCTCTCGTGACTCAGGAAGACGGTGCCGCGCCTTTCGTGATAGACGCCGCCGACGCTGAGGTTGTGGCAACTGCCGCACAGGCGGTATGCGGTGACATTGAGACGGTGACAGGTGTGAGACCTGCCGTCCTCACCTCCGTTCCATCTGCCGGAACCGCCGTGATAGCGGGCACAATAGGACAGTCGTCGCTCATAGACGGCATGGTGGAAAGCGGCAGGCTCGACGTGAGCGGAATAAAAGGCAAGTGGGAGGCTTTCGGTCTGCAGATGGTGGAAAATCCGGTTGACGGACTTGACAAGGCTCTCGTGGTGTTCGGCAGCACGCCGCGCGGCACGGCATACGCTCTGTTCGAGATATCGCGTCTTGCAGGAGTGTCGCCCTTCATATGGTGGGCTGACGTGGCTCCGCAGAAAAGACAGGCTCTCCATGTGGGCGGTGACAGGACGCTGGTGGGCGAGCCTTCGGTGAAATACAGGGGCATATTCATCAACGACGAAGACTGGGGCATATGGGTGTGGGCAAAGGACAACTTCGAGTCCGACCACGGAAACATGGGTCCGAAGACCTATGCCAAGGTGATGGAACTGCTGCTCCGCCTCAGAGCCAACACCCTGTGGCCTGCCATGCACCATCAGACAGAGGCGTTCTGGGCAAACAAAGACAACCTGCCCGTGGCGCGCCGCTACGACATAGTGCTCGGTTCGAGCCACTGCGAGCAGATGTTGCGCGACAACCTTTGGGAGTGGGACCGCTACGGAGGACACGGCAACAGCGACTTCAACTATGCCACCAACAAGGCGATGGTGCAGAAATACTGGGCTGACAGAGTGGGCGAGAGCCGGGGATATGACGCCATCTACACGCTCGGAATGCGCGGCGTGCACGACGAGGGCATCAACGGCTACCCGACAACAGCCGACAAGGTGCGCGGACTCACGGAGATAATAGCCTACCAGAGACAGCTCCTTGCCGACTCGATCGGTGACCCGACGACCATTCCGCAAGCCTTCATACCTTATAAGGAGGTGCTCGACGCCTACAACGCCGGACTGAAGGTGCCCGACGACGTGACGCTCCTGTGGGTGGATGACAACCATGGCTACATACGCCAGCTGCCGACAGACGCCGAGCAGGCGCGCAGCGGAGGCAACGGAATATACTATCATCTGTCCTATCTCGGCACTCCGGCGTCCTATCTCTGGCTGTCGAGCATATCGCCGTCTCTCATTAGCTATGAGCTGACAAAGGGCTACCGGAACGGCATGGACACCCAGTGGATAATCAACGTAGGCGACATAAAGCCTGCCGAGGCGGAGCTTGAGTTCTGCATGGAGCTGGCTTGGGACATCGACAGATGGACTCCGGAGAACGCCTGGAAGTTCACAAGATACTGGATGGCGAAGACCTTTGGCGAGCAGACTGCCGACGAGCTGGCTGCCATAAAGGAGGAATACTACAGGCTGGCGGCTTCCGGCAAGCCCGAGCACATATTCAAGGTGAGCTACACCATGGAGGAGATGGACAGCCGCATAGCCGCATATGAGGAACTGGTGAGCCGTGTGGAGAATGTCAGAGGTGCCATACCCACTGCGCTGCAGGACGCTTTTTACGAGATGATAGAATATCCCGTGAAAGGTGCCTGTTATATGAACGTAAAGACATTCCGCGCCGCGCAGAGCATCACATGGGCTGAGGCTGGCGACAGGGAGAAGGCTATGGCATGCGCCGCGGAGGCAAGGGCGGCTTACAGACAGATAGACATAATCACGCGCAAGTACAACAACGAGACGGCAGGAGGAAAATGGCGCGGTATGATGAGCTGGAAACCGAACGGCGGAACGCAGTTCAACATGCCGGAGACTGCCACAATTTCGAGTGTGTCAAAGGAGCATAAGACTGTCGCCCCCACACCTGCTGAGGCTGTGCCTGCGACAGATTTCAAGGCTTCGGGAGGCAACCTGACCGTCATGAGAGGACTTGGCATAAGCGGGGCATCCCTCACCGTGTGGCCCATGGACATGACGGCATACGGCGCCGACAGGCTCGACAGCGCGCCATACGCCGAATATGAGATAGCCGTAAGGCGGGGCATCAACACCATAGAGGCACGTTGTCTGCCCACATTCCCCGTAAACGCCGCCTACGACCTTAGGATAGCGATATCCGTGGACGGCGGAGAGGCGGAGATACGCTCGCTGAAGACAACTGCTATGGAGGGCAAATGGAACAAGACATCCATACAGGGATACAACGAGGGAGCGGTGGTCTACGACTCCGACAGCGACAAGACAGTCACCGTGAGAGTGTGGATGCTCGATCCTGGCGTGGTGCTCAGCGAGATACACAGCACTCCGCTCGAGGGCGACAGCGACAGTCTGACATCACAGTTGCTCACAAACCCTGACTTCGAATACGACCACGACGGCAACCTCAACCCCGAAGGGGAGACACGGAGGGGCGTGCCTTACGGATGGCAGGCGGACACAAGCCGTCTCAACGGTGAGTCGTGGGGAATAAACAACGACGGGGGCAACTATCACGGAAACAACCTGTGCTGGTTCCTCAGCCGTCCGTTCCCGGCAGACTTCGAGCTGTCGCAGACCGTAAGCGCGGACAAGCTTGAGCCTGGCATCTACAGAGTGACATGCCGCCTGTGGGTGGAAAAGGCGATGCTCACCAACTGCCGACTCTTCGCCAACAACAATGTGCAGTACTTCGGAAAGGAGTCTGACTACACCAACGTGCTCACACCGGGCGAGAACAACACCTATGCCGGATATGACGGAGGCGACGCCAACTCCATCGTTCTGAGAAACATGGCTGTGTACATTGAGATAAAGGAAGGCGAGGACCTCAAGATCGGCATACGCACGGGCAACAGAAGGAACGACGGCTCGTACGCATCAGACAACTCGGGATGGTTCAAGGTGGACGACTTCAGGATTGAGAAGACCGACGCTTTTCCCGATACCTCGGAAGAGGACCTTACGCTCACCGAAAAGCTTATAACCAACTACGACTTCGAACTCTACGATGACAACGGCACAATACGCGAGAACACGTCCGGACAGACGCGCCGTTACACTCCTTACGGATGGCATCTTAACGGCTCGTTCCCCGGTGACTCGTACGGACTTAACAACGATGCGGCAAACCCGCACGGCACAAACGCATGCTGGTTCCAGCCGCACGACGACTACATGCCTGACGGTTTCCAGCTCAGCCAGACCATAAAGGCGGAGAGTCTCACACCGGGACGTTATCTCATACAGTGCAAGCTGTGGGTGGAGGAAGGACTCCTGTCGAACACAAGGCTCTTCGCCAACGACGACGTGCAGTACTACGGAATGGACTACGACTACCGGGGCTGCCTCACAGACGGTGAGAACAACACCTTCGCTGGATACATCGGCGGACAGTCAGGCAACTATGTCATGCAGGACATGTGGGTGTATACGGACATAAGTGAGGGAGAGGACCTCACTCTCGGCATACGTTCGGGCAACTACAACCCTGACGGCACGCCCGGAACAGTGTTCAAGAACGGATGGTTCAAGGTGGATTATTTCCGCATAAACAAGGTCACCACCGACGGCATAACGTCTCCCGTGGCAACCGGTACAGACTGTAACGCGAAAGGTGTGTACACCATCGACGGCAGACGGCTCTCCACATCGGCTGACGACATGTCGTCTCTGCCAAAAGGGGTATACATCGTTGACGGAAAGAAGAAGGCTGTGAGATGAGCACAGAACGGCATGGATGTATGACGCCATGCCACACCCCATAACGCCGCCGCCACGGAACGATACAGCCGTGGCGGCGGTTTTTTATCCCGGAACAGCCCATCATGTTTTATCCGTACTTCGTCCTGACGCCATACATGTTTTGTTCCTGTTTCGTAGAATATGTGGTGTGCTGTATCGGGAGTTTGCCAGTGTATAAACCATACCGTTTCCCATCAATTATAATGGTGGCGTCCGCCCAGTAGAGACGCAAGATTTTGCGCCTCCCGAGGAGTCATGCGCAATAAACCATATTGACAATACGCATGTGGCAGTTGCGCTCACTTGCGTATCACGAGCAGTGAAACCAGACAGTTTTAGGCGTATCATCACCCCAATTAATAGCGCATCCTTGCTTGTGAGACGCAAGATTTTGCGTCTCTACTTTTGCAGATCAGCGTATAATTTGCGGCGTTACCCGCCCGCGACATGCAATATGCCGCGTCGCCGCTTTTCTGTCCTGCCGACACCCGCACAGCTGTTTCCCGCCTCCGCCTTTTCCATACGTCACTGATAATAAATGCTTTTCCCGCGTCCGGGCATGTCCTTCGGCACCGCCATGGATAAAAAACGCGGTGACGCTTGCAACTGAACGCCATTTTTACTACTTTTGCACTGTACGTACAACTCATACATCATGAACGATTTATTCAACTATAAACGCCGCGAATCTACCGTGGCACACGCCGGAAGCACGGCTATAGGAGGCGGCAACCCGATAAGGGTGCAGTCGATGACAACAACGAACACCAACGACACGGAGGCTTGCGTGGCGCAGGCTGAACGCATAATAAAGGCGGGAGGGGAGCTGGTGAGGCTCACGACGCAGGGCACGCGCGAGGCTGAAAACCTGAAGAACATCAACGCCTCACTGCGGGCTAAGGGATATGACACGCCGCTCGTGGCAGACGTGCACTTCAATCCAAACGTGGCAGACGTAGCCGCGCTCTACGCGGAGAAGGTGCGCATAAACCCCGGCAACTATGTTGACCCGGCGCGGACGTTCAAGAAACTGGAATACACCGACGAGGAGTATGCCGCCGAACTGAAGAAGATAGAGGCGCGTTTCGTGCCGTTCCTCAACATATGCCGGGAGCATCACACTGCCGTACGCATAGGAGTGAACCACGGATCGCTGTCCGACCGCATCATGTCACGCTACGGTGACACGCCCGAAGGCATCGTGGAGAGCTGCATGGAGTTCCTTCGCATATGCAAGAGGGAGGCGTTCGACGATGTGGTGATATCTGTCAAGGCGTCTAACACGATGGTGATGGTGCGCTCGGTGAGGCTGCTCGTGAGCCGCATGGACGCCGAAGACATGCACTATCCGCTCCATCTCGGTGTGACGGAGGCTGGCGAGGGCGAGGACGGACGCATAAAAAGCGCCGTCGGTATGGGCGCGCTCATGGCGGACGGGATAGGCGACACCATCCGCGTGTCGCTCAGTGAGGATCCCGAGGCTGAGATACCCGTGGCACGCCATCTTGTGGAGTACATCACACGACGAGCCGGACACATGCTCATACCGGGCACACAGGCACCGTCGTTCGACTGGCTCAACCCTGAACGGCGGTCCACCACTGCTGTCGGAAACGTGGGAGGCGACAGTGTGCCGGTGGTCATCGTCAACGGAACGGGCAGGGAGACGGCAGACAGCTTCGGCTCAGACACCACGCCCGACTACATATACTGCGGAGGAGCAATGCCCGAGCACCGCATCGACGGCGTGAGATACATCGTGGACTTCGGCTCGTATGACGGCAGCGGGAACGTTTTCCCCGTATTCCCGTCAAACGCCATACCGTTCATATCGCTCGTGAACGCTCCGCTTAAATTCCTCGTGCTGCAGTTCGGCACACCCGTGGAGGAATACACGGCATGCCTGAAGGCTCATCCTGAAGTGGTGGTGGTGTGCATGAGCAACCACCGCAACCGTACGGGAGAGCAGCGCGCGCTGGTGCACGAGATGATGTGCGCGGGAGTGAGCAACCCCGTTGTGTTCGCACAGATGTACAGCCACGACGCGCAGGAGAAGGCTGACATGCAGCTTGAGGCGGCTGCGGACATGGGCGCGCTCATGGCAGACGGACTGACCGACGGACTGTGGCTGATGAACAACGGAGGCATCGCCCTGCGCGACATCGCGGACACCGCGTTCGCCATATTGCAGGCGGCAAGGCTGCGCACGTCGAAGACCGAATATATAAGTTGTCCGGGATGCGGACGCACCCTGTACGACCTGCGCTCGACAATAGCACGCATAAAGGAGTCGACGGCTCATCTGCGCGGACTCAAAATAGGCATCATGGGGTGCATAGTGAACGGTCCCGGAGAGATGGCTGACGCTGACTACGGATATGTGGGAGCCGGAGTGGGGAAGGTGTCGCTATACCGCCGCAAGGAGTGTGTGGAGAAAAACATCCCCGAAGCTGAGGCTGTGGAACGCCTCCTCGCACTCATCGACAGCGACCGTAAGGCACGTCAGGAGTGACGCCATGATTGATATATGATGCCGTTTCCCATATATAATAATGGTGGCGCAAACCTGTAGAGACGCAAAATCTTGCGTCTCCCGAGTAAAAATCGCAGTTATATCATGGCTATAATAGCCTCGATTGATTGCGTGTCCTTGCTTGTGAGACGCAAGATTTTGCGTCTCTACTGGGCTGGCGCCGTCAGTTTTTAATAACGGAAAAACCGTGCCGCACAGCAGTAATAAATATAACCGTCATCCGGCGGCAGGGCACTGTGGAAGCGCGGAGATGAGTTCGTCGACGTCACTCTCGCGTGTCGCCCATGATGTTACGAAGCGCACGGGAGTCTCCACGGCACGGCGCGGTCCCCAAAGCTCGAATGTCGCCACCTTGGACAAGGCGTCGATGACACTGTTGGGAAGGACAAAGAACTGCTGGTTGGTGGGTGAGTCGATGAAGAGACGGTATCCGTGGCTGACGAAGGCACGGCGTAGCTTACCTGCCATGAGACATGCGTGGCGCGCCAGGTCGACATACAGATTGTCCGTGAACAGCGTCTCAAACTGCACACCGAGCAGACGTCCCTTGGCAAGAAGTGCCCCGTGCTGCTTCACTATGGAGAAGAAATGAGGCATAAGTTCGGGTCGCGACGTCACGACAGCCTCTCCGAAGAGCGCGCCGACCTTCGTTCCGCCAATATAAAAGACATCGCACAGGCGCGCCACATCGGCAAGAGCCACATCCGAGTCTGATGAAGCCAGCGCGTAGCCCAGACGCGCGCCGTCCATATAAAGCGGGATGCCAGCCTCGCGGCACACCGAACTGAGAGCCGAAAGTTCATCGAGCGAGTAGAGCGTACCGAGCTCCGTGGGATGGGAGATGTAAACCATTCCCGGCGCGACAGCGTGTTCGTATGTCTCGTCGGCATAATAGTCGTCTATGTATCGTCGCACATCCGCCGCGCTTATCTTGCCGTCGTGCTGCGGCAGGGTGAGCACCTTGTGTCCCGAAGCCTCTATCGCACCCGCCTCGTGCACGTTGATGTGTGCCGTCTCTGCGGCAAGCACGCCCTCGTGGCGGGCAAGGATGGCGTCGATGACCGTGGCGTTTGTCTGTGTGCCTCCCACAAGGAAATGAACCCGTCCGTGCTCCAGCGAGCAGGCGTCGAGAATGAGCCGCTCCGCACAACGGCAGTGCTCGTCGAGTCCGTAGCCCGGAGTCTGCTCGAGGTTTGTCTCCGCAAGGCGGCGCATCAGCTCCGGATGGGCGCCTTCCATGTAATCACTGTCAAAATGTAACATATCTTATTATTGTTTCATACCTGTTTATATATCATTTCTTTCCTTCCTTGCCGCAGTCCGGCAAAGTGTCCGCATGAAGCGCGGCGGAAAGAAAAAAGGCGGTGCAAAGGTATATATTTATTTGCAGACCTGCCACCGGAATAAGGCGGATATATTCTTTCATATGTCCGGAACATGACAACATATGGAGGAAAACCATGCCTACGGAGTCTCATTCAGCCGTCTGCGGGCACGACGCAAGGACGGAAGCGCGATGATGGAGTAAAGGATATGAAGGAGCGCAAGGCGGCGGACGCCTTACACGGGAGTCATCCGCCGGAAGTGTCGGGCACATGACCGTATGACCGGTATTCGTGCGGTGTCAGACCGGTTGACTTCTTGAACATGCAGTAGAAGTACTCCGCGGAGCCGTAGCCCAGCTCTACTGCAATCTCCTTGGCTGACAGCGGTGTGCCGACAAGCATCTGCTTTGCCCGCTGGATTCTCAGTTCCTGGAAGTATTTTGCAGGTGCGTAGCCGGTGTATTCCCTGAAAGCCTTCCTGAACCAAGAGTAACTGATGTTGAGATCTGCGGCAAGCTGCTCCACGCTTATGTTCTCGCCGACATGCTCTTTCATGTATATGCGCGCCTTCTCTATCTTCTGCCGGATGGCACTCATCTCAAACTGCCTGTTGCGCGAAAGCGATATCACCAGACCGAGCATGTGCATCACTATTCCGGCAAGATGCTGCTGCGACGCCACGGAGTCAGCCTCTGCCACATCGAGGGCGCGCGAATAGAGCGAGACAAACTCCTCGCTGAGTCCTATGTCGATGACGGGCTGCTCCTCAGAGAAGAATCCTCCGCGCATCAGACTGTCGGCTACAGGTCCTTCGAAACCGATGTAATACTCGTTCCAACCCACGTTGCGGTAGGGACGATAGGTGTGCCACCTGCCTGGAAAGACAAGCATGAGCCGTCCGCCGCATACATGTCGTCCGCCGACACTCTCCGAGGAGAACTGTCCGCAGCCCTTGGTGATGTATATGAGCTGGTATTCGTGCAGCACACGACCTTTCTCGGCATTGAAGAAATAACCCGATGGGTGCTCCTTGAGAGGATAAGGTGAGTCGGGGGCGATGGCTTCGAAGCCTACCGTGTTGACCCAAAGCCCGAACCGGCGGTCGGTCTCGTTCACAATGAGATACTTGAATTCGGCGTCGTCCTTATTAGTGTCGTTGGTCATATTGAGTAATTGTTGTCAGGTGTGGAGGCAAATATAACTAATAAAATATCAAAATCAAGAAGTTTTACTCAACTTTTATGAAATATTCCGATATGCTTTTCCATACCACATACGGATTGTCATAAATACGCACTCCGTATGCGGCAGGATGCCGTGACGTGGACAGCCACGGGACGGATATCTGAAAGTAAGTGTGTGTCATGGCGTTTTTTTTAATAAAACAGGCTGCGTTCGGCAATCTGAGAGCAAGTTCTCATTGCGCTCACTGGCACTGTTTTTGCAGAAAAGAGGCTGTGCCCGGCAATCTGAGAGCAAGCCTTTATTGCGCTCGTCTGTACTGTTATGCGTCAACAGACTGTGTGTGAGGGCATTGCCGAAGGCTGCTCTCTCTGCCTCTATTTGGGCAAGCCGAACGCCTCTGTCAGCCCTCTCATCTGCTCACGGCTCATCCCCTCCGGCTCGAACCCCATGTTTCTGGCAGCCATGTAGATGAGAGCCGACTTGTTGAGCACGTCCACCTGGTCGAAGGCGGCGGTGATGTCGGTGTCCACGGCAAACACTCCGTGCTTCTCCCACATCACCACATCGTAGTCGGAAAGCTCACGGATGGTAGCCTCGGCAAGCTCTACGGAGCCGGGCAACTGGTATGGCACTATGCCCAGACCGCGCGGACAGAAAGCCTTTGTCTCTGGTATCATGCTCCACAACAGTTCTGTCGCCACGTCTTTCTCGAGAAAACGGCGGTTGTGGCTCATCGCTACGAGCTCGATGGGATGAGTGTGCAGCGACGCCCTGTAAGGCGAGCCGACAGACAGAAGATAGTTGTGCACGCTGAGATGCGAGGGCAGCTCGGACGTGGGCAGCACCGGACGGTCGGCTATGATGACATAGCTGGCACAGTCGTCGAGGATGCGTATCACCGCACCGTTGTCCATCGGACGTCGCGCAAGGTCGCGCATGCGGCGGTTGGTACCCTTGCAGTAGAAGTAGCAACCGTGCAGAAAGGGAAGCGTCACGCCTATCGGCATCACATCGCTGATGGGCGGAAGCTGCCTGACGGCGTCGTCGACATATTCTGTAATGTTTATGGTTATGTTGCCGCCGTTGCGCTCAGCCCAGCCTTTCTGCCACAGATAGCCTGCGGTCTCGGCAACTTTCTCCACCTCGGCGGCAAGTGCCGGACGGTTTGTCAATATGGATTCCATATATTATATAAGTATTATGTGTTTGTCGTTTTGTTTTGCATAGTCCGCGCCAATGTTCCGGCGACGCCGTGCCACCGTCTGCCGCCATGTTCCGAAGGGCAGGTTTTGTCGGCGGACGGTGCGCACGACGCGGTGTCACTGCTGCGCCATCGCCACCACAATGACAGACGCTATGAGCAGCAGAAGCCCTGCCACGAGCACTGCGGCTGCCTTTTTGCCGCATCCGCGCCACTCTTTCAGGATGATGCCCCAGACGTTGCTGAACACCACATTGAGCGACATGAGTATGCTCCATGAGAATGCCAGCAGCACCGGACTGCCTCCAAGGAAGCTCTTGCCGGTCTCCAGACCGAAGAACTGTGAGTACCACAGCACTCCGGCAAGGGCGCAGAAGAACACGTTGTTGGCAAGCACGCGGCTGCTGCATGAGAAATAGTCGCGGGCGGTATGGTTCTTCACGTTCTGCCGCAAACAGTAGGCGGCGTTGGTGATAAAGCCTCCGAGGGTGACGAGAAAGACCACCGGCAGTCCGGCATAGAGCGGTGCCGCGCCGCCGTTGAGGGCAGACCGGCGGATATGACCGCCCGCATCGAGTCCCAGAGCGAAGCATGCGCTCATCACTCCGGCAAGCAACGCCACAAGCAAACCCTTGGTAAGGGCGAAGTCTTTAACCGCCGCCTTCTTCTCATCATCGCTCATATTTGCCGCGCGGAGGCTTCCGGCGTAGCCTATGACGGCTATTCCGGCTATGGTGACACACACTCCGCAGAGCAGCATGAGTCCGTCGCCGTGCAGCAGGTCGGTACCTGCGAAGAGCGCGGGGAAGAGTGTTCCGAACGCCGCACACGTGCCGAGAGCTATGCTCTGACCCAGAGCTACACCGAGATAGCGCATGGACAGACCGAACGTCAGTCCGCCCACACCCCACAGCACGCCGTAGACAACAGACAGCAACGCCCCGCCCGAGCCCCACAACTGCCACAGGCTGCCCCCTTCGGGAACCGCGAGCAGCGCGCCGAGCAGCGGGAACACGAGCCACGCGAAGACGCCCTGGACGAGCCAGAAACTCTCCCACGACCATTCCCTTACCTTGTTTATTGGCACATATGAGCTGCTCTGGCCGAAGCTGCCCACCGCTATTATGAGTAATCCGAGTATGATGTCCATAGCTGCGAACGGTGTATTCAACAACGTTTTGATGTCACTTCAGTCTCATATTCCTCCACCCCGGCTATGAACTCATCACCCACGGGCACGCCGTTGCGCATGCAGAACATGTCCCACACGGCGTTCCACGGCATCGACTTCGCCTCCTCGAGCAGCGCGAGACGCTCGAAGCCCTTCTCCTCAGCCTCATAGCGGCGCAGCGCGGGCAGCGGCTCGAGCAGAGCCTGAAGCAGACATTTCTGTGTGGCGCGGCTGCCGATGACGTATGCCCCGATGCGGTTGATGGAGGCATCGAAGTAGTCGAGCCCTATGTGAACACGTCCGAGAGCTCCGCAACGCACTATCTCCTTGCACAGGTCGAGCGTCTCGTCGTTCATTATCGTAACGTGGTCGCTGTCCCACCGTACGGGTCTGCTTACGTGCAGGAGCACCTCCGGCACGAAGAGAAGCAGTGAGGAGAGCTTGTCGGCAACGCTTTCGGTGGGGTGGAAGTGTCCGGTGTCGAGCGTGACGAGCTTCTGGCGGCTCACCCCGTAGCCTATGTAGAAATCGTTGGAACCGACGGTGTAGCTCTCCAGTCCTATGCCGAAGACCTTCGACTCGATGCTGTCCTTCATGTTGGCATATTCCTTCGAGAATATGCGGTCGAGCGAATCCTTGAGCAGTTCGCGGTACATCATGCGGTTGACGGTTATGTCCTTGCTGCCGTCGTGTATCCAGAGGTTCATTATGCAAGGGTCGTCCTGCCTTCGTCCCATCTCCTCCGCTATGGCGCGGCAGCGTTCGGTGTGCTCCACCCAGAAGTCGCGTATGCCCTTGTCGGGGCTTGCAAGCGTGAGGTTTCCGCTCTTGGGATGTGAGAACGAAGTGGAGTTGAAGTCGAGCTTTATGCCGTTCTCCGCAGCCCACTGCATCCAACTCTCGAAGTGTGACGGCTCAACCTCGTTGCGGTCGACGAACCGTCCGCCGAAGTCACCGTATATCTCGTGCAGGCTGAGACGGTGTCTGCCGGGTATGAACGACATCGCCTTCAGTATGTCCATGCGCACTTCCTCCATGTTGCGTGCCTTGCCGGGATAGTTGCCCGTGGTCTGTATGCCGCCCGTAAGCGCGCCTGCCGACTCGAATCCGGTCACGTCGTCAGCCTGCCAGCAGTGCATCGACAGAGAGATATTCTGAAGGATGTCCATCGCCTTGTCCGTATCCACGCCTATGGATGCATAGCGTTCCCTTGCTATGCTGTAGGCATTGTCAATCAGTTGTTCTTTCATAATAAAGGTTTTTTTATTATATGGTTATGTGATACATTATAAATATGTATATGATAAAGTGCTGCCGAGCATTACGCATAAACGTATGAACACCGCCTTTACGCCGCCGTCAGAATGGCGCGCGCCGCAGGGCATCCTCCCACACGCCCGTGTCTGTCGGCACATATGTGTCCGGTCTCACCGCCGAACGCACCATCCTGCGCATGTCCTCCACACCGGCGGCATGTCCGGCGGCTACCGCCTGCATCATTATGTTGCCTATGGCGGTGGCTTCAGCGGGACCCGCCACCACCGTGACACCCGTCGCATTGGCGGTCCACTGGTTGAGAAGGGCGTTGCAGCTGCCGCCTCCGATGACGTGAAGCACGCTGAGCTGACGTCCCGACAATGTGCGCAGGCTGTCGAACACGTGACGGTAGCGCAGGGCAAGACTCTCGAATATGCAGCGCACAAGGCGTCCCCGGGTGTCGGGCACAGGCTGTCTGTGACGGCGGCAGAACATCTGTATCGCCTCAATCATGTCCGGCGGATTGGCGAAGGACGCGTCGTCGGGATTGATGATGCTGCGGAACGGCTCGGCTGCGAGTGCCTCGCCGGTAAGCACATCGTAGGGTACGGCACCCCAGACAGCGCGGCAACGCTCCAGAATCCACATGCCGCAGATGTTCTTAAGCAGCCGTACGGTGCCGCAGACTCCACCCTCGTTGGTGAAGTTAAGCTCACGTGCGGCGTCTGTCATGACCGGAGCTGCGGTCTCTATTCCCATGAGCGACCACGTGCCGCTGCTGAGATAGGCGAAGTGATCGCCCGATGCCGGTACGGCGGCGACGGCGGAAGCCGTGTCGTGACCAGCCACGGCGATCACCGGAACGGGTCCGAGTCCTGTCTGCCTTTGCACCTCCGGCGTCAGTGTTCCCACCTTCTGTCCTGGAAAGACAAAACGTCCGAAACTCTCCTCCGTCAGTCCCACCGCCTCAAGCAACTGTATGTCGAAACGCCGTGTGGATGCGTTGAGGAGCTGGGAGGTCGACGCGATGGTGTATTCGGTCACCATCTCGCCCGTGAGCATGTAGGTTATGGCGTCAGGCATGAACAGCAGTCTGTGCGCGGCGGCAAGCGCGCTGTCTGACGAAAGGCGCATTGCGTGCAGCTGGAAAAGTGTGTTGAAGTCCATCATCTGTATGCCTGTGCGGCGGTACACCTCGTCGCGCGGCACCACAGAGAAGAACCTCTCAGCCGCTCCCGAAGTGAAAGGGTCGCGGTAGGCACGCGGCAGGCGCAGGAAAGCTCCGTCACCGCCGACACACACAAAGTCCACTCCCCACGTGTCGACACCTATCGAACATATCTCACAGCCGTCGCGTCCGGCAGCCTTTTTAAGTCCCTCCAGCACGTTGCGGAACAGCTCGTAGATGTCCCAATAGAACCTTCCGCCGCTGCATATGAGATGATTTGGAAAGCGGCTTATCTCCTCAAGCTCCGGTCCCGACGGTCCGAACCACCCTAAGACGGTGCGTCCGCTCGTCGCTCCAAGGTCTGCTGCAAAGAAACATTGTCTTTTATCGCTCATCCGGTTATATTGCTTAGATTCATAAATTGTACTGGCAAATATAGCAATAAAGGCAATAAAAGAGTGTATGATTTTTGATGTAAATCATTCATTATCTGACACTGACCCGTCTGAGGAGCCGTGGCAGGGCGCAAAGACAGACGCTCACCCAGCCCCGCACGTGGCGAAGAATCCCAGCTTGTAGGCGTCATAAATCCTCAGGTGAGCCTTCTTTCCGGTGAGCAGCCTGCGCTCAGCCTGCCCGAACACGTTGTGCCACGACTTCACCGCCCACAGCATGTGGCGGCGGCTCAACGCCTCTGTTATGTCAATCATGCGCGAGTAGCCCTTCATGTCGCTGTAGAATCCGCGCAGCGTAAGCATGTCCTTCTCCGTCTTCTCCACAAAGCGGGCGTTGCTCTCAAAGTCGTCCATCACCAGGGGGTTGTCTATGTGACACACCGTCACGCCGTTCTCCTCCAGCCGACGTCCGAACATCACGTCCTCATACCGCCTCATGCGCTCGTCGAACGGGCAACTTTCCATCACGCTCCGCTCCGCCATGAAGTTCACCGAACGGAACGCCTGATAGGGGTGTCTGCGCCTTTCCGCTGCGGTGTGCCTTTCCTGCGCCCTCCGCTCGTAGGCACACCTGAGGCTGCGGCGTGCGTCTGCCGCCTTGCCGCCCGTGCGCATTCCTCCGCTCACCACGCCCGCCTCGGGAGCCTCCAGATAGCGGTGTATGAACCAGTCGTCGGGCACCGACATGTCGCAATCGACGAAAAGGAGCCATCTGTACCTGCTTATGCCTGTAAGGAAGTTGCGTGTGGCTGCCGCTCCCGAGTTGGTGTCGCGCACCACATACCTGCATCCCTCCATCCTGCATATAGCCTTGTTCTTTGCCACGGCATCCCTGTCGTCCGACCCGTCGTCGGCTGCTATTATCTCGTAGCGCAGCCCTTCCACGTCGTCGCACAGTTCCTTCAGCCGCGCCACCATTCCTACGCACACGCGGTTGTATACCGGAAGCAATATTGAAATCTCCTTACGCTGTTGCATAATAATAGAAATAATATATTTGCCGTTAATAAAATGCATACTTTCCACATCGCCGCAGTCTCGCATCATCGTCTGTGCGAATAGCCACAGCCAATGGAGTAACGACAGTATGGAAGTCTCCGTGCAAATATATCAATAAAAAACGAGATTACCGCATTGTCGTGACAACAATGATGACCAAGGCATTACGTCATATGTTTTCCATGCTCCGCCATCATTCTGTTATCTCCACGCGGTTTCCCTCAGGGTCGGCGACGGCACTCTCATAGCATCCGTCTCCGGTCGTCCTCGGTTCGCCAGGAACGGTGTATCCGTCCTTTCTCAGCGTCTCCGTGAGCGTGTCCACATTCTCTTTGCTTCCTACTGATATTGCAAAATGGGCGAGTCCTATCATGTCCGCGCCTTCGTGCCTGTCTGCCATGGCTGGAATGTTCATCAGTTCTATTCTTGCTCCGCCCTCTTCGGCAGACAGGAAGTAGGACGAGAAGTTCTTGCGCGGGTTATGGTATTTTTCCCCTGATACGAAGCCGAAGTACTTTGTGTAGAATTCTCTGAGCGATTCAATGTCGTCCGCCCATATTGCCAGATGGTCTATCTTCATAAGTCTGTGTCTTATTTATTTCTTCAAAATTAATATAAAGTGGCGGTTTCCTCTTATGGGAGACTGTTTTTTTAACATCATTCTACCGTAACAGGAGGTCATATATTGACTGTATCTCATACCGTTGTCAGGCAAATGGTTTTTCAGGCTTCGCCAAGTATGCGGCGGATTGCGTACGGATAAAGAGGAGAACGGGAATAAACGGGAGTATGGAAAATGTATGGACGGCTGACAGTCAGGCGAAATCCGTCATCAGAGTTGTGATGTATGATTATCGTTAAATGGGGTTACGGACATATGGAAGCGGGCAGTCAATATTATAAAGTTTATCCGGTTTATTTGTCCATTCATTGGTATAAACGTCGCGGGATATGGTTTTTTATTTGTACCTTTGCATAACCCGGGCTGCACTCGGCAATTTAAGAGCAAGCTCTCATTGCTCTCGCTTGCACCGGCTTTGCATAACCCGGTATTCGGCTCGGCAGCATCGAAGCTGCCGGAACCCACATCTTTATTATTAACTACACCGTCAGGACGGTGCGCACCTTTCCGTCCTTCAATCAGAGAAATGACATTTATCGTTTATGACACGCTTTTTCATAATACTCATCATGTCTGTCATGTCAGCCGCAGTATGCGCGCAGAGCACCGCACCGGCAGTGAAAGGCAGTGTGGTGGACGCCTCGACGGGCAAGCCGGTGGAATATGCCGGCGTTACACTTACCGACACTAACAACAACACCATCGCCTCGGCTGAGGTGGAGGACGGACGCCTCGAGATTCACACCGCGCGCGAAGGGCGGTTCATCGTCACCATAATGCTCCTCGGCTACCGCACATACCGTAGCGACACGCTGGACATAAGGAGGGGCAGGACGGCTGACCTTGGAACCATACGCATGGAGATGGAGGAGAGCAGTCTGGAGGAAGTGGTGGTCACGCGCGACCGTAGTAAGGTGGTGTACAGGCTCGACAGGCGCAGGATAGACGCCTCGTCGGTGCTCTCGGCGTCGGGTGGCACCGCAGCGGATGTGCTCAAGTCAACTCCCTCGGTGCGTGTTGACGCCGACGGCAACGTGTCGTTCCGGGGAAGCACGGGCTTTCTCGTCTACGTGAACGGCAAGCCGTCGATGCTCGAGGGAACGCAGGCTCTGGAGCAGATAGCCGCATCCGACATCGACGCCATTGAGATAATGACAACGCCCCCGGCACGATATAAGACCGAGGGTGACGTGGGAATAATCAACATAGCCACACGACGCCACGCTGACAACGGCGTAAGCGGGGCGGCGCACCTGTCGGGAAGCACCATAGGCACGTGGAACACCGACGCCACCATAGGCTGGCGCGGAGGGGCAAGCAGGTGGTATGTGGGCATGGCGGCGTCTGACATAAGGGGCAAGAGCGACTTCAGGCAGAAAAAGACAACCGTCGTCGACGACTTCACCACCACCTCCGACGCTGACGGAACGCGCCACAGCGACAAGATATCGTACATCGGACGAGCCGGATGGGAGTATGACTCCGGAGCCCACCACCTGCAGGCGGAGCTGCAGGGAGGCATGACCGACAACAGGAGGGGCGGCGACATGGGCTATTACGAGCACCGCGTCAAGGGTGACGAGGTGATGAACGACGGACTGTATGACAGTCATGACCGCTACTCAAACGAGAAAAGGCTCGCGCAGCTCTCGGCAGACTATGTGCTTAACCTCAACGGGCGGGGCGACCGCATATCCGTAAGCGGACGGCTGAGGCACGACTGGTATGCGCTGGAATATACCGAAAGCAACATGTTCGACGGTTCAGGAGCGAGGTATGAGGGCACACGCGGATATGAGAAAGAGCACCACTGGGACTTCGACGGGGTGGCGTCACTGCTCGTGAACTACCGTCCGTCGGGACGCTTCGAGGCTGGTTATCAGTACACATCATACAGCGAACACGGCGAATACAACATAAAATACTGGGACAGGAAGATGAAAGACTTCGTGTGGCAGGACAACCTCCACGCGCCGTTCTTCTACCGCAGGCAGATTCATTCGCTCTATGCCATGCTCACAGACAGAATGGGAAAGGTGGAGTTCGACGCCGGATTGCGCGCCGACCATACCATCGACGAGCTGACAATATCAGTAGCCGGGGCTGACAGATACATCAGAAGGCTGGAGCTGTTCCCGTCGGCTCACGTGTCCTACGACGCCGGACGGGGCAACGTCTTCACCCTCGGCTACTCCTACAGGACAAACCGTCCGGGCATATGGCAGCTCGAACCGTACATCACCTATGAGGATTACTACACCAAACAGATAGGCAACCCGGACATCAGACCGGAATATATACACACCGTGGAAGTGGGCTACCGCAAGTCGTTCGCACAGGAGAACAGTGTGTCGCTCACCGCCTTCTGCCGCTCGAGGCGCGGGGTGATGGACAAGGTGAGGGTGCCATACGAGCCGGGAGTGACGCTCGACTCGCTCATAAACGCCGGAAACGACATCACATTCGGACTCGAGCTCAACTCTCACCTGCGCCTGCTGCGCTGCTGGGACATGACGCTCAACGGCAGCCTGTTCCGCTATGAGTTCACAAGCCGCTACGAGGGATGCGCCGACGCAGCCAACACGAGCTACTCGCTCTCGATGATGAACAACTTCAGTCTGGGACGGTCCACTCGTATGCAGTTCGATGCCAACTTCGTGGGACCCACGGTTCTCACACAGGGACGGGAGAAAGCTTACTGTTACTTCGACCTTGCCGTGCGCCGCCAGCTCATGCGCGACCGCCTGGCAGTGTCGCTCGTGGCGCACGACGTGTTCCGCACCGCACGCTACGACAACCGCCGCTCCACCGCCACACTCATGTCCTCAACCTACGTCCGTCCCAAGTATCCCAACATAATGCTGTCCGTCAGCTATTTCTTCAACGCCTCGGGAGGAAAGACGCAGGGCGGAAAGGTGTCGTCGGGAGCAATGTTCGAGGGTAAGGATTTCTGACAGTGGCACATCCGTGGGGCTGCATCCTTACGGTGTCATACGCTGTCACGGTGAGGATGAGAGGCGCGGGAAGGCAAGGATGTGGTGTATGCCGCGCAAAGAAAACACCAATTATAGCCATCATTTCCTATTTTTTATATACCGCCACATCCTAAAGTAGAGACGCAAAATCTTGCGTCTCCCGATCAAAGTACGCAAATATTAAGGCATGCCTTCATCACTGTCAATATCGCAAAGCAGCTTGTGAGACGCAAGATTTTGCGTCTCTACTTTAGTTAGCCAGCTAATACAATCGTGTCATTGCCCGTTGATAATAACAATGGCGCGAGCCAGTAGAGACGCAAAATCTTGCGTCTCCCGAGCAAATATCGCAAATATTAAGGCATATTATCATCGCTGTCAATAGCACAAAGCTGCTCGTGAGACGCAAGATTTTGCGTCTCTACTGGGCTGACGCCATCATTATAAAATAATACTTACAGCTCACATTGCCCCTCACTTCCCCGTTTTTATCCATGAAAAACGGTTCCACGCCACAAATGACGCCATCCCCCGGCACACCGGAACCGTTCCTTCCGCGCCTCACACATCCCACTGCAAACCGTATATTTATGCCATATGGAAAGTAAAAAAACGCGACAGATAAAAATCGCGGAATAGGAATGGCACTGCTGCGGAAAAGGCTTTATCGCACCATACACCATCAGTCATATCGCAAAAAAACGGCTTTTCCACCACCGTCCTGCGTCTGTCATACTGCGGGAAAGCCTCTTCCGCCGCGCGAAAAACACTCCGCCGCATCGCAGAACAGCACCTTCCGTCATGCGGAAAAGCCCCTTTCGCAGTCCCGAACAGTACGTTCCGCATCGCAGAACGCGCTTTTCAATGCATCTATTTTGTGTATGTCATTGATTATCAACCGCTTAACCAAACCGCTCCAAAACTCACGTATTTGCCCCCGAATCCGTGTCCGACTGCAAATAACTCACTCTCGCGGACTTCACGCCATATCATTTTGCATAATCATACACACATTTCCGCATATTTATTCATTCCCGCCTGCCTCCCCTTGACGGCTATTTGCGCTGTGGCGCCCGTCCCATACCGTTCACGGCTCAGCGTCTGCCGTCAGCCGGAGCATTGTCCGAGTCGGTCTCCCTTACTATGTACGGCGGTCTGCGTTTCGTCTCGTTGAATACCCGTCCCAGATATTCGCCGATGATGCCGAGCGAGAGCAGCTGCATGCCTCCGAGGAAGAGGATTACTATTATCAGCGTGGGATAGCCCTGCACGGGGTCGCCCACAGCCATGGTTTTCACAAGCACATAGCACATGTATATGAATGCCACGAACGAGACGAGTATGCCCACCCATGTCGATATGCGCAAAGGCGCGGTGGTATATGACGTTATTCCCTCCACCGCAAGGTCGAAAAGACGCATGTAACTGAACGATGAACTGCCGTTGACGCGGTCGCCCTGGTCGAAGACAATCTTCTTTTTTCTGAACCCTATCCAGCAGTACAGCCCCTTGGTGTAGCGTTGTGTCTCGCGCAGACGCCTCATTGAGTCGATGCACTTGCGGTCGAGCAGGCGGAAATCGCCAACGTTTGGCAGTATCTCAATCTTCGCCATGCGCTGCAGCATGCGGTAGTAAACCATCGACAGACGCCGTCGCAGCCAGCTCTCGCGTCCCCTGTTGCGGCGTTCGGCATACACGTCGTCGAAGCCTTCCTCCCAATGGCGGAGCATCAAGGGTATGAGTGATGGCGGGTGTTGCAGGTCGGCGTCCATGATGACGGCGCAGTCTCCGCCCGCACGGTCGAACCCGGCGAGCATGGCGTTTTCCTTTCCGAAGTTACGCGACAGGCTCACATACCTTATGCGTCTGTCGGTGCGGTTTATGCGTTTTATCTCGCTGAGCGTACCGTCACAGCTGCCGTCGTCTATCATTATTGCCTCCCACTCATACTGCGCGTTCTGCGCGAAGAGCGTCCGCAGGGCTTCGTAGAGTCCCGCTATGTTGTCCTGCTCGTTGAAGCATGGTATTATGACCGACACTTTCCTCATTTGCTGTCCTTCCTCATTATGTCCACTCGGTTCTTGTCTATCAGCCACACACACTCATACTTGCCCGTAGCGAGAGCGCGCCGTGCTATGGAGCGTGCCTCGCGGCTGCTTTCGCGCGGGATGATGGTGTCTTTCACGCACGTTGGCCAGCGATACATCGTCTCATGCGCCACGGCTGCCGCCTGCGGTCCGAAGGCGTCCTGCGGCAGCACGCAGAATGATGAGAACTTCTTTTCGTCATCGTCTGTCACCACGCAGTAGGCGTTTTTCACAGGATGACCGGCAAGGCGTATCGCCTCGTGTGCCATCTCGCGTCCTACGGCGGCGGTGGTGTAAGCCTTATACCAATGGTGAACGTCGGTGACGATTGCCGCTGCCGCATACATGACGAATGCCGTGCGGAGCAGCGATGGGTGGCTGCGGCTCATATGGTCGGCAACGAATGCCACAAGCAGAGCCGACATGCCGAGACCCGCGTAGGCGTTCATCACGCTTAGACTTATGAGCAGATGGGGCGACATCACTATGAGAATGCACACCGCCAGACCGAGGAAGCGGCGTGTGAGCCACAGGCGCGGACTGCGGAAGAACATCATATAGACGAACGGAAGCGACAGGACGAGCGTCAGGGCGGCAAGCGGCAGGCAGCGCGATGCGGTGTGGACGATGCTCACATAGTCGGCTGCCACCCACGTGTAGCCAAGGAATATGGCTATCTCCTTCAGCTTTTTCGCCGGCAGGAATGTGTTGTAGTCGGGGTTGTAATACTCCGTTGAGGGTAGTGCGAGCCTTATACACCCGTATGCCACGGCTATCGACACGCCGATAAGCAGGTGGCGCAGTGCACTGCGGCGGTCTTCCATACCGAAGGCGAAAGCCAGCACCGGAGGCACGACAGCCCACGCTATGCCGTTGTCCTTGGACAGTGCAGCCATCATGACGCACGCCGCCCATGCGGCATACCGTCTCTTGCCCTCCATCGAGAGGTAGAACCACACAGCCGCCATGCCCCACATATGGGAATAGGTCTGGTTGAGCGCGTCGCAGCTGAGCACCGTTCCGAGCATGCACGGCGACATCCAGAAGAAGAGGGTTGACGCGAACTGTGCCGCGCGGCAGAAGCCCAGACGCTGCGAGAGCTTCATCACAAGCACCGCGCCGAGCAGATGTCCGATGACAATGCATACGTGGTTGAGTGCGGGAAAGAGCTGCGGAACCGCTCCCACGATGTAGCCCATAAGCGCGTCGAACGGTCTCCACACACTGCCGTAAGGCAGGAAGAACTTTGCGCTGTCGGGGTCGAAGTTGGGCGACGACAGCGTGCTCCAGTCATCGAACGAGGGATAGATGCCCACGACAGCCCACAGAACGAACGGCAGGCTTACGAGTATTAATGTCAGGGGTGATGTCTTGTATGTCCTCATTGTTGTATTGTATATATTCTGTTTTTTGTCTTACATATAGCATTAATGACAGCGTCACATCCCGAGCGCGGCGTTAATCCACCGGCATGAAGGGCTGCCGCTGCGCTTTCTCACCCATCTGTGCACCATCAACGGCACATATAAGCCGGAGAAGAATGCCAGAGCTGTGGTGACATGCCACGTTATGCCGGGCACAAGCGATATGAGAATCTGCTGCGACGCCACCTGGGGAAACCATGAAAGAAGGTATATCGTGTAAGTCGCACCGTCAAGATGGTCGAGGAAACGCATCTTTCCTGCAACGTAGAGATGTGCCAGAGCGACGCTCATCAGTATGCCGTTGAATGACGACAACAGGTAGCGTATGCCCGTATCCGGTGCATACATAAGGGCGACAGACACGGTGAATGTCACTGCTGCGGCTGTAGCTGAGTGTCTGCCCACCACTGTTTCAAGCATATGTTTGCGGAACATGTAGCCCGCCGCGAAGAACACGGCGTTGTAAAGTGCGCTGCCCAGTCCGAGTAAACCTGTCCCGGGATTCACTATGCTTACCGTTATAAGACATAAGATGAGGAGTGAATCGTTTGTCTTCGCCTTCGTTTTCGCCGCAATATATGCCATGCAGAATATGAGGAAGAGCGACGGCAGAAACCAGAAATATCCTATGACGTTGGTATGAGGATAAAGCAGCATTCCGAGATAGCTCCACACCGACATGTCGACAGGGCGCAGCGCGATTGCCGACATCATGGTCTTCGGAATGAAAACTACACTCGATATTATGACATAAGGCACGAGCAGGCGTCTCGCTTTTCCTGTGATAAAGCCATCCTTCCCCAACGCCGGCATGTCGGATAGCTGTATGCCCTTGCGTGTGTTGCTGTATTTGAGCAGATAGCCCGATATGAAGAAGAACAGCGGCATGTGGAACGTATAAAGCCATCGGCATATGGAAGGCACATGTCCGGCATGTCCGAGCTGGTAGGTGGAGTGTCCTGCCACCACGAGTATGATGCCGAACGCCTGCATGAAGGATATGAGCCTGTTCCTGCTGTCCATGCTTCTGTGGTCTTCAGTTCACTATCGCGATCTTGCACACGGTGCCTTTCTTGCCGTCTGAGGTGGCTGTCTGCACCATGTACACGCCGCTCGCCACGCGCCGTCCGCTCTTGTCGCATCCGTCCCACGTGAAGAGTCCTCCGTTGCTCCTGCCCTCGGCTACGAGCGTTCCGTTGACGGTCACTATCTTGACGTCGGCGTCGAGCGTCAGTCCGGTGACGGTGATGAGTCCGGTGTAGTCAGGTCTTACAGGATTGGGATAGGCATATACGTTGTCCTTGTCCATCTTGTCGGATGCCTGCGAGGCGTCGCTCATATAGGAGCACAGTCCCTTGTCGGTGCCGAAAAACACCTCTCCGCTTGTTCCGTCGACCGCTATCGACTCGATGGTGTTTGAAAGCAGCGGACTGTTGTCGGTGGTGAAGTGCTGCAGCTGGGTCATGTTGTCGGCGCTGATGAGGAACACCCCGCTGCCATCCGTGCCGAACCACTTGCGTCCCCCTCCGTCTATGGCTATCGCGCTGATGCTTATGCCGTCGAGAAGATAGTCGGCATAGTTGGTCCCGTCGTTGCGCGGCACCTTCACCTGGGTGAATGTCTCGCTGCCGTCGGCTATGTCTGCCGCCGTTAGCATGAGCGGTCCGGCAGCCGTCCCGAGCCATATGTTGCCCCCGATGTCCTCCTCCAGGCATCTCACTCCCTGTGCGGTGAGAGCCGTTCCGTCCTGATTGACGAAGCGTGTGTACATCTTCATCCCGTCGGTGGACGGCTGGTAGCATATCAGGGCGGGCTTGCGCCAGTCGCTGCTGCCGAACCACATCAGTCCGCGACTGTCGAACATGAGTCCCACCATGTTTGCCATGGAATATCCTTCACCGGTGATGAAGTCGCTCTTGTGGTGTGATGTCCATTCGCCTCCGGCATATTCGAACAGTGATGCGGACGGAGCCACGCTGTTGAGACACCACAGTCTGCCCTCAGTGTCGAACCTGACGGAGGACACGAGAGTGTAGTTCTTCTTGTCGGTACTGACAACGGTGGCTGCTCCCTGCAACGGACTGTTGTCCATGTTGAACGCTTTCACGAGTTCCCTGTTTCTGAACTCGTACATGCCAGCCTGCGTTCCCAAGAACACATGAGCCGGATCCTTGGGGTCGACATCAACGCTCATCGCACCCTTATATTTGTATCCGAGCGTCGCGGCGAAGTCGTCGGGATAGACGTTCCATCCCTCCTGTCTGTCGTACACCTGCAGGCAGGCGTCGCGCTCGGGGTTGCCCAGTCCGCCGCAGGTATAGAGCTGTCCGTTGATGAAGCGCATGAAACCGAAGAAGTTGTACTCCGGTCCGTCGGGAGCGACGCCCGCGAGAGTGGTCTGCACGCTGCCGTCACCTCCTATCACGCCCTTCGCCAGCTTGCCGTCGCTGCCTGCAATCCAGTAGGAATCGTCCGCCGTAGAGTATTCTATGCCTCCCCATGAGAACGCGATGTCCTGTCTGCGGTCGGTGGCGGATATGATATAGGTGTGGCTTCCGCCATAGCACAGCATCTTGCCGCCGCTCACTTTCACCCTGCGGAACCACGGAGTGTAGAACACTCTGTACTTGTCCGCCGTCCTGTCCATCACGCATGCCTCGCCGCTGTTCAGTCCGATGAGCTCTCCGTCGAATACGAACAGGCTGCCGAACGTCTTCCGGCTGTATCTTGTCCACTTCGACCTGTCAGCCAGATTGTCGTCAGCCGCCGCGCGGTACATGCCGTCCGCCGTGGCGGCGAAGATGCGGTTGCCGTCAGGTGCGGTGGCGTAGACGTTCACTCCGAGGTTGTATGTGTCGCTTATCGCGGCGTTGCGCACGTCTATCCTCACTATTCCGAATCCGGTGGAGAGGTAGGCGTCGGAGCCGTTTATGGCGATGCTGTTTATCGTCTTGTCACCGGTGAGAGACTTGTTGTAGTATTCCGACATGTTGGTCACCTTGCCGTCGGGTGTCACGAGGTCTATGTTGTAGTTCTCATACACCACGACGAGCCGTCCGGCTCGGGCGCACCATGCTATGTCACTGATGCCGCAGTCGCTCAGCGCGTTCACCTTGTCGTAGGTCTGTATGCTCTGGTCGGAAGGGTTGTACGAATAAAGTCCGCCCGAGGCAAGCACGAAGACGACGCTCCCGGTGTCCTCTATCCTTGTTATGTCCGAGTATGCCGGATAGGCGTTCCATGAGCCTACAGGAGCTCCGCAGATGTCTGTCACAAAGAGCGAAAGCATCAGTGTGACGATGGAAAACAGTTTCTTCATATTCGTGTAAGTGCGTGTGTGATGGGTGTAAGTATGCCTGCGCGGCATGATATGTGCAGCCTTCCTCCGTGAATGCCGCGTTATCTTTCCTTTGAAAGCAGATACTCAGCCAGCCGTGCCACGGCTCGCGCGCGGTGGGAGATGCTGTTCTTTATGTCGCTGCCGAGCTCGGCGAACGACCGCTTATAGCCTTCCGGCACGAATATGGGGTCGTAGCCGAAGCCGGAAGAGCCTTTCCTCTCGTGCGATATGGTGCCTTCTATCCTGCCCTCGAAGGTGTGCTGCACGGGCAGTCCGTCCTTCCGCTCTATCAGGGCTATGACGGTGCGGAAGCGCGCGCGGCGGTCCTGCATGCCTTCCATCTCATGGAGCAGCTTGCTCATGTTGGCTTCAGAGTCGTGACCCTTGCCCCCCGCGTATCTCGCGCTGTACACTCCGGGCGCTCCGTCAAGAGCGTCCACCTCCAGACCGGTGTCGTCAGCGAAGCACGGTGTGCCGTATCTGTCGTACACGTAGCGCGCCTTCATCACGGCGTTGCCCTCAAGCGTGGGCGCCGTTTCGGGTATGTCGTCGTGGCATCCTATGTCGGCGAGCGACAGCACTTCGATGCCTGCGCCGAGAATCTGCCTTATCTCTTCGAGCTTATGACTGTTGTTTGTCGCGAATACTATCTTCATCTTTCTTTACTTTTACTTTTATCTGGTCGAATCCCTCGCCGTACACTCCTATGACGGAGCTTTGGCTGACGAACGCGTTGGGGTCTATCATCTTTATGAGGCGGAATATCGTGACGCTCTCGCTCTTCCTCGCGAGCAGGCATATCACCTTCATGTCGCGTCCGGTGTACCATCCGTGTCCGTCGAGAATGGTGAGGCTGTGGTCTGTCTTGCGGGTTATCGCCTCGGCTATCTCCTTGTGGTGCATGGAGAAAATCATGAACTGCACCGACTGCCGCTGCCAGCTCATCACGTAGTCGAGCATGGAGCATTCGATGAACATTGTGCACAGACCGAACACTACCTTCCTGCTTCTCACGTCGATGTCGCCGAACGAGTCGATGAAAAGACAGCTTCCGATGATGCACAGGTCCACAGCGAGGAGCACTTTTCCTAACGAAATGTTGTGGTATTTGTTCACTGTCGCAGCCACGATGTCGGTTCCTCCGGTGCTGCCGTTGTTGAGAAAGACTATAGCCATGGCTGTTCCCGAGAGCATACATCCTATGACGAGCGACATGAAGTCGTTGCCGTCGCCAAGCAGTCTGTAGAAAGTGCCGTCGGGGCGGACCACCACCTCCTGCGCCAGCCGGAGCAGGAAGGAGAGTGCGAAAGTGGCGTAGATGGTCTTCATGAGGAACCGCCAGCCCAGAATCCTGAGCGTACCTAAGATCAGCGCGGCGTTTATGAGGAAGAAAGTGTACTCCACCTTGAACCCCGTGGTGTAGAAGATGATTGCTCCGATACCTGCTATGCCGCCCGTGACAATCTCATACGGCAGCAGGAATACGGTGAAAGCGAACGTATAGAGCAGCAGTCCGAGCGTGATGTTGAAATAGTCTTTCGCCTCACGCAGAATGAATTGTTTGTACATATACATATTTATTATAATGACAGACACGCCCATCCTCCCACATATAGGTGTGCGGGCAGGATGGGCTTTGCCTTTCATTTACGGTTGATGTGTCTATTTTATGACGACGTTCACCATGCGCTTCGGCACTATGATGACCTTCACCGCCTGCTTGCCCTCCATATACCGGGCTGTGCGCTCGTCTGCCATGACGGCGCGTTCGATGGCGGCGTTGTCGGCATCTGCCGCAAACTGCATTTCAAAACGGCGTTTGCCGTTGAACGCTATGCCCATCTGCACGGTGCTTTCAACGAGATACTTCTCGTCGTATGCGGGCCATCCGGCGTCGCACACAGTGCCTTCGTTGCCCAGCGCGTGCCACAGTTCCTCGGCTATGTGAGGCGCGAACGGGGCGATGAGCACCACGAGCTGTGAGAGCAGGTCGCGGTTGCGGCATTTCAGCTGTTGCAGTTCGCCCACGCATATCATGAACGCCGAGATGCTGGTATTGTATGAGAAGTGCTCTATGTCCTGCGTAACCTTCTTTATAAGCCGGTGCAGGCTCTTGAGCTGTTCGGGCGTAGCGTCGGTGGAGTCGGGCAGGAACTGTCCGTCGCGGTTGTAATACAGTGCCCACAGTTTCTTCAGGAAGCGGTGGCATCCGTCTATTCCGTTGGTGTCCCATGGCTTGCTCTGCTCCACCGGACCGAGGAACATCTCGTACAGGCGAAGCGTGTCGGCACCGTACTTCTCGACGATCATGTCGGGATTTACGACGTTGTACATCGACTTCGACATCTTCTCTATAGCCCATCCGCAGACATATTTGCCGTCTTCGAGCTTGAATTCGGCATTGGCATACTCCGGTCTCCAAGCCTTGAACGCCTCGATGTCGAGCACGTCACCGTGCACAATGTTCACGTCGACGTGTATCGGGGTGACGTCACCGTAACCGTCTTTCAGTCCGAGCGACACAAACACAGGCTTATCCTCGGTGCTGAGGGCGTTGGCGCGATACACGAAATTGCTCCTGCCCTGTATCATTCCCTGGTTCACGAGCTTTCTGAACGGTTCCTCACAGCATGAGTATCCGTAGTCGTGGAGGAACTTGTTCCAGAACCGTGAGTATATGAGGTGACCCGTGGCATGTTCCGTTCCGCCTACGTAAAGGTCCACGCACTGCCAGTATTCGTCCGCCTCGCGGCTCACGAGAGCATCGTTGTCGTGCGGGTCCATGTAGCGCAGATAGTATGCCGACGACCCTGCGAAGCCCGGCATGGTGTTCAGGTCGAGCGGGAACACGGTGATGTTGTCAATCCTGCTCTTGTCTGTCACGCAGTTGCCTACGGTGTCCCATGCCCACATACGGGCGTGTCCGAGCGGCGGCTCGCCGCTTTCGGTGGGTTTGTACTGGTCTACCTCCGGCAGGAGCAGCGGCAGGCAGTCCTCCGGAATCATGTAAGGCATGCCGTCCTTGTAGTATACCGGGAACGGCTCTCCCCAATAACGCTGGCGCGAGAAGATGGCGTCGCGCAGGCGGAAGTTCACCTTCACACGTCCCAGATGGTGTGAGGTGACAAACTCCTTTGTCTTGGCTATCGCCTCCTTGACGGTCAGTCCGTTGAGCGAGAAACCGTCGAGAGTGTCGCATCCGGCTGCCGGAGAGTTGCACACGATGCCTTCCTTGGCGTCGAAACTCTCCTCGCTGACGTCGCATCCCTCTATGAGGGGACGTATCTCAAGCCCGAAGTGCTTGGCGAAAGCGTAGTCGCGCGAGTCGTGGGCAGGCACTGCCATGATGGCTCCCGTGCCGTATCCTGCAAGCACATACTCTGAAATCCATATCGGGATGTTCTCTCCCGTGAACGGGTTTATGGCGTATGATCCGGAGAAAACGCCCGTAACCTTGCGGTCGCTGATGCGTTCGCGCTCGGTGCGTTTCTTCACATACTCTATGTATTCGGCTACGGCGTCACGCTGTTCGTCGGTGGTGAGTCTTGCCACGAGCTCGCTCTCAGGCGCAAGGACCATGAAGGTGACTCCGAAGATGGTGTCGGCACGGGTGGTGAAGATTGTGAAAGCCCCCTCAGCTCCCCCGGTGGGGGAGTTCTGGTTTGCTGAGTCAGGGGACAGACCTCCCCCACTGGGGGAGCCTGAGGGGGCTATCCTGAACTCCATCTCCGTTCCTTCCGAGCGTCCTATCCAGTTGCGCTGTGTCTCTTTAAGCGACTCCGTCCAGTCTATTGTGTCGAGTCCGTCGAGCAGACGCTGTGCGTATGCCGACACGCGCAGGCACCACTGCCTCATCTTCTTCTGCACCACGGGATAGCCGCCTCGCACCGACACGCCGTCCACCACCTCGTCGTTGGCGAGCACCGTGCCCAGTCCGGCGCACCAGTTCACCATCGTCTCGCCCATGTAGGCTATGCGGTAGTTCATCAGCACCTGCTGCTGCTCCTTCTCGCTCATGGCGTTCCATTCCCCGGCTGTGAAGCTCATCTCCTCCGAGCAAGCCGCGTCGAGCCCCTCGGTGCCCTTCTCGCTGAAGCGCGCGATGAGCTTTTCGATGGGCTGCGCCTTACCGCACTTGTTGCAGTAGAACGAGTTGAACATCTTGCGGAAAGCCCACTGGGTCCACTTATAATACTCCGGGTCGCACGTACGCAGCTCTCTGCTCCAGTCGAAGGAGAATCCTATGTTGTCCAGCTGCTGTTTGTAGCGTCGTATGTTGTCGTCGGTGGTCTTCGCCGGATGCTGTCCTGTCTGTATGGCATACTGCTCGGCAGGCAGTCCGTAGGCGTCGTAGCCCATGGGGTTGAGCACGTTGTATCCTCTCAGACGCTTGTAGCGGGCGTATATGTCAGACGCTATGTATCCGAGCGGATGCCCCACGTGTAGTCCTGCTCCGGACGGATAGGGGAACATGTTGAGCACATAGAACTTCTTCTTCTCCTTGTCCTCGACAACCTTATAGGTGTCATTTTCCTCCCACCAGCGTTGCCATTTCTTCTCTATTTCACTGAAATTGTAGTCCATTGCGGTATATGTTGTTTTGTTCTTTTTCTTTGTCCAATTGTTTATGTAGTATATCATGGATAATGCGGACGGGTGGAACGAAAGCTTACTTTCTGATTCCCGAGTGCCGATTATCTTATGCAAAGATAATGAAAGGCGAGTGCAGAAGCAATGAAGGGAGACAACGTCTCACTTAACTTGGTACTGCCGAACCGCATCTTATCTTATGCAAAGATAATGAAAGGCGAGTGCAGAAGCAATGAAGGGAAACATAGTTTCACTTAATTTGATACTGCCGAGCCGCATCTTATCTTATGCAAAGATATTACAAACGAGCGGAAAGAAAGCTTGTTTTCAATTTCCCGAGTGCAGATTATCTTATGCAAAGATACAAATTTTACCTCAAACGGCAAACATTTGCATGCTATTGGGCATCAGAAGCCTGTTTGTCGGCAGTGCGCGAGATGACGTCGGGCAGTGCGGAGAAATCGTCTATGACGCATTCCGCGCCGCTTTGCTCCAGTTCGCGGAGCGTCCCGTTGCCGTAGGTCACGCCACATGTATGCGCTCCTGCGCGCCGTCCCATCGTGATGTCGAACGCCGTGTCGCCCACCACCATTGCCGTGTCTGCATCCCTGCCGAGCTGCCTGAGTATCCTGTTCACCGGTTCCGGGTCGGGCTTGGCGTTGTCCACGTCGTCCGCTCCCACTATCGCGCTGAAGCAGGAGCTGAGTCCGAAGCGGCTTACGAAGTCGCTGAGCGAGTGGTGTCCGCGGCTGCTGGCTATGGTGATGGTGAGTCCCTGGGCGTGCATCCGCCTTATGGTGTCAGCCACGTTGGGGAACATCGTCACGGCTCCCTCGCTGTTGTTCACCTCGAACAGACGCCTGTAGATGTAGGCGCAGCGCAGTCCCTCGTCGCGGTTTATGCCGAGCATGCGCACGAAAGCCTCGTCGAGCGGCAGTCCTATCGTCGCCGCGCACGTATAGTCGTCGGGCTGCGGCATGCCATATTCGGCGATGGTCTGATGCATTGTCTTGAGAATGACGCTTCTTGTGTCGGCTATCGTGCCGTCGAAATCGAGAATAAGGGTTTTTATCATGACTTGTGTTGTGTGATGGTTTCAATGTTCATGAGCCGCGCATCACCACGGCTATTGTCTTCATCCGCACATATTCCTCCGAGAGATACATCATTCCTCCGTACGGATTGTCCGTGCCCCACGAGTTCTTGGCTATGAAGTAGAGCCGTCCACGTCGGTCGCGCGCCATGCCGGTGAGAGCCATGCAGTGGTCGTCGGTGGTGAGACGCGCCTCAAACTCCTTCTGTCTCTGCTCCTGGGTGCAGGGCGTGCGCGAAGGGAGCTCCGCCGTTCCGCGTGCGAAGGAGAATCCCGGCTCCGTCACGTCGCCCTCCCAGCACACGGCGTGTCCTGCCTTCAGGGCTGAGCATATGCGCGCCATGAGCGTGTCGACGGGCACGTTGAGGAAGCGGCAGGCGGTCTTGTTGTCGGGCACCTCGAGCGCGAACGTATCGCCCATGGGATGATGGGTGAAGCTGGTGAGAGCCGTGTAGTCGCCCGGAAGGAACAGGCTGCGCGCGAGCTGCCGCGGAGAATACTCCACGCCATAGAGCCAGAAGCGCGACGGCATGTAGCCCAGCGACTCGTCGAGGATGTCCGTGCAGCGGCTGTCGAAGCGTGCCATGCTGTGCGAGCGTCGCGCCATTTCCGTCAGACGGCGCGCGAGCACGTTGTAGTTGGCGTCGCCTCCGCAGTTGTAAGGGTCGTATGTCATCATACCGTATTCCGCCGCCAGAGCGAGCGTCATGGGTGCCATGCCGCGCATGTCCACCCTTTCCCTGCCTCCGGAGAGAAAGCTACGCCTCGCAAGGTGAGCCATCCACATGCGTGCCGGATAGTCGGGCGAGAGGTTGACGGAGTCGCCTGCCATGATGCGGTCGGTCTCTATGGTGGCGAGCATGCCGTATATCCAGCACAGCTGACTGCGTCCCTGGTTCTTGACAGGTGTGGTGCGCAGTCTCACCTCGTCGGTGAACATGCCGTGCGGCTTGCGGTGTGCGTGCTGCGGTCTGCCGCACGCGAGCAGCATCATTGCGGATGCCGCCATGATAAGTATATGTTTTTTCATCCGTCCGCAAAATTAATCATTTATGCGCGGGTGTGGAACGGCATGGCGATAAAAATTTTCCCGCCGCCTGATTTTTATGTCCCTCCGTCGTCATTCCGTAGCCGGATTTTGCACGGCGAGGCGAGATTTTGGGCTGATAAATGCGGAAAGCGATATGAGTGACGGCAGGGTGGGATAGGGATAAAGTATTATTATCGGTTTTACTGTTAATTTGTTGAATTGACATATTGTCACGGAATATTTTTCTTTCGAGACATAATGATATTCATAAAAAACCGTCACGACGTGGTGTTCCGTGCAGGCGGATATGCGTCAGTCATGCTCCCATGCCGCAAAATACACCGCTCCGGCAGGCGGAACATACCATACAGGAGTGCGGAAAAGTCCCTTCGGAGTCGCCGTACGGTGTGTTTCGCAGCACGGAACGGTGTTTCCTGCGCGGTGACAGTGCCTTTTCCGCGTCGTAAAAGATGCTTTTCCGCGCCCGAAAAGATTGTTCCGCATGGTTTCATATGGCATATTTGATGCACATTTATGGAGTGTTTGCCGTAACCGTATGATATTGTATGTGTTGCGGCTGCACACGAAACGGCACGCTGTATGCGTCGCGCCAATGTGCCGGTTGCAGGAAAGGGAGTTATGGCGACATACGAAAAAGCATTGTGTAAGCCGCATGCTGCATCCGCATTACATTATGACAATAACGGGAAATGCCGCAATTAATATATTGGCAAACCAAAGTAGAGACGCAAGATTTTGCGTCTCCCGAGCAAGTATGCGCTGTTAATTGAGGCGATGATATGCATGTCGTTGCGGGTTTATTGCTTGTGAGACGCAAAATCTTGCGTCTCTACTTTAGTTAGTCAGCGCATGCTATTGCTTCGTTTCTCATATTTGATAATGGTGGCGTCAGCCTGTACAGACGCAAGATTTTGCGTCTCACGAGCAAGTATACGCTGTTAATTGAGGCGATGATATGCATGTCGTTGCCGGGTTTATTGCTTGTGAGACGCAAGATTTTGCGTCTCTACTTTGATTAGTCAGCGCATGCTGTCGCTTCGTTTCTCATATTTGATAATGGTGGCGTCAGCCTGTAGAGACGCAAAATTTTGCGTCTCACGAGCAAGTATGCGCAATTAATTGGCGCGATGATATGGCTGTCGTTGCTGTGTTTGTTGGACGGGAGACGCAAAATCTTGCGTCTCTACAAGGCTGACGCCGTCATAATTGTTTCCCGATACATCATAAAAAACGAGGCGCACCATGCCGGCGCGCCCCGTCTCAACTGTTATACATTGACCTTTAATTGGTGCGGATGCTTATCTCCAAAGGACAGCCTGATATTCCTCAGGAGCGTTGATGTCGTACAGGCGTTCCATTGTCATGTTACCCTTTACGTGGAACCGCATCGGGTTTTTCGGGTCGGAGGTGATGTCGGTGTACTTGTAGTCGAGGTACATCGTGGTTATCCGCCTCTCCAGATACTTCTTTGTGGCGTGCCTTATCACCTCGTAACGGTAGGTACAGTCACCGCTTGTCTCAAGGTTTATGGCGTTGGCAGGGTCGCCCGCGCTCAGTGTGAGCTTGCCGGTGATGACGCCTTTCTCGTCCTTCACGCCTTCCTCGAAGTGTGTGATTACCTTATAGAGCCCACGGTTGACATCCTCGCTCCATGTCGTTCCGGCAAGGAAGAACACGCTCCTGTCGTCCACCACGCGGCACTCGCGGGTGTCCTCCACTGCGCCGTCCGAATTCGTACCGTCTATGTATACATACATGTTGGTGGAGGAGTAGGTTCCCGAGTAGTCGTTGAAGAGCTTCAGGTTGAGCAGAGCCTTGTCCCATCCGCTGCGTATGTTGAGCTTATACGACGGGTCCGGCATGACAGTAAGTGGCAGAACCCAGTTCTCGTTGGTGTCAAGACCCTTGAGATTGAAGTCGATGATGTAGAGGTTGGTGTTCTGTCCGGGCGCCACGTGGCATGTTTGAGAGGGGAACGAGTAGAAGTTCTCGGGCAGCTGTCTGAACCAGAGGTCCTCGCGTCCGGAGGCGAACCTTGCCTTGTTGAGTATGCCGAGCGTATCGTTGTCGACGCCTATCTTCACGTTGAAGTCCCTGTGGTTGGTCGCCGAGCCGCTTATTATCACAGGCAGCTTGAACTGTCCCGTGCCGTCTGCCTTGTAGCGTACGTATATGTCGTGCACTCCGTTTGAGCCTACGGGAGCCTTGAAGGATACGAGTTGCTCGTAAACCTCCTCCTCCCAGTCCTCGTTGCATGAAGTGAGCATGCCGCACATTGCGGTCATCGCCGCCATGATATATAATTGAATCTTTTTCATCTTTTATATGTTTTATCGTTGTTCAGAATATGATTCCGTTTATTCGTAGTCTCTCCAGCCTGGAGCCTGTGTCAGGTTCTTGTTGCGGCGGAGCTCCTCCCATGATATGGGCCAGAAGTACTGTCTGCGCGAGAACGAGGTCTGCAGCTTCGGCACTCTCACCGGATTGTAGAACTGCAGGGCGTTTCTCTTGTCCATAAGGGTGTTGCATCCGTATATCTGTTCAGCCTCATGCTTCTCGGCAATCTTCCATCTGCGCAGGTCGAAGAACCGCTGGTTCTCGGCGAACAGCTCCACCTGACGCTCGTGTACGATGGCGTTGAAGAACTTGTCTCGGTCGGCATACACCCCGTCAGAGTAGTCGGGAACGCCCGCACGCATCCTCACAGGCTTCACTCCGCGCCTCATCTGCTCTATGTCACGGCTCACGGTGTAGGTCTGAGTGCCGTCCCACGACGGAATGTCGTAGCTCGATGTGAGGTTGTTCACAGCCTCTGCGTAGAGCAGCAGTATGTCCGCGTAGCGCAGGGCGGGGTCTGCCTTCGGTCTTATCTCACAGTAGTTGCCAACGTTGATGTCGTAGGGATGCACGTATTTCATCACTCCTATGCCGGTGTTCACCCAACGCTCGTTGCCGTTAACGCGTCCGTCAGCCTCTCCACGGTAGTAGAACACCTGCTGGTAGTGATAACGCTCTTCTGTCGTGCTCAGTCCTGGCCATACCGTTCCGCTGTATGCCACCGACGCATAGAAACGCGGCTCGCGGTTGGCATAGCCCATGAAGATGCCGTTGTCGGGCAGATGGTCGTACGGGTGCAGGTATTTGTTGTTCGCTGTGGTGAACTCGTTGCCATTGCCGTATTGTGCCATCACGCGCTCGCGGTCGAAAGGCGTGCCGTCTGCCATGTCGTAGGCGTCGCACTGTTTCTGTGTGATTCCGTGGATGTTCCATCCTCCGAGTGTGTTGGGAAGCTGGTGTTTCACAACGTCTGCCACACTGCTTATACCATTGTCATCGAGAGAATTGCCACGGTAATTCTGCCCGCGTGTGAATATTATCTCCGGATTCTCGGCGATGGCAAGCTCACCGTTGAACACCGAGCGGTAAGACTCGTACGGGTCGATGTCAGCCCATCCGTTCGGGAAGTCCTGACTTGAGTATGGCTCGCATTGCGGAGGAGTAACTGTTGTAGGATAGGCTCTGTCCTGCGCGGTTTTCCTTACGCCGACGGTATATATCCTGTATACGCCTGCTTTGTCGTTGTAGTCAAGGAAGTCTTTGCCTGCCGCAACGGCGAGAGCCCACTTCCTTTCGTCATACTCCTGGGAAATGAGGTGGCGTCCTGTCTTGTCGGTGAAGTCTGCCATCTCGGTGTTTCCGTTGTAGAGAGGGCTGGCAGCGTAGGTCAGCACCTTTGCGCGCAACGCTAAGGCGGCACCCTTTGTCGGACGTGCTATGTTGAGGTTGTCGCGTCGGTCGGGCAGCACTTTTGCAGCCTCAACCAGTTCCTTGCATATGTAGTCGACGCACTCGTCGAACGTGCTGCGCGGGTAAGACAGTTTGTCGTAGCTCTCGCTGAAGTCAGCTCCCTTATCCGGCATGATTGGCACAGGACCGTACTTGCGTATGAGCAGCCAATAGAAGTAGCCGCGCAGGAAGTGTGCCTCTCCTTTAAGCACGTCTATCTCTTCTTGGGTGAGCCCCTCGTTGGCGTGCGCTCTCTCTATGAAAATGGACGCCTGACGTATTCCCTGATATGACCATGGCCATGACTTCTTGTAAAAGTCGCTGTAACTGTATCCGTCGCCATACTCACCGAGTTTGAAATAGCGGTAACGCGCACCGTTGTTTCCTTCGTTGAAGGTGATGTCATCGCAGAAGTTCGTAGGGTTGTTGTCGCTGTGCCCTATCTCGATGTTGTCTCCCTGCAGGCGGCTGTAGCTCAGTGACAGCCACTCCAACGTATTTGTCTTGTTGTTGAATATATGTTCAAGCGACTGCTGGTCCTTGAAATATTTCTCTGTATCGAGATAGTCGGAGCAGGACGTCAGGGCTGACGCTGCGCACACTGCGGCAACTCCGGCTATCATATATTTATATTTTTTCATATCTGTTGTCTTTAGATTGTTGATATAGTATTACAATTACAGACTGATGGTCATACCAAGAGTGAATGTTCTTGACAACGGATACTTCTGTCCGTCGCTGCTTCCGAGCTCCGGATCCCAAAGCTTGAAGTCGGAGAAAGTCAGCAGGTTGGTACCCATCAGATACACGCGCACATTTTGTATGTTGATGCGTGATGTAAGCGATTTCGGCAGTGTATATCCTATCTCGACGTTCTTCAGTCGCAGATATGAGCCGTCGCGCAGCCAGAAGGTGGAGTTACGGTAGTTGTTGTTGTTCCATCCGTAAGTGAGGCGCGGGTATTTCGCGTTCACGTCCTCATTCTTTCCGAGCTGCCAGTAGTTGCCGACAACGTCTGTAAGGATGTTTCCCCAAGAGTGGTTTGAGAACGGATAGACAGTATAACCTCCGATGAAGAACGACGTCTTACCTACACCCTGGAACAGTACGTTGACATCAAAACCTTTCCATGATGCCGATGCTCCGAAACCGTAGATGAAGTTCGGCTTTGTTGTAGAGCCGATAGGCACGATGTCGTTGTCGTCTATCTTTCCGTCACCGTTCACATCTTTATACTTGATGTCACCGGGAGCTATCTCCACGGCTGTAACCAATGCGGACTGGTCGGGGCTGTTGCGGATATCCTCATAGTCCTTGAAGAGTCCGAGAGCCACAAGTCCGCGTGTCTGGTCTACACGGTATCCAGCCGAGCGTTTGTAGCCGTAGTGGCTGTATTGCTCGTCATATTCGAGTATCTTACTCTTACTGTAGGTGAAGTTTCCACGTATGGTGAAGTTCACGTTTCCTATCTTGTCGCTGTAGGCAATGTTGCCGTCGACTCCTTGCGAGCGCACGCTGCCCACATTGGCTGCCGGCTGTTGTGAGTTGCTTACACCTATTATCTCAGGTATATATTTGCGCCACATGAAGATACCGTCACGGGTCTCGCGGAAGTAATCGACCGTTCCGCTGAGCTTGTTGCCGAAAAGATAGAAGTCAAGTCCCAGGTCGTGCTTCGTCGCAACTTCCCAAGTGATGCCTTTGTTCGCAAGAATGAGATATGATATACCGTTGTATGTGAAGTTGCTCGTGTCGAAGTCGCCATATACATAGCGGTCTTTTTCGTTGGTGTAGAAGCGTCCCTGGAACGGGAAACGTGTCTCGAGATAGTCGTTGCCCACCTTACCGTATGAATAACGCACCTTGAACATGTCCACCCACGGAGCCACTTTCTTTACCCAAGGCTCCTCACCGATGTTCCATGCAGCCGAATAAGCCGGGAAGAAACCGAAGCGTTTGCCTTTTGCGAAGTTCTCCGAGCCGTTGTAGCCGAAATTGAAGTCGACGAAGTAACGGTTGGCATAACCGTAGGTGAAGCGTCCTGCAAGACCCTGATGACGGCGGTCTATGCCCTGGATGGTGCGCTGGAAGGCGATGTTAAGGCTCTTTATTGGGTCATCGTCTGACTGATGTACCCAGTTGTTCTCAGAGTTGTCGGTAGTCCCGTCCTGCGAATATTTGAGGATTGCACCTACCTGATGCATGCCGAAATTACGCGCGTAGTGCAGTTCAGCCTCGAAGAACTCCCTCTTCTTTCCTTTGGAATAAGGTTGTGATATCATGAGTTGCTCGTCCACCATCTTTTTGAACACGAGGTTGCCATCGCTGTCGCGCAGACGCTCTGCCTGCCATCCTTCAGGTGCTTTCCAATGTTCATTGCCGTTGTCGGTGTAGACATCATATCCGTAGCGTACCAAAGCCTTGAGTCCGGGAGTGATGAAATTGAAGTCCTGAGTAAGCTCCGCAGTAGTGTTTATGGTGTTTTTCCAAATCTGGTTGTAACCATATTGTGTGACGAGAACCCACGGGTTGTTGTGTCCGTCTTTGCCTTGCGAGCCCCATTTGCCGTCTTTGTATCTCACAGGAGTGGCAATCGGGTTATACAGCAGAAGCGATTCCCATATGTGCTTGTAGTCCGCACCCGGCTGGTTCTGCTTTTCCAGTGCTCCAGATATACCTATTTTAATAAGAGTGGTCTTGGTTATGTTCATGTCGAAGTTAATGCGGTAGTTCCAGCGGTGGTAGTTGGCGTTGGTCTTATAGTCCTTCAGCGCGGAGTCGCTGTTGTACATACCGCCTTCCTCCACATAGCTCATAGATGCGAAATAGCGTGCGTTGGAACCGCCGCCCGATACGTCAACGTTGGCGCGGAAAGTGGGTGCGCCGTCCTTGAGCAACAGTTTCATCCAGTTGACGTTGGGGAACACCTCGGGGTCGAGCTGGTTGTCGAGCAGATAAAGGTCGTCGTCGCTGTAGGCGGGAGACATGTTCCGGCTTTCGAGAGCCTCGTTCATCATTCGTGCGTATATCTTTCCGTCGACGAATTCCGGTGTCTTCGTGCGTGTGTTGTAGCTGTACTCTACTTTTCCGTTTATGCGTGTTGCTCCGTCGCGGCCGTGCTTTGTCGTTATGAGAACGACACCGTTGGCACCGCGCGAACCGTAGATGGCAGTTGTGGAAGCGTCTTTCAGCACGCTGAAGGTCTCTATGTCCTCAGGGTTTATGTCGTTGATGTTACGCTCAAAACCGTCGACGAGCACGAGCGCGCTGCTTCCAGCACCGAAGGTGGAGATACCGCGAATCCAGAACTCGGACACGTTGTCGCCCGGATTACCTGTCGTCTGTCGTGCGAACACGCCCGGTATGACTCCCGCGAATGAGTTTGTGATGCTGGCGGTAGGTGTGCGCAGATCGCCAGGGTTTACCGTCGTGACGGCTCCCGACACGGTGAGCTTCTTCTGCACACCCGTACCTGTGACGACAACCTCGTCTATCACGTTGTCCTTCTTTTCCTTAAGCCTGACGTCTTGCGTGGTCTGTTCCTTGATGAGAACCTCCTGCATCTCCATTCCGATGTAGCTGAACACCAGTCGGGTGTATGCCTTTATCTTTATCTTATAAACACCGTCGATGTTTGTTATCACTCCGAGTGACGGGTTCTCCTTGGGAGTCACGCTCGCACCGATGAGCGGCTCACCGGTCTCATCGGTCACCGTACCCGTCACTTCTATTGTCTTCTGATCGTCCTGTGCCTGCATCTGCAGCGGTATGCATATAGCAAGCATAAGCATAAATATAAGATTCCTCATAGTAAAATTTGTATTGGATTATTACGGTTTACTCTCTCGTGATATAGCGTATGCCCCTGTTGCCGTTGTCGCCGATATACCATGTCTCGTTGGTCTCGTCGTAGGTGACTCCTGTAGGATGATAGAACCGTGCCTCCTTCAGCGGGTCTCCGTCTATATATCCGGTCACTTTTCCGTCGGCGTTCTCGTTGCTTCGTCCGGCGACGATTGTGGCGACACCGTCCGGGGTGAGTTTCCATATGCAGTGGTTCTCATACGCACTGAAGTAGAAGTCGTACAGTTCACCGTCCGGGCGCGGGTTTTTCACGTAGTCATAGTTCTTTACGAAAGTTCCCGACCAAGGCTGGTCGAAACGCGCCGAAGTACCTGTTCCTTCCACACATCCCCATGCTCCGAACTTTCCTGCTATGATTATAGGAGTCTCGAACATGTTTGTCTTCTCGTTATAGTTTGATCTTAACACAACGGGCGCGCCTTCCATTATTATATACATATACTTTGCCGACGGGTGAAGGATGAGGCGCATGTGCTGTCCGTCGGTCTGTGTGAGCGCTGTAAGAGAGAAGCACCGCGTGCGGTTCACGTCGGTATTGGGTATCTCTCCGGTAGGGTTCTCCATGCGGTAAACGCATGCGTTGGTCCATGAGGAGTAGAACTTTGTGCCGTTGGGCATGCATACAACGCCGTAGGCACACGGTCCGTAGTTATAGGGACGCATTTTCTTGAATCCTTCCGAGCGCAGGCAGTAATACATGTTCGGTCTTGTCTCGTTTGAAGCCTGTCCGTTGTCGTCGGGGAATATGAGCGTGTCGCCGTCGGCAGTGAATGTGAACGAGAACATGGCAGAGTATTGTCTGCGCGGGAAAAGGCGTGTGTGGGTGCGTTGTGTAAGGTTGAGCACGCGCAGTCCGTCATGCCAGTTGGCTGCGAAGAGAATTCTGTCACCGCCTATCTCCGCATATTTCGGGTCGAACACCAGCCAGTCGTTTGCAGGCGCGGATGCCTCTCCGTCGAACGAGCCGTACGAGTATGACGAGTTGCCTGACTCGTCCACCTTTCTTAACAATGTTCCAACAGTGGTCTTAGGTATATAGTTGAATTTTTCGTCAAAAGTCTTTGTCGCAGCGGGTTTGCCGTCCTTGTCGTCTATTGTCACGGTTACTGTGCCGTCGTAAGAACGCTTTCCTACCATACAATAGATAATCTCACCGGTAGAGCCGATGACCTTCGCTTCCTTTCCGCCCACATTCACGTGAATCTTCGTCTCGTCTGTGCCGAAGTTCTTTCCGTAGATGTAGAGGCGCGTTCGCACTTGTCCCTCTTTCGGACTGAAGTCTTTGAATTCGACCGGTTGTGACGGATCGAACGAGCCAGAGGCGACGTCGTCATCCTTGCAACCGATGAACATCATGCAGCATAGGAATGCTGAAATAATGAAATTTTGTTTCATGTTGGTTAGAATTTTTAGATTGATTTTTGTGAGTTGCGCTCACGTTATTGTTAAGATTGATTTTTGTGTGTTTTGTTTTGTATGTTTTTTTGTGTTTTATATGGGTTGTTATTGTGTTTGTTGACGGTAGTTCGTATGGTTTATGGGTGTAAATGAATTGTCAGGCTTTTGAGGCTTAAGTATTCAATACAGTTTGCAAATATATGATAATATTTCTTTCGTAATTAAAAATAATGGTACTTTATTATTGAAAATAAGTTAATTGTGATTAATAAAGATTGATTTTGGCTTTTATTTGTTCTATTTCGGAGATTTATTATTATCTTTATCGCCAATTTGAAAACCGCCTTTTGACTGATTCATATGCTTTTTTGTTCATTTCATGACGGGTCGGTGACATCGTATATGGGTGTCAGGGATGTCGTTTGAGAGTGTTTTCGGTGGATTTTGAACGGCTTTTTTGATGTTTTTTGAGATTGTTTCCGTATATATGATAATGTTGTTCATGTATGCGATAATCACGTTGTTTTCCATTGATAAATTGAATACGGCATGATGATATGTGCTGCAAGCTAAAGTAGAGACGCAAAATTTTGCGTCTCACAAAGAGGTTTGCGTTTGTTGCCGGTGTATTTTCGCGTGTGTGTGTTGGTGTGGGGTGGACGGGATTATATGTGCTGCAAGTCAAAGTAGAGACGCAAAATTTTGCGTCTCACAAGGAGGTTTGCGCTTGTTGTCAGCATATTTTCGCGTGCGTATGTTGGTATGGGGAGGACGGGAGACGCAAGATTTTGCGTCTCTACTTTTAGGGATGCGATGTTGATTGGGGGGATGATGTGCTTATGGAACGTGTCATGTCACAGATACTCGGCGAAGTCGGTGAGCCTCATGTCACCCTTTCTTGTGAGCGTGTCGTGGAATGCGAAGGCGGCGCGCAGCGAACCGGGGCAGTGTCCCTTTGTGGCTATGCGCTGGTATTCGCGCAGCAACGGGCGGTAGTCGGGGTGCGCGCAGTTGTTTATTATCTCCTCCGCTCTCCGTGCCGGACCCTTTCCTCTGAGGTCGGCTATGCCCTGTTCGGTTATTATCACGTCCACGTCGTGCTCGGTGGAGTCTATGTGGCTGCACATTGGGACTATCGCGCTGATTTTCCCGCCCTTGGCTGTCGAGGGCGTGTAGAATATGCTTATCGAGCCGTTGCGCTCGTAGTCGCACGACCCTCCGATGCCGTTCATCAGCCGTGAGCCGCACACGTGGCTCGAGTTCTCGTTGCCGTAGATGTCGCACTCCAGCGCGGTGTTCATCGCTATCACACCGAACCGGTGTATGAGTTCCGCCGAGTTGGACAGCTCGCTCGGGCGCAGCGTGAGACGGCTGCGGAAGAAGTCCATGTTGGAATACACTTTCTGCAGACACTCGTTCGACACTGTCATCGCCGCCACCGACGCCTGCGAGATGCGTCCTTTGAGCATAAGGTCCACTATGGCGTCCTGCACCACCTCGCTGAACACCTCCACCACGGGCATGTCGTCGCACTGTCCGATAGCCTCCATCACCGCGTTGCCAGTCACGCCCACACCGCTCTGTATGGGGAACATGCACTTGGGGATGCGTCCGGCGCGCATGTCGCTCAGGAAGAAGTCCACCACGTGGCGGCCTATCATGTCGGTGTCGGGAGTCGAGGGCTTGAAGGTGCGCGCCTCCTCTGGTATGCAGCACTCCACCACTCCGGCTATCTTCCCCGGCTCTATCTCCAGATACTCCGTGCCGATGCGCTGTCCCACGCCTGTCAGAGGTATGGGCTGGCGGTAAGGATACTCCAGACACTCATACTCGTCGTGCAGATAGCGTGCGTCGGCATTGTGAAAAGTGTTCAGCTCCAGAATCACTCTCTTCGCCAGACGCGCTATTGTCGGCACTATGCCGTCTGCCGAGGTGAGATACACGCGGCACTTTCCGCCATACTCCTCTATGGCAGACACCTCTATCACAGCCCAGTCAATGTCACCATAAAAACCCCTGCGCAGACGCTCAGCCATGTGTCCGAGGTGCATGTCCTCATAGTCTATCTCGCCCAGGTTGGCGTGGTTGCGGAAGTCGGCGTTGGTGGAGAAGGGCGCGCGGAACTTTATTGCGTGAGCCGCCGCGAGGTCTCCCTCAAGGCTCTGGCACGACGATGCGCCCGTGATGACGCCCACGGCGAACGGTCTGCCTGCCTCGTGCTCTTCGCGCGCGCGTTTCGACAGTGCCCTCGTCACGGCTTTGGGGACACCGCTGGGGGTGAATCCGCTGAATCCGATGTTGTCGCCGTCCTTTATCATCGCTGCGCCTTCGGCAGCCGTTATGCGTGTGTATGCCATCTCCTTAAATGTCTATTGTTTGTTCGGATGGCAAAGTTAGTTATTTTAAAGCATAAAACACGCCTTGCGACATGATTTTCTGCATAAATTTACAAAAATACATTCAAAAAGGCACTAAAACTGTATAAATATACAGAAATAACCGTTAAATATGCAGAAATGTGCATATCCGTGCCTCCGCCATTCCTTTGTTGCGTCACAGTGGGGAGTCAGTGGAGCGTCTTCTTTCATGTTGTCGCGAGGCGGAAGAAAAACCGCAGCATGCCGTGCCGTCCGCAGCACGAATACGCGCAAATATGTATTGATGTATGAATAAATGTACATGAAAGCATGAATAAATGTACATGGAAGCATGCATAAATATACATGGGCGCATGCATAAATATACATCGCAACCCGAAAATACCGCCGTTTTTGCGCGCAGACATGCTTTCGGCTGCAAATACGCGGGTTTTGAGCGTTTTACATATTCTGCTGATACACAATAAGATATATTGTCCGACATAATCAAAGTCCTTTTCCAGCGTCGCCAAAGAGGCTTTTCCGCCATGCGAAACGGGCTTTTCCGTGTGTCGGAAGAGCTTTTTCTGCGGTGCGGAACGGTGCTTTCTGCGGTGCGGAAGAGCCTTTTTCGCGTTCCGGCGGTGAGCTTACGGTCGTATAAGGAGGAAGAAAATGCCATGCGGGTGCGCTTTCCGTATATCGCGGAGGCGTCTGTCACGCCCTGCCGTTTCTGTTTTGTTGTTTTCTGTTGTCAATATTTTTTACTGTTATTATGTATAATTATGCGTTTCCGTCGGGTGTGTTCCGGTGCGGCTGTATGCCCCTCCGGGCACGGGTCGCAGCCGTGTGCCGTCCGCGGCATATGCTCCCGTGCGAGCGAATAGTGAAAAAATTCGCTTATTCCGACTATTTTGTGTAAGTTTGCAGGCGAAACTCGAATAAGATGAAAAAGAAACAGATACTGCTTATAAACGACATTGCCGGATATGGCAAGGTGGCTACCGCCGCGATGCTGCCGATACTCTCGTACATGGGTCATCCCACTTACAATCTGCCGACGGCACTTGTGTCGAACACGCTCGACTACGGCAAGTTCAACATTCTTGAGACAACCGACTATATAAAAGGTGTCTTTCCCGTGTGGCGCGAGCTGGGTTTCACCTTCGACGCCATAGCTACGGGCTTCATGGCATCGGAGAGTCAGGCGCGCATGATATCCGACTACTGCCGCGAGCAGGCTGCCTCGGGCACGGTGATATTCGTCGACCCGATAATGGGAGATGAGGGAAAGCTCTACAACGGAGTCACCGGTGAGGCGATAAAAAGCATGCGCGAGATGGTGAGCGTAGCCCATCTGGTGTTTCCCAACCACACCGAGGCATGCTATCTCACGGGTATGGAGTACGACGCCCGGGGTGTGAGCCGCGACGGGGCGCGCCGTCTCACCGACGCACTCCTGGCTCTGGGCACCAAGTCGGCACTCATCACGAGCATCCCTGTGGACGGTCAGCCGTCGGTGGTGGGCTACAATCATGTGGACGGGGAGTATTTCTGTCTGCCCTACACCGAGATTCCGGTGCATTTCCCCGGCACGGGCGACATCTTCTCGGCGGTGCTCATAGGGCGTCTTCTCGACGGAGAGATGCTCAAGCCGAGCACCCGCAGGGCGATGGATGCCGTATACACGCTCATCGACCTCAACAAGGACAACGAGGACAAGAACCGGGGCATACCTCTCGAGAAGTATCTCGACGTGCTCTGACCGTGCGTCGTCAACCAACCGCAGGCACGGGCATACAGCCCCTTACCGCGTCCGCCGCCTGTGCGCCGAGGTGCCGTCTGTGTGCGCGGGCGTGCAAAAAAGAGATAAAAATAATGCGTTCTGCCGGTCGGAATGATTTTTTATATGTATTTTTGCGCTTGTTATATGGACAGGTTTATTATTGTTCTGACACTCTGTCTGATGTGGTCGGCGGGATGCGCCGCACAGAACGACGGAGGCGACACCGCTGACGGAGGAGTGCTCGAGCCGATGGTGAAGGTGAGCAAGGTGCTCGACGACAACGGCGACAGCATACAGTATGTGGAGATGAACAGCGTGTATGTCTATCCCGCTCCGGTGTTCAAGAACGAGAAGCAGCGCGCCGCCTACAACCGGCTCGTGGCAAACGTGAAGAAGGTGCTCCCCATAGCGAAGGAGGTGAACCGCATCATCATAGAGACATACGAGTATCTCCAGACGCTGCCCGACAAGAAGGCGCGCGACGCCCATATGAAACTTGTGGAGAAAAGCATACGCAAGGAGTACACGCCACGTATGAAGAAGCTGTCCTATCAGCAGGGAAAGCTGCTCATAAAACTTGTCTACCGCGAGTGCAACTCGTCGTCCTACCAGCTCATACAGGCGTTTCTCGGACCCATACGGGCAGGATTCTATCAGGCGTTCGCCATGCTGTTCGGGGCGAGTCTCACCAAGAAGTATGAGCCGGAGGGCATCGACCGTCTCACCGAAAGGGTGGTGCTGATGGTTGAGGCAGGGCAGTTGTAGGTTCTTATAATAATAATGCGCCCATCAAATAATAATAAAAGGAAAAGGCGGACATCATGACATGTCCGCCTTTTATGTTTGTTTCCGATTCACGGAGTATGCCTCACCGCGTGCCGGTCATTCCGCGCTCTCGGTGTATATCACCTGAACCATCACCTGTCCCACGGCTTTCAGAGTGTTCGCGTCGATGTGGTCCATGTCGTCATACACTGTGTGCCATGTCGGACCGAACGAGCTTTGGGCACATTCCGGATGGTATGGTATGATGTCGATGGTGGGTATTCCCGCCTTCTCATTGAGCGGAACGTGGTCGTCGTTCACCATTGTACCGTCGGTCATCGGGAAATATTCGGCGTAGCCTATGCTGTGGGCGGCTCCCCACACCTTGTTCACGATGTCCTGGGCATAGCTCTTCGATATCCCTTCCTGATGGAAGCGCGCGCCCTGTCCGCCCACCATGTCGAGCAGAATGCCGTATGCCGCCGTGTAGCCCTCGGGCAGATGGGTAGCCCAGTGCTGCGCTCCGAGAGCCCAGGAGTCGTTGTCCGACGGTGTGTCAGCCCACTCGGGCGTTCCCCAGTCCTCCGCGTCGAAGCACACGAAGTCCACGCCAAGCCTGAGCGTACTGTCGTTCTTGAGCAGCCGTGCCAGCTCAAGCATCACTCCGATGCCGCTCGCTCCGTCGTTGGCTCCCATGACAGGCTTGCGCCAGTTGGCGGTGTCGGGGTCGTTGTCCGCCCAAGGGCGCGAGTCCCAGTGTGCGCAGACGATTATCCTTTTCTTCGCTTCCGGGTTGTAGCGGGCTATGATGTTGCAGCTGCGCAAGACGGTCCCGTCATATCCTTTGAGGTCGGCGCGCTGCCGTTCCACCTCCATTCCGTATGCCTCGAACTTGCTTGCTATCCATTCCCCGCACTCTTCGTGCGCCTTGCTGTTCATTGTCCGCGGACCGAACGAGCACTGTTTAGCCACGAAACTGTATGCCGAGTCGGCGTTGAACTCCGGTCCTGCGAGTGCCACGGAGTCTGCCGGAGTGTCGCCTGAAGTCTTTTTCGCGTTCCTGCAAGATGCGCACGACGCCGCGGTGATTATCATTGCGGCTGTTATAGCCATTGTTATGCGGATGTGTCTCATTGTCTTCTGTATGTTGTCTGTCATTATTCTGCCGTCCTCATGGCGGCATGTTCCCTTTCTATGCTGTTGTGGCAGCCATGCCCTTCACCGTGTCCATCACTCTCAGCCAGTTGCCTCCCCATATCAGGGCGATGTCCTCCGGGGAGTATCTGCGGCGCAGCAGCATGCGCGTGAAGTTTATCATCTCGCTGCTGTCAGCCATTCCGCTCACCACGCCGTCGCCGTCGAAGTCGGTGCCTATGCCCACATGATCGGTCCCCATTATGCTTATGGCATGCTCCAGATGGGCTATGGCGTCGAGTATGGACGCCTCTCCTGCCGTGCGGAGGAATCCGTGGTAGAGCGTGATGTGCACCACTCCGCCCTTACGTGCTATGGCGCGCAGCTGGTCGTCGGTGAGGTTTCGCGGCACATCGCACAGCGCGCGGCAGTTGGAGTGGGAGCATACTATCGGCGCGCGGCTTATGGACAGCGCGTCGTAGAACGATTTCTCGCCTGCGTGACTCATGTCCACCATCACGCCGAGGTCGTTCATCCGCCTTATCACTTCCGCTCCGAAGCGGCTCACTCCGCCGTGTGTCCCCTTGCTGCGGCGTGCGCTGTCGCATATGGCATTGTCTCCGTTGTGGCACAGAGTCATGTATACCATGCCCCGGTGTGCGAAGTGGTCGATGTTGTCGAGGCTGTCCTCTATAGCCAGACCGTTCTCTATGCCGAGCATTATGGACTTGCGTCCGAGCCGTTTCGCCTCATACAGGTCGGCTGGAGTGCGCGCTATGGACAGGTGTCGGGCGTTGCGCGCGACGATGTTCTCTATCTTGTCGAAGATGAGGTCGGCGTAGTCCTTCGGGCTCTCGGTGCCGAACTGCGCCACATCAGCGAACTTCTGTCCTTCGGCGGGCTGCGGAAGATATGCCACCATGGTCACCGCGTCCTGCCGTCCGTCGTCCATCTTGTGCAGGTCTACGAGTATTCTGGGGTCGCGTTCCTCGAATCTTATGCCTTGGGAAAAGAACATCGGGGTGTCGCAATGGGTGTCGAGGGTGAGCGTGGATGCGTGAGTGCGCTTCGCCTCACTGAAGAGCCGTGCCTCGTCAACGAGCCATCTGAAGAGCGGCAGACCGTCCGTGCCCATCCATTCCGGATGCCACTGCACGCCTATCACGGGCTTGTGGCATGTGCTTTCCATCGCCTCTGCCGTGCCGTCGGGCGCGGTCGCCGTTATGCGCATGCCCTTTCCGGGCGACGTCACTGCCTGATGGTGGAAGGAGTTGACGAATATCCGGTCAGTGCCGAATATGCCGTGCAGAGCCGAGTCGGGCTCTATGTCCACGCTGTGTGTGGGTTCCGTGCGGTCGGCTTCCTGCGAGTGCTTTATCAGCTGAGGCGTATGAGGTATGTCCTGACACACCTCTCCGCCCAGTGCGATGGCTATGGTCTGCATGCCGCGGCATATCCCCAGTATGGGCATCTGGCGGTTGCAGGCGAGCCGTGTGGCGAGAAGCTCGGGCAGGTCGCGTGCCTGATTGATGTTGTGCAGACCCGGTTGGGGCTGCTGTCCGCTCCATAGCGGGTTGTGGTCGGCGCCTCCCGTGAGCAGCAGCGCGTCGATGTTGTCGAGCGTGTTGATGATTATGTCTTTGTCGGCAAGCGGCGGAATGATTACGGGCACGCCTCCGGCATCCGCTATCTGTGTGTAGTAGCGGTCGCGCAGCGAGGCGTCTCCGTCGGCGTAGTTTGCCGTTATGCCTATCAGCGGCTTGCGTGCCGCCTCCGGATAAACCGAGTAAATGTCTTTTGTTATCGCGTTGAGATCAAATGATTTCATTTCTTGCGAGGGGTATTTTGCATGATGCTGTGGTAAACAAAGAGTGCCGCCTGCGGAGGGAAATATGCCTGACGCCCGTCGCCGGAGTCCTGCCGCAGGCTGCATAGGGCTCAGTCGTCTATGTGTACCGGTATCTCTCTCTTTATGCTCTGTTCGAGCGAGATGAGCGTCTCGGTAGATACCACTCCGGGGATGCCCTGCATCTGGTTGTTGAGAAGGTCCATGAGCTGTTCGTTGTCGCGTGCGTAGAGCTTCACGAGCATGGTGTACGGACCTGTGGTGAAGTGGCACTCCACTATCTCGGGTATGCTCAGCAGACGCTGCACGACGTTCTTGTACATGCTGCCGCGTTCGAGATTGAGACCCACGTATGTGCATGTGGTGTAGCCGATGCTCTTCGGATTGACGTCGAAACCGCTTCCGGTGATCACTCCGTCTTCCACAAGATGCTGCACGCGCTGGTGTATCGCGGCTCTTGAAACGCCGCATTCGGCTGCCACATCCTTAAAAGGTATGCGGGCGTTCTTTGATAGTATTCCGAGAATCTTCTTGTCGAGTCTGTCTATTTTTTCCATTATGACTTGTTTTTAATTTTACTTTTTGAAAGCAAATGTAGTCAATTCCCATGACATGGACAACAATATTTGTATTAAAAATATGCTAATTGTTTACATTGTGACATCTTGCCGTGACGGGGGAAGGGTCGGTGACGGAGCGTTGCGGAGAACGGAAACCGCCGTGACGGGGACTCATGGCTGCCGTGATGGAGTGGGGACGGCACGCCTTTTGCCTGCCGCGCGGTGTGGGGAGACGGTATTTCAGATGTGGTAAAAAATCATTACACCAGCCTTCATGAGACCGCGCCATTTGCAGACGGAAAGGCTTTTGCCGCCGTATACGCTGATTTTGGAGAGATTAGATAAACTTTTGAGTGTCAGCGTATTATACATATCGCTCCGCAGAAGACGCCTTTCGGTGATGCGGAACGGGCTCTTCCGTACTGCCAAAAAGCCTTTCCTGTGGTGAGATATTGGCTTTATGGCGCGACGGAACATGCTTTTCCGCGCGGCGTTTCGGGCGTGGAGCGCGTACGGAATGTGATTTATGCGCTGTAGGATGGTGTTTTTCAGATGTACGACATATGCCGTTCCGGTTTCAGGCGGTGTGTGTCCCGTTGTGCGCTCTGTAGAATGCCGGTTGACGGCATGCCTTTTTCCGGTAAATTTATTTGACATTAAGAATCGACCGGACGATGTGTCCGTTCCCGTTGAAGCATGCGTGCGGCGGTGGAGCGGTGCGGACGGAGCACATGCGGACATGCCTTTTAGGGCGCGGTCTATGGCGGTATCGGCATATATAATAAGGTATTTGTATGATAAAAAAGCCGGGCACCGCACTGTCATTGTGCGATGCCCGGCTTGGTGTTTGCGTGCCGTAGGCTGTCAGTATTGTTTCAGCTGACATACCGTCATTTCTTTCCGGCAGCCGCTTTTCTTCTTTCCGCTCTTGTCTTCCTGACAGTCCGGGCGTCTTTCTTTGAGTTGTCGCCCGTGTTCTTCAGAATCTCCTGAACCGGTTCGGGCTTGTCTATTTCAACCAGCTCGACGGTGAAGATGAGTGTGGAGTAAGGCTTTATCTTTCCTGCCTGACGTGCTCCGTAACCCAGATTCTGCGGTATGTACAGTTCCCACTTGCTGCCCACAGGCATCATCGTGAGAGCTTCGGTCCATCCCTTTATCACCTCGTCGGCGCGGAAGGCGGTGGGTTCCGGACCGCGCTTGTAGGAGCTGTCGAACTCGGTGCCGTCGATGAGCTTGCCCTCATATCTCACTTTCACCCTGTCGGTGGCTTTAGGAGTCTCGCCTGTGCCCTCCTTTATCACCTTATATTGCAGTCCGCTTGCCGTGGTCTTCACTCCCTCCTTTGCGGCGTTGGCTGTGAGCCACTGCTCGTTCTCGTTCTTGTATGCCTGCTCCTTGCGGTGGTTCTCAGCCTCGCTTACCTTTGTGAAGAGCTGTGCAGCCGACTTCACGTCCATCAGGGTGGTGTCGCTGAGCACTCCTGCTATGAATGCCGTGTTGTAGATGTCCTTGTTTATGGCGTACTTTGTGCCTTCAAACTGCTTTGTGGCAGACGGAAGCATGCGCTGCTCCACCAGCCGCGCTATCTGCATTCCGGCGTTGCGGGCGGTGAACTTCGGGTCGCCTGCTGATGCTATGGCGTCCTTGTAGCCCTGGATGAAGTCTTGGATGTAGGCTGTGTCGACGTTGTATTCCTGCTGTATGTAGCTCAGCAGTCCGCGTGTGGACGCCATGCCTGCCGCATAGCTGATGGAGTCGGAAGGTGTGACGAGCTTCAGCGGCTCCGCCTTCACCTCTGTCTTGTCCTTCTTCTTTTTCTTCTTGTTGTCCGGAGTCGTTCCGTAGGCAGCCGTCGCCATCATTATGACAGCGAGCAATAAAATCTTTTTCATTTTCTTATGAAACGTTTACGTTAGGTTCGGAGTTTTTATGTTGCAACAGGGCGGTATCTTTTCTGATTGAAAAAAGCACCGCCCTGTTGTGTTAGAGTCATTTCTGAGGTATATGATTTTTATTTCTTCGGATCGACCTCCAAGAGCTCAATCTTGAATATAAGAGTAGAGAATGGCTTTATCTCTGTCTGCTCACGGTCGCCGTAAGCGAGCTCCTGCGGGATGTATACTTCCCATACCGAGCCTGCGGGCATGCGTGTGAGAGCCTCTGTCCATCCCTTTATCACCTGGTTGGCACGCATTGTGATAGGAGCCTTTCTCTTGTAAGAGCTGTCGAACACCTTACCGTCGATGAGCTTGCCCTCATAGTTCACCTTCACTAAAGAGGTGTCCTTGGGCAGCGGACCGTTGCCTTCCTTTATCACCTTGTACTGGAGTCCTGACGGCAGAGTCTTCACTCCGGGCTTCTTCTTGTTGGCTTCGAGCCACTTCTCGCCTGCCTTCTTGTTCTCGCTGAAGCGGTCGGCGATCGACTTTGTCCTTATCTCCATCATCTTGACCTGTGCGAGCTGCTGTGCCTGTTCGGGTGTCATGAGTCCCTTCTTGCCCGTAGCGCCGGTGATGAATCCTGCGAGCAGGTTCTTCATAGAGATGCTCTTGGTGGAGTCATTGCCGAAAAGCTCGTGGTTGATGCCTTTCACCATGCGGTTTGAAATCTGCTGTCCGATGTTTATACCGGCGTAGTATGCAGCCTTCTTCTTGTCCTCACCGGCGTTGGCACCGTCTTTCAGACCTTTTATGAAAGCGTCCATGTAGGTGGTGTCTATCTCCATCTGAGCGAGATACTCCCTCAGTCCCTGTGACTGGGCGATACCCATGGCGTAGCTCATCGTGTCTACGTCGCTCTTGAGATTGGGTTTTGAAGCTGAGTCGCCGCACGATGTCATGAATCCGGCGACGGTGATAGCCATTGCGGCTACGATTGTAAGTCTTTTCATTTTCTTGTGTTTCGTTATTTTGTTTTCCTTGTTCCTGTTTTTTGCTCAGACCACCTCGATGAGCTCCACGTCGAACACGAGAGCCGCGAACGGAGGTATTGACGCTCCCGCACCGTTCTCGCCGTAGCCCATATGGTAAGGGATGAAGAATCTGTATTTCGCACCTTCCTGCATGAGCTGCAGTCCTTCGGTCCATCCCTTTATCACTCCGTTGAGCGGGAATGTGGCAGGTTCGCCGCGCTGTATGGAGCTGTCGAAGAGCGTTCCGTCCACGAGCATGCCCTCATAGTGGCACTTCACCTTGTCGGTGGCTTTCGGTCTGCGCCCGTTGCCTTCCTTTATCACCTGATATTGCAGTCCGCTGGGCAGTGTCACCACGCCTTCCTTCTTGGCGTTCTCGGCAAGATATGCCTCGCCTTTTTCCTTTGTCTCCTTGAACTTCTCGGCTGCCGCGGCGCGCTGCTTAGCCTCTTGCTTCTCGAAGAAATCCTTTACGAGCGTCTGCGCTTCGGCATCGTCTATTTCCGGCTTCTTGCCTGCGAGAATGTCCTTTATTGCTTTTGCGAAATCGTCGATGTCCAGATTGTCTGCGCCCATCTGCGATAGTTGGCGGCCGATGCCGAGTCCCAGGGCGTAACTTACTTTATCCATAAAATGTCAGAATGTTGTTGTGATATTATAATATTGTTTGTCTATCAAGTGCGCAAAGTTACATATTTTATCTGACAGCCTTGTCATTATTATGTGAAAAATACTAATTTTGTGGTTAATTAGCTTTTTGCGCTTGTCTTTTGATTATCATGGCGTTTGGCGGAACGGCGCGTGCGGTGCCGCCGGCGTGTGTTGACTGAAGTGCGGGCGCGGCGGCTGAGGTTTACGAAAAAAGAATTTCAATATGAAAAAACTGGTGTTTCTTACAGGAGCGGGAATGTCTGTGGAAAGCGGTTTCAAGACATTCCGGGGCAGTGACGGGCTGTGGGAGAACTATCCCGTGGAGCAGGTGGCTTCGCACGAGGGATGGAACGCCGACCCGGAACTTGTGACAGGGTTCTACAACATGTTGCGGAAGAAGCTTTACGGAGCGCAGCCCAACGAGGGACACAGGCTCATACAGAGTCTGGAGAGGATGTATGACGTGACGGTGATAACGCAGAACGTGGACAACCTCCATGAGCGTGCGGGATCGTCGAAGGTGATACATCTGCACGGCGAACTGACGAAGGTGTGCTCCAGCCGCGACCCCGACGACCCGCGCTGGCAGGTGGAGCTGGGGCCGGACAACTGTGAGGTGAAGCCCGGAACGCGCGCCGGTGACGGCTCGCTGCTGCGTCCTTTCATCGTGTTCTTCGGTGAGGCGGTGCCCATGATATCGGCAGCCGCCGAACAGGCGTCACAAGCCGACGTGTTCGTAATAGTGGGCACATCGCTCAATGTGTATCCCGCAGCGGGTCTGGTGCAGTATGTCCGCCCGTCGGTACCGGTGTATATAATCGACCCTGAGCCTGTGATGGCACCGTCGCGGCGTGACGTCACCCACATAGCAAAGGGCGCGAGCGAGGGCATGAAAGAACTTTGCAGGCTGCTCGGAGCAGTCTGATGGAAAGGTGGCTGTGCGGTGTCAGTCGAACAGCCACTCCCTTCTGTATCCTTTGCCCGGCTCTTCGCAGCGCAGGAACATGTCGCGCATGTTTATGGTAATCTTTCCGTAGTGCTCTATTATGTTCAGACCTACACAGCCGTCCTCGGCGTTCTCGTCGCCGCCGACAGCCGTGCCGGTGCCTGAGAGTCTTTTTCCGGTGTGGAGGTCGATGCCTGTCTCGACGGAGACAGAGTCTATGTCGGCTTCCGCGCCGCCTATCTTCAGGCGCAGTGAGGGCAGTGTGTAGCTGTGCTGCATCTCCACTCCGCCCACTCCAGCCATGCGCATGGAGTCGGCGATGCCCGTGTCTCTCACCTCCGTCTCGTGCGCCCTGTACCACCGTGTGTTCATCGACGTGTGGTAGTCGCCCGTGTCGAAGTGCATGAGAAGCGGCTTTCCGTCCTTGTCCTCTATCCTTAAAGTCATGTTGCGCGAGTCTTTCATCATCATGTTCGGACCCTCCTCCGGCAGCGGAGTGGGCTTTTCGGGCACGGTGATGAGGTGAGCGGAGCAGTCTATCTGCAGTTCCTTCATGGCGTTGAGCATCGGTACGCCTACGGTGAGATGCCATCCGCGCTCCAGCACCTTGTCCGCCTCGCTGTTGCCTGTCTTTATGTCCACCACGACAAAGGGCACGTTTGCCCACGCCATGCCACGCCCTATGCGCAGTGTGTCGGCTATGGCTATGCGTCCGGTCTGCACGCCCAGTCCCATCATTCTTATGTCCGCGCCGATGTAACGCAGCCCAAGTCTGTCGGCTTCTTCGGGCGGAACGATGTTCACTCCGGCTCCGGTGTCTATCGCTATGGCTGTGGGTCTGCCGTTGACGCTGCCGTTCACCGTAAGGAATCCTCCCTTGCGGTAGCCGTGCAGACGTCCGTCAATGTAGAACGACGCGCTGTATGTGCCCGGCTCATGCAGCTGACGGTACAGCGGAGCCTCCGCCGCGTATGCCCGGAAGATGCCTGCCTCCTCCGCCATAGCACCAAGCAAATGGGTGCCGGAAGCCTGACCCTGTGCGCCGGACGCTCTTATCCGCACCGCCATACTGTCGAGAAACTCCGCCGCCTCGGCATATCTGCCTGCTCCGGCAAGGTTTCTGCCCATGAGGAAAGCCATGCTCATATAGCTCTCCGTGCCCAGTTCAGCCTGATTCTCCCGCAGCAGAGAGCCGATGTGGAGGCATGCCTCGGCGGGCCGGTTGAAGTAGTGCGCGGTGAGAGCCGACGCCAGCCGGTGCATGAAAGGCGACAGCCGCCGCGCCTCGGGCGAGCGCATCATCCGCTCAAGTGCGAAATAGTCCGACCCGTTAATCAGTTCTCCTGCCCTCCGGTCGGCGTCCTGTGCGGCGGCATGCCATGCTCCGCACATTATTATAAATGTAATTATTACGCTTCTTATCATAAGTCTGCACAGACTGTATTGTCGTCAGGCTGTCACGGCGCGGTCTGTCATGCGTAGTGCGGAAGCCTTACTCCCACACCATGTCGAACCGGTCGCACTCGCCTGTGCGGTGAGCCAGATGCTTCGTAGCGGGCGATATGCCGAACAGCGGAGAGTATGTGCTCACCCTGATGGTCTTTCCGTCGGGCATGAACTCCAGTATGCGGAGCCATCCGTCGCCTCCGTTGCCTTCCCAGCCACCGCCGAGTGTCTGCACGTTGAACATCATCTGGTGTACGTGTTTGCCTGCAGAGTTCTTGTCCTTACGGTATGCCACGTTGTCCTCAAAGTCACCCGGCTTGCCCGTATGTCCGCACATCACCAGTTCGATATTCTTGCAAGGGAACACCAGCTTGTCCCATACGTCCTGTCCGTAGTTGCGCGGATTTATCCTGTAGTCCTCGTTCTCGGTGCGCTCTGCGGTGCGTTCCCACAGGAAGGAATGCAGCAGGAGCATTATCTTATGGTCCTTATACTTGTTGTCGGCGAGGTCTTTCGCCCAGTTGAGCACCTCGTCGCGCGGAGCCCATTCCACGGCTATGACGAGCATCTTGCCCCAAGCCTTGTCCTCGAACTCGTATGCCGCGTTCTCGAGCGACACCTTTCCCTCACGGTTGGGGAACGCGCTCACCACGCAGTCTGCCCACTTGCTGTTGCGCTCGAAGGGGAAGTACTCGGGGAAATGGGTGAATCCCTCGTCGCCCCTGACATATCCGTACTCATGGTTTCCGGTGGAAATGATGTACGGCACCTTGTTGTCGAGACGCTTCATGCAGTGAGACGCCCACTCCCACATCTGTTTGCTGGTCTGGTTGAGCATCGCTCTGTTGCGCACGATGTTCTCGTTCTGCTCCACGAGGTCGCCCGTGCACAGCACCGCCTTGATGTTAAGGTTGTCGATGTTGTCGGCACACCATGCCGTGGTAAGTTCGAAAATGGGCTGGTTGATGTCGTATTTCACGTAGCCCTGGGGGTCGCCCAACAGAATCATGGAGAAGGAGTTGGGGTCGGAGAGCTGCTGTCGGTCAGCCCTGTCCTGCGCTGTCGCGGTGAGTGAGCAAAGCATTGCTGCTGTTGCGATGATAATGTTTCTCATATTCATGACATGTTTGTTTTAAGATTCTTTTTATGATGACGGAGTCAGACAGGTGCGACATCAGTTTGGGAAAACAGAGTTTTACCATAACAGATATTGCCGAGCCACCGCCTGACTTCTACAAAGTCAGTGCAAGGCGAGTGCAGCATCAGTTTGGGAAAACGCAGTTTTATCAAAACAGATACTGCCGAGCCACCGCCTGACTTCTACAAAGTTAGTGAAAGCCCGACTTATAGACAAATGATAAACCAATTTTTTATAAAATTTCACACAGCGCGAAAAAGCACTCACGGCATGTGTGTACGGGCGACCGGAGGACTGTGATGCCGCCGCCGTTTTTTATTCTTCCGGTTACGGAAATGTATCGATGCGTTTTTTACAATGGCTGAATGCTGTGAGTCCGACAACATTTACGGATTGCGGTTAAGCCAGAATATTGGAACGGGAAAGCGTGTGGCGGCGGTAAAAAATTTTGACAACGGAAAGTCTCGAAATAGATAGCGTGCCGCATGCCTGCTCATGCCGCGCGATGCTGAAAAGTCTTTCAGGATGTAGATGTGTGTCTACTGTATGTCCATATAAATGTCCTTCTTCCGAAATATCCGCTCCATGACGTTGCCGGAATCACTGTCACGCACTGCGGAATGTACTCTCCGGAGGTGCTGAAAAGCCTGTTTCGCACTGCTGAAAAGCCCGTTTCGCGGCATGGAAGAGCCTCTTTCGCGGTGCGGAATGATGTTTTTTATGATATGAAAAACAGTAATCGGCTGTATGCCAGAGTGTTGTATAAAATGCAGAATACCCGCGTATTTGCAGCCGGATGTGTGCCGACGTGCGAATACGCGGGTATTATTGAGATGTTGATGGATGATTTCACTGCAAATGTGTCATGTCTTCCGTGTGCGGACATTGCATAAACCGTGTCACTGCACCAGCGACGACACGGGGTTGCGCAGTCCCTTGTAGCCCACGAGGAACGCCTTTGCCGAGCCGAACTTCAGGAACATGTCGAGCCTTACGGGTATGTGGTTGGCGTCGTCGCTCACATAGAAGCGCACTATCTCCTTGTATTTGCCTTTCTCAAGTTCGAGGTATGAGAGTTGCAGACAGCGGTATTTCCGTCCGTTGTCCGCCTTTATGACGGTCTTTCCCCGGTATACCAGCCGTGCGGGAGTGGTCTTCCTGCCGTCCGCGATGGGGAAGCTTATCACGTTGCCCGTCTTCCATCCCTCCGGATTGAAGGAGCGCGCGCGCAGGAAAATGTTCATCATGTCGTAGCTGCACTCATCGGGTGATATGTCCTTCCATGTGTGTTTGCCGTCGTGTTTCTGGCGGTGCATCTTCATCTTCTGCTGTCCGTCGGAGTATGAGTAGAACACTTCGTCGACGGTGTATCGCGAACCCTCGCGCGCGCCTTTGCGGTAGTAGAGCGGTTCCATGGCAAGGCTGCTGTAGCACAACAGCGTGTCGCGCAGCACGAAGAGGTCGTCCACGCGGTTGTTTCCTCGCGTTGTGAGCGACGCTCTGTATGCCTTTCTCCCGTTGTAGTGGCTTTCCACGGTAGACATGCTTGCGTTTCCTGCCTTCACCCAGATGAATTTCCAGTTGTAGTAAAGGTTGTAGGAGAGGAACTCTCCCGACTTGAACGCCGTGTTCTTGTATGTGCACTGTGCCGCCGCCACCGTGGTGATGAGCGTCAGCAACATTATTGCGAAGGAGTGTTTTCTTATGTCCATAGTCTTATGCTTATGATGGTTGTAGGACGGTATGTCCTATTTTTTCTGCCGTTTCAGTCTCTTCTGCATCTGTTTCTGCATCTCCGGAAGATATTCTATTCCCAGTTTGCGTGCCCGTTCGGCGTTGCGCTGCTTCACCTGCCTGGTCTGCTCAGCCTTCTGTTTGGTTATCTGCGACGGCTTCTGTCGTGTCAGCACCGTTGCCCTCGGGCTCCATGTCTTGCTTATGTCCCACTTTTCGCGGCACTCGACGGGTTCGGGATAGTAGAACACTTCCTCCGCCTGGCGTCCCGAGGCGTAGTCGCCCGTGTCCCATATGCCGTTGTTGTTTGAGTCGACGAACATCCTGAGGTAGTAGCGTCCGGGCTTGATGTAGAAGAATTCTGCCGTCGTTCCGCTTGTCTTGACCTCTTTCACGGGTTTGTCCGACGTGTCGAGCAGCTGCACGACGATGGGTTGTCCGTCCGTGCCGTTGATGGAGAGGAGGAGCGTTCCGAACTCGCTGAGCGCGCTCACCTTGAATCCCTGTTTCAGCTTTTTGGTGCTCTTGCCGTATATGTCGGTGAATGCGGCTGAGTCGATTTCAAGACTGTACTCTATGTCGGGCTTCCATTCGCCCATGAGTACATATTTACGCAGGTGCAGCTCGGGCGTTCCTGCGTATGTGGTGTCGGCGTGGTCGAGCGTGTCCTTGCGGTCGGGAAGCAGCTCGAACGGCGCGTTGTACCACAGCGTGTCGCGCTTGGAGTAGAGGTGTATCTTGCTTATGTCGATGTGGGCGAGCGGTGTCTTGAACTCAAAGTGTATGTTCTCGTCGGGCCGCAGCTTCTGTGGCACGGATATGTCGTAGTCGAGCGGTTCGGGCGGCATGATGGAGTCGTATGGCTGTCCGCGCTTCTTTCTCCGCTCCTGCTGCTTCTGCCATTCCTCGAACGACTTCTTCTTTTCCTTCATCCGCCTCTCGTACGGCTTTTTGGAGAGCATCTGCAGCGTGTCGGTCTGCAGTTGCAGATGTCCCAGCGTGTCGGTAGCCATGTATCTGAGCTGCACGTTGAGCGTGTCGCGGTTGACCTGTGTGGTGTCCTTCAGCCAGTAAGTCACGGTGTCGCGCTTCTCCGAGTGCTCTATGATGAAGGCGTCGGAGGAGTCGAAACCAATGCCTTTTATCTGCGGCAGGCTGTCGTTTCCGTAGCTGAAGAAGAACGTGAAGTGGTCGGGCTCCTGCCGTTCGCTCTTGATGAGGTATCTGTCTGTGAGCGGCTCGGTGAACGCCTTGAGCACTATGTCGTCGGGTATGAACCGCGTGTATCCCACTTTAGAGATACTTTTTATGCGGAGTGAGTCGAGCCATGTGGTGTCCTGGCGTGTGGCACCGGTAGTGGACGGAGTGATGACATCGGTGGTGAAGGCTATCTTCTCGCTCTTCTGGCTGAACTTGTAGTCGCCGTCCATGTCCTGCAGGGCGTATATGCGGTAGCTTCCCGGAGCCACTCCCTTGATGACGAACTGCCCCCGGCTGTCGGTGCGCGCTATCCTTATCATGGGCGACGACACGAAAGCCGAGTCCGCCATGTCGCTGTACAGTCCCACGAGAATGCCTTTTATGGGCTCCAGATTCTCAGCCTCGAGCACGTGTCCCGACACTTGCAGGGTGTCTATCCGGTCGCCCGTGGAGAAGGTGTAGGCGTAGTTGCCGAGCGGGTTGCCCTCGTTGTTGTCTGAAATGGCGTCGCTGAAGTCTATCGTATAGGTGGTGTTGGCGCGCAGGGAGTCCTTCAGCTCAACCTCGATTTTCTTTCCCGCGCTCTTTATCTCAGGCATCTCAGCCTGCGGAGGAGACACCACCACCTTCTCCGTGGCGTTGTCTATCTTGACAAACTCGTCGAAGAAGATGCTTATCTTCTGCTGTCTCACGTTCGTGGCACCGTCGTCCGGTGACGCGCCGATGACGCTCGGCGGGGTCTCGTCGTACCATCCCCCGTCGGGCTGACCCATCCTTGCGCACGACATCACGGCAGCAATGACTGCCATGCACAGCGGCAGCATCGCCTTGCGCATGATGTGTGTACGTCGGCGGTAGCCCGTACTGTTGTGTGGATATGTCGTTTTCTCAGCCTTGTCCATTCTTCATTGTCTTTATGCGGGCGGTGTGCGGATGGCGTGTGCTCACTCTTTTCCGCCCTCGCAGCCGCCGTTCATTTCCAGCAGACTGTTTATGTTGTCGCGGCTGTTGGACAGCCGTGGCACCTTGTTCTGTCCTCCGAGCTTGTTGCGCGACTTCATCCAGTCGTTGAAAAGTCCCGGACGCGCCTTTATCACTTCAAGGTGCTGCATCGTGATGTCGTGATAACGTTTTGCCTCATAGTCGCTGTTCACCTCCTGAAGACGCTTGTCCAGCAGCGCGGCGAAGCGTTCGAGGCTGTCCGGTTCTTTTGCGAACTCTATCACCCATTGGTGCCTGCACTTTGCCTTCTGGTCCATGAAGAGCGGTGCGGCGGTGTATTCGCTCACCTCCGCTCCGGTCATCTCGCAGGCGTATGCCAGCCCTTTCTCGGCGTTGTCCTGTATGAGTTCCTCTCCGAAGGCGTTGATGAAGTATTTCGTTCTGCCTGTGATGACAAACTTGTAGGGATTGCGTGAGGTGAACCGGACGGTGTCTCCTATCATGTAACGCCACAGTCCGCACGATGTGGTTATGAGCATGGCATAGTTGCGCCCCGTCTCTACGCCCCACAGAGGGACTATCGACGGGTGGTCGCTTTCAAGCTCGTCCATGGGCAGGAACTCGTAGAACACGTCGTAGTCGCACATGAGCAGCATCGACTTGTCTGCCGGATCGTCCTGTATGCCGAAGAATCCTTCGCTGGCGTTGTAGGTTTCCATGTATCTCATCTTAGGCGAGGTGATTATCTTCTCATACTGACTGCGGTATGGAGTGAATGCTATTCCTCCGTGGAAGAACACCTCGAGGTTGGGCCACACCTCGTCTATTGTCTTCTTGCCCGACATCTCCAGCACCTTCACCAGCACGCTGAGCATCCACGACGGCACGCCCGAGAGGTTGGTTACGTTGGCGTTGAGCGTCTCGGCGGCTATGCGCTCGCGCTTCACCTCGAAGTCGCTGAGCAGTGCGGTACTCTTTTTCGGCACTCTCACAAGGTTCACAAGAGGGTTGATGTTTTCTATGAGTATCGCGCTCAGGTCGCCCACAAGACTGTTCGGAAGGTTGTAGTTTGACGAGTGGCTTCCGCCGAGAATGAGTCCCTTGCCGTCGAACATGCGGCTCGAGGGATTGTTTCTGAGATAGATGGCTACAACGTCGCTGCCTCCCTGATAGTGTATGCGGTGAAGCCCTTCCTGCGATATGGGGATGAACTTGCTCTTGTCATTGGTCGTGCCGGACGACTTGGCATACCACTTCACAGTACCTTGCCACAGCACATCCGGCTCTCCGTGGCGCATGCGGTCGATGTCGGCTTTGAGCTCCTCGTATGTGTTCACGGGCACGTTGCGCGTGAATGAGTCGTAGTCTTTGATGCTGCTGAAGAGGTGTTTGCGGCCGTACTCGGTGTATCTGCCCTTTTCTATGAGATGATGTAGGACGTTGTTTTGCAGCGTCTCTGCACCGTTGATGTGCTGTTCAAGTTTTTTTTGCCTTGCCAGAAAAAACTTTCCTGCTATGCTTGTTAAGCTCATTTTAGTTAAATATATAAAAGAATACTTCTCTTAATGAGCCGTATTTGCCGGCCCGTAACAGAAACACTCTTTGTCGTCTGTCCTGTTTTTATGTTGTTTAAAGATATTGCCAGCGAGCGGAAACAGAGCTTGCTATGGTTTCCCGAGCGCAGCTATATCTTATGCAGAGATATTGCCAACGAGTGGAAAGAGAGCTTGCTCTTAGTTTCCCGAGTGCAGCTATATCTTATGCAAATATAGTTCAAACTTTTCTAAACAGTGAACAATTTGACCATTTTTTTAGGATGAGGAGTCCAAAGGCACTGTGCGGCGCGCGCTCAATCCATCTTCCTGCCTTTGTAATAGGCATTGAAGCTGTCGCGGGCGTACCCGTCCTTGAGCACCTTGAAGCTTGTCACCGACGCGTCTTCTATTTCCCTGCCTTTATAGAATGCGTTGAATCCGTCGGTGGCATATCCGTCACCGAGCACCTTGAAGCCCGACTCGGTGGCGTCTTTCATTTCCCTGCCTTTGTAGTACACGCCGAATCCGTCGGTGGCATATCCGTCGCCCAGCACCTTGAAGCTCATTGCCGTCGCGCCGCCAATCTTCTTTCCCTCATAATAAACGGTGAAGTCGTCGGCGGCGTAACCGTCTTTCATCTCCTTGAAGCTCGATGCCGACGCTCCGCTCACCGCCTGCCTGTCGTAATAAACCTTGTCTCCGGTTATGATGTAATGCCTCTTTCTCTTGTGCCGTTTGTGCTTTTTGTGCCTGTCGCGCTGAGGGCGCTGGCATACGGAGGCGGTCTGCCGAGAGTGTGTGTTGGCTGCCGTCACTGTCTCTGCCGGTGTCGCCAGAGACAGCATTAGGATTGTACTGATGAGCAATGTTCTCATAAATCGCATTCTGATAAACTTATACCGTTATTTTATATACCTTATATATATTATCGATTACGGCGTCGGCATGTGCCGGAACAGGCTTTCCCGTGCCGTCCGGCAGTGCCGCCGCCGTGGTCATAGGTTATGTATAATGCTGTGTAAAGAGACGTTTCTGTCACTCACCGTCCACCACTTTGGGGAACGCCGATATGCGCAGGCGTGCCGCACCCATAGGTATGAGCGTGAGAGAAGTCTCCTGTGTGCTGCGCTCAGCCCATTTCACGGGGAGCTGGTCGGTCATTCCTGTGGAGTCATATCCCCACGACGGAATCTGATAACCCTTCACGCTGAACTCCAGCGGCACGCTTTCGGCAGTGAAAGGCATGTCGTCTGCGGGCCACTCTTTCTTCGTTACGGTGATGCCGGAAGGGATGAACGAGCGGTCCACCTTCAGGGCGTAGTTCCACTGCGACTCGGGTTTGAGCACGTAGCAGGGCCACAGCGAGGCGTCAACACCCTCCTGCCAGTGAGAGTCGTCCTGCACGAAGGCGGGGTCGCGGCTGTCGTGCTGCTCGAAGTTCTCCTTTATCTTGAGCGACAGAGTCATCGGTCCGTAGTTCACGCTCACGCTCCCCTTGTTCTGCTGCCACACCTGCGAGGTGACCGACATGGGCATCTCGAGCTCCACCTTGTCGCCGTCCTGCCACTCGCGCTCTATGCGCACATACTTGCCTTCGGCTCCTGCCACGCTGAGACTCTTGCCGTTCAGGCTCACCGCCGTCTTGTCCGACCATGCCGGAACGCGCAGATAGAGCGGGAAGGTCACGCCTTCGCCGCCGGTGTGGACGGTGAGGGTCACTTTCTCCTCAAACGGATATTCCGTGTTCTCCGTGAGTCTTATGGAATGTCCTTCAGAACCAACCTTCGCCGTGGTCTCGTTTGCCGCGTAGAGCATTGTGGCGAGTCCGTTGTCCGATGTAGCCATTACGAGGTGCTCGGCATAGTATGGCCAGCCCATTCCATGGTTGTGTTGGCAGCACCGGCTGCTGAAAGGACTCATCGAGAGCATGCCTCTCAGATTGTTGTCAATGCTCGGTCCGTGCAGCTTCTCGTCGCTTATCGCCATGTTGGGAGACGTGATGTATCTCAGCGCTTTCATATCACTGGTCATCGCGGCGGTGAATGTGTTGAGCGCGACATTCTCACAGTGGTCTGCCCAGAACGGGTCTCCGGTGATGCCCATCAGTATCTCGTCGCTTGCCATCTGTTCCACAATGGCGCACGTCTCCGCTCCCTGGCGCGGGTCGAAGTATCCGTCGCGCGCGTTCTCGTCGGCTCCGTACATTCCTCCCGGCACCTGTCCGTAACGCTGACGCATGGTGTTGAACGCGTTGTATGTGGCTTGAAGCATGTCCGGGTCGTTGTTATACATATAATAGGTGGCAGGCTCGCGGAATCCCTGCGCCACGTTCACGCCGTGCCAGTTGGGCAGGTCGTCCTTCATGGTCCAGTCAGACGTGTTGCGGTGGAGCTTGTCTATGAGCGGCAGTATGGACTCGTCGCCCGTGCGGTTGTACAGCCATATGACGCTCCAAAGGTTGTCGCCGCCGCGCTTCTCCTGCCACAGTCCTTTGAGAAACTGAGAGTCGGGCACGGTCATCTCCCACTTGAAGTAGTCTGTCATGGCGTCGAGCACCTTCTCGTCGCCGCTGTGCTCGTAGTAGGTCTGCAACGCCCAGAGCATCACCATCTGCGCCCACACCTCCGGATTGCCGTTCTCGTAGTTGCGCGGACCGAGGAAACCGTCGCTCTTCAGGTTTTCGAACACGGCGTCGAACCACACCTGCGCCTCCTTCTTCATGTCCTCATCGTCGAGTATGTAGGCAAGGCTGCAATAGCCTCTAAGCCAGTAGGGCACCTCCTCCCAGCCGTGGTCGCCGCTGTCGGAGAGCCATTGGTTGTTGTTCTTGTCGAGCCATGCGCTGATGGTATTGAGCTTTCCGTTGAGTCCGTCGCGCTGAAGCTCAAGATACTTGCGCAGCCATCCGCGCGGCTGAACCTGTCCGACGGGCAGCTTGAGCAGCGGAGCCTGCCTCAGCGGTGCCCTGAAGTTGGTGTAGTTTGAGCTTGTGGAGACGAGCGGACGGTCTGTCACCGTCACCTTGTCCTGTGCCTGTGCCGTCGCCGCGAAGAGCATTGCGGCGGCGCATGCGGTAATCCATTTCCTGTTGCTGTGAGTCTTTTTGTCCATTGTATGATGTGTTATTGTTTTCCTGTAACCTTCTTTTTCCCTCCCACGATGTATATTCCTTTCTTCAGTCCGTCGGTAGACGTGCCGAGATAGGTACCGCTCAGGCTGTACACCCTGTTGTCCGCGTCTGACGGCACGTTCTTTCCAGCCGTTACGGCATCAATGCCTGTGGGTATGTACTCGCTGATGAGGCTCAGTCCGTAGTCTATGTGTCCGCCGCCCTCGCCCTGTGTCAGCGACACGGCAAGCACGTTGTCGCCCTCGCGCAGCAGCTCTTTCTGTGTGTCGGTGAGGGCGTGCTCGGCGTAGTCGTTGTCGTTCCAGCCCGTCGCGCTCCATATGAGCGTGCCGTTGAGATACACCTTCGGGTTCTCGTCATAGCTGCACGAGAGCACCAGTCTGCCCGCCTTTATCTTCTCTATGTCGGCTGCCGTGAGACTGAAGTGACGCCTTACGAGCATCGGGCGCAGCTGACTCGCCCACTTGTTGATGAAGAACATGTTGGCGTCGTTGCTGAACGGACCCACTCCCTGAATCCAGTCCTGCTCGTCCTCCTGCAACGATGCCCACTCTCCAGCCTCCGCCACGGCTATGTCGGAGTTGTAGTTGAGGAAGTAGTAGCGGCAGTCCCACTCGCCCGAAGCCACCGTGGTGAGGTAGTCGGTGGCTGCCGTCATGTCAGCCTCATACAGTCCGCAGTCGGCGAACGCGCCTCCCCAGTTCTGGTGTACGTGCACGGCGAGGACGTTCTCCGACCCGTCTGTCTTTATGAGAGCCTTCTGCTCGTCGGTGAGCAGAATGTATTCATCGTTGTTCCATCCGTCTGCCGAGGAGTGCACCTTCACTCCGTTGATATACCATTCAGCCGGAGCGTCGTCGTGACCCGAGCTGAGGAACACCGTGCCGGGCACCGTCCTGTCCACGGTGAAGGTGCGGCGCATGTATATGTCGCCCATTATCTCAGCCTGAATCCATCTGAACGATTTCTTGTCCTTATAATACTCGTCCGTGCTGAACGGCGATGTGGCTCTCTGCCATGACCTCTCGCCGTCGGTAAGCTCATAGCCGGGCTCATACCACATCCTGCCCTCGGAGTCGGTGTCGGGCTCGCCCCACACCTTATTATAATACTGGTCGTTGTAGCGCATGCCCGAGTCGTATATCCAAACGTCTGCCTGATACTGCTCCGCAGGGGTATACTGCGATGACGGCAGAATGGGTCTGTCGGCGTTGAACGTGCTTATCAGTCTGTCCTGCGCGCCTGCGTTGAAGGAGTGCACGGCTGTGAATGCGGTCGCTATCAGCATTCTTAAAGGTAAGTAGATGTTCTTTTTCATTTACGGTTGTTTTGGGTTATATATCTTCGGTTTCAGTCTTTCTTTTCCTTTCATACGCCTGTCGTGGGGCTGATGCTGTGGATATGGCAAGCTGGACATAATGCTCAGAATAAACAAAAATAATGATTTTTAGTATATATAATATCTGTCCGGCTGTTAAAAATAATGAAACATATCCTGCTGTGAGTCCTCTTCTGCCACCGCACATCCGTTTTCCGGTCTGACGCGATGCCCTCATATGGAGCGTATGCAAGCCTGTGCGGCAAATCTGTGTATAACATTTATTAACGCCATTTTAACGTTCCTGTCCGACGAAAATCACTTTTTCGGCAAAATAACAGTGTATTGCGAGGATATGCATACACCTCTGTCCGTCAACGCCTTACGCGCAACCGCCCGCCGGTCTCGGCTCTGTCTCCGCCCGGAAAAGCCCGTTCCGCTGTCCCGAAAAGCCTCTTCCGTCATGCCATACGGGCTTTATTGCCGCACCGAAAAGCCTTTGCGGCAGTGCGAAAGGCACCGTCCCGCAACGCGGAAAAGCCCGTTTGGCACAACAGAATGCCCCGTCCGGCTGTCCCGCAGCGTTTTTATGACTGCGGAAAACGATGGAAACCGCCGTCCGACATCCTGAAAACCGTGTCGCGACAGAGAAAAAGCCGCACTGCTTTTAACACATGAAAAGCACCGTATGGAGCGTGTTTTGTTAAGAAATGTAAACAGCCGGACTGTGTAAATACTGCTTTGAGGATATGTGGAAGGTATATTTTTGTTGCTCGTTTATGACGTTTGTGTGATTCTACACGAAATTTGTAAGAATAAAAAGAAATCGGTTTCAATTCATATATTTATCTCTTTGACTGTTAGGTTTTTACCTTGCAGTGGTATATTTGTCTGCAAACAAGGGTCTGGGAAAACCTGTATTGCAATGTATTATAATAAATCTTAAAAAAACGTTACGGGGGGGTAAAATGGCATACTATAATTATCTGTGCTTAAATTTGCGGTATTAAAGAACAGTAAACAGGTGAAATGTAAGTACTAAAGTGTACATATGTTAATCTGCTTTAACTATTTTTGACAGCTTATTTAACCAGATATAGTGCAAGGCATCGGAGTTATGGATGTGTATGGAAAAGCGTTCAATGACATAGATTAAACTTTATCATATAAAACAGGCTGCACCCTTGCGTCGGAGAACCGGCTCTCTTGATGTCCTCCGGTGCGGTTCTCAGACTTATGCAATAATCAGTTATACAATAAACTTTAATCATTAGAGCAGATGGTAAAAAGACATTATGTAAAGCCCTGTGCGGAGATTGTGCAGGTGGAGGTTGAAAGCGACCTCCTGCAGGCTACGACTGTGGGATTCGGTCCGGATGTTGATGATGTTGAAAGTGGCGGAAGCATGCTTCCCGAAGGGTTCATGCCTGACGGTGGCGGTGAGACAGAGGACGTGACAAACGAGGTGAGAAGTAAAAGCTTATGGGATTAAGTAACTTAAATGTAGGAGATAACGGGTATGAAAAATAAACTGTTTTATTTGATGGTTGTCGTTATGACAACATTGTTTGCAGGCAACTCGTATGCCCAGGAATATGCTACTGAGGAAGCTGTTCCTTGGGAGAATCATGCCGTGGCGATAGAAAATGCAGCAGATGAAAGTGAAGGTGTATACCTCTGTTACAGGTATCAGGAAGACGGAGAAGCCAGATATGGCTTTGTGACAGCAGGTGCTGACAACGGAACACGAGGCATATTGACAAACCGCGGACTCCGGTTCGACGTGAGCGGAAGCAGTAGCAGCGGTTTTAGATTTATGAGTGTGCAGAGAAATCCTAACCAAGATGCCAACGGTTCTTACCTGGGTTATCCGTCAGGTTTCCTTTCCGGTAGCGACGTATACCTCGATCAGGACACGCAGTGGAAAGTAAGTGGAGACCTTACAAACGGATATGAGATATATGGAGAGGGTCGTACGATATTTGATGGAGACCATTATCTTACAGTTCAAAACGGCTTGTTGACAACTTCTGATCGCAGTCCTTCCGGTCGCTGGTTCATCATACCGCGCACCAAGTTCAAGGAAGTTGTGCTTAACGTTGAACGTCAGACCAACATCGATGTGAGCGGTCTGTACGACAATACACGCTTCTTGCGTAATCTTCCCGCTGAAAATTCATGGGAATGGGTGGACTATACGCCGGGCACAGACGGACAGGCTGGCACTATCGGAGAACTGTTGAATGAAGATATATATAATTACAACAATGATTACAGTCAATATCCTGACCAGACCGGAGAACTCAGTTTCGGAGGTATAGTGGGCAAGGGCGCATACCGTGCGATAGATCCTCATATCGGAAACGGCAATGGTTATCCTTACGGCAGCATCAGTTATGTTTCCACATACGGCGCGTTCGGTGCCGCTGAAATGCGTGACCCGATTATCATGCGTCAGACTGTAAGAGGTCTGAAACCCGGAACTTATGTTATTACGGCGCAGGCTTTCGTGTCTGACGACAACTCTGAAAGACCTGTAACAGACGCTGACGTGGCTTATCTTTTTGCCGCCACAGGCTCTGCCGGTGACGCTTCGCTCTCGTCAGGCGCGTCCATTCCGAGACTGTCGGAGAGCGAACAGGCTACATTCAACGGATTTATAACAAAACACATGAATGAATTTGACGAAGGCGAAAACGATGTCAGCTTATACTTCCGCCGTAATGTCGCCGCCGGAGAGTTCCTCGCGTCGAACGGCGGTGAGCTGACTACCGGTCAGGCAACGACAAGTCCTGACGAGACAAACCACATTGTGAGAATAGCCGTAACGGTGACAGCTGACGATGGAACGGTGACAGAGGAGAATCCGGAAGGTACAGGTACGCTTACCATAGGTGTGGTTAAAGCCTCTGAGCAGGGTCGCGTTTATGTGGATAATATAAAGGTCAATTATTCCGGAATGAACGAATTCGGCATCAATGCGTACAGTACAAAGTCTGCTGCCATGACATCCGACGACCTCACATCTCTCGATGAGTTCCAGTACGGATACTCCCGCCGTTTCAATCTTGCACGTGATTTCGGTGTGACAACAGGAAACTCTATTGCCGAACCTAAGTGGGAGGCTCTGGTGATGCCGGTTAACCTTACAGCAGGACAGTTGCGCCAGACATTCGGCAATGATGTTGAGCTGTGCCATCTGGTCGGACTCCAGAACGGAGGAAACAGAATACAGTTTGATAAAGTGGATCTTACGAACACAAGCGAGACTGTTGTCTATGCCGGAGAATGTTATGCTGTGAAGGTTGTGGACGCTCCTGATGTTGCAAGAAACACGCCTTATGAGTTTAATGTATACAACGTTGACGCAGGCATTCTTGGTGGAAGAATCCGCTACACGGGTCCGGTTTACCATTTTGAGGGTGTGTCGCGAATGAATACATTGCCGGCTTTGATAGAGGCAAACAATTATGACGGGCAGAACACAACATACGAGGACGGCGTCGTGACGAAGTATTATCGCACAGAAGATGGCGGCGGACATGACCTCATGTTCAAAGGTTACTTCTACAGAAACACCAATGGTGCTCCTGCCAACAGTTATGTTTTGAGTAACGGTACGGTCTACTGGCTGTCGCAGCCGTGGAACCGTCTGATGGGCACTATGTGGACATTACAGGAAGTTGACGCCGCAGGCAATGTGGTGGATGGCAACCGTCTCTCATTCGACTTCGGTGACGGAGAGCTTACAGGAATATCTGATATAACAACGGATGGTGCGGAAGGCGCAAGGATGGAGGGTGTATACAACCTCAACGGACAGAAAGTGTCCGACGGCGACAGCACGGACAACCTGCCGAAGGGCATATATGTCGTAGACGGCAGGAAGGTCGTTGTGAGATAAGTTTGTTTTGCTTCTGTTTTTGCAGATAAAAAGCAGCGCGGCAGACACCGTATGACGGTGGGTCTGCCGCGCTTTTTCATGTCCGTCGCAATCGTAATGACGTGTGCCGGAACGGTGTGTTACGAGTGTCGCGAATGCATGTACGTAATGATGGCGTCAGGCATTCCGCGTTCTTTTCATCACAATATCATCATTTGTTTATCACATCATCCTTCTTTCTTCATTTCATTATCCTGCCGCACTCATGACGGTTTTTCCCGTCGCTTCTGTAGCTCACGTGCAGCCAGAACACGCTGTCCTTAGCCCTGCTCTCAATCAGCAGCTGGTCGAAAGGCAGGTTGTCGCGTATGTAGGCAGCCATTTTCATGGCTCCTGACTTGCCCGACACGTTGATGTCCGCCGCCTCGCCGCGCATGTGCTGGGACGACGGCGAGCCGCCCACCCGTGCGTTCAGCTCCGCGCAACGGTATCCGCTGGTTATCCTTATCACTCCGAAGCGTCGCCGCAGCGGCTCGAGCACGTTCTCGCAGAGAGCCTTCAGCCGTTCCACGTGCTCCTTATGGGGTGTGTTTCCGATGTTGTGCGCGATGGCGGTGCCCGAAAGTGTGAACTCCCTTAGAGTGAAGTGGGGGCTCAGTCTGAGGTTAAGATCGATTGTGTCCATGTGTCCTTGTATGTTTTTGTTCATATTCCGATTATTAAGATTTGTGTGTTTTCCATTCTACTGACGGCTTTTTCATTCCGTCCTTTCTATCTCCGCGTCTGTCGGGTCAGCCATTCCAGCCACGAAGTGCAGCCAGCAGAACCGTTCCAGATAAGCCTGCTGCCTCACTCCCTTGCGCGCCATGGCGTTGACAGCCACCTTGTAAGGATTGGCGGGCGTGCGCACATGCAGTCGCGCGCATATCTCCCTTACCAGCTCGGACATGGGCGCCGGACTTCCGTTGGAGTGTCTCACGGCGCATCCCCTGTATGCGATGTAGGTCAGTTCCATAAGGTCTTTCACCGTGCCTGTCCATCGGATGTGCCCCTTGCGGCTCTCTTTCATGAGCCTTACGAACGCCTCTTCCATCATCTTACGCCCCTCGTCCCTCTGTTCGCGCGTAGGCATGGTGGGGCTGCCTGTCGCGTCGTGCAGTGAGGATTGTGTTTTACAATATTCCATAGTCATACCTTATATTATATGTTAATAAGTTTATGTCACGTCAAGACATGTATTTTACAGCTGCGGGTTCAACCCCCGGAGGGCATCATGCCGCCTGCGCGGCTCTTTCATCAGGTTGCCGGCTCTTCATCCTTCTTCCGCACTGCTGCCGTCATCTTGCCTCCCGTCTTTTCCCGATGCAGCCCGCTACACCTTCGGCAAACGCGGAAACCAATCTGAGCGACAGCAGTACGGAATAAGGATAAAGCCTGATTTCCTCTGCGGGTTTACTGCGGCAAAAGTAGCATATAGCATGGAAGAAACCTTTCCAAATGTGTTCTGATGGGTTAATTTAGACTAAAACGGGGATTCTCTACCCTGTCTTTACCCCCTCGGAGGGCTATGGCGGCGGAGTAGCTGGAGCGGTATGACGCTGCGGTCATGGCTATGTGTCCCGGCAATGGGCACGATGTGGGAAAACGGTTCTGACCGGACACCGGATGCTGTTTGTCATTATGAAAAAACAAAAAAGCCTTTCCTGTTCTGCGGGAAAGGTTTTTATTGTGTTGTTAAAGATGTTTTTTTATGCCTATAAAAAGATTCGTTTACGCTGCGGAAGAGGTGGCTCATGCTGAGAAAGAGGCTCTTTCATGCTGCGAAACGGGCTTTGTCGTGTCCCGGAAGAGCCTCTTTCATAACGCGGAAGAGCCTCTTTCACCGCATGAAACGGGCTCTTTCATACTGCGGAAAAGCCTGTTTCATGACACAAAAAAGGCTCTTTGAGGATGCGGGAAAGCCTTTTCCGTGAGCCGGTGGCGTCAGCGTATTATGCGGTAATAGTCTTCTTTTCTCGGCTTCGGTTCCCTTGGCTCAGCCGCAGCGTAGCCGAGTGACAGCGCGCCGATGCCCATCAGACCGTCCGGCAGTCCCCATTGCCTCATAAGGCTCTTGCCCTCCTCTGTGTCGAACATCTGGTGCTCGCGGTTTATCCAGCACGAAGCCAGTCCCACGGCATGCGCCGCGAGCATCATGTTCTCGAGCACGCAGCTGCCGTCCTGGAATGCGTTGGCGTAGTCGGACGGTGCGAACACGAGTATTATTGTGGGCGCGCCGTAGTACGGGTCGGACGTGACGCCCATCACCTCTGCGTTCATTCTCGACAGCGCGGCACGCTGTCCGCTGTTCTGCACAGCCACTATGTAGGGTGCCTGCGAGCCGTGTCCGGTAGGCGCGTAGGTGCCTGCCTTGAGCACTTCTTCAAGCAGCCGGTCGTCCACTTGTTCTGTCTTGTATTTCCGGCAGCTCCGTCTTGTGCGGATGAGATTGAGAAATCCGTTTTCCATATTTGTTCCTTTTAATGATGATTTTATGTTTTTGTGAGTGTTGTCCGGCTTGCGTGGTTATTTCGCAGTGGTGAGGATGTCGCGCGGCATGAGTCCGTCGGTGAAGCGGTCTATCGTTCCGTCGGCAGCCATCTGCTCCGTAGTGCCCTCTGTGAGCGAGTTGTTGTCCATGAGCCAGAGCCTGTCAGCCGAGCGCAGAGCCATTTCCATGTCGTGCGTGGAGAGCAGTATGGTCTTGCCCTCATCGTGCGCCAGACTTACGAGCAGGCGCATAAGCCTCGCCTTTGAAGGGTAGTCGAGGAAGGCGGTGGGCTCGTCGAGCAGCATGAGCGGAGCCTCTTGTGCGAGAGCCTTTGCCACCATCACCTTCTGTCGCTGTCCGTCGCTCAGTGTGCTCACGGCGCGCCGGGCTATCCGTGTGATGTCTGTCAGGCTCATGGCACGCTGTACGGCGCGCAGGTCTTCGGCTTTCAGCGAGCCCCAGTAGCCCGTGTACGGCGTGCGTCCGAGAGCCACGAGCTGCGCCACATCCATGTTTACGGCGTTCGGTGCGGTTGTCAGCACTATGCTCACCCGCCTTGCCATGTCTTTCTGCGAGAGCGTTCCGGTGTCCTCTCCGCCTATCAGTATCTTTCCTCCGAGCGTAGGTTGCAGTGCGGCAATGGTGCGCAGGAGAGTCGATTTGCCTGTCCCGTTGCGCCCGATGAGGCATGTCAGCCGTCCGGACGGCAGTGTGGCGTCGAGCGAGTCAGCCACTATGCGCAGTCCGTGCCGTCCTGTGCGGTAGCCTATGCGCAGTCTCTCGAGTCTTACGTATGGCTTCTGTTCAATGTTTTCTGCCGTCATTTCCTTTGCCGTCGTGCCCGCGTGGAGTGTCGCGCGTAGCTTTTCTTTGTCTTATAAATCTATCTTTATCGACATCGGGTCGTAGTTGTCTTCCGGTGAGTTCACCTTCGACACATGCACGAACTTATAGAACTTTATCCTGTCGCGCACCTCGGAAGGATGTCCCAGCGAGCGCATGCGCTGCGTGAACACATATTCCTTGTGTCGCGCTATGAACTCCTCGCTGTCCTTTTCGGGTATTATGAGTATGCCGCCGGTAGGTTTCCTCACCCTTCCGAGGCTGTCGGGAGCCGGATTAAGGAACGGTTGTATGGTGCCGCCGAGATAAAAGTCGGCTCCGAAGAAGTGCATGCCAGGGCGCGAGATGTGGGAGTAGAGCTTCTGTCCGTGGAACGCCTTGTTCACTGCCTCAGTCATCTGGCGCAGCGACACCACCCCTGTCATTGTAGGCAGACACACCGCGTCGAGCGCGATATATATGCTGAACAACACGCAGAGAGTGCCTGCGGTGAGCGTGCGGACGCTCCGGCGCAGTCTGCCTGCGCACAGCACGCCAGCCAGAAGTATGCCCATGACAGCCGGAAGGGTCATGAGTGCCGTCTCGGTGGCGTCGGGGGTGATGTCGTATAGAGCTTTAGCCATCGACAGGCGGGCGTTGGCTTTGTGTGTGCCGAAGAAGATGTCGGAAAACGCGCCCGACTGTATCACCTGGAAAGCCGTGCTGAACAGTATTCCGGCAAGTGCGGTGAAGGCGGCGAAGACAGCCACCGCGCTGCTCCTGTGGCGGCGTGAGAGCCACGCCAGATAGAGTGCGGTGAACATCGAGAGGAACACGTGGCAGCACAGAAGGCTTATGTCGTGATGACCCGTAGGCAGCCATGAGATAACCAGAAGAGCCGCTGCGGCTGTGGCGGAGAACGACGCCAGCGGTCGTGCGGTGCGCAGCCATTGTGCCGGAAAGGCTGGAGTGAGTCTTATGCCCGCGCTCTTCCACGGTCGTGCGAGGAGAGTGAAGGCGATGAATATCAGCCATGGCGCGAATCCGGTGGCGGCATATGCCAGATTGCCGGCAAGGTTATGGTCGAACAGATTGAGTGTCGTTATGCCTTTGAGCGAGCCGTAGTGATAGGCTATGAACAGTCTGCCGAAGTCTCCTCCAGTATGGGCGAAGGCGGCGGCATACCACATTGCCGGTACTATGAGCGCAACGGCGGTGCACAGCACAGACTTCGCCGCGGTGTTCTTCAGGCTCTCTCCACGCACAAGAAGCCATATGCAGAACACCGCCGGAGGCAGTATCACCATCAGCGGACCTGTAGTCAGTCCTGTGAGAGCCATGCAGAGCGTTGCCGCGAGAGGCAGTCCGCGCATGCCGTCCTCATGCCACCGGTAGAGCAGGAGCATCGCTCCGGTTGCCAACGCCGCCCCCATCATGCCGGGACTGCATGCCGTCGCCTCGCGGTGCAAGCCGTAAGCGGTGAGCATGACGAGTGCGGCGAGCATGGCGCGCGGTGTTGTCGAGCGTCTGCGCATGAACAGGAAGACCGCCGCGCACATCACAACGAGCGACAGGGCGGAGGGCAGACGCGAGGTGAACTCGCTCACGTGCCCCCACGGCAGCGACACGAGTGCCACACACAGATGATAGAGCGGCGGACACGCCGTGAGGTCGTTGCCCGACGTGAAGGGCAGGATGATGTTCCCGTCTTTCAGTATCGACACTGCGACCATCGCCTCGCGCGGTTCGTCCATGCTGAAAAACTCAGTCTGCCAGAGAAAGGGAAGCAGTGTCGCCAAGCCTGTGACAATCACTGCAATGAGGGGAATGTATTTCCCGGATGTCTTCATAATGTATGTCAGTTTTCCTTTTTGAGGTTGTATTGTCTTGCCGCCTGTCATGTGACGCGGTTTTTTCTGTTTTTTTAAAAGATAATGCCAGCGAGCGGAAAGAAAGCTTGCTTTCAATTTCCCGAGCGCCGCTTATCTTATCCAAAGATAATGCCAGCGAGCGGAAAGAATACTTGTTCTCAATTTCCCGAGTGCCGCTTATCTTATCTGACGGTGACTCCAACCGCGTGCAAAGATACTCCAAAAGAAAGAGCGCTGCAAATTTTGAAACTTCAAAATGCTGCGCTCCGTGTTGTATAGAATTATTACAGACTGAGTTTCATGCCCGCCGTGACAGTCGCCCGGGGCATTGTGAAACCCTTGTTTATCTCATATTCCTGTGCGAGAAGGTTCTCTCCTCTCACGTAGATGTTGAGAATCTTTCCCAGACGCAGGCTCGCCGTGAGGTGCCAGAGGGCTGCATGCGATGTGCTGTTGTCCGATTCGCTTGTGCGAAGACCGGCGAAATACATCAGTCCGGAGTTCAGAGTGAGACGCTTCAGGGTGTATGTCGCGCCCGCATAAAGCTTGTGCTCGGGCGCTCCGGTGATGTGCGCGCTTGTGTGAAGATAGCTGTAGTTGGCGTCAACCGTCAGTTGCGGTGACGCCTGAAGGGCTATCTCTGCCTCCACACCGCTGTTTTCGGTCCTGCCGGTGTTCACGTTCAGCGGCCGTCCGTCGGTGAAAACGGTTGTTATGAGATTGTCGGCTTTGAGGTAGAACACGTTCAGTCCTGCCCTCATCCGTCCGTCCATGAACCGCTGCGACCACGACAGCTCATAGTTGGTCATGCTCTCCGCTTCCAGGTCGGGGTTCTTCGGATTGAACATATACATATCTTTAATGGTGGGGTTGCGGAATCCCCGGCTCACCATAGCCCTTATCTCAGCGTCCGGCGAGAGCCTGAACGACAGTCCGCCCTGCGGCACAAGCTGGGTGCCCGAGCGCGAATGATGGTCCACACGAAGCCCCGCTCCTGCCGTGAGCCACGGTGTTATGTCCTGCCGAATGTCCACATAAGCGGCGTATTCGTCCTGCTTCTTGTCCGCTATGACGGTCTCCGCGCCTCCCTCTATGGCTCTGTTCCATGCCTTGCCGCCGAAGTGCTGGTAGTCGAATCCCACCGTCGTGCGGTTTCCTCCGAACAGTTCCACGCTCTGATAGAGCGACACTCCCGCCATCACGTCATCGTGCAGATAGAGCGAGGTGCGCGGTTGCTCGTCGGCGGTGTGCCCGTCGTTTATGTTGTGATGACCCCAGTTGTAGTACAGGCGCAACGCTCCCGACGTGTGTCCGTAGTCGTTCTGCAGAGCCACGGCAGCCGTTCCGCGCGTTATCTTCATGTCGTTGTCAATCAGCGGAGCCTCCGCCGGTCCGGGATTTGAACTTTTGAAGAACGTGACATTGGCCTCGCCGCCAGCCTTCCAGTTGTCGTTGAACGTCCATACGGGTCTTACGAATCCGGCATACTGCTCGAACTGCGAGTCGGGACGGTGTCCGTCGGTGCGGCTGTAGGACAGGGCTGCGGTGTTGGAGAAGCGTCCCGCCTTCACCTCATTCGCCGCCTCGCCGTGCAGCGAGCCGTATGATCCGCCCTCAAAGGATATGTCTGTCCTCACACCGTCTGCCTTTGCCTGCCGCGTCACGATATTCATCACGCCTCCCATGGCATTCGATCCGTAGAGCAATGAGGCAGGTCCGCGCAACACCTCCACTCGTTCGGCGGTCATGGTGAGGCATGCGTCGGGTATGGGATGGCCGTAGAGACCGGCATACTGCGGCTGTCCGTCCACAAGCACCAGCATAGACGCTCCGCTGCCGATGCCCCGCAGCTTTATGGAACCAGCCGCCCCGGTAGACACACCGTATCCCATCACGCCACGGCTTGTGACGAACAGTCCCGGCACACGCTCGCCCACGGTGGGCAGGACAGACTCTCTGAAGTCTGCCGTGAGCTGTTTCCGGTTCAGCGTGGATATGGTCATGGGCAGATGTCTGACGTCGGTTGTGGAGCGAGTGCCTGTCACCACCACCTCCGCAATGTTCCTTCTGAGAGAGTCAGACGGCTCAACCGTTTCGGCGGATGCCGCCGCCGGCGCCATCATAAGCGCACAGAGAGTTGTGAGTATCATAGTTCCTGCTTCAGTCTTTCCACAAAGTTGTCTATCTCATGCAGCCGAGCCGGAATGTCGATGCGTTGCGGACAGTGCGGCACACATTGTCCGCAGCCTATGCAATGGTTGGCCTGCCGCTCCTCATCCACCGCCCTGTTCTGTCCGATAATGAACTCCCGGCGATACCGCGCGTAGTCCGGATGACGCCTGTCCTCGGGCAACCGCTCCTCACTTTTCACCAGATTGTAGTGCAGGAGTACGCCCGGTATGTCGACACCATACGGACACGGCATGCAGTATTTGCAGTCGTTGCATGGTATGAGCATGAATGTGAGAATCTTCTTCGCCACCTGTTCGAGGAAGTTCTCCTCTTCCTCGTTGAGCGGCACGAGCGGACTGTAGGTCAGAAGATTGTCCTTCAGATGCTCCATATAGGTCATTCCGCTCAGCACTGTGAGCACTCGCGGCTTGCTTGCGGCATATCTGAACGCCCACGAAGCCACCGTCTTCTCCGGCGCGCGCCGCTTTATCTCCACAGCGATAGGCTCCGGCACGTTTGACAGACGGCCTCCGAGCAGCGGCTCCATCACCATTACCGGAATCTGCCTTTTGTCCAATTCGTTATAGAGATACTCGGCGTTGGTGTTCTGGTCGTTGATATCCTTGGCGTGTTTCCAGTCGAGATAGTTCAGCTCAATCATCGCGAAGTCCCACCGGTACTTGTCGTTGTTGGCGAGAAGATAGTCGTACACGCTCACGTCACCGTGGTAGGAGAACCCCAGATGGCGTATCCGTCCTTTCTCGCGCTGCTCGAGCAGCCAGTCGAGAATGCCGTTGTAGATGAACCTCCGTCGGAATTCCTCCATCCCGCTTCCGCCTATCATGTGCAGCAGATAGTAGTCTATGTAGTCGGTCTGAAGCTCTTTGAGCGAGTTCTCGAACATCTCTATCGACTTCTCCCGTGTCTGGTTCTCAGCCGCGAAGTTCGACATCTTGGTGGCGATGAGGTAAGAACTGCGCGGGTGACGGCTCAGGGCGATGCCCGTTGCCCGCTCCGACATGCCCTGGCAGTACATGGGCGACGTGTCGAAATAGTTCACTCCGTGTTCTATGGCGTAGTCCACGAGACGGTTAACCCGTTCCTGGTCTATTGGCGAGGAGGTGTTCTCGCGTGCCGATCCGCGCTCTTCCGACGGCAGACGCATCATTCCGTATGCCAGTATCGACACCTTCTGACCGGTCTTGGGGTCGGTGCGGAAGGTCATCTTTCCTTTCGGCGGCTCCACCTGATTTCTGTAGTCGTCTTCTGTCGACAGGTCTTTGTCCTTGCATCCCGTAAGAGACGCCGTCGCCGCGGCAGCCGTTCCGCCCATCAGCTTCAGGAATCCGCGTCGTGAGATATGTTTTTTTATGTTTGTCATATTGGTTGCTTTACTGAGTGTTGGCAATGCTTTTTATAAATGGCGCGCGTGCTGTCATCCCTTGCGGTGCACCTCGTGACCCTCCACATATATAGCCGGGAACGGACGTGAAGGGCACAGATTCTCGCACGCCCCGCATCCGATGCACATCTCCTCGTTCACCACGGGAATCATCAGACGGCTCTTTTCCTCGTCCTTCCCGCCGTCTTTCTGTGTCTCCGGATAGAGCGGCACCATCGTGATGGCACCTGTCGGGCAGTGGCGCGCGCAGTTGCCGCACGGCTGTCCGTCGGTAACGGGCACACAGTTCTTTCTTATCCACACGGCGTGTCCGGTGTGTATGGCAGACTTCTCAGCCCTTGTTATGGGCTTTATGGCACCCGTGGGGCACACCTCAGAGCACCGTGTGCACTCCGGACGGCAATAGCCGCGCTCGTATGACATGACGGGCTGCATGAACGTTCCGGGACTTGTGGACGGCCGCAGCACGTCGTTGGGACACTCGGCGACGCAAAGCTGGCACGCGGTACAGTGTTGCGCCATGTGGCGGGCGGACATTGAGCCGGGCGGGGTGAGCCGTGTCTGCCTTTCGGGGCTCACCTTGTCCTCTATCTTCGCCAGTCCGCCGTCAAACTTCACCTTGTCTTCGGCTATCGCAGCCGTTGCCGCCGCTGTCACCGCTCCTAAAAGGAAAGCCCGCTTGGAGGTGTCAACCTCAGCCCTGCCGACTTTCCGCGATGGCGCGTCAGAGGTCCTTGCAGGTCTGCGCGAGGTATATGTGAGACCTCCGAAACGGCATTTGTCCAGACAGTCGCCGCACACCACGCAGCGGCTGTAGTCCACTTTGCGGTTCATGATGTCTATGCATGCCGACTTGCAGTTGCGCTCGCAGAGACGGCATCCGGTGCATTTGTCGGTGTCGAGGCGTATCTTCAGCCACGAGAAACGCGACAGGATACCGAGCAGAGTGCCCACGGGGCACACGGTGTTGCAGTATGTGCGTCCGCCGCGCCACGCCATGACGGCTATTATGACGAACGACACCGCAGCCACACCGAACGTCGCCCACGAGCGCACCCACACGTCGCGCTCATAGAAGGCGTAGCTTCCCACGTGCTCGGCAGCCATCGCCAGCAGATTGTTCACACCTATATATACAGGCTGCATGAGGTTGGCGGCGATGCGTCCGTAGCTGCTGTATGGAGCGATGAGCGCAGCCAGCGGCACCAGTCCAGCCACGAGCGTCACCGCCATGAATGCGAGCAGGGCGTAGCGTAGCCGTTTCCTCTCAGGCGAGAAACCGTATCTGTTGCGGTGTCCGCGGCGTCCCAGCCACGCTATGATGTCCTGCATCACGCCCAGCGGGCATATTATGGAGCAGTAGATGCGTCCGAAGACGAGAGTCAGAACGACGAGCGCAGCCACCACCAGCACGTTGAGCGCGAGCAGAGCCGGCAGGAACTGTATCTTTGCCGTCCATCCGAGCCATGCGTGTAGAGTGCCCGTGAAGTCGAGGAAGAGCAGCGTGATGAGCACATAGAACACCGCCGCGAGTATTATTCTTGTCTTTCTCAGCATATGGTGTCGGTTTTACAGTTTTCTTATAAGCCAGTATCCTCCGAACGTCTGGAGCAGAAGTCCCGGCACGGCGAGTGCCAGCGAGGAGAGCAAGCCGCGGTCCACACTTATCATGGCGCGCTCTATGAGCAGTCCGGCAAGCAGGCATGCCGTGGCGGTGAGTCCGAGCGCGGTGTGCGTCACCTTTTCTCCCATGTGTCGGGCGAGTGCCGCCGAGGCTGCCGCGAGCACCACCGACTGTATCAGCATGGGCGGCAGCATCTGCGCGGATGGCATTGAGAAGAGCATGGAGTTGGCTATGGGAGAGAGCACGGCTGTGGCAAGTCCTACCGTGAAACCGTATTTATAAGCCCCCACGAGGGTGAAGAAGAATATCGGCAGGAACATCTGTCCGCCGTGAGGAGCCAGATGGCAGAGCTGCGGCAGGGCTATGTTGCCGAGCATGAAGATGGCTGTGAGCGCATAGGTGCGCCCGTCTCTCAGCGAGAGAGAGTACAGTCTGGTTTGGTTTCGCATAATGTTATTGTCGTTTTATGATTATCTGTCGATGTTTACAAGAGTATATTTGCGGCTGCCGAGCCCTATCTTCTCCGCGTGCTCGATGGTGTGCGTGCCGTGCCGCGAGCTTATCCTCTCCTTCAGGGGAGCATTGTCGTTGCCCTCGGATGCGGTCATGTTGAATATTATGTCCACGCAAGCCTGGTCGAGAGCCACGGGGTCGAGCGACGCCAGGATGCCGTAGTCCTTGAGCGCGGGCTTCTCTGGAGTGGCTACGCAGTCGCAGTCCACCGACATGTTGTTCATCACGCTGATATACAGAATCCTGTCTCCGAAGTAGTCAGCCACCGCCTGTGCCGCCGCAGCCATCGACTCGAGGAATCCGTCCTGGTCCTGTGTGTGGTTCCACATACCCTCCACCTTGTCCTGATAACCGGCGGTGTGGATGTATGCCTTGCCGTTTGCCGACGCCACGCCGATGCTCTGGTTCTTTATCACTCCGCCCAGACCGCCCATCGGGTGACCCTTGAAGTGGGCGAGATTAATCATGAAGTCATAGTTCTTCAGATTCTTTCCCACGAGGTCGTACTTTATGTTTGTGGTGTCGCGCACGGGAATCCTGAACTCCCCTTCGGCGTCCATGATGTCCACTTTGGCTATCTTTGTGAATCCGTGTTCCTCCGCCACGCGCATGTGTTCCTCTACTGTGCCGCGCCGTCCGCCGTATGCCGTGTTGCACTCTACGATGGTTCCGCCCACCTTCTTCACCAGTCCGCCTATGAGCGAGGGCTGCAGATAGTTGGGGTTACCAGCCTCTCCGGTGCTCACTTTCACCGCCACGCGCCCCTCAGCCTTGCGTCCGAGAGCCTCGTAAATCTTAATAAGGGATTCAGGAGATATGTCGCGCGTTACGTAAACCTTCGGTTGCGCCGTCGCGGCAATTGCCATAATGAGGGCAAATGTTGAAAGAAACAGTTTTCTTATCATATTCTTCTATTGTTTGAATGGTTCCGTATGAATGTGTAATGATTGTGGGTCTTGCGGCTTGCTTTTTTATAAGCGGCGGAGTGTGGGGTGCGGACGGGTGCAAAGAAAGTTTGCTTCCAGCATTCCAAGTGCATCTTATCTTCTGCAAAGATAATGCAAGGTGAGCGCAACAGCAAGGCGGAGAAACGGAGTTTCTTCAGGCTTGATATTGCCGAACCGAAGCTTATCTTCTGCAAAGATAAATAAATAATACGTATTGTAAAACAATGAAATTACGGAAAAAGTTACCAGTTTTACAGAATCGTACGATTATTCCTGCAATTCCGTAATCCATCCGTCACACCGCACCGTCAGCCATGTCAAGATATGAAAGAAAAAGAACTGCGCCGCCATGAGCAAGATGTATAAATATACGGGAATCCTCCCTGCGCGACGCATAAATATACATCACAACTCCGTAATACTCGTGTATTTGTCTCCGCGAGGCTCTCCGGCTGCAAATACGTGAGTTTTGCGCGGTTTGTGTATGTGTCTGACAGTCAGCAGATTGTGACGTATCGCCCTTCGGAAGCCACTTTACGGTTATGCGAAAGAGCCTTTTCCGCATTGCGAAACGGGCTTTCCCGCAGTGCCGGAGAGGCTTTCCGGCTGTGTCGGACGGGCGTTCCTGCAAGACGAAAGAGCCTTTATGGCGTCATGATAGCGTCGTGAAAGCGGATAAAAAGGTGAAAAGTGGGGGTGTGGAAGGTGCGGAACGGGGGTGCGGAAGGCGTTCAGGGGCATTTCCGTTTTCTGTTTCACGATTTACGGTTGTCAAAATTTTTTACTGCGAAAATGCATGAATATGCAGAATGCCGTGACTGTGTTGAAAAAGCGGAAAGCCTGCGCCGCGCCTTCATTATCGTTTTTTTGTCTCACGCCCGGGCTGAGGGCATGCGCTCCTTCAGGCGCAGGCACGAGCACAGCGCGCCGCAAATGGTGAGTATCCCTGCGAGGAGCATGGCGTCGTGAGGTGCGCTGTCGCCGCAGAGATGGAAGAGAAGAGCCACCAGCGCAGCCCCCGTCGTCTGTCCGGTGAGCCTTGCCGTGGCAAGCATCCCGCTCGCGCTGCCTGCGCGCTGGGGCGGTGCCGAACTGAGCAGAAGGTGGTTGTTGGGCGACTGGAACAGTCCGAATCCGGCTCCGCACGCCATCAGTCTGAGTGCCAGACCGAGGTGTCCGGTGTCTTCAGGCACGAATGCCAGACTCATGCACCCGCAGCTCATCAGCAGCAGTCCGGCTCCGCCGAGTATTCCCGGATGTATCTTGCCGACGAGAGAACCCGCTATCGGAGCCACGAACACTATGACCAGAGGCCATGAGGTCATGATGAGCCCTGTCTCGACGGCACTGTGCCCGAACGTGCCGGCAAGCATGAAGGGCACCGCCACCATACCGAGCATCTGCGCGGTGAACGATAGTATGCTCGTCACTACAGACATTGAGAATATCGGAATCCTAAGAAGGTCGAAGGGAAGCATGGGATATTTCTTCCTCATCTGCATGCGCACGTAGAGCACGGCGGTGCAAACGAAGGCGCAGGCTCCGGCAGTCAGGAGCGCGGCGGGCAGGTCGTGGGACACGCCCTCCACGCATCCTATCATCAGTCCGAATGTCGCCGCGTTGAGCAAAGCCTCTTTCAGGTTGAACCTTCTGCCCTTTATCTTCACCGGATTGTCGGGCAGATACCTGCGCGCCATTATGAAAGTCACTATGCCGACGGGCACGTTCACCGCGAAGAGCCACTGCCATGTGGCTGCCGAGAGGATAGCCGCCGCGACGGAAGGACCTGTCACCGAGGCTATCGCCACGACGGTGGCGTTGAGTCCCACGCCCTTGCCGAGGTGGCGTTTGGGGTAGATGAGTTTTACGATTGACGTGTTGACGCTCATTATCATAGCCGCGCCCAGTCCCTGCACGAGGCGCGAGAGCACCAGCGTTGTGAGTCCGGACGACAGCGCGCACAGCAGTGAGCCGAGCGTGAACACCGCTATCCCCGCCATGTATACCTGCTTGTAGCCTTTCAGTTCGCCGAGCGAGGCGAACGGGAGGAGCGTCATCATGATGACGAGCTGGAAGGCGTTGACAATCCATATGGAGTCAGACGACGGTATGTCCAGCTCCGAGGCTATGCTTGGCAGGGCGACGTTGCATATCGTCCCGTCGAGAACGGAGAGGAAAAGTCCGCAGAACGTTGCCGCCATGGCATAATAGATGCGCGGGCGGTGCAGTCCGTCCCATTGCAGGTTGCCCGTAAGCTGTCCTGTGGCTGCGCCGTCATTGGCGTTCACGGATGTGGTAGGGGTGCTGTCTTTAGTGCTGTTCATAATCATCGTCGTATGTGTCCCGTCGCTCCGCCTGCGCGTGTCGTGTGGGCGGAACGTGTGTTATCCGTGTGCAAAGTTAGTAAAAATATGTCATGTAAGGAAACCTTGCTCGTGGAGGCATGCGCTTGGCGGGAGCGTTGTTTATGGTTGTAAAAAGCGTAAAAAAGGTAATGCCGTTTAACGGCAAAAAGCGTAACTTTGCGCCACTATGCCGGTATGGCGGACGCGGGGGCGTCAAGAGCCGCGTCCGCTGAGGCTGGATAATCACATATTATTAACAAAATTCAAAAACGGAAAGACAGAAATATGTTACTTGAAAAAATCAAATCGCCTGCCGACATCAAGGACATGACGGCGGAACAGCTCAGACTTCTTGCCGCCGAGATACGCGGAGGAATACTCAAGCGCGACAGTACGATAGGCGGACACGTGGGTCCCAATCTCGGATTCGTGGAGGCTACGATAGCCCTGCACTATGTGTTCGACATGCCGGAGGACAGGATTGTGTTCGACGTTTCGCATCAGGTGTATCCGCACAAGATGCTTACGGGGCGCGCATACGGATTCATCGACAGCAGGCGCATGGCTGAGGTGTCGGGCTACAGCAGTCCGGCGGAGTCGCCAGAATATGACTGCTTCGAGATAGGTCATACGTCGACGTCGGTCGCTCTTGCCACAGGTCTGCAGAAGGCACGCGACATTCTCGGAGGCAAGGAGAACGTTGTGGCGGTCATCGGAGACGGTTCGCTGAGCGGCGGAGAGGCTTTCGAGGGACTCGACGTGGCTGCGGAGCTGGGCACGAACATAATAATTGTGGTGAACGACAATGAGATGTCTATCGCCGAAAACCACGGAGGGATATACCGCAACCTGCAACTGCTGCGCCAGACCGGGGGAAAGGCTGAGCTGAACCTGTTCAAGGCGATGGGCTTCGAATATAAATATGTGGAGCAGGGCAACGACATCGCTGCTCTCATAGAGGCGTTCAAGGAGGTCAGGGACACGCCACGTCCGGTGGTGGTGCACCTCCACACCGAGAAGGGACACGGATGGCAGCCCGCCGTGGACAACAAGGAGAAATGGCACTGGAACTCTCCTTTCGACATCGAGACGGGTGCTCCCAAGTCGGAAGGAGGCGGAGAGAGCGCGGCACAGATACTGGGCGGATGGCTCAGGGAGGAGATGAGGCGCGACCCGAAGCTTGTGAGCATATCGGCGGCGGTACCGGCTTCGATAGGCTTCGGACCCGAGGAGCGTCGCCAGGCAGGCGCGCAGTATGTGGATGTGGGCATTGCCGAGGAGGCGGCGGTGGCTATGGCGTCGGGCATGGCGCGCAGGGGAGCGCACCCGGTGTTCAGCACTTACGCCACATTCTTGCAGCGCACGTACGACCAGATGGCGCAGGACCTGTGCGTGAACGGCAATCCAGCCGTGATAAACGTGCTGGGCGCGTCGGTCTACGGCATGAACGACTTCACGCATATATGCTTCTTCGACATCCCGATGTTGAGTCATATACCCAACCTTGTCTACCTTGCGCCGACGACGGTAGAGGAAATGATAGCCATGGAAAAGTGGGCTATAGGACAGGACAAGTACTCTGTCGCGCTGCGTGTGCCTGAAGGTGAGGTGAGCCACAGCACCGAGGAGTATGACACCGACTACTCCGAGCTCAACCGCTACAAGGTGGTGAGACGAGGCAAAGGGGTGGCTCTGATAGGTCTGGGCAACTTCCTTGCAAAGGCGGAGCGCGTGGCTGACATGCTGAAAGAGAGCGGTCTGGACGCCACCGTCATCAATCCGCGCTATATAAGCGGTGTCGACGAAGAGCTGCTCGAGAGCCTGAAGGCTGACCACAGTCTGGTGGTGACGCTGGAGGACGGTTGCGTGGACGGAGGGTTCGGCGAGCGCATAAGCCGCTTCTACGGCTCTTCCGACATGAAGACCATGAACTTCGGTGTGGCAAAGGCTCTTTACGACCGTTACGACGTGCGGCAGCTCCTGCTCGACAACAGGCTCACCGACGGGCAGATTGTGGAGGACATACTTGGCGTAATGGGCAGATGAGCGGCGTGAATGCCGCCAAGCCCCCGCGCCTGACGAAGCTTAACGACAGTCACCCCCGGCATCCACTCACTGTGATGCCGGGGGTGACGCATATGTGAAGGTATGTTTCCGTGACTCAGGTTCAGACGGAGAACATTATTATAATCTGTGCTATGACCACTCTGACGAACATTCCGAGCGGATAGACCGAGGTGTAGCTCACTGAGGCGGAGTCGCCTTTGAGCGTGTCGTTGGCGTAGCTCAGAGCCATGGGGTTTGCCATCGAGCCGCAGAGAATGCCGCAGATGGTGCCGAAGTCGAACTTTCCTGTGTGCAGGGCGAGCAGTCCCACGATGATGAGAGGGAGCACGGTGACCACGAATCCGGTAGCAACCCACATCAGACCTTCGGGTCGCATGATGGTGCTGAAGAAGTCGCTGCCTGCCACAAGACCCAGACTTGCAAGATAGAGCGACAGTCCGAGCTTGCGCAGCATGAGCGATGCGGAGCGTGTGGTGTAGCTTATGAAGTGGGCGCGGGGACCGAGCGCGCCGACAAGTATGCCCATGATGATGCCTCCGCCTGCTATCCCGAGGTGTACGGGCGCGCTCATTCCCGGCAGGTTGATGGGAATCATGCCGAGCGCAAGACCCAGTATCATCCCGAAGAAGATGGCTCCGAGGTTGGGCTCTTTGAGCACCTGGACAGCGTTTCCGAGGAACTGCTCGGCGTGACAGATGTCTTTCGGCGCTCCCACAACGGTGAGGCGGTCGCCGTACTGAAGGCGAAGGTCGTCGCTGGCAAGCAGCTTTATGTCGCCGCGCATTATCCGGCTGACGTTCACTCCGTATGCCGTGCGCATGTGGAGCGTGCCGAGCGTCTTGCCGTTGAGCTCTGTCCGGGTGAGCAGAATCACGCGGCTCTCCACGTTGCTGTCTATGGCGTTCCAGTCTATACGGTCTTTGTCGCGGTTCCAGTCTTTCTCCACCTTCTTGCCGAAGAGTATGCTCATCGCCTCCGACTCGTCTATCTTAGTCACCACGAGCACGCTGTCGCCCTGCTGCATCGTGGTCTCCGCCAGCGGCACAATCACCTTTCCGTCGCGCCATATGCGCGATATGATGAAGTGGCGGTGGGTCATCTGCGATATCTCAAAGATGGTTTTCCCGTCGAGCGCGGGGTTCACGACGATGTATTGTGCTATGTATGTGTTGTCCTCACTGTTCTCCTCGCGCGGCTCAAGGTCTGCCGGCTTGACGAAGAAACGGCGTATGAACATCATGGCGAGTATCACTCCGACAACTCCGAGCGGATAGGTAACGGCGCATCCCAGTGCCGCTCCGTTGCTCGGAAGTCCTGCGCTGTTGAGTGCCTGCTGCGCTGCGGCAAGGGCGGGGGTGTTGGTTGTCGCTCCGCAAAGGATGCCGGTCATGTCAGGAACGCTTATTCCTGTCAGCGGACAGAGTATGAGCGCCAGTATCGTTCCGGCTGCGATGACAGCCATGCTCCATATGTTGAGCGACAGACCCTCGTGCCTCATCATGCCGACAAAGCTCGGTCCGACGTGCAGTCCGAGGGTGTAGACGAAGAGCAGAAGCCCGAACGTCTCTGCGAAACTCACCATCATGGGGTCGGCGCAGAAGCCTAACTGACCCGCTATGATGCCTATAAAGAACACGAAAGCTATTCCGAGCGATATGCCGCGGACATGAAGTTTGCCGAGCGCGAGGCCTGCGGCGGTTATCATGGACAGCACTATGACCGTCTGTGCGGCAGGATTTGTGCTGAAAAGCCCGTTTATCCAGTCCATTGTTATGTTATTGATGTGATGAGTGTCCGGATGTGGCTGACCGGTGGAAAGATATGTATGCCCTGCTTCCACGGACCCGCCAATATCCTGTGCAAAGATAGCTCAAGTTGCAGACACTGCAAAGAAAAGACGCCGAAATGTATGTTTTACCGTGTTTTATACAAGCCGCCTTACTGCGGAAGAGCCTTTTCTGTCAATTGTCATGACAATAGTGACATTATCTGGATTGCCTTACGGCGCAGTCTATCGTTATCTTTCCGTTGTCGGGAATGATGCGCAGGACGTGGCTGTCGCCCTCCGCCGCTTTCTCAAACCTGCCTTCTGAGCATGTCACGGAGTAGGAGTGTCCGCGGAACACGGCGTTGGCAGACTTGTCGCCGACGTCGGTGAACGGCAGTTCCGTGCCCGGTGCGGCGTGCAGTTGCAATGCCCATGCTACGTCTCTGTCCGCATCCGGCGAGCTCACCTCTATGCGGTCGTCGTGCAGCGTGATGCGGAATGTGTCGCCATACTGGTCGTTGCCTCTCACTTCGAGCACGCTTCTGCCGCGCTCTTTCACTTCCGGACTGTCGAGCCTGAGCTCTTCCGCATGTCCGTCACTGCCGGTCCTGACAAGTGACAGTCCGGCTCTGTCCTCGCCCTTGCTCCACATGAAGCCGTCGACGAAGGGCAGCGTGTAGAACAGAAAACGGTCTCCCGTGCCCGGAGTGTCGAGATATTCCGACTTGAAACGCTCGTCGAAGAGATGTATGTCGCGGAATCTGAAGCGTCCCTTTTCCCACAGCAGGTTGGCGCGGTAGTAACGACTGTCGTACCAGACGGTCTTGTTGCCCTCGCCGCGCACGTCGCTCACGGTGGTGACGGCGGTGGCGGGAGTGAGCGGAAAACGCTTTCTGAACCATCTGCCAGACTCTCCGAGCGTCTCCACACGCACCTTTCCGGCACGCCGCAGAGAGTCGATGAGCGGCATCTGCATCTCGAGTCCCTCCCTCATGTTGTCCCATGTGAAGGAGTTTTCCTGCCCTGCCTGCGCATAGCCGAAGGCGAGGCACGGTCCGTCGGTGAGCGCGTCGAAGAAGTAGTCCACCCATTTGCGGTTCATCCCGGCATGCTTATAGACCGGCTCGAGCGATATTACGCCCTGCCGTTCGTTGCCCAGTCCGTCGTCATACTGGTATATCGGGTCGCTGCCAAGCATTCTGAAGACGGGCACCGGTATCTGTCCGGCTCCGGTCTGGGCAGGCATGTAGGCGTTGAGACGGCTGGGATAGTAAGCCTGGTTCCAGTATCCGCCCCACAGGGTGTAGCCGTCTGTGCCTATCTGGTCCTTGCAGTTGCACGACGCTTCGATGCCGTATCTGTCGTGCATATATGCAAGTGTGTGCGCGTCGATGTACCATGAGCCTACCGATTTGGGGTAAGTGCCGAATACGTCCTTGAACTTCCGCATGTAGACATCCACCAGACGCTCCCGCTCTTCCTTTGTGTATCCGGTGCTGAAGGCTATGTTCGCGTGCGACACCCACGGATGCTCGCCCCGCCACTTGAGCCCCGCCGCCTCGATGTGCGGCTGTGTCAGTTCCCACCATGCGCCTATCTCCGCGCCGTTGCGCAGCTTGGTCTTCAGCAGTTTCTGGTAGAGTGGATTGATGAGAGCGTCGTACTCGAGCAGGAACGTTGCCGGAAGATCGTAACGGTTGACCAGCTCCACCTGCCTGCACACCGTCTCGTAGAGTTTCCGGTCGGAGTCTTCCACGCGATAGTCTGTCTGTCGTATGAAGTTCACTATGTTTATTATGCGCGGCTGGTTGTCGGTCCCAGTCACGCCTACGGTCCGCGCGCATGCCGTCGCGGTGGCTGCCGCGAGGGTCAGGATGAGGAACAGTGTTTTGGTTTTTGTCATGTCTTGAAGGTTATTACACATTGTTATATAGTATATTATAGTCAGCAGTGCGGGTCGGAAGAGGCTTTTCCGTTCAGAGATAGGTCACGAGTATGTCCCAGACTGCTAATATATGGCATAGCGAGCCGAGCAGGACGAAGAAGTGGAACACCGTGTGCATGAACCTCCTTTTGTTGATACTGTAGAACAGCGCGCCCGTGATGTAGCTCACTCCCTCGGCTATGAGCCATGCCATGGATATGTCGCTCACGCTGCGGGAGAGCGGTCCGAACGCCACGAGCACGCTCATGCCCATTGCCACGAAGCATGCCGTCTCGATGTTGCTGTGGTCTTTCAGCCGCGCGAAGCTCATTATGGTGCCCGCTATGGCAGCCGTCCATATGAAGGCGAACAGCGACCATCCCCATGCCCCGCACTCTCTCAGGGCTATCAGAGTGATGGGAGAGTAGGATCCGGCGATGTGCCAGTAGATTGCCGCGTGGTCCCACCGGCGGAGCCGTTCCTTCCATTTCGACCATGCGCTCAGCGAGTGGTATACCGTGGAAGCGGCGTATGAGCACAGCATACCGAAGAGATAGAGTATGACACCCGTTGTAGCCCAGATGTTGTCGGTGTGCATACACCATGCCAGGAACACCGCTCCCGCCGCCACACCCATCACTATTCCGGCAGCGTGCGACCACGAGTTCCACAGCTCTTCCTTATGATTGAAGAATATTTTCATTGCGTTCCGCGCTTCGGTGTGAATCCTTTCCTGTCCTTTCGAGTATGTCCTGCATTTTCCATCTGCGTCTCATCGAGTAGGTCTTTCCCTCTTTCTCTATGACGGAAAAGAGTGCGAAAGCCTTCTCAAGAAGGAATTCGTTGTCAGGAAAGGATACGGTGTCAGCCTCGACATAGAACAGTTCGGCAAGCATCTCCATGCGCGCCATGCGCTGTTCGGGGTCGAGTCCGGCAAGAGCGAGCATCACCTCGTCGGTCGTGGCGTTGCGGTAGAGCGCGTACGGACCGACATACTGTTCGTAGAGCTGTTTTATCTCCTCGCGCCGGTCGGCTATTTCCTTCTTCCTGAGCATGCGCTCTATCGCAGCCATGAACTCGCGTATGAGACGCAGGATGTAGTCACGTTGAAGCATATTGTTGTGTTGTCTTATGTTGTTTCTGTTTCGTCTGTACCGTTGTCCGTGGTGTCCGCGCCGCCGTCATTGTGACTGTCGCCTCCGACGGTGATGACGCCCGCTCCGCCGTATGCCCGTCCTGTATTCATGATGTGGCGGTAGAGCTTGTTGTAGAAAGGGTGGCGCGTCATGGTGGATGTGTCTCCAAGGATGATGAGCTTCATCCTTGCGCGTGTCATCGCCACGTTCATGCGACGCAGATCGCGCAGGAATCCTATCTGCCCCTCACCGTTGGCGCGCACCAGCGAGATGAGTATCACGTCGCGCTCCTGCCCCTGAAACCCGTCGACGGTGTTGACGGTGATGAGGTGGCGGTAAGGTTTGAAGAAGGCGTCTTTCCTTATCAACCGTCTGAGATACTGCACCTGCGCCCGATAGGGAGATATCACGCCCACGTCGATGCTCTCCTCGAGCAGTCTGCGCCTGCCTATCTTGTTGAAGTAGGAGGTGAGAACGGTGACGGTGAGCTCAGCCTCTCCGCGGTTTATCCTGCCGAAGTTCTCGCCCACAAACTCCTCTTTGCCCTCGAGCGCGGAGGTGTCTATCCACGTCATGGGGCAGTCGAAGTCGAGTATTCCACGGTTTTTTATCTGCGGTGCGGAGGTTATCCGTCCCTGATAGAACCATTCGTTGGAGAACCGCATTATGTCCTCGTTCATGCGGTATTGCACAGTGAGCAGCGTCACCGCCTCCGGCTTGCTCTCCACGATGCGCTCCATGAGCGTCGTGCCCAGTCCGCCTTTCAGCGCGGCTATGCTTTTGACGGTGGGCGGAAGCTGGCAGTGGTCGCCTGCGAGCACCACACGCGACGCCCTGCGTATGGCTATCCAGCACGCCGCCTCGAGAGCCTGCGCCGCCTCGTCGATGAAGAGTGTGCCGAACTTCATGCCTTCCAGCAGTCGGCTTGCCGACCCTGTGAGCGTGGATGCTATCACCCTTGCCTCGCCGAAAAGGCTGTTGTTGATGCGCAGCTCCAGCTCGACGGCTCTGGCGCGCAGCCTGTCCAGCTTCTGGTGGAAGTCTTCTCCGCGTCTGCGATGTGCCCGTAGCTGGCGTATGGCGTTGCGTATGCTCCACAGCTGCGGGTAGTCGGGATGAGCCTCGAAGCGTCGTTCGTAGGTGAAGGAAAGCATCTTGTCGTTCACACGCGTGGGATTGCCGATGCGCAGAACGTTCAGTCCCCGGTCGGTAAGTTTCTCTGATATCCAGTCGACAGCCATGTTGCTCTGGGCGCATACGAGCACCTGGTTCTCTCGCCGGAGTGTCTCGTATATTCCCTCAACGAGCGTTGTGGTCTTCCCTGTGCCCGGAGGACCATGCACAACCATGACGTCTTTTGCCGCCAGCATCTCGTTGACGGCGTGCTCCTGCGAAGGGTTGAGCCACGGGAACCGTGTCGGTGCGAACGTGAACCGAGCCGCCTTCGCTTCCGAGTAGAACAGGTCGCGCAGGTAGGCAAGGCGTCCCGAGCGCGCGCCTGTGACACGGTCGAGAGCCTCGAACATCAGTCTGTATGACGTCTCGTCGAACGACAGCTGCACGCCCAAGGGCTTCTCCATGCGTTGCAGTTCGAGAATGTGGCTGGCTGACGGCATCACCACCACCATGCGGTCGGCTTCGGCATAGCTCACCGTGGCTGTGAACGACAGGTAGCGGATGCTTTTCTCCTCTCCACCGGCACCGGTGCTCATGGTGAAGAAACACACCGGGCGTCCGTACTCGAAGTTGTGTTCGATGTCGCTCCCGTCCTGTCTTATTATCTCGATAACCTCCTGATTGAGCGAGTTATAATACGTGCGTCCCGTCCTTACGGGATACCATGCGTCGCCGCGCCTCACCTTCCGCATTATGCCGAAAGCCTCCGTCTGCCTGCGGAAGTTCTCTTTCTCGCATGCATATTCCACCTGCAGCAGCATCCTCTGCCTCGTGAGAGCCTGTATGGGTGACTGGTTGTCCATGCCTATCGGTCGTCGTGTTGTCGCGCCTGGCGTCTGGAGAAGACGCAGCCGCAGTAGTTCTGCCTGTAGAGACCGTGCTCGCGCGACAGCTCTATGGAGCGTAGATAGCCCCCGCGCTTCTTGAAGTCGGACGGCAGGAAGCTCACTCCCGTGCGTGCGGCAATCTCCTCGCCTATCTCGTTTATACTGTCAGCCCTCTTCATCGGACTTATTGTGAGTGTCGTGGTGAAGTAGTCCATGCCCCGTTCTGCCGCCAGCCGCGCCGCGCGTTCGAGCCTCATGCGGTAGCACACAAGGCATCTGTCGCCTCCCTCAGGTTCGTTCTCCAGTCCTCGCACGGCGTTGTAGAACGTCTGCGGGTCGTATTCGTCAGCCTCGAACATCACCGGGTTCACGGTCTCCATCTCACTTATGAGTCTCCGCTGTTCCTCTCTGCGCGTGGCGTATTCGGATTCGGGCGATATGTTGGGGTTGTAATAAAGCACCGTTATGCGGAAGTATTGCGACAGATACTCTATGGTATAGCTGCTGCACGGTGCGCAACAGCTGTGCAGCAGCAGTGTGGGTGTCTCTCCGGCAGCCTCGTGCCGTTTTATTATCTCGTCGAGTCTGAGCTGATAGTTTATCTTGTTCATTGTATATGTTGTGTTGTTGCGGCGCGCCGGGATGTATTTGATGTTTCAATTAATATTACTTGTCGTTGTGTTGCCTGGCGCGGGCTGTCTTATGCAAAGACAGAGCCAGCGAGTGCAATGAGAACTTGTTCTTAGATTGCCGAGTGCAGCCTGTCTTATGCAAAGACAGAGCCAGCGAGCGCAATGAGAACTTGTTCTTGGATTGCCGAGTGCAGCCTGTCTTATGCAAAGTTAGCGTAAAATTTTTTAATGAGCCAGAGTTTATATCAAAGAAAATGACACGTATGCAGTAGGAGCATGTCAGTAAGGGGTCGGCGAGGTGTTTCCGCGCAGTGCTTACGTGTTTTAAAATAACATGGCTGGCGGAAAGTAGAGACGCAAGATTTTGCGTCTCACGAGGGAGGAGTGTGATTATACGATTGAGGAATGTGTTTGTTTCCAGTGTGATATGATGTTCTCAGATAGCGTAGTTGGTAGCTTGTGAGACGCAAGATTTTGCGTCTCTACTTGGTTGGTAGCGCATTTTGGGTGTGCGGTTTGTTTGTGGTCGTGATGGGGAAAATGTGTTTATTGTCAGTGTGTTATGATGTTTTATGTAGCGGATGGTAGCTTGTGAGACGCAAGATTTTGCGTCTCTACTTTGGGATGAAAGCGGGGTTGTGGCGTGGAGGGGATGATGTTATGGCGACGGATGCTGTCTTTATCGTGCCCATATGCCGTCTTTATCGTGTCCATATGCTGTCTTTATCGTGCCCATATGACGTCTTTATCGTGCCCATATTACGTTTCGCACGGTCGTCTTGTTATCCGTTCTTAAAATGGGATGTCTTTTTATATGCCATGCCAAAACGTCTGCGGAGCGCGGATATATGCGGTTTTTGCTTAACATATATTTATGTTTGGTGTTTTGAATTTAACATATCGTTTTCTCTCTTACAGCTTTCCGCACCTCGACAATGTCTGTCCGGAAAGCCTGTTTTACGTCATTTGTGTGGTGAAAAAACGGGTGGGGAAGGTGCGGAAAAGGCTCTTTCGTGTTACGGGAACGGCTTTTTGAGGGTGCGTAAGGGGCTTTATGGCAGTGTGATAAAGCCTGTTTCGTGATGCGGAACGGGCTCTTTCGTGTGACGGAGAAATGGCTTTCATGACACCATTGCAGTCAACCGGTTGTCTGTCAGTGGCTTGCGCTGGTTCCTGTTTTCTGCGTTTTTCCGGATTGTTTTGCCGCTGCCGCGCTCTGACGTAGCATTTGCGGTGTTTTTACAACGGATATTTAACATTTCGGTTACGGTTTTATATATTTTTAATATTCATATCCGTGAATTGCGGCATTGCGGTTGTCGTATGACGATGATGTCCGTGCGTTATTCCGTGGACATTGTTCTCCATCGTCAACATCTTACGTACACAATATCCGGTGATATGCATTCATTATGCCTCATGTTCTTTGCCGTTTGCCTTAAAATGAGTAATTTTGCACACATTTGGTATAATCAGCCGATTAATAACAGGTTCGCAATGAAGGATATTTGCTGCTTAGGGCACATCACAAAAGACAAGATCATCACTCCGCGCAAGACCGTCTACATGTCGGGAGGCACGTCGTTCTATTTCTCATATGCCTTCAACAGTCTTCCGCACAGGGTTCCGTTCAGGCTCGTGACGAAGCTTGGGGAGGAAGACATGGACGCCGTGAGACTGATGCGGGGTGCTGGCATCGACGTGGAAGTGAGACGGAGCCGCCACACGGTGTATTTTGAGAACAAGTATGGGGATAACCAGAACGAGCGCACACAGCGTGTCCTGGAGAAGGCAGACCCTTTCACCGTTGAGGACGTGAGCGGTCTTGACGCCGGCATATATCATCTCGGGTCGCTCCTTGCCGACGATTTCTCGCCCGAGGTGGTGGAGTATCTCTCGCAGAGAGGCAGCATATCCATCGACGCCCAGGGCTATCTGCGCGACGTTCGGGGGCATGATGTGCATGCGGTGGACTGGGAGGACAAGCTCAGGATACTCGCCCTGACGGACATAATAAAGGTGAACGAGCACGAGATGCAGGTCATCACGGGACTCAGCGACGCCCGGGACGCTGCGCTGCGCCTGGCGGGGTGGGGCGTGAAGGAGGTTGTGGTGACGCTGGGAAGCGAGGGTTCGCTGATATATGCCGATGGCTGTTTCCACGAGATACCGGCGTACGCGCCGCGTGAGATAGTGGATGCCACGGGCTGCGGCGACACCTATTCCGCCGGTTATCTGTACTGCCGCGCGCTCGGTGCGGGCTATTCCGAGGCAGGACGGTTTGCCGCCGCCATGTGCACATTGAAGCTCGAGCATAACGGACCGTTCGACCGCACTGCGGCGGAAGCCGAGGCTCTTGTGCGGGGAGAGCGCAGGGGGTGATGGCGGAGAGTGACGATTCCGAGTAGGTCATCACACCGCCACAGCAGTTTTTTAACATGATTACATGCTCTTCATCCATCTTCCGCACCGCTGTCGGCATCTTGTTTTCCGCTTTTTCTTGATGTAGCCCGCTATATCTCCGATAAAACCGGCAGCCAATATGTCTGACACCAGCACGAAATATAGATGAAGTCAAATAACCGGTTCGGGATAAAATTGAGGCGATTTTTGTTTGATTGTAAGTTTTTTTTCGTACATTTGCATAAGATGTAGCTGCACTCGGGAAACAAGAGCAAGCTCTCTTTCCGCTCGTTTGCAACATCTTTGCATAATATAGGATGCGGCTCGGCAGTGCCAAAGCTGTAAAAACACGGTTTTTCCGCTTTGTCGTTGCACTCGCCTTTCACTATATTTGCATAATATAGGATGCGGCTCGGCAGTGCCAAAGCTGTAAAAACATGGTTTTTCCGCTTTGTCGTTGCGCTCGCCTTTCACTATATTTGCATAATATAGGATGCGACTCGGCAACATCAATCCTGCGAAAACGTTGTTTTCCCGTATTGCCGTTGCACTCGCCTTTCGCTATGTCCGCATTCCCGTAAGGTTTTGCTGAAAAAACCGTGACGGCTGGTATTAAACTTAAATAACGGATAAAAACTTAAATGAAATGGAAAAGACACTGATTCTTCTAAAACCCTGCACAGTGCAGAGAGGGCTCATCGGTGAAGTGATACATCGCTTCGAGAGAAAAGGTCTGCGCATAAAAGGACTTAAAATGATGCAGCTCGACGAAGCCATTCTCAACGAGCACTATGCCCATCTTGCCGACCGCCCGTTCTTCCAGTGGGTGAAAAACGCCATGATGGCTACTCCCGTGGTGGCTATGTGCGTGGAAGGCACTGACGCGGTGGAGGTGGTGCGCAGCATCACAGGAGCGACAAACGGACGCAAGGCAGCCCCGGGCACCATCAGAGGCGACTATGCCATGAGCGGACAGGAGAACATCGTGCATGCCTCAGACAGTCCTGAGAATGCGGCGATAGAGCTGCGCCGCTTCTTCAAGGAGGAGGAGATATTCGACTATCCTTACCCCATGCGCGACTTCTTCTACAGTCCTGACGGCATATGATGGCGCGGAAGGCGGCATACAAATAAGCATATCAGATTAATATAATATAAACTTTTAAATCCGATGGATAAATTAGTAATAAGCAGTTATGATGAGTTTGCCGCTTACTTGGGCAAGAATCTGGGTGTGTCAGACTATGTGGAGCTGACGCAGGAACGCATAAACATGTTTGCGGACGCCACTCTCGACCATCAGTGGATACACGTTGACGCGGAGCGCGCGGCACGTGAGAGCCAGTTCGGCACGACCATAGCGCACGGCTATCTCACGCTCTCGATGCTCCCTTATCTGTGGAACCAGATTATAGACGTGAGGAATCTGAAGATGATGGTGAACTATGGCATGGACAAGATGAAGTTCGGTCAGGCGGTGAAGTCGGGTCAGGCAATACGCCTGTCGGCAGACCTTCACGCCATAGAGAACCTGCGCGGGGTGACCAAGGCGCAGATAAAGTTCGCCATCGAGATAAAGGACTGCCCGAAAAAGGCACTCACCGGTGTCGCCACGTTCCTCTACTACTTCGAGTGACACGGCTTGACGGTGTGGGCTGACAGAAAAGAAAACCCGGAGAACGGTGTGATGACCCACCGCGCTCCGGGCTTTATGTTTGTTCATCCGTGCCGCTCCGTGGCGGCGGCTGATGTCATAGCGTCATCTTCTCGAGCTTCATCTCGGCGGCTTTCTCTATGGCTCCGACATGCTCCTTGAAGTGTGGCGCGTTGGAGTGAGCCTCGAGTGACGCCTCGTCAGCCCATGTCTCGCAGAACATGAACACGTTGTCGTGTGTGGCGCTTGCGAAGAAATCGTAAGCCACGCATCCCTTGTCGTTTGCCAGTGTGGCGGCTACGAGAGCCTTGGCGTGTGCTGTCACCTCGTCGCGCAGGGCGGCGTCGTTAAGTCTTACGAAGCAGTTCAGTCTTATCATAATATTTCCTTTCTTTTGTTTTATGTTAATATTGTGCCGGCAACCGGTGCCGGCGGGGTTATGGTCATTTGTTCAGAGTCCACGTGGCACCGTCCTTTGTGTCCTTCACCTCGAATCCGGCGGCGGCGAGCTCGTCGCGTATGCGGTCGCTGGTAGTCCAGTCTTTCGCCGCCTTAGCCTTGGCGCGGAGGTCGAGCACCATGTCCACCACCTTGCCGTATGCCTTCTCGCGCTCGTCTGACGAGCCGCTGCGGTCGTCGCGCAGTCCGAGAATGTCGAAGGTGAAGAGCCGCATCGTCTCCGTGAGCTCCTTCAGGCAGTCCTCGCATATGGACGCCTTGTGGTCCACGAGGCGGTTTATCACGCCGCACGCCTCGAACAGATGGCTTATCACCTGTGGCGTGGCAAGGTCGTCGTTCATCGCGTCGTAGCACTTCCGGCGCAGTGCCTCTACGGTCTTCTTTGTCTGTCCGTCGCACTCGGCAGACGGTTTTATGCGTTTCAGGGCGGCTATGCCGTTCATCAGTTTCTCCAGTCCCTTCTCGCTTGCCTGCAACGCCTCGTTGGAGAAGTCCACCGTTCCGCGGTAGTGTGCGGACAGTATGAAGAAGCGGATGGTCATCGGCGAGTATGCCTTGTCGAGGCTCTCGTGCTCTCCTGTGAAGAATTGCTCGAGCGTGATGAAGTTCCCCAGCGACTTGCCCATCTTCTGTCCGTTGATTGTTATCATGTTGTTGTGCATCCAGTACTTCACCATCTGGTCGCCCTGGCTTGCCACAGCCTGCGCTATCTCGCACTCATGGTGGGGGAAGACGAGGTCGAGTCCGCCGCCGTGAATGTCGAAGTGCGAGCCCAGATACTTACGTCCCATGGCGGTGCACTCGCAGTGCCATCCCGGGAAACCCTCGCTCCACGGGCTCGGCCAGCGCATGATGTGCTCGGGCTGTGCCTTCTTCCACAGTGCGAAGTCAGCCTGGTTGCGTTTCTCTCCCACACCGTCGAGCTGCCTGCTCGCGTTTATTATGTCGTCGAGATTGCGTCCGGAGAGCACTCCGTAATGATGTTTCTCGTTGAACTTGGCTATGTCGAAGTATATGCTTCCGTTGCTCTCATAGGCGAAGCCGTTGTCCATTATCTGCTTCACCAGCTCCTCCTGCTCTATGATGTGTCCTGTGGCGTGCGGCTCTATGCTCGGAGGCAGCACGTTGAGGGCGTCCATCGCCGCGTGGTAGCGGTTGGTGTAATACTGCGCCACCTCCATCGGCTCGAGCTGTTCGAGGCGCGCCTTCTTTGCTATCTTGTCGTCGCCGTCGTCCGCGTCGTGCTCCAGATGACCCACGTCTGTGATGTTGCGCACGTAGCGCACCTTATATCCGAGGTGCTTCAGATAGCGGAAGAGCAGGTCGAACGTTATCGCCGGGCGCGCGTGACCGAGGTGCGGGTCGCCGTATACGGTGGGTCCGCAGACATACATTCCCACGTTCGGTGCGTGCAGAGGTTCAAAAAGCTCCTTTCGTCTTGAAAGAGTGTTGTATATGAAAAGTTTCTGTTCCATAATGGTTTATATGAGTTTGGCGGACCGCAGGCGGTGTCCGTACTGTTAATGTTTACCGATTTGCAAACTTACTTATTTTTTTTGATATACATGAAAAATTTGTTCATTTTCATCGCTTCGCACCTCACGTAAGCCACTATGGCAGTATCCGTAACGTTTCCCGCCGTATGTGACACCCTTTTCCGGTCATTCCTATACCTTGGTATACGGCTCGTCCGCGTCCCGTACAGCCACTTCGCATCTTATCACCTTCCGCTTTCGGTCTGTTATATAAACCTTTGCAAGTTCTGGCGACGGCAGTCCGGCATGTATACAACTGACGACAGCGTCATCAGTCAAGTAGCGGCGGCGCGTCTTTCCTTTTATTCCTGCGGACGACAAACGCACGATGGTCTTTGTCGGTTATGTATACAACCGCCACTTGTGACGTTGCGTATCCCACTCTTTTGGCTTTTTCCCAGTATATTTCCACACGATGATAAATGTCGTCCGGGCTCATGCCTCTCGGAACCTCGCTCGGACGGACATCAAGCTCTTTCTCCGGTAGCCAGTAATGTCCTATGAATTTGAAGGTTGACTCTGAAATGACAGGATACAGCACAGCCTCCTTTCTGTCAAATCCGTCGAGCGTCTCCAAGGCGTTGAATGCTATACCGGTGAGCACGCGTATGCGTTCGTCCTTGCTGAGCGAGGCAATCGACTTGTCCCATGCATATTCGTCGGAATGCAGCTGTTCGTCCGTCGGTCTTTTATATTTGGTAGGTCTGCGTGTAGGATGGTCGAAGACACCGGTCACCCTGTCGTTCATGTCGTATTTATACCAATATAACGTGCAGTCGTCTGTCATTGAAGTCATAAGCACATCAAGGTTTTCGTCCAAAAGGGCTGTTGCTACCAGCCGGTTCACATAGTCACCGCCAAAGATCATACGCTCGCCGTACAGTCTTACATCATATAAATATGAGTCAGACGGAACATCCGTTCTCCACACACCTTTTTGGCTTGCCTTAGAATCATATGCCACAGCTACCCAATTGATATTATACATGTCGTTGTCCCTTTGACGTATTATCGTGACGCAGTCGTCATAATTCCGGCTTTTCTCCTCGTTGAAAAACCGCTTCACCTTCGCTGTGATGATGCTGTCGCGCTCGTGCCACGGCATCTCGCTGAGGCGTGTCTGGGCTTGCATGAGAATGCCCTGACATAGGAATAATAGTATAAAGAGGTGTTTCATAATGTGTGTTTTTAGGTTATGAATATCCGCTAATATAGCGATAAATGTGCATACCGCGCTTGCAATATGACATGAATTGGGATGCGGTTTAACTTAATTTGCCTTTTGTGAATGATTTTATTACATTTTATGACGGTTTTTAACGTATAGCGGATGAGGCGTCAGCACGGAATGAAAGGAAAAAGGTTATTGGATAGGGAAGAGTGTGTGGGGATATGTGTAAAACACTATCGCACTCACTTGCACATTTTTTTGTCCCAAGATAACAATGGCGTCAGCCCAGTAGAGACGCAAAATTTTGCGTCTCCCGAGCAAAAAGCGCGGCAATGACAGGCATATAATAGCATTTGTTTATAGCCCATCCTTGCGTCTCCCGAGTATCAATCGCAGTAATGGCAGGCATGTTTCGCACTTGTTTATTGCGCATCCTTGCTTGTGAGACGCAAAATTTTGCGTCTCTACTTTGGTTTGCCCACATATAATATCGCGTTGTTTACATATATAAGGCAAAGTCAACAGCTCAATAAGGGCTTGCTTTCGTATTGCGGACACCTAATTTCGTATAAAAATGCAAAGGCGCGGACGGAGGTGCATATTTATTCAGCGGCAACTCCGCGAGAGTAAGATATTTTCGTCGTAAGAGCATAGCGGACGCGAATACGCGGGTTTTGCGCGGTTTGGGTAAGATGCTGACAGTCAAAGGAATGTATGTTTTTGCGTTGCAAGACAGTGTTTGCCGGGTTGCGGAAGAGCCTTTTCGGTGTCGCGATACGGGCTTTCCTGTGGTATGGGAAAGGCTTTTTTACGGTGCGGAACGTGCTTTTCCGTGGTGCGGAAGGACGGTCGTGGCGAGCCAATATTGTGAGGAATGACCGCCGGAGTGGGTTTTATGGCGGTGCGGAAGGTATGGAGGAGCATGACCTGACGGTGTGACGGACTGCTCGGAACGGTTTTTGTTTTCTGTTTTGAAAGAAAAAAATGTAATGATTTTTTACTTTCCTTATTGCATAAATATTCATTTCAGACAATGCCGCGCGGTTTTTTTGGCAGGTTGAAAACGTACGGACTCGTGTATATTATCATACCTTCAAGGCTGCGTCGCTGTTATGATTATCCCGAATCGGTTATCAGAACGCCGATTATACATTTAAGGTTTATTGTCAGCTCTTCATCCTTCTTCC
>OLPC01000011.1_pt1 | contig 198107 bp, 192 predicted proteins | sample 1672341 | NCBI WGS metagenome assembly OLPC01 (sample SAMEA3136673, study PRJEB25190) | human gut metagenome | reverse complement strand
ACGAAGAAATAAAGTTATAAAAACTTAAATATCAGAGAGTTATAAATTATTCAGTAAACACTAAATAAAAAAAAGATTATGGCAGAGAAAAAGACAGTGAGTGTGAAGGTCGTGGCAAAGTTTCGCGACAAGGAAGACCTGAGCGTGGTGCACGAGGCAGGTGAGGTGCTTGAATTTGAGCAGGATCGTGCCCATGACGTTGTGGAACGCGGTCTGGCAGAGTATGCTGACCCCATCGGCTAGGCTATGGCAAGGATGAAATATCTGGTGCTGCACTGCACAGCCACTCCAGAAGGCCGTGAGGTAAGCTCTAAAGAGATACGCCACTGGCACACTGACCCGGTGAAGAAGGGCGGCAGGGGCTGGAAGCAGGTGGGTTACACCGATTTGTTCCATCTGGACGGAACTGTGGAGCGCCTGGTGAAGAACAACGAGGATGCGGAGGTGGACCCCTGGGAGGTGACGAACGGTGCTGCGGGCTATAACTCGGTGAGCCGCCATGTGGTGTATGCCGGCGGTCTGGCAAAGGACGGCAAGACGGCCAAGGACACGCGCACGGCGGCACAGCTGAAGGCTATGACTGACTATGTGAGGAACTTTCATGAAAGGTTTCCACAGATCAAGATTGTGGGTCACCGTGACCTGCCAGGCGTGACTAAAGCCTGCCCGAGTTTTGACGTGAAGGCATGGTTGGAGAGCATCGGCATCAGGCAGTAAGGAGAGTGTGAAAACAGAGTAAATAACGAATAAAGAGAAAACAAGGATGGCGGACACAGTAATCATGCAAATCCTGCAGTGGGCTATACCCTCGGGCGGCATAGGTGCCGCCATCGCTTGGGTTGCGAACCGCAAGGTGAAGGAGGCCGAGACGGCGAAGAGCGTGCATGACACCTACAAGGTGATGTACGAAGACGTATCGACTCTGCTTGTGGAAACTCAGAAGAAATATGAAGAGACGACAAAGATCACTGAGAAGCTGGTGGCAGAAAACAACCTCACGCGACGTGCTGTCAACCGTCTGTCGCGTGCGATTGAGGCTATTCAGCTATGTCCTCACAGGGCTGCTTGTCCTGTCAGCAGCGAGCTGCAGCTCGACGAGACAGACGGTGAGGTCGGAAAACAAAGTGTCGGCAAGCGCAGTGCGAAAGGACAGCGCAAGCGCCGCGACGAGCGTGATGAAGGCGTGGTGGACGGCGCCGGTGAAGGCGGACACGGCATTGCTGGAGATAGCGCTTGACTCCGGTCTGTGGCGACTGCCTGAAGGAGCGAGCTATGCTGCGAGCTCGGGCCGTGCGCACGTGAAGGCGAGTGTGAAGCAGAACACGGGCGGCAAGCCTCCCAGCCTGGTGATAGAGAGCGGCTGCGACAGTTTGGCGCGTCTGTGTGCGTATTATGAGGCGGAGAACGAGCGCCTGAGCGTGAAGAACGCTCATCTTCAGGACTGTGCTCAAACAGCGGTTGAAGAACGTTCGAAAGAGCGAGGGTTGTGGTGGGTGGACTGGTGTGTATTTATTGCAGGCGGAATAGTCTGCACGGTAATAACAATTTTAACAATGAAGATTTATGAACGATTTTATGTACGGCCTGGCGGTCGTTAAGGTAGGCGAAAAAAAGCTTGGCTACATCGAGGAAAACAGCTTCAAGCTGAACGGTGCGAAGGGCGAGGTGACGAAGATCAACGCTGCCCAGAAGCATGGCGGCCCTGTGCTTGTGATTCCGAAGTCGAACGGCACGATTGCCCCGAGCTTTGACCTTATCCAGATGGACTACGAGAACATGGCAGCTCTGATGGGCGGTGTGGTGAAGAAGACGGCGGAGAAAGCGACGGGCTGGGAAGCTCCATCGGATCTGGTGCAGATAACGAGTCCACTGACGATACAGACGGACTCGTCGCACGAGATAAACATCCGGAAGGCTTTCATCTCGGCATACATTGACGGCGACCTGAACTTGGACAGTGTGTCGAAGGTGAAGGTTGAGGTTGAGGTGATGATTCCGGACGACGGTAGCAAGCCTTACAGCATTGATGATGTGGCTGGATAGATAAACACCGAGAGCGATGAAGGACAGCCATATTGAGAAAGAGGCAGCGGAGGCACTATTGGACGTTGGTGTCTCCGTTCCTTTTAAGGAGTTGAAGCTGCCGTGGCGCAAGGAGGCGATACGTCTGCGTTTCAGGATGGGCCGTCCGCGTCTTGGCGGTCAGATACGTATAGCTCGTCTGTTTGCCGGCATGAACGTGACTCACGCGGAGCTGGAGGCGATGACAGAGTCAGAGCGTCTGGCTTGGCTTGGGGAGCACGGTCGCACTGTGAGCCGGATTGTTGCTCTGACGATATGCAGGGGCAAGTGGAGCGGGCTGCTGCTGTCGGGCGTGGTGGCTTGGTTGCTACGCTGGTGGGTGGATGACGTTTGGCTTGAGGCTGCTTTCAGACGCTGGACGCTTCTGCTGGGCACGCGGGGTTTCGAGAGTATTATCGCATTGTCGGCGGCGACGAATCCGCTGAAGCCGACGATAGCGAGCCATTAAAGGAAGGGGAGTTAAGAACTAAGTATGAGGGTTCACATAGCCTCTTCGGTATGCTTTGGCAGGTGGCTCAGGCGACAGGCTGGAGTGTGGACTATATGCTGTGGGGTGTGAACTGGGAGACTCTGGTGCTGATGCTTGCCGATGCTCCGCGTTATGTGAAGGTGAAGGGCAAGGAAGATTCTGGGCCGTCGCGTAAAGTGAAAGGGAAGCGTACCGCTCAGGAGATCCTGGAGTGTTTTCAAACAAGACTGAAGAAATGACATGAAAGCTGTAGAAGTAGAATTATTGATGAAAGGGAACCTTAGCCAGGGCATGTTAGATGCCCAGACTAAGGCTAATTTGCTTGATGAGTCCTTGAAACGGGTCGGCATGACCATTGGCGGTGTGTTCACGGCACAGAAGGCTATGGAATTTGTGAAAACAATGATCGATGTGCGCCAGGAAGTGGAAAACCTCATCATCTCGTTTGAAACATTGTTAGGCAGCAAGGACAAAGCCACACAGTTTTTCAGCGAATTGAGTGAATATGCCGTGAACACACCGCTTATGCTTAATGATCTTGCAGGAGGAGCGCAGACTATGCTCGCATTCAATATCGAAGCGGAGAAAGTCATACCAACCCTAAAGCAGATTGGTGACATCTCCATGGGCGACCGTGACCGCTTCAACTCGCTTGTACTTGCATTTTCGCAAATGTCGGCTACAGGCAAACTGATGGGACAGGATTTGCTCCAGATGATAAATGCCGGTTTCAATCCACTCGCTACCATATCGGAAAAAACAGGCAAAAGCATAGGGCAACTCAAAGACGAAATGTCCGCAGGTGCTATTAGTTCTGAAATGGTGGCACAGGCATTTGCAGACGCAACCGCAGAGGGTGGCAAATTTCATGGTATGCTGGATAAGCAAAGCAAAGGTTTGAAGGGACAAATCTCAAATTTGGAAGGTGCTATTGACAACATGTTCAATGCCATGGGCGAAAAGAGTGAGGGTATTTTAACGGGCAGCGTTGAAGTAGCTTCAGAACTTGTAAAGAACTATGAAGCGGTAGGAAAAGCCCTTATGTCGCTTGTTGCGGTATATGGCAGTTATAAAACAGCTTTGATTGCAACACTGGCAGTACAGAAAGCTGCTTCTTTTGTTGAAAACATTCGCCTTGTGGCTATGTTCCGTAAAGAATTGGGACTTGCAACAGCTGCACAGCAAGCCTTCAATATAACAGCAAATGCCAATCCTTATGTGTTACTTGCAACTGTTATTTTGTCTGCTGCCGCTGCGCTGGCTATATATTCAAAGAATTGCTCTGCAGCAGCTGACGAGGCTCAACGTGCGGCTGATCGTGAGAAAGAACAGACAGATGCAATCAATGACAAAAAAGAAGCGATTGAAAAATGTATAAGCACCATAACAGATGAAAATCTAGCGGAACTAGACAGACTAGAAGCTCTAGAAAAGCTAAAGAAATTGATGCCGTCAGTATTTGAGAAATACAAGACCGAAAAGGAACTTATCGACAAACTGACGGAGGCACGCCGAGAATATAACGAGGAACTTCGTGAGGAACGTAATCTTAAAGGCGAAGGTAATTTGAAGGCAGACCAACAACGAGTGGCGGATCTGAAGAAATATTTGGAATTGCGCAAGCAGTACTACAAAACCGGCCGCTTGAATATGTCAGATTCTGATTATAATCTCTATCAGAACCTTGACAAGAAATATAATAAAGAAGTGAGGAACGTGCGTGGTACGTTTCAGACATTCAACTCCGCTATAGAATCGTTGATTAAAGCTTCAGAGGGTACGGTGTGGAAAGATGTGCAGCAAGTGCGAACAGATAACCATAACAAGTTTATGGCAAAGTTGAATAGTATGAACGCAGAGACCGCTCAAAAGACTATCAACTTCTACAAAAATTGTATCTCCTCTGCAAACAAGCAAGGAAAGAAACTTGTACAACTTCCAGGGGAGAGTGTTGCAACTAGTGTTGACGAATTGCAAAACCGCATCAAATCGGCTACTGCCCGTATGAAAAGCATACACGAGAATGCCTCTAAAGACTTCATGAAAGATGCAAAAACCGCATGGACTAATGCACAGAATGAAGTAAATAAAGTCATAAAGAATCGCAACAATCGTTCCCTTTATCCTGATGAAGCGTCCTATCTTGCAGCATTGCGCAAGGCACGCGATGAAGAAAAGAAGGCAAAGGCAAACTATGAGGCTGCAGGTGGTGACACTTCAAAGAAAACAAAAAAGACAAAGAACACAGGTCTTACCCCTCAGGAGAAAGCTAATATAAAGGCAGCAGAGCAAGAAGAGAAAGGGCGTCAGGTAGAAGCGGCACAACGTAAACAAGAAGCGTCAGAAAAGCAAACCGCATTTGATTTGAAACAAGCGGAGATTGACGGCTTGCAAGAGGGTTTTGACAAGGAACTTGAAACGATAAATCTCAATTACGATAAACTTATCGAAGCGAACCGTTTGCGCCAGCAAGAATGGGTAGATGAACTTCAGAATATATCAGACCTCTCATTTGAACAGGCTCATCCTGACTGGAAGAAGCAAGGGTTGAAGCGTCCAACTGTTACTATGGATGATTTGAGTGCTGACCAAAAAAACTATCTGAAACAATATACTGAAGCCGCAAACGCATACAAGCAAAATTCCGAAGCAAAGCTCTATCAGAATTTGCTCGCCAAGTACCAAGACTACGAGGAGCAGCGCAAGAGCATCAGCGAGAAGTTTGCTAAGGATCGTGCTCAGATAGAGAAGGCTGTGGACGCAGAGGGGCATCCTATAGGCGATGATGTGAAGGAGCGTGCGTTGGCAGAGCTGGCGAAGCAGGAGCGTGCTGCGCTGAAGTCTGTGGACGAGGCTCAGCTGACGGAGCTGGGGAAGGAGAACAAGGTGCTTGTGGACTTGTTTGCTGACACTTCGGAGAAGAGTGTGGCTGAGGTGCAGAAGATAATAGACCGCATAAAGGTGCTGATGGACTATCTGCGTGGGACGAAGGACGCTGAGGGAACGGCTGTGATAAAGGACGGGAACGGAAGGACGGAGCGGCGGATCACGCAGAAGGATATGGCAGGGCTTGGTTTTTCGCCGGCTGAGCTGAAGGCTCTGGAGAAGAGTCCTGAGAAGCTGAAGGCTCTGACGGAGCAGTATGAGAAGCTGAAGAAGGAGGTGCTCGGTAAGAATCCGTTCAGGGCTCTGGCTGATGCGGTTGGTGAGCTGTTCAAGCACGGCGAGGATGGTGAGGAGAAGGGCCTTGAGGCCAAGCTGAAGCGCCTTGGTGAGTCTGCTGCGGCTTCTGCTGAGATGGTGGGCGACCTGGCCGGGAGGTTGAGCGAGATGTTTGCGGCGGCGGGTAACGATGGCATGGCTGAGGCGATGGATGCTGTGCAGGGTGTGATGACGAGTGTGAGCAACATAGGCCGTGGCTTTGCTGAGGGCGGCGTCGTTGGCGGCGTGGCTGCTGCCGCGGGCGAGGCTATCGGCTGGGTGACGAAGGCTTTTCAGGCGAGTGCTCGTCATAAGGCTGCTTTGGAGAAGATCATGGAGGAGGTGACGGCTCAGCAGCGTGAGTATAACCTGCTGCTGATGGAGCAGAACCTGGAGCTGGAGAAGGCTCAGACGATATTCGGCACGGACACTTACGGGAAGGCTGCGAACGCTGTGAGGGTGATGAAGGATGCCTATGCCGGTCTGAAGGCGGAGATTGCGGGCACGGCTGAGCAGCAGAAGAAGTTCGGATACACGGAGACGGGCAGTGCCTTCTGGAACAAGATTGTGAACAAGGGCTACTCGGAGCTGAAGGACGCCTACTCGGGACTGGCTGACATTGAGATAAAGACGGGCCATAAGAAGACGGGTCTGTTCGGCTGGGGCAAGGGCAAGGATACGTACAGCAGCATACTGGACGTTTATCCTGAGCTGATAGACAGTGCGGGGAACTTTAACCGCGAGCTGGCTGAGAGCATCATGAACAGCCGTGAGTTTGCGAAGAATGACAAGGAGGCCCTGCAGTATATCATAGACCTATATGACCAGGCTGAGGAGGCCTGGGAGTCTGTGAAGGACTACTTTGAGGGTGTGTTCGGCGACCTTGGTCAGACGCTGACGGACGCTCTGGTGGATGCCTTCAAGAACGGTACTGATGCGGGGAAGGCTTTTGCGGACTCGCTGACGGGTATGCTGGAGAAGCTGGCGGAGCAGATGATATATACGGTGACGATAGCCCCACTGCTGGAGAAGGCTCAGGAGGAGATGCTGGACGTGATGAAGCGCGAGGACCTGACGGACGAGGAGAAGTTTGGCAACTATGTGCGGATTCTGGACGACATGACGGACAATGCTCTGAGCCAGCAGGGAACCTTCAACGCGCTGCTGGAGAAGTATCGTCAGCTGGCGAAGGAGAAGGGCCTGGACTTGTGGCAGGGGGACAGCACGACGCAGACGGGAAAGAGCGGTGCATACACGACGGCCTCGCAGGAGAGCATAACGAAACTGGAGGGTCTGTACACGGCGATGCTGGTGCACGAGACGAACATAGACACGAACGTGGAGAATGTGGCGGGAAGCATGCAGACGGCTCTGGGGCACCTGAAACGTATAGATACGAACACGGGCGAGTGCAGCGAGACGCTGAAACTGATGCGCAAGGACATGCGTGACATGAAGGACGACCTGACCACGCTGCGTAGGGACGGCATTAAAACAAGGTAAGAAAAAAGGAGGAAAGAGCATGGAGATAACGAAAGGCCTGCTGTACATAAACGACAAGGACGCTGCTCTGGAATGGGGCGTGTTCCTGACGGAGAAGAAGGAGGGAGAATGGACTAACTATGAGGCTCTGCTGAAGCCGAGCACGACGAAGGAGCTGACTGTGGTGGACAACCCTGACGCTGACGGGGAGGAGCTGCCGGAAGAAATAGAGCTGCACCTTCAGGCGCGTGACGTGGAGCTGTACTTCTGCCTATGGGCTGAGTCGGCGCAGGCGTACTTCGTGAACTACGGCAGGTTCTTCACGATGCTGCGGACGGGCAAGGACGGATGGCTGGAGGTGAGGCTGCCGGAGATAGACCGCACATTCAGACTGCGGTATCTGGGGGCAACGGAGACGGAGCAACTGACCCCGATAGGCGAAGGCGGCGTGTGCAGCAGGATGCGGCTGAAATTCAGGGAGCCGAAGCCTCTGTACTGAAACGGCGTTTGCAAGGTATTCAAACAACGATAAAACAACGATAAAAAGGACATCAAAGGACATGGAGCTGAAGATATATGACAAACGAAACCGGCTGAGGACAACGCTGGTGCCCGACAGTAGCAGCACTCACCACGAGGAGGTTGGCGGTGACGACTACCTGAGCGTGTCGCTGGACAGCCAGGAGTGCGTGACACTGGAGCTGAACGACTGGACGGTGTGGGAAGGGCGGAAGTTCTGGTGTGTGGAGACGTACACGCCGAAGCAGACGGGTCGCAGGAAATGGACGTACTCGGTGAAACTGTACGGTGCGGCGAGCCTTATCAAACAGGCGCTGATGCTGAACACGGAGGACTCGCCAGTATTCAGCTACACGGCGACGGCGCGTGAGCATGTGGCCCTGGTGGTGAAGAACCTGAACCGCTGGATGGGCGGCATAACGGACTGGAAGGTGGGCAAGGTGGAGGCTACGGGCAACATCGTGGTGGACTACTCGGAGGGTCTGTACGGGAACGACGCTCTGAAGAAGATAGCCGACGAGGCCGGGACGGAATGGTGGATAGAGGGCATGACGGTGAACGTGTGCCGCTGCGAGAGGGGCGACGAGGTGACGCTGGGCTACGGCAACGGTCTGTTGAGCATAGAGCGTGACTCGGCTGACAACGTGAAGTTCTTCACCCGACTGTTCCCGATAGGCAGCCGCCGCAACATAGACGCTGAGAAATACGGCAGCAGCCGACTGCTGCTGCCGAGCCGTGCGACGTATGTGGAACGGAACACGGAGCTGGGCATTGTGGAGCACTTCGAGCAGACGGCGTTCCAGGAGATATACCCGCGGCGCACGGGCAAGGTGAGCTCGGTGAGGAAGGAGACGAAAAAGGGCGATGACGGCAAGCCATTCGACATATACTACTTCACGGACGGCGAGATGAACTTTGATCCGAACGAATATGAGATAGGAGGTCTGGTGAAGCGTGTGACGTTCCAGACGGGGCAGTTGGCCGGTCTGGGCAACGACGAGGACGGGGAGCACTACTTTGAGGTGAACTATAACAGCGAGAGGCGGGAGTTTGAGCTGATAACGATATGGCCATACGATGACGACACGCAGGTGCCGGGCGGAGTGCTGGAGCCGAAAGCGGAGGACACCTATATACTGTGGAACGTGCGGATGCCGGATGAGTATTACCCGATAGCGGAGGAGGAGTATGCGACGGCGGTGGAAAAATACATGGACGAGCACTGCCTGGACAGAAGCGTGTACAAATGCTCGACGGACTATGTGGCGCTGAAGAAGCGCGGCGTTGTGCCATGCATGGGGCAAAGGGTGCGGCTGGAGAGTGACCGCTTTTTTGCGAGCGGCTACCGTGAGAGCCGCATAACGGTGGTGGACCAGAAGCTGGAGCGCCCGACGGAGGCTGACATCGAGATAAGTGACGTGCTGTCGCAAACGACTCAGAGCCGCATGGCGGACGAGATAGAGAACGTGCGGAGCGAGGTGAAGGCTAACACTGTGGAACTGCCTGACGTGATACGCTCTTGGGACACGACTCTGCCTACGGACAACAATCTGTTTTCGGCAAGAAGGAGCGAGCAGGAATTTCTGAGCAGGAAACGCAACGACCGGACGAAGGGGCGGATAACCTTTGAGCAGGGTGTGGTGTTCGGCGAGGAGGAGAACGGCTTTGTTGACGGCAAGGGCAACGCGGAGCTGCTGACGGCTGTGGTGAAGGAGCTGCTCAGCAGCGGGGACTATAGCGGCGGGGGCTTGACGGACAGGGGCTGGAAACTGGGTATGGATGAGGACCGATTGTCGCACCTGATTGTGGACAAACTGACGGTGCGTCAGGTGATGAACGTGTTTGAGCTGCTGATAAACAAGGTGCGGAGCGTGGGCGGCCAGATATGCGTGAGCGCTGCGAACGGGAAGATAAAGGCTGTGGAGGAACAAGGCGACTACTACCTCATCAGCTTCGAGCAGGAGAACATGTTCGTGCGACACGACCTGGTGCGCTGCCAGACGTTCACTGGCACGGACCTACGTAGCTACTGGGTGGAGGTGGCCGATGTTACGGAGGCCGGTATCGTGGTGGCGAAGGAGGAGTTTGAGGACGTGGAACCCAAGGCGGGTGACGAGTGTGTGCTGATGGGCAACACGGCAGTGGAGAACCGCCAGAACCTGGTGCTTATATCGGCAACTGAAGACGGCGAACCGAGGGTGGACGTGATGGACGGCGTGAGCGGGAAGAGCTTTGGCAATGCCCTACGCGCAAGACTTGGCAACCTGGACGGCATTAAGGATGACACTTTTCCGTGGAACAACCAGCCACGGGGCAACGGCCTGTATGCGGACAATGTGTATCTGCGCGGCACGTTCCTACTTTCGACCGGCGAGGACGTGAAGACAAAACTGGAGATAACGGAGGGCAAGGTGCAGAGCGCAATCGACAGCGTGAGGAATGATTTTCTAAGCGAGAAGGGCTATCTGAACAACCCGACGTTTGCATCGGGACTGGAGAAGTGGAACTCGGAGAATGAGAAGGTGTTCTTCCTCGTCGGCAACAGGTGGATATGGGCCAACGGCGCAGCACTATCGAAGAAGGGTGACGGTGCGAGCGTGGTGACAGACATGGGACGCAAGGTGGTGCGGATACGCAACAAGTATATCCGACAGAAGCATGAGAATCTGCGCTTTGTGCCGACCTTTCCGACAAACAGCGAGGGGAAGAAGGAAGCCTTGCCAGTGTATCTGAGCTTCTTTTATCGCTGCGCAAAGTCCGGCACGCTGAAGATAGGTTTTGAGAATGTTGACAAGACGGGGTTTGCGGACTTCAACAGTATGGAGGTGAGCGAGGAAATCGCTGCTACCGGCGGCTATGTGCAATACACCTGCAGCGGACTGTGGAACGGCACGGGCGACTTCAAGCTGGCGTTTGACGGCGACATCTATCTGTATATGCTGGTGCTGAGCACAGACAAGATTGAGGCGCTGACGTACAAGTACAAAACGCTGTTTGAGCAGTCGGATCGACTGGTGAAAATATCGGCAGCCGTGTATGACAAGGACGAGCGAGCTCTACAAGAGACGGGGCTGATGATACAACCTGAAGGTACGGGTATCTATATTAAGGATGCAAACGGCAAACTGGCTCTGATAGGAGTGGGCGTAGAGGAAACGGATGCCGAGGGCAATAAGAAAACCGTCATCAAGCTGACGGCGGACAATATCAAGCTGGAGGGACTGGTGACGGCCAACGGGTACTTCAAGGTAAAGGAAGACGGCAGCATCGAGGCTGTGAATGGAACATTCCGAGGCCATGTGTACGCTGAGGGTGGAGCCATTGGTGGTTTCAGCATAGGAAACGGGCACATAGGTGGTGCAGATGTAATTTATAACGAAGATGGCACAATAGAGGTAAAGGATACTGAAAACGGCCTGTTCTTGTATGATGACATGATAGGGTTCAACGACAAGGGACGGCAAGCCATCTTCGGCACATGGAACAACTATGGACAACCTATGCTATGCCGGTTGGTGGATACAGCCACTGATTACAACTTCGATTTTGGCATATCTCCGAAGTATGGCATCGTGTTCGACATAGAAAACTCCATGAACGGGAACTTCGCCTTTGCGGGTAAAGGTTCGGGCGTGCTGAACGGAGCTATGGACGGCTATGCATACAAAAAGATAGCCCTTGACAAGGCGAACACGGTGTTTGTCGGCTATATGGACCTGCAGGCTGCGAACCGCTTCATCGTTAAGGCGACGCAAAGCTCTGCCGTTGTGGCACTGCCCAAGATAGGGCAAGTGAGGGATGGTTTGGCCATTGGAAAGAATACCCCATTCTGTATGAGAATAACTATCATCGCCGACATAGGGTCGAGCAACTACAAGGTGTGTGGACGCTATAGCCAGCAGGACAGCAAAAAGGAATATCCTTGGAACACCGAGGAACTGCCAGTGATGGTACATTGGGATGGCGGACACTACGAGACTCTGGATATGGGCAAGGGTGATACGCTTGAGGTGCTACTGGTATATGACCCAGACAGCACCGAGACGCTGAACGGCTGGCCTACGAAATATACGGCACGAATCATCAATAAACAATCATAACAAAAAAAATATACGACTATGGCACTGACAGAAGAAGAGAAAAAGGAACTGGTCCAGGATGTGGTGAATCAGATAAAGACTGACAGCCAGAGTGTGGACGAGCTGGAAGCTGTGAGCACACTGGACGGTGTGGTGAGCCTTCCTGCCATGAGAGGCGAGACGGTGGTGAGCGCCCCGTTGAAACTGCTGTCGAAACCTGCGGAAGATGCAGCAGCTGTCGCCAAGGCTTCTGCTGCTGCGGCTGACGCATCGGCAAAGAAAGCAGATACGGCAACAGCAACAGCGAAGACAGCGGCCCAAACCGCCAACGATGCGGCAAGCAAGGCCACTGATGCCGCCCAGAAGACCAACGCCGCTGTGGCAAAGGCAGAGAGCGTGGAAGCGGAGTACAAGGGCACGGCACTGGCTGCGAGGAACGGCGCGACAGCGCGGTTTGACGGGCTGGTGGAAGGCGTGGAGATACGACTTGTATCATGCCCCCAGATAGACGGTGTGTACTATGACACGGTGAACAAATCCTTCTGCGGGAAGAATGGTAACATATACTGCAATAACTGGCCTGGCGCAGACATGTACATGAACGATGTGCGCACGGAAGTACTGAAGGACAAGGCGTATGTGTGCGGCGGCGTGGTGTATGTGTGGAGCGACGAGGAAGAGAACCTGGTGGAGATAAGAGGAAGCGGCGGTGGCAACACCTATAACGTGACGGAGCAGGTTCCGCTGGAGAGCGGATACTATACGCTTGAGACCGCCATAGCAGCCGTGGAAGGAAAGGCACGTGCGAAGGGACGCTGCATCACCTACGAGACGGCACAGGGCAAATGGGAGACGAAGCAGTTCAAGGGCACGAACATCGAGAGCTGGGAACAGGCGGCAAGTTGGGAGGACTTTGGCGGCGACGGCACGGTGAAGAGCGTGACGCTGAACGGCAAGAAGCTGGAGCCTGGCGAGGACGGCAACGTCGCCATCACTATCAGCGAGACTGAGGTGGACGAGAGTCTGAACGCAAGTTCGACGAACCCGGTGCAGAACGCGGCGGTGGCGGCGAAGCTGATGGAGATAGAGGCGAGCACCGTCTTGGGCATGAACGCCGAACTGAGTGACGACGGCAGCAGCGTGCGCCTGGCACTGACCAACAAGAGCGGTGCGGAGATAGCGTCTGCAGACATTCCGGCAGGAAGCGGCGGTGGAGGCGGTGACGCTTCGACCACGAAAATCGTGCTGGATGCAGCCGCCAGCAAGACCATCATCAAGGAAGGCGACAGTGCGATGCTGACATGGACGTATGACCACCAGTACAGCAGCGGTGACGAGAAAGGCACATCCACGGGCCAGAAGGCAACAGTCAGTATCGAGATGAAGAGGGGCGCGACCGTGATGTATGCAGACACGCAGCATGATGTGAGCAAGGGAACCTATACCCTGGATCTGACGAAATACCTGCTGCTCGGAACGACAGACATCTATGTGAGGGCTACCACAACCGACCCGACGACCGGCAAGACACAGACGAGGCAGAGCTATGTGAGCGTGAAGGCTGTGACCCTTGCGCTGAGCAGCAGCTTCAACATAGCCGAGTGTGTCGCCAAGGGCGGCTACGGCGTGAGTGAGGCGGTGAGCATCCCCTTCGCTGTTAGCGGAAGCGGCGACAAAACCGTGACACTGTATCTGGACGGACACCAGTGGGACTCGCAGACGGTGAAAAGAAGCGGCACGACCAACGGCAGTTTCTCATTGTCGATGTCGGGAGTGAGCATCGGTCGGCACACGGTGCAGATCGTCGCCGAGATGGAGGCGAGCGCGGAGCTGACGCTGAAGAGTGAGAGCATCTACTTTGACATTCTGAAGGCCGGACAGAACGCCCCGTATATCGGCACGAAGCTGACCTTCGGTGACGGACGCATTTTTGCGGACGACCATCTGACCCCGACTATTGAAACCGGTCAGTATGAGCAGGTGAGATTTGACTTTGTGGCTTATGACCCGACAACGACCCCGGCGACCGTGGGTGTGTGGCGAGACGGCATACGTACGCAGACGGTGAGCGTTCCGAGGACGACGCAGGTATATACAAACCGTTTCCTGGAGCAGGGCGATGTGGCCATGGTGCTGAAGTGCGGCACTACGGAATACAAGCTGAACGTGAAGGTGACGGAGAGTGGCATTGACCTGAGCGAGGCGACTGCCGGACTCGTACTGAAACTGACGGCAGCCGGCAGAAGCAATGCCGAGAGCGAGCCTGCTGAATGGCGTTATAACGACGTTCAAACGGCGTTTGAAGGTTTTGACTGGCAGAGCAACGGCTGGACGGGCGATGCCTTGAAGCTGACGAACGGCGCGAATGTTGAAATCGGGTACAAGCCTTTCGGCAACGACGCAACCACCACGGGCGCAACCTACGAGATGGAGCTGACATGCACGAACGTGACCGACCGCAGGGGTACGGTGGTGGACTGCATGACCGGCGGCGTGGGCTTCAGACTGACGACGCAGGAGGCTTTGATGCGGACGGGCGCAGGTTCGGAAGTAGGTACGAAGTTCGCAAGCGGTCTGACACTGAAGATAGCCTTCGTGGTGCAGGAGAAGAAGGGCAACCGACTGATGACGCTGTATGTGAACGGCATCCTATGCGGTGCGAAGCAGTATGCCTCGACGGACTCGCTGCTCCAGGCAGAACCGACGAACATCAAGATCACGAGCGAGAGCGCGGACGTGGAGGTGCGTAACATGCGTGTCTACAGCCGTGCGTTGGGCGATGACGAGGAGCTTGCCAACTATATGGTGGACCGCCCGACAAGCGACGAGATGGTGGTGCTGTTCGAGAAGAACCAGGTGATGGACGACGAGGGCACAGACGTTGACATCGACAAGCTGAGGGCAATGGGCAAGAGCGTGATGCGCATCGTGGGCGACGTGAACCTGGTGAACCAGACGAACAACAAGAAGTTTGAGGTTCCGGTGGACATCTACTTCTACTCCGCCTACGGTAAGGAGTATGACTTCATCATCTACCAGTGCGGACTGAGAATACAAGGCACCTCATCGACGACCTACCCGAGAAAGAACTACCGCATCTACTTCAGCCGCTCGACGAAGTACGGCACGAAGCTGTATGTGAACGGTGTGGAGGTAGCGGACTTCAAATATTCGTTCAAACCAGGTGCAAGACCGATAGACATATTCTGCCTTAAGGCGGACTTCTCGGATTCTTCATCTACGCACAATACGGGTGCGGTGAGGATCGTGAACGACATCTGGAAGAGATGCGGCTGGCTGACTCCGCCACAAATAGCCTACAAGGGCAACTATGATGTGAGAATCGGCGTGGACGGTTTCCCGATAGATTTGTTCTACGACAACAACGGCACGGGTGAGAACGTGTATCTTGGCAAGTACAACTTCAACAACGAGAAGAGCGGCAGCGGCATCATCTACGGCTTTGAGGGTATCGAGGGCTTCAATGACGAGGCTACACTGAAGGGGGAGCGCAACAAGTGCATCTGCCTGGAGTTCCTGAACAACTCGGAGACATTGTGCCTGTTCGGTACGAGCAACATGGACACGTTTGACGACGCTCTGGAGTTCCGCTTCAAACCCGACCAGACATGGGCGACGGCGCATGAGGACGACAAAGCTGCAGTGAAGCGCCTTTGGGAGTGGATATACTCGTGCAAGGGCAACCCGACGAAATTCCTGAACGAATATGCGGAATACTTCGGCAACGACTCGCCATTTGCATGGTATCTGATAACGGACTACTTCATGGCTGTGGACAACCGCGCGAAGAACATGATGCTCGTGACGTGGGACGGCAAGATATGGTACTTCATCCCATACGACATGGACACGGTGTTCGGTGAGCGCAACGACTCGGTTCTGAAATACGACTACACGATAACGTGGGAGACGATGGACGAGAGCATCGGCTCGTATGCGTTTGCAGGACACGACTCCGTATTGTGGGAACTTGTGAGAGGCTGCCCGGACAAACTGAGGGAGGTGGCAGACAAGCTGCGAAGCACGATGTCGCTGGAGTATGTGCTGAAGGTGTTCAATGAGGAGATGATGGGCAACTGGTGTGAGCGCATCTACAACAAGGACGGCATCTACAAGTACATCAAACCGCTGACGGAGGGTGTGACGACGGCAGACGGCACCAAGAGTTACTATGACTATCTCTATGCACTCCAGGGCAGCCGATATGCCCACCGCACCTATACCATCCAGAACCGGTTTGCATTGCTGGACAGCCAGTATGTATGCGGCACATACAGAAAGGACAGTTTCGCAGCCTACTTCGGCTATAAGTTCGGAAGTGACAACCGGAAGATAAGAATCACGGCGAGCGAGCGGTATTTCTTCGGGTATGGCTACACGAGCGGTACTCCGCACGAAAGCGCAGTGCTTGCGGAGGACACGGGAAGTCAGGTGGAACTGACGCTTGACACGGACCTCATCGTGAATGACCCGCAATACATCTACGGTGCGAGCCGCATCATGGGGCTTGACTTGACGGACGTGAGCCATGCCATACTCCAGACTCTGAACTTGAACAACTGTTCCGCCTTGAGGACGCTTGACGTGAGCTGCGGCCAGACACAGACAACGCTGAACGCATTGCTGGTGAACGGCTGCCGAAATTTGCGTACTCTGAATATGACCGGCTTGAAGTCAGGCAGCTTCACCGGCATAGACTTGAGCAACAACACGAAGCTGGAGACACTGAAGGCAGGCAAGACAGCCCTGACCGGCGTGAACTTCGCACAGGGTGCTCCGCTGACGAGCGTAACGCTCCCGGCAACGTTGCAGACACTGGAACTACGCTACCTGAGCAAACTGACGACCAGCGGTCTGACGCTTGAGGGCACAAGCAACATCAACAGACTTGTGGTTGACAATTGTCCGGGTGTGGACTGGCAGACGCTGCACGCAAGGTGCGGAAACGTGAAGTATCTGCGTGTGACCGGCATCGACATGGAAGGCGACGGCAGCCTGCTGGCCTCACTGATGCAGACGGGCGGTGTGGACGAGAATGGCGGAAACGTGGAGAGCTGCCGACTGGTGGGCACATACCGACTGACCCGTTACGTTGATGATGAGACCTATGCTGCATACATCGAGCACTACCCGGAGTTGAACATCGAGCAGCCTGAATATACAATGCTGGAGAGCGACGAGAGCGTGGCAGACGATGCAAATCTCTCGAACTTGGATAACGGCACGGGCTATAAGTACGGCAACGACTACAAGCCAAGCGGCCATGTGGCTGCGATACTGAAGAACCGCCACAGAGTGCTGGCGAAGGTGACAAAGAAGGCGACCACGAGGAACGTGAACATAGCGAATGTCGATACCGTGGTGAACAATCTGGACGGCGAGATGACTTACTTGGAACTTGACGATAAGGACAGCACCAAGTATGCCGACGGAACCCCTGCAAAGCTTGACGGCAGCGAGGGTGACCTGATGATGCACGAGCCTTTCTTCTGGAGCAAGGGTGTGAATGACTTCTTGAACAGCAAGAACTACAGCTGCTACAGCTCGAAGGACAAGGATCACATGCCGGCTGTGCCGAATGTGGACGTATTGACGCTTGATGACATCAAGGCGGTGCAGGGCGGTTACACTAAAGGCAGGAAAGTGATGAGTGGCAGGGACACCATAACAAATGCCATGAGTACGGACAGCTCTTATTCGGTGTGCGTGGTGGATGTGTCGAAGCACAAGCATGTTCGCTGGCCGAGTGTGCCAGGCACGAACCTTGTGGGCAGTGCATTTGCCGACGTGAACGGCAATGTGGTGAAGAGCGTCGTGGTGCCAACGCTGGGAAACAGATTTGAGGCTGGTATGTATCTTATCAGCGATGTGCCTGAGGGAGCCAAGACTTTGTACTTCTCTATATTGAACACAGCCGAGTTTGACAAGGTTGTACTATCCAACAGCAGCAAGATAGAGGATATGGAGCCTGAATGGTTTGCCAACGAGGAGCATCTGTGTGCTGTTGTGGGCAGTTCTGTAGTGGGCAGCAAGCTGCGTGCCTGCATAACGGGCGGCAGCACTACAGCAAGCATGACATGGACGGACTTCCATTATTACAGCGTGCAGCGAGGTATGCAGCAGATTGACGCTCTGATGCACTTCCGCATTGCGAACCTTGCATACGCGAAGTATGGCAGGAGGAACATGCAGGAGCAGTGTGGCGCCGGCTCGCATACGAATATGCGCACGACTGGCGGCACGATGTCAAGAGGCATGCAGGACACTATAGGCTATGAGGGCGCAAAGGCAATCAACCCGAATGTGACAAACAGTCTGGTGGACGAGAACAGAGTGCACCAATATGCCTGGTATGTGGACAAGGACGAGTATGGTGCTGCAAAGGTGACGCAGGTGAACAATATCTGCTGCCTGGGCTATGAGGACATCTACGGACACAAGTATGACATGATGGATGGTGTGGACTTGCCGAACACGAGCGGCAATGAGGGCAAGTGGCGCATTTGGATGCCTGACGGCAGCACGATCATGATAAAGGGTACGACAACCAGCGGTAACTGGATAACGGCAGTGGCTCATGGAAGGCTGATGGCGGTAGTGCCGGTAGGCTCGATGAATGGCTCGTCGAGCACATACTATTCAGACTTGTACTGGATAAGCACAGCCACTGGCTGTGTGGTCTATCGCGGGTACAGCAGCGCGTACGTGAATGGCGGTGTGTCGAGTGCGAATGCGAGGTACGATGCGTCGAGTGCGTATACGGATGTCGGCTCGCGTCTCGCCTTCCGCGGCAAACTCGTGAGGGCGCAAAGCGTGGCTGCGTATAAGGCGTTGAGCGAGGCTGCGTAACGCGAAGCGCGAAAAGCGGGAGCGAAGCGACAAAACGAAAAGAACGGGGTTCGGATGGTGTCCGGACTCCGTTCTTGCATTATGTGAATACCGGCGTAAGCCGGTCGAAAATTTTTGGGGTGGGGGAGTACCCCAGCGGTACGTTTCGTTTTAAGAAAATAGACGGCTCGTTCTGGAATGGCGAAACGTTTCGTTTTGCGGATTATAACTCATAAATATTTGCTTGGTATCAAAGATATTTTTGAACAGTCAATTATTTTAACTAAAGACGTAGATTTGGCAAGCGATAAATATATTGATTTGCGAAATCAAAACAATGTGTCTAAAATTTATAATTTGGAAAGTGAAATTTATAGTGGAGATGCTAATCGTGGACAACATGAAATCTCTACAAAAATTGTTGTTCTAAAATGAATTTTATATGGAAAATATATTTGAATTAAAGTTCTCATTTGAGCAATATGTTAAGGATAATGTTATTCTTAAGTTTTCAAATAAACAAGGTGGCGCCTATAATGTATTTTCATATCATTGGCAATGTTTTGTATGGGCTGCGGTTGTTGGTTTTATACACAATGAACGTAGACCTCTACAATCTCCTATTGCTGACCGTCCTTTTAGTTTGAATACGATGTGTAATGGTGGCGGCGAAAAAGATGCTGAAGCATTATTGTGTATGTGTATTGCCAAAGCAGGTTCTCTTGATATTATGAAAGAACCAACAAAAGCTATTGATTTGATAAATGAATATGCTAATGGTGGTTTTTATTACATAATGAATATAATGCAAGATCAGCCAATTACTAATGATTTGGAATGGGTTAAGCAAGAAATATTTGGGAGATAATTATGGGTAAGAAGTATACCATATTAGAGGCCGCAAAGGAGGTGTTGTTATCTTTTGACAACCAACCGATGTCTGTAGCAGAAATTTATGCAAAGATTCTTGAACGATCTTTATATACATTTCGAGCCCAAGCCCCTGTATCTGTATTAAGAAGTGAACTTAGAAGTCATTCATTAGGTATAGATTTTCCAACTGCATCATCGAAGAAGTATTTCATATACGATGAATCTAGCAGAAAATTCCGTGTCAATGAGGAAAATAAAGAGCGAGTAAAAAATACTGCAAAGGAACTGGCTTCTCTACGAACTGTTCGAGAGTTATATCATGAGTATGTAGAAGCATTCCAGCAAAAGATCCTTCGTCAATTGAAGAGTCTCAATCCATACGAATTTGAGAAGTTCTGCATGAATCTTTTGGATGTCTATGGTTTCTCAGATTTATCAGTTACTCAAAAGAGTAAGGATGGAGGTATTGATGGATTTGGCAAATTAAAAATAGGATTGGCGCATATGAGTGTAGCGTTCCAATGTAAAAGATGGAATGTTGGCTCTGTTGGGAGAAAAGAAATAGATGCGTTTAGAGGTGCCATTCAAGGGGAGTATGAACAAGGAATATTCTTCACGACATCGTCGTTTACCAAAGATGCTATGAGCTGCTCTATTAAACATGGGGCAGTGCCTATAATTCTGATTGATGGCGAAATGATTGTAAAGTTTATGATTGAGAAACAATTTGGAATCGAACATGAAAATATGCCTATCTACATAAATGCACTAGATCAAGTATTATCATAAAAAATATTAATATTATGAACACCAGTATAATAGAAGGGAATCCAACGAAAAAATTCTTTATTGAAATGATAACAAGAGATATTTCAATTGAAGATGCAATAATAGATTTGTTAGATAATTCAATCGACGGAGCTACTCAAATTAACTCTAACGATTTAAGTGGTTTTGTTATTAATATAGAGATTGATGCTAATAAGCTATATATAAAAGATAATTGTGGTGGTTTTTCTCTCGATAGAGCTCAAAGATATGCTTTTAGATTTGGCAGACCAGAAGATGCTCCAACAATAAAAAACTCTGTTGGTCGGTTTGGTATAGGAATGAAAAGGGCTCTATTTAAGATGGGAAAGAAATTTTCAGTAGAGTCTCAAAAGGATAGAGAACATTTTCTTGTAAATGTAAATGTAGATGAATGGTGTGATAAAGTTAAGCAAGTTAATACATTAGATGGGAAAACTGTTGAAATTGATGATTGGACATTTGAGTCTACAATTCTTAATAATCTAAATGTTAACGATGGTACAATAATAGAGGTTACAGATTTAAAGGAAGATGTTAAGGCTCTATTCGGAAGTGATGATTTTTTAAATAGTTTGTATGCTTGCATAACTAAGATGTTATGTTTTAGCCTTATAAAAGGAATGAAAATCACCTTAAACAATAAGGAACTGGTCGCTGATAGCCCTGAACTATTTATATCTGAAAAGACTAAACCATATTTTATTAAGGGAGAGATTGATGGGGTACATTATAAGATCGTTGCGGGGTTGGGACGTATTGGCGAACCTAAACTTTCAGGATGGTACGTTTTCTGTAATAATAGACTAGTTTTAGAAGGTGATCAAACTAGCCTCACTGGGTGGGGGGTTAATTCTATTTCAAAATGGCATATCGATTATGCCATGTTCCGAGGCTTTGTTTTTCTATATAGCCAAGAAACCAGTAAATTGCCTTTAACAACAACTAAGAAAGGATTGGATGCATCATCTAATATATATCGAAAAATACTTCCGCATATGAGAAATGGTATGATTAGAGTAATGTCATTTTTAAAAGCTATTACAGGTTTAAAAGAAGAGGCTAATGATTATAGAAAGTTGATAGGAGATATTTCGGATAAAATGAATATTGAAAGTATTCGGACTTATGATTCTGAAATTATAGGAGAAAAGTCTTTTATTGCTCCAGAATTAGATTTGCAAAAAATAGCAGAAAAAAAGAATACTGTAAGAGTCGCATATGATGTAAATAAGAAAACGGCTGAGATCGCAAAAGATAATGCAGATGTTTCAAGTTACAAAGAATTAGGTAAAACTACTTTCAACTATTATGTAAAAATGGAGGGTATTGATTATGAGTAAGAGTGCTGTTACAATTAATTATGAAATTCGTCCTTGCAAATTTGTTGAGCGTAGAATGCTTCTTGCTTCTCTTTCACGTATTTTAGGTGCTATTAGAAAAGAACAAGAGTATCAATATATTGGTTTTGGCGGATGTTCTTTTACTGATTTTAAATTATTTCATAGAGAATTACAGATAAACCAAATGATAAGTATAGAGAATGGTAGTTACTCAGAATATAAGCTAGAGTTAAATAAACCTTTCCAGTGCATAAAAATACTAAGAGGAGATTCAAATACTGTACTACCAACAATCGACTTATCGATTCCTTCATTAATTTGGTTGGATTATGATGGAGTTTTGCAAAAATATATGTTTGAAGATCTTGAAACTATTTTTCATACAGTACCTGCTGGAAGTATTTTCATCTTTTCTTGTAACCGTGAACTAAAAAAAGGAAACTATATAGAATTAGAGGGACGCATTACAAATAAGGAAGATGGGAAGGAACCTATGTCTCCTGAAGAAATTAAAGAAGTTTTTGGTGACTTAGTACCATTTGATATTGAGCCAGATGCATGTACACCAGAAAAATCATTCTATACCATAAAAAGAATGTTGGATAAAAAAATTCAAGGAACAATCTCTGATAGGAATCTAAGCAAAAATGAAAACAACAAATTTCGTTTGCTGTATAATATTATATATCAAGAAAAAAGAGGCGCTAAAATGTTTACATATGGGGGTATCGTCTGCAATGAAAGTATAAATATCGATTCGGTATGCCTTGATAATTTTGATTTTATTATGAAAAGAGAAAATGATGCTGTATATAGGATAGATGTTCCAATTTTAACCCATAGAGAAACCTTAGCATTGAATCAGATCTTATTTGATATAGATAAAGAAAAAGAGTTTATCGAAGATAAGATAATTACAGAGAATGAATTGATGGAATATAAGAAGATATACAAATATTGTCCGTCTTTTCATGATGTAAGGATTTAATAATAATAATGAAAGATTTCATTTTATTGTAAGCGTCCAATTTTGACGTCTTGCCTCCAAGCATAGAAAAGTCGATCTTCGCTGCTGTAATCAAAAACTCAGTAAACATGTATAGCAGCAGTGATTTTGAGCATCTGTTCATCCGTTACAAAGCGGATGCTATGCCGGAAGGTGAGTCCATCCAGGACTTCTGTTTGAAAAACAAAGTACCCTACAATCTGTTTCACAAATGGTACAAGGATACCCGACATCGCATTGTCCCGGTACAGGTAGAAGGACAACAGGTGGAGCAAGAACCGGAAAAGGATCTTTCAGCTTCCACCCCATCCATGGGAGGTGCCTTGTCATCCCCTCCGGTGAGATTCATGATAGATATCCGTATGACAGGTGGAATGCACATACAGCAACGGAACTTAAGCTACGAGGGTTTGAAGAACCTGGTAGAGAAGCTGGAGGGGCTATGTTGAACATTACAGGAATGAACAGGTTTTATTACCTGCGCAACTTTCATGATATGCGTTGCAAATATGAGCGTGTGCTTTCCGTGATCCACCAGCAGTTGAACCGTGAGCCGGAGGAAGATGAAGTCTTCATCGTGATGTCCAAGGACCGTCGGAAAGTCCGTCTGTTTGTTTACGACCACCGTTCCTTCAGCTTGTATGAGAAGCGTTTCTCTTCGGGTTATAAGTTCATGCAGGTATGTAGGCAGGGCGAAGAGACGGTGTACAGCATCCAATGGAAAGACGTGGTTGTGCTGTTACAGAATCCTGTAATCAATTCGTTGAATATCAGATAAATAAACGTGAAATAATTTGTTTATGTCACTGTTTTTCAGTACCTTTATGGTGTAAAAGAAGGTGGCATGGACGATCGTGAATTTGAAAAGATACTGGCTTCTGCCGAACAACTGAGGCTCCGTGAAAAAGAGACGGCTCCTTGGGCTGACCGTTATTCCGATATGAATTCCATGGAAAAATCAATGTTGCTTGACGAGCTTTTTGCTTTACGCAAGGCAGACAAGGCAGAAAGGGAGCAGCTTCTGGCAAAGCTGGATCGTATGACCGAACAGCTGTTGGTTCTGAATGAAAATTCCCAGCGATTACTGAGACAAAATGATGAACTGAAACAGATGCTGTCTGATCGTGACGCGCTGATAGAAAAGCTCCGGAAGGAGAATGCCGCCTTGAAGGAACAGAAGAAGCTTTCAGCCAAGAACCGTTTCGGCAGCAAAACCCAGAAGCTTTCGTCCAAGCACCATGACCTCGATTCCCGTGAATCGGATAAGGATGATTTTGATGGCAGTTCCACTCCCGACCTTCCTTCGGAGAATACATGAACGGACCTTCCGTCATCTGCCGGGAGGAAAGAGGAACGCCCTTACCGTAAGGGTATGTCCTACAAACGCATGAAGGCAGATAAGTCCGTTTGCCATGATTCAGACCTGAGCCGTCTTCCGAAAGATGCCGTAGTCATCAAGACCTTCTACAAGTACTCCTATGAGCAGGTTGGCTATATATTGGAACATAAGTACCAGGTAGTCCGTTACAAGCGGTCTGACGGTAGGATTTTGGAAGGTTATTTCCCGAAAGCCGGTGGTCCCGATAAGATCGATGTAGTTCCCGGAACCCACTCATCTGCCGATTTCCTGGCCCATCTGGCCTTTAACCACTTTGTGTTGAATGTGCCTTATTACCGTGAGATGTACCGTCTGAATGACCATGGTATGTTCCTGAGCCGCATGACCCTGACCAACTGGCTTGATAAAGGTGCAGGTTTCACCAAGGTACTGGTTGAGACGCTCAGGAATATGGCCATGGAGAAAGACTCTATCGTGAACTGCGATGAGACCTGGTGCAAGGTGAAGTTGCAGGACCGTTACCGCAAAAGATATACCTGGTGTCTGGTGAATCGTGAAGAGAAAATAGTCATCTATTGTTATGAGGAAGGCTCCCGTAGTCGTGATGCCTTGAAGAAGATTCTGGGTAATCGACAGATTAAGGCGTTGCAGTCGGACGGTTACAATGTGTACATGTATTTGGAAGACAGACTGTACAACACGGAGCACTTGTGCTGTCTGGCTCATGCTCGTGCCAAGTTCGTGTATGCATACGAGCAGGGCGGTGATCTGGATGCGAAACAGATGCTGGAATACATAGGCTGGCTGTATGGCCAGGAAGACTGTTATCGTCAGTCCGGTCTGACTTCCGAAGAGATAACCAGGCAACGGAATTCCCTGCGGACAAAGGATGTCATTGGCCGCATGCGCAGTTTCCTGAATGTGCTGACTTCGGAGGGTCATCCTCCCCGTGGAGATCTGATGGAAAAGGCAGTCAATTATCTGAAGAACTTTTGGAATCAGATATTCGCTTACTTGAAAGATGGCCGTTACAGCATCGACAATACCATTGCGGAGCGTTTCATCCGTCCCTTGGCGGGTGAGCGGAAGAACTCGTTGTTCTTTGGCAGCAACCGTATGGCGAATGTGTCGGCTGCCTATCATACTTTGATATCCACTTGCCGGGCGAACGGTATCTCCGCCCTGGCTTATTTGAAGAAATTTTTCCGTGAAGTGGTCGAAGGCCGCAGGGATTATGAGAATCTGCTGCCGATGACCATCGGAATCAATACTAACAAACTTTAAAAATCAAGTCCGGTTTTTGAAAACTTTAAGAGGAAAGCTTCCCAAAGAGGCTTTCCCTATGGGGTACGTCAAAATTGGACGCTTACCATTTTATTGATTTTGTAGAGTAATTTTATAAAATATGAAAGTTTCTTATTTTTTATTCGTAGAAAAATTGAAAACTAACTACGCAAGAAAGTTTAGGCCTTTCTGCGTAGTTTGAAATTTATACCTCCAACTCTTTCAACGGCAACCCATAATTATATTGTCTGAAAAATCCTCTGTGGATAAGTTTCAAACCAAGGGTCTGATAATACCTGTAGTCATCATCCTCAGTGCAGAGGTATTTGTAACCATAGCGCGGGGCATACTCCTTGAAGAAACGGGCAAGGTCTTTCAGGTTTTCCTGCTGGTTCCGTTTGAGGTTGCTGCGCACAATGATAATGCTCCAGTCGGGAATGCTGCCAACACCACAACTATATTCCCAGAAACGGATGTATAAATCCATTTCGCCTACATGGACAGAAACACAAATTCCATTGGCGTTGTGCATAACGGAACAACAGTTTCTGTAACCGAATCTCTCACACAAATAGAGATTGAAATCGTAAATAAAATCGGAATAGTTCATAATAATTTGAATTTTGATGGTTAATAAAAAATTGATTATAGACTGAAACCTCGCTTGCGTTTCGGTTTCTTTTTCTTCTTTTTAAGCCGGTTGGCCTGTATTGCTTCCTCCGTATCATAATCCGTAGGAGAGGGCGTGAACAACCCCAGACTAATACCGGAATGATTCTCCTGCTGATATTCATGCCGAGGTTCTTCGCGTATGGTTTCTGCCTGTGCCTGACGCTGGCTCACGGTAGCAGAAAGAGCGTTATATCTCAATTCCTGGTCGATGTTCAGGAAACTGAACTGGCGATCAATCTTGGAACCGCTAAAGGTCAGTTGGTCACATGTGAACTTGACACCTTGCATCTCTCCGGTCGTTCGACTTAGCTTCCATTGCGTATCAATCCCGTATCTCCGTAAGGCCAGTCGCAGCTCACTCCAGCTTCGGGCGTTCGGAACTTCTCGTTTCAAGGCATGATAGATAAAATAATTTACCTTGTCGTGATGACGTAACCGTATGAAATTCACATGCTCTTTTCCTTCGGCAAAATGCAAACGGTAACGGGCTGTCAGCATCTTGCAGACCTTTTCGTTCCGGTAACGGTCGTTCTTGTCGCTGATGGTGCGGCCGTCATTATCCACCCGGTTGTAAACGATGTGACAATGTGGATGGTCACGGTCAGTATGCCTGGCGATGATGAACTGCGTGTTCGCAATTCCCATCAGCTTCATATAGTCGTGGGCAATCTTTAGCATCAGCCCGTCATCACGGATGCGGTCTCCGTCTTCTGCGGAGAAGCTCAATGATATATGGCCGACCTTGTTCTTGACCTTGTCGTTCAGTAAAGTCTGCAACTCGAATTGCTCCGCTATTTCTTCGGGCGAACCGTAGACACCAACCGCTTTCAGCAGGCGTGACTTATCTTCTTTCAGCACATAGTTTACACACCCGGAAAACGATGTGCCCTTGACTATTTTACCTATCATCCTTGAGCTGTTTTATGAGTTGTGAAATCTGTTGAACGGCGGTACTGCACTCATCGGCCACACGATAAAAACCGTAAGCATTGGCTCGTCTGGCAAGCTGGTTCAGGTTCGTGCTTTCGCCAATAAGTTTTCGGATGATGTCAAGATTCTCTTTCGTAATCCGTTCACGCACCGTACCGCGTTCGATAAGTGAACGCACTACTTCGCTTTGACTGCGTTTGCTGCGTCGACTGAGTGCTCTGAGCCAGCCGAATTGTTCGTCTGTAAGACGGATTGTAACTGTATTTTTCTTGTCCATAATATTTGCTTTTGAGATTAATAATTGTGACCATCGGGAGCCGTCTCACCTTCTTTTGAGGTGAGCAAGTGGCCGGGAAATGTAATACACCGGCATAAACTTGCTCCAGTGAAAAAGAAGTGAATCAGATATCTGACTGTCATCGTTTGAAAAGTCCTTTCCGAGTATGTCGAACCGTTGCTGAAAGCGGTGCTTTCTCCACATTGACAAGCTGTAAATCGAGAGTTTCGATCAGCGTTTTCAAGGCCGGATTCAACGTGATAAGACGATTGAAAATTGCGTCCTTTGTCTCTTCTCTCAGCAGAAAATCGGCGATGTCATAACCCGCATCCCGTTCCTCTTTTGTTGCGTTTCTTTCCATAAAATCGAAGAGATAAACCTCTATCCCCAGGCTCCGGATCATCTCCATTTTACTATTCCAATAGTCGGTCGCCCCTAGGTCGGGGAAGAGCAGGACACGTCGGTTTCTCAATACGCTCATGGCATCCCGATTGAACGCTCCGTTCTTTCCGCCCGAAGCAATCCAGAGGTATTGCGGCAGATATAAGCTGGATATCAAAGCGCTTTTCTCACTCTCCACAAGGGCAACCGGACGCTGCTGGTCGGAGGCCAAAAGATGTTCACCAAACAGACATTGCCGGAGGTGAAAATTCTCTTTCTTCAAAATGGAATGCACCCACGTGATGTAGTTGTGCGGCTCTTTAATCCGTCTTCCGTTTTCAGGATTGTAGAGCATCACTTTCCCGGTTCGTACCCGTCCGGAAATATCGACCTGCCAGAAGACCGTAGCTCCCGGCCAATGTTTCGAGGTTCCCACACGGTAGCGCAACATTAGTTCTTCGGTAGCCTCCTGTCCGAAATGGAAACTCAGGAACTGAAACAGCTTGTTCGTGTGATACAGCTTCAGGGACTGCCTCATGATTTCCGGCTCAATGAATGAAGGTTCAGGAGGCAGACTGATGCGTGGCTTTGACATCGGCACAAACTCTTCCCTCAATCGCTCTTTGGCCATCGGGTTCTCGTCAAAATACATTTTGGGCGTATAGTTGTAGCCGCACTTCTGTTCATGGTTGCGTCGCCCTACATAATCGGGAAAGCTGATTTGCTTCTCCGTATCGATGTATTTGGCGAAACAACTTTTGCGGTGGCAGTTCGGGCATGTGTGCCGGGTGCTGACACCTTTGTATGGTTCTAATGTGAATCTGTAGTTCATTTTTCTTTCTGTTTGGATGTTACTATGCACATTTTCGCAACTTCACAAACCCCTCGGTTGCGAAAATGTGCATAGTAACAGGTTTATTTACTGTATTCTCCATGATTCTCTTTTCTGAATAATGTTCCGATGTGACGTTTTAGAAACATCTTGAAAGCATGCTCCTTCATCCCGTAACTTTCAGCAATGCCTATACCTTCTGCCGTTGTAAATCTCGGAGGCAGGTTCAGGTAGATGTTGCGGTGCAATTCGCTCAACTGTTCCTGACTGACGGCAGTCTGCACTTTTACGGCTGTTGTCCGAAAATACTCGGCCAGCAGGATGGCACGGTTCACGCTTTCAAGGTCAATCATATGCTTGTCGCACTCTCCGCAGGTCCATCGGGCAAGCTGGATAATCAGACAAAACCGGATAATGTAGATTTCCAGTTTGCAGTAAATACCTACCAAAGCATCGTTGGTTTCCATATCACATTGACGGGCATTTTCATGCTGCCAACCGTAAAGCCGTTGCTTGGCATTTTCATCGAATGGCAGGCATTGAGGCTGCAACTCATTATTCTCGTCATGCGGACAATCCTGTGAAATCAGCTTGTCTATAATCTGTTGCCACTGGATTTCCAGTTCTTCAGGAGTTTCCCGGTCGTTCCATCTGCTTTTCAAGACAGATTCAGGCATCACGAAAAGAATACGATCAATAAAACCGTTACTCGAACGCTCGCCCTTGACCAGTTCGCCCAGAATCTTCTTTTGGATGGTACCGATAACGGAGATATAGGGACGTCTGATAAAAATGGAACTTTGCGTACTCTTGCGATCGGAAATCGTAGGCTTGGCATTGAACACCGAAAGCCAGAACTGTTCTTCCGAACCGTTGTTGTAACGGTTGAAATTCTTAAACCAGGCAGATAGCTCGTCCGACCAAAGGCATAGTCCTCTAGGATTCTGGGCGTGTATCAGGCTCAATCCTTCGGGAGTGATATCCGAAACAAGAAAGCGTCTGCGCACTGGAGCCTGCGGAAACTCATCCAAACCGGCTTCCATGCGTTCCTTCTTACTCATGGACATAGTGCGTTCATACTCGGCATACAACTTCTGATACTCCTGATTCTGACAATAGTCATGTTCAATAAACGGCTGGAAAGCGAAACTCAGCGGATGACTTTTATTGGCTCCGGGGCGTCCAATCAGTGCCATGTACAGAATGGGACTTTCCAGCCAGTTGCGCTTTACCTGCACCAGATGGGAGTTTCCAATCCCCACGGCAATGGCTGCAAGGATAGCCGCAGCGACATAATCCACGGGATAGCCCTGACAATCGTGCAAACTACTGATGATACGCTGAATCCTGTGATAGGAAAGACTTCTATCGGGAACTCGCCGCCGGACATCTTGGCTCCGATGCGTACAGCTTCGCCGATAATACATTCTGCGGTTAATTTGGAGGTTTCCATATCCATGCAGATCAAAAGTTATAACCTCCCTTTGGTTTGCGTTTCGCTCCATGTACTATCTCCGCAGCCTGTTCCTGAAGTGACATAGCCTGCATTTGCTTGCGTCCGGACTCAATCCATTGCAGCAGCTCATCTTCATAGAAGTAGAGTTTCTTACCTTTTTTATAAGCTGGAATTAGTCCTTTACGCGCAAGCGTGTAAATGGTAGGCTTTGCCTTTCGTGTGATTTTACAGGCTTCGTCAATTTCAATAAGACGATGCTTGTCGGAAGAAGCCTGCGGTTGCAGTGCCGCCACCATTTGACGGATTTGTTCCATCTGTTCTGTGAGATAACCTACCGCCTGCGGCAGCTTATCAAAAGTGATTTGTTCGTTTGCCATACGTACTCGTTTTTAATTGTTCGCTGGCAAAGGAAATTGGTGTTTTGATGGTGGGAAACATCACCGGAATATAACTGTGAGATAACTTTTGGTGGTGATAAATTAGTATATTTGCAAAAAAGCAGACTATGAACAATACAGATAAAGTCTATCTAATAAAATGGGTTGGACCATTCTCATATGATGAGTTATATAATTGGGAAAAGAAATGGTTGGAGAATAATAATGAAAATTTTAATTTGTACTTGTTGCAAGGAAAAAGAAAATACGCTAGAAAATTTTCTTATTATTGTGGACAAACTATTAGATGCGTATATAGAAGACTAAAAGATAGGGATCATCATTTTAAAGAAATAGAACATAGCGATTATTCTATATGGATTGGTAAATTTTCCAATGTTGTACCTAATAAAACAGATATAAATGTAGTAGAGAAAATCATAACTTCAGAGCTAGCAGAATTAGAATTAGGATTTGAAAATATGATGAATGAAATAAATTTCCATCCACCAGTTTTCGATGTATATATTATTAATCAGTGGTATCATCCTATAAAAAATAGTGAATGGAAGAGGATACATTATAATTCACCTGCTAATTATATTCCAGATTTAATGATTTATGATTCAAACTCAAAAGAAATGAAGGGAACTAGAAAAATAAGGAAATTAGGAATATTGGAATAAGTTTCATGTAATATTCAGATTTAGTCTGATTTTACATCCAGATTCTGTGTGTGACATTTTACGTTCAATAGTTGAGATTTCCAGGTCGCGAAGGGTATGGGCAAAAACATTCTTGATTAGGGTAGCAGTATGAATACGCTTTCTGCCAAAAGCCTTGCCAATATTCCAACCAAAGTGCATAATGTCAATGCTTTTAAGTTGTGAGTCAACCTTTACGGGCGATACCTTTTGTAAGGTATCGCTTGTACTATATTCTGTAACGTATGTGCATAGACGGTTGAGATCTTCTTCACTCATATAGGCAACCATTGTTTGCTTCGTATAGCTAATGACCTTTTCCAATTTGCTTTGAATAGCACGATTCATTTTTGCGATAGAATTGGTTCGCATAACTTCATATTCTGAAGGTTCAGAGATTGTTTCTTCAGCGGCAGAAGCAGGGTCTATGATATTGGGAATAGCCTGATTTGAATCTTCAATTGTAAGGGCTTCCGGTTCAGAAACGGTATCATTGTAATTTTTCATCGTTTGAAAAGCAGAGAAACGCAATAGAAAAGCTTCTATGCGTGGCAGCAGAAACTGATTGAAAGTTGTCTGTAAACTTGTATAGATCGCCATCAAGACAATTACTGTTGCAAAAAATGCAACACTACTACTGAAATCGTCAACGCCTTTGGATAAAATAAATAGCCGAGCTAAAACGCCAACGACAAGAGTACCTACCAATACAAGGGAATAGAGTGCTATATGTTCTATATTCTTATGATTCATAGTGATATTTGCTAATTGTTTGTGCGCAAATATATGTCATTTCATAGATACTATGTTATAAATCCAAGAAAGTGGCAGCATTTGTCCTCGATATGTAGCTTTTTTCCTAGTTAAGAGTATAATAGCTATGAATTAAATTCGGCTTTATTATGTAATCTATTATTTTGGATTTAATCTTTTAGAAAACAATAAAATTGTAGTAGCTATTAATATTAAATGTGTATATTTGCTTGTAAATCAATTTTATAATATGCATATAGTCTATAAAAGCAAACCTATGCCGATTCATATTGATGAATATGAGCATAATTCTTTTGAATATGATAAATGGATCATATCAGATGATTATAGGGAATTAAAACCTGGCTATGAATATCGTATTATAGTTTCTACAAAAGGAACGATCAAAGATTATAATGACTTAACATATGATTCAATTTTGGCATCAGGTTTTGTGGAAAAACTAACGATGTTACTTAAATATGTCTTAGGAGTTTCTTTGAATTCTCCTCATAATCAGATATTTTACAAAAGAATTAGAGCTATAGATTTTAGAGAGATACCTAGAGGTTGGGAAGCTAATATTGCTGAAATTGATACATATTTAATGGAAACGCTTCCTTCATTTGCACGAGCAGTTCCTATTCCTACTAATGGAAATATGAAAACCTCTATTTTGGATGAATTACATATTGCTCTTAATAATTATGATTCTTTGGATGAAGAAATTAAAGATTTAATAGCAGTGCATAATAGTGCTGTTGAATCCGACGAAAGAGTGTGTTATCTAATTATGGGGAAACTAATTGACATGATTAATTGGTTATATCCATTAAAGCATAGACTTGATAGACGAATTAAAGAAACCTTTCCTGAACTAATTCCTTTCTTTGGAGATACAACAATAAAAGATTTAATGGGAATTGCTAATTCAAGAAAAGAAACAAGGCATTATAATGCGTCACCTCAATCATCTCATCCTGCATTAACAAATCAAGAGGCTGAATTATATTTTCAGCTTATAGATATTTTAGCTTTAAATATTGTTCGAATAAGACTTGGTTTACCTAAAATTACTGTGGAAGATGAGAAATAATAAATGAATAGGGAACTCTGAGAAATCAGAATTCCCCATTGATAATATAGAATTACTTCAGCGAAATCTTATTCGCCGTTTCGCGTTTCTTGGAATTGACCAAATCAGCATAGATTTGAGTGGTGGTGACATTTTTATGCGTCAACATCTTCGATACTGTGTAAATATCTGTACCTAAAGAGATTTGGATGACGGCGTATGAATGACGAAAGCAGTGGAAGGTTATGTGCTTTCTGATTCCGGCTTCGGAAATCCATTGTTTCAAGGGATGATGGGTCATGGAGCGGGTTAAGCCTTTGAAGACTTTTCCGGTACCCCATTCGCCGCACAACTCCAGTGCTTCCTGACTGATAGGGAGGGTGACCTCGGTTTCTGTCTTTTCGGTGCAGATACGGATGTAATAGCCTTGATCCGGACCGACTTCAAAGTCACGCCAATCCAGCTTCAGAATATCACTGATACGGAGACCGGTCATGCAAGCGAATAGGGAGGCTTGTTTCAAGACTGGAATCTTGCATGGCGTAGCTGCCAATTTCTTGACTTCATCAAGTGTCAGATACTCTTTTTTGACTTCTTCCCATTCAATTTTTTCCAGAAAGTCGTTCAAGTTCTCGCGCAACATCTTTTCTTTATAGGCTATCTTCAACAGAGCTCGGAAAGTAGAATAATAGCCGGCTGCCGAATTGCGTGAGATGTAAGCATTGGGATGATTGATTTGTTTGCATTTGAGCAGGTAATCCCTGAACTTCTCACACAGTTCCACGGTGACATCGCCAAAGGTGCATTTGCCACCGACAAATTTCTCGAAGTGATTGTAAACACAAGCCCATTTCTCATACTTTTCCCGTGCCTTTGTCCGGAAGTAGGCGAGGAAATCTACCTTTTGCTTGTTCTTGTCCAGGAACCCGAATTCTTCATTGATAAGCGACTGGACACGGATACAGCGGATTGCCTCTGCCTTGTTCAGCATATCCTGATTGAACATTCTTTGCTGCTCGTTCTTGGGCTTGGCATAGATGTAGATGCCGAGGAATTCCCGGCGACTCATCTTCATCGTATAAGGGTTACGGATGGCCGGATAATAATCCAGATAAAGAGATATGCGGTCGTTACGCAATGGCTTTTGTCTCAAAGTTACGTTGGTGCATGTAAGTGTCATAGCTATATTTTTTTTTGATTAATACTTGTTTTTGTTGCGAATAAAATAGGTGTTCTGATGGTGGCATTTATCACCGGAAAATAACTTTTGCCTCATTCTATCTTTGGAGGCTCAAAGAGCTTGTCCAGCTCTGCCCGCAGGATTTTGGTATATTTACCGACCTTGATACGGGGAATATTATGGTATTTCACATAATGGTAGAGCTGGTCCCGTGTCAGATTGAATCGCTCCATCGCTTCGGCAATAGTGTAGTATTTTGGTTCTTCGGGAGCTATGAGACCTTTGGCAATGTCCACATGTTTCTTGGAGTAGTACACCATGATGCCGACTTTCTTTTTGGGAATGGCATTCTTTGATACAAAAGAATAGATGGCTGTCAGTGTCATGCCGAACTTCTCCTGCATGTCTTGCGTGCTGTACCATTCCTTGATTTCTGGATCGGGAGCTTTCTTTGCAAAGTAGTCATCAATATGCTTTTTGCTCCAATAGGTTTTCCCACGGTTAAATGTCCGGGGTATATTATGCTCTTTAGCTATATGAAATATCCAGGAATCCTTTACGCCATACTTTTCCTTGACTTCAGCTGTGGTGTAAAAGTCCGTGATGCTCTGCTTGGCTATTGGTAGATGTTTTTTTGTAAGGAGAAGCATTATCAAACAGAGCCTCGATGTCTCGTTTCCTGATAATAGTCTTTCTCTTTAACTGAACCGATTTTATTAGGTTAGTTTCTAGATACCTATAAAAGGTAGCCCTGCTGATACCGATATACTTTGCAGCTTCGCTTGGGGTAAAGAAATCCTTGTCAATGCAATCTTCTTTTTCGATTTGCTGATTGACCATTGTTTGAAATTCGCTAACACGCTTTTGCCTTGTTTTTTCTTTGTAGGCAAGGTTAGCACAACGACGCGAACAGCATCGTGTCGAGATTTTGTGGGCAATAAATAATTTGCCACACCACTCACATTTTTTCTGAATGTTGATGTTACTAGCCATTTCATTTATCTTTTTATTTCGCCAAAACTGTATCTCTGCGTATCACTGTGTCTCACAGCGTCTCATTTCTCCACGACCTTGCCAACGATAATCGTGGTGAGGTACACAGGAGGTACAAAAAATGGCGTAAAAAGGCTTAGCAACGATTATCAACGATACTTGAGCAACAAAAAAGGCGCCCGTAAAGAGCGCCATATTAATCGATTATAATTAATTTAACTCACTGGTAATCAGATAGTTACTTACCGACGCAGAATGTTTATTTGCCCACGCAAACGATATTTGTATTGTGTAAATAACTGTGTATCAATGGAGAATTTTTTGAATGATATTTTCGGGGGACAAACGGGGGACAAAATTTCGCATATAAAAAGAAAGAAAAACAATAAAACCACTTCCTAAAAGCCGTACTGAAATGTAAGGGACACGGTTTGTCCCTCACGATTATTTTTTCTTTATCCCTCCTTGTCCCTCGGATCTATAGTTAGATTCTGTTTTATTTCAGAAATGTTAAAAGCCGTAATCTTGCACACCAAAAGAAAAAAGCTATAAAAACATTCCTGAAAAACCATGCTGAAATGCAAGGGACATAATTTGTCCCTCGTTGTATTGTTGCTTGTCCCTCGCCTGTCCCTCGGACGAAAGTTAGGTTTGATGCCGTTTCCAATAACGTGAGTAAAGTAATGATGGAATAGGTTTAGTTTGGTTTTTGTATATCTAATCAAGTTCTAAACTAAACTACTTGATTTTCTCAATTTCTAAACTCTTGATTGCTTTTTCTTTTCGTCAGCAAATCCTTCTTTTTATTCGCTATTGTTTGAAATGCGTTTTTCCGTTTATAGTGCTCCTGTTGTACACTTACTATCCTTTCTCGTCTTCACATCGTCTTTCGGGTTGGCAGATAAGAATTGTGTCGCGAAGGTATATGTCATGTCTTTCTTCTTCGCAAGGTCAAGCCTGTCGGTTTATGCCAAAATCTCCACACTCGGTTTTCAACTGAGGTAGTATTTTGCCAATGAAACCTTGCAAGAAGAGCCGGGACACCTTGCAATGCGACATAATTTTAATCAACCCCGAAAGTAGCTGATGCGAACAGAGGGAAAAGTAAAAATTCAAATCAGAAGCGATTATGGCAAATTATGCGACAAACATCTTCTACGCAAGTACGGAGAACGAGAAAGACCTTGATAAGGTAGAGAAATTTTTAGATGAAACTTTTTGCGACTGTTATCTTGACAGGGCAGAAGACAGTATTGAGGGAGAGTTTTCCTCAAAGTGGGATTATCCCGAAAAAGAGATAAACGAAATGATTTCTCTTTTGGAGAGCAAAGACAAGATTTATATCCGAGTGCTGACACACGAGCTGTGCAACGAGTATGTGAACTTTCAGGTATTCTCAAACGGAGAATGGTCTTACAGATAACCCTTAAACACAAGCGTATTATGTATTACGAAGAAGAACAGGCAACAGATATTATCGGGTGTTCTTGTACTTTACTGACACCTTACAAAGGATATACAGAGGGCGAAGTGGTTGGCGATTATGGCTCTGAAATAGTGGTAAGGCTCAACAACGGCAAAGAGGTAGTGGAATACCGGGACGAGGTACTAATCTATGACTAATGGAGGATTGATTTATGATGACACCGATAGCGACAAGATTTGTGGATTGGGATATTCCCGAACTTTCAACTCTGCAAAATAGCATGGTATATCAGTTGAGGCAACAACTCAATGATGGCGTTCCTATGTGCCGACAGCAGAAGAATTGGCTGACAAACAGCGTGAACAGAAATACCTATTTCAAGAAAGGAGTTCCATTAGGAGGATACCGCTTTGACTTTTCGGATGTGCTGAAACGTTTCTTTGTCAAGCAATATGGGCATATTGCAGAATACTATGCCGTTGATAAAACCTCATTGAGGGCATTCCTTTGTGGCAGGATTGATGAAATCATTGAAATAACCGATTAAAATAAAAATATTATGCTGTACGATTATAGACAAGAAAGCAAAACGCCAATGCTTCTGACTTTGGCTAATGGCAAGACCATTGAGGGCGAATTTATAGACCTGCGGATAGATACCAATACATTGCCCAAAGGGAAACTATGGTATCACATTCGGCATACGGACGATGATTGGACGGAACCTGCCTCATTGAAGAACGGTTGCGTGGTGGTCAATTTCTGCGGTACGTTCATTTGCGACCCCATCGACGATTTCCCTTGTGGACAGGAACTGGAGATAGCCGACTGGTCATATCTGGAATGATGACAGGCTTCAGGCGAATGGCAGCACGGAGAATGTTTCTCTATGTTGCCATTTCTGTTATTGACCAATATGCCATAAATGGCAATCGACTTTTATAATCCGGGCTTGTAGAAACAAGCCTGACTACCTTTTGTAAATTAGTATTATTTCGGAGAAGCCGGCAATACACCTTTTATAGATACGATAGTTCATACTTCGCCAATAGCGACCAAGGCTGCTTTGTCCGGCGATAGCGGGACTTCTGCTTTTCTTTCTCTTCTTGGGCATCCTTGTCTTGTCGGCCGTTGAAGTAGAAGGCGACTATTCTGATGCGGTTTTCGACTGTTCGTCAAGTCGGTCTGTTTTCCGGGGCGGCACACTCCACGGCAGAATGCTCTTGGTCGGCTTACGATATAAATGCAGGCATTGTCCGGCATCCACTTTTGGCGACAATACTCGTTCCTCTCCGATCATACTTCTTCTTTTGGACTTACAGCTGGAGCGTTTATTCAAACTTACATTTACGGACGGATGCTGTCCACTCACGAAGCCTTGCTCATTTTTTTTCATCAACCCGTTTCACAACCGCTTTTGGTCGTGTTATCACACATTTTTCCGTTGCAAAGTTAGTATGCAGCCGGGCACGGCTAAAGAGCCTTGGTCAATGGCGTAGCTTCACAAATCTTCCTTTATCGAGCCTGTGGTTTTGACGGCTTGCGCTGACAAAAATAAAGCGTATTTGATTGCTATCCTTGTCGCAACCCTATACTGCACTCACTTATGTTGGCAGCGTAAAAATAATTTTAATAACAACTTAAAGCATTGTAATATGAAACAGATTGAGAACAATTTCGCAGTATCAGGATTCGTAGGTAAGGACGCAGAAATCCGTCAGTTCGCAAACGCAAGCGTGGCACGCTTCTCATTGGCAGTAAGCCGTCAGGAGAAGAATGGAGAGGAAACAAAGCGTGTTTCCGCTTTCATCAACGTGGAAGCCTGGCGTAGCAACACCAGCACCGATTCGCTCACCCAGATAACCAAGGGCGTTCTGCTGACCGTGGAGGGCTACTTCAAACCCGAAGAGTGGACCGACAAAGACGGCGTAAAACATAATCGCATCGTCATGGTCGCCAACAAGTTCTATCCAACGCCTGACAAGGAGGAAGCTCCGGCAGAGCCTGAGAAGAAAACGAAAAAAGGCAAGAAGTAATTCCTGCCTCGCCTTAAAAACAAAGCGGCTTTGGTCGCTTTTGTTTTTGCTCGTAGATTTGCCTGTTATATTCTAATGGTTGCGTCCTTATACTTTTTCACCCATCCCGTAAGCGGCTTCTTCTATTCTTCCTGAAGAGACTTGTTCGGTTGTGCAATGTTACACGTTGCTCCACTCTCGCAAGACTCTCCGGCGGAAACGCCCGATACAAAAAGATTTGCCAACCGCTCCAAGACTTCGTTTTATCCCGGTAGTCAAAACCTTTTGTCGATTATCGGGCTTACAGAAGAAACTCGCTTACTGCCCACCCATATAAATGTTTGATAAGCAATTAGTCTGTTAAATTAATATTTGTAGATTCAGTATTAGGAAATGTCTGAACGGCTGATTCGTATTTTAAGCCGATTGAGACCACTTCGCCTTTAACTTTCTCTTTCCCAGAAAGATCTATTTGAGTTGATATGAATGGTCTTGAATATTCATCTAAAGGAGTCGGTACAAGAGGAAACTCGAATCTTTTACCTTTAAACTGGATATCTAAGTCAACCATAGGCATAGGCATTTGAATAACGATATTTCTATATGCTAAACAAAAAACATAATTCGGTAGAGGAGTATCTATATTATCTTTTTTTTTGAGAATCATGACTGATGTGAATGGCAATGGACTGCGATAGAATCTTAAGCATACTGGTAAAATATAACCTTTACATGAATGACCCATAAGCCAATTCTTCGTATTGGATAAATGTTGCAATTCGTTTTTGGGCATAATTGTCAAAGCCATTTTTACGAGAGCCTTTAATACATTCTGAGGAGTATATGTTCGTTTTCCTTTTATCTCTATGGTATTATTAGCCTTATTAATCTCTTCCCAAACAATTAATGGTTCTTCCCCTTCTTGTATGTTTATTTTTATAGTATTGTCATTCTCTATTTCTATCTTACTATTTTCTTTGTGGCTAAGTTTGTATTTAGGTATTCCGCCTTTGCCATGAACCATAAACATGGTATGGTAAAGATTCATATAGGAGGAATACTCTGTTTCGTAAGTAGAAAATATCTGATTACACGTGTCACATTCATAATCTGATTTAAGAACCCTATTTCCGACCATATGGGAAATTGCATGTGATATTTTTTTGAATGTCACGTCTGGAAATTCCTTTTCACAAAAACGACATTTTTGTGGTTTGTCACCATCAGAAAGCATTATTTGTTTGTCTTCATTTAGATGATAACATTTAATGATATTATAAGCTGCTTCAAGATTTAGAAGCATTTTGTTGAATCTGTCTTTAAATTCTGTTGATTGCATGAACGTATTTGGCTTACTTTAAATTATTATGTCTTTGATGCTGGTGTAGGTGAATAATTTTCAACAATAGGGAGAATTAAATTTATAGCTTAGTCTCTTGTCGAACAGATATGCTGACTCGATAAGCAACTTGCAACTATTTACTAGTTCTATCTATCACGACGATAATCGCTCTTGCTCCATCCTCCAAAAATCACTTTCAGAATCTTGATGAATACCCATAGCCCAAGTACTGTAATTATAACGTCTCCCATATCGTTAATTTATTTCTGATTTCTACCTGTAAAGATACAAAAAAATCACGACACAAACAAATGTATAGTGTTAAATATCAATATTATACATTGTATAGGTGGCATATTCTGTCAAAATTCTAATAATGTTCATTGTATATTTTTGATTTCTGAGGCGAACTCATATACCTCTTTTGAATCTAAATATAGTTTCAAATCAGATTGTGATATAAATCGGATGTCTTTTTCTGTATTTCCTTTTATTGCTAATATAGAATCTACGTCTTTTGCCATCTTTTTTGTAATAAGACCTCCTTTCCAATTATTCGGTTCTAATTCCGTTAATTTATTGACTATTTTGCCTTTTTTCCACGTTAGTCCATGCTTTGAAAGTAATGGCTTTCGTATTTTGATTACATCCTCATGTGATATATCAAAGTATTCGGCAATAGCATAAATACTTCTACCAAGTTCCTCTTCAAATAATTTTTTGATTTGGGCTTTAATCTGTGAATCAATTGTTGTACGTGAATTAGTTGTTTGAGCAATATTATACATTTGCTCATCACCATACAGTTCTTTATAGTAATTTATCCATTTAGATTCACAAGTATCCAAATCTTCCGCATGATGTACTATTTCAAGGATTCTAAAAGAAAATTTGTCAGAACCCAACTCTGAGATGGCATTGTCAATTCCAGGATTATTTTGAGTGCAATGGTCATTTAGGCGTCTAAAAATATCTATAGCTTGACCGACATAGTATTTCTTTTCGCATGGAAATGTTTCAATACGCTCAATAAGATATATGCCTTTTATTCCTTTTTTCATGACGGTTTGTTGTTTGATTTACTATCATCTATTCTTCTTTTGGCTTACGTTTTCCAAGCGGTCCGCTGAACTTGCCACGATTGAGTGAAACGCCGTATTTATTGAGAATGCGGAACACCGAACTGCGGCTGCTGAATCCGCTTACTTTCCAGATGTCATCTATTGAATGCCCGTTGTTGTACATCGCCACGATGGTTTTCTCCCTTTCCGCCCTGCTGATGTTTTTCTCTTTGGTCGGCTGGTTGATATTCTGTTTCAGATGGATGATGTGGGCTGAAGCCTTGCGCAGCATGGCACATTCCTCCGGCAAAGAACCGAACATTTCCAGCACATCGGAGGCTTTGGTTTCCGGAAACAAATCCCCACGGCTGTCAATCTTGTCGTGAATGGAGACAATCCGAACCACCTTTACCCGGCAGAACTCGATAAATGTCGCCAGTTCACGGGAGCCACGCAGGGCATTGCTGAACTTTGAGACAACCAACTCGTCCCCACGCTCCAGACTTGCCATCAGCTGTTTCCATTGAGGGCGCAGTTTCTCGTGTCCGTTTTCCTCCTCAATCACCTGTACACAGCCGTATTGCTCCATCCACTCCCTGTCAGTGTCGAAGCCGTCATAACCGGCTGCCTTGAATATGTAACCTACTTTTGCCATACTGATGTTCAATGCTAAATGATACCAACTGCAAAGGTACAAAGTTTAATCTGAATAAAATCATACTTACGAAAATAATTTGCAATAATTATACTCTGTATTTTCATTTGTTTTGCTCTTGTTTGTTTTGCCCGTCATACTCGTAAGTATGAAAAAGAAAGTATATTAAAGTTTGATTATTAAGTATTATTATACAAACTTTTATACTTACCTTTGCAGCCATAAATCAATAATAATCGTATGTGCAAAGGCTTATTCAAAGTGAAATCAGAGAGAAAAATCAAGGGAGTTGATGTAATATCATACTTTAAACAGCAATCCATTCTTGCCAAAGGTATTGCCGTATGTTTTGCCATCTTTATATTGGCATCGTGCGGAAAAAATACGGATGACAGTATGTTTCAGACAAGTGAAAGTGCTGTCAATGCTTACAGAACCTATTTGTCCGATATGCGTAGTATGGAAACCCTTTCGACCGAACATTTGATAGAGGCTATCAATGGTTGGCAGGCACTTCGGGATTCTGTCTTTGTCCGTATCGCCAAAGACACGGCAAACTGTATCCACGCCAATTACGAAAGCGAAATTCGTGGATTGCACGATTCGTTGCGCATTGAATTTACCCGTCTGGCTCTGGAGAAGTCGAGAACTTTCGCTGATGTGTTGCTCATCAAAGAAAAGACTTCCCAATATCGACAAGACACAGAACTGGCACAAGCGGTAACAGATGCAGAATCTTTCTTCAGGTCGTTGGATTCAGTAGCACCGTGTCACGGAAACGCAAAACAAACAGTGTCAGCCTACCAATCCTTTCTTGCCAATACTCTGAAATCCGGAATAGACTCCAAGGACAAGATGTTAGCCTTTATACAAGAGGAAGACAGGCTGTTCCGTTCTTTCCTGAGCCATCTTCCGGATCTTGCCGATGCCGACCTTTCTGCCATTACGCGCGACACGGAGAAATGCTGCCTGTCTGTGTTCCAATCGGCAGAAGACGGCAAAATCTCTTATCGTGATGCCTTGATATATACAGCCAGGCGAACCAACCGGAGAATCATACTCAACGCTTTGGCTTGCCGTAATGACATCAACCAAGGAAATGTAAAAACCGAAGCGCAGGCAAGGGCTTACGTTTGGATGTTGTTGCAGCCGTATGTTGCCTTGGATGGTTTCAGCATGGCTGTTCTGTCCGATATGGAAAGGACAACACTTCATGCAGTCGCTGACCGGACACCTCAGATGATAGCCAAACTCAACAAGACCGCCGGGACGGACAATGACCAATGGCGGGTATTGCCCGGAGTACTGATCAAGATAATGCTCACATCCATTTGACGAACCAGAAACAAATAAACACAACAGTTATGCTACAACTTTTTTACGATGACTTTCTCTCCTTTGTGCCGCTCCAGCTTCCGCAGTTGCTGGATGTAACCACAATGGAACAGCCGCAGTTCTATGACGATTACGTCCTCCTTTCGTTTCCGCTTGCCGACCCATACGATCTGGAAGAAGTGATGGACATCTTCGAGGACGACATGGAGCTGATAACCCTTTATCATCATATTCCTTCAAGCGCAACGACATTCGGAAGCAGCACCTGTGCCTATTCCAATCCGGCTTTCGGACAGATGTTCAAGATGAACGCGAGAGTTTCTGATACCGGCAAGGTTGACCGCATTGATGTGACCATCTATGAATCCCTGGAGTTCATGTGTTCCGACATCTGTCTTGACTTGAAACTTCACGAAAAGACCGGTCATTTCAAGTACCGCAAGACCAAGGAGGAGTTGCTTGCCGAATTTATATGAGACGGACGATATACCTGCAAATGCTATACATTATTAATATGTACAGGAGTTGGATAGTCGTGGATGACGGATATGGATACAGGCAAAGTGTCGTGTTCAGACGGGGAAGGCCGGTTTCCTGCGTGTGCCGTATGCTCCGGCTCCGTTCCACTTATAAGCACAATGGCTATGAGCGTGGCACGAAATGGAGCATATCCGAATACGAGTTGGACAAGGCATTGGCAAGGTATCGTCAAAAGAATCACGAGCTAAAGGCACGGCTTAAAAAAGGAGCGTCATATCTCGAAGCCAAGGATGTGGAAGCCATTATAGAGATTGCCACCTATGGGCTGGTCAAACTGGAACTGACCGAACTGCCATTATTCAAACAATACTGATTACACAAAGGATTACGATTATGATTTGGATTGTCATCGAAATGTTATTTCCGGCATTGCTCATTATACTGCCCATGTCATTGTACAGGAGCAACCTGTTTTTTATGGCAAAGTTTTACCTCAGAATGGCGGGTAGCGAGAGTGCAAGGAAACTCTATGTGCAGTGTATGCTTATCTTCCTCCTGCTATATCACTATGTCTATGCAGGCGGACACTTCGGAGAGTGGGGAGTTCTGATATCCACCATATCCTGTGCCGTTCTGTTCTCGTTCAGACGTGCCGACAGGTGGATGCACAGACTCCACGAGGATAAGAAAAGGATCGTTATGGCAGCCTTGATTACATTGGTCATCTGCGCTGTACCACATCTGCACACCACGGCGTTCACGCTTGCCTTTCTTCTTTTGGCTGCCATGTTCTATCCCTCTTGCCGTGTGTTAGCCGAATGGCAGGATGAAGACACGCGCAAGCATTTGAAAGAAAATCCAAAAACAATGTCCGAACATTACTACTGACATCATCACGCGAGACTGCCACGAATAAGTGGATAGTGGCAGGTTGATAGAATCCACATATAGTCAAATAAAAATCAAATGAAATGATGAAAGACAAGAATAGAGCCGCCAATCAGGTATTGGCAGATATGATGTTTTTCGACTACCTCAAAGAGAAAGTCGGTGAACGGAAGACAAAGACCGGTGCTTACTACGACCTGTTGGAGAAAGCAACGGCAGGTTTTATCGCTCCCTTTTTGAAGAACCACGAGTATGTGTTGCAGGCTGACCAGTGTCATGTGACCATTTCAGACCTTGCGGTGGAATGGCACTGGCACAGGGCTACCGTCAGGGCGTTCCTTGACAAACTGGAGGAGATGGGATATGTTCGTCGGACAAGGTTCGCAAAGAGTATGGTCATTACCGTGACTTTTGCGCCATTCTCCAGTGGCGAAACTCCTACCTCTTATATCGGTCATACAGGATCCGGACTTGCCGATGATTTGGACAAGGCTTTGTCCGAATGGATAATTGGCAATCTGTCTGACGAAGATATGGGAGAGATTTGTGGACAGTATCATGAAGCCGGGCGGAAACGGCTTGCCGATGAATCCGGCAAAGTTCATTCGGGCGACAAGCCGGCAATAAAGGCAGGTGCAGAAACGGAGTTAGCCCAAGAGATTGTCGAACGTGTAGCCGTAGCCGGACTGAAACGCGCCATACGAAATTCGCGCTTCGATGACCCGACCGATTTCCTGGAGTTCTTTCACAAAGAACTGGAAGGTGACTGGACTTCACTTTTGGAGGCATCCAAGATAATCGCCAAGATGATTCTGGACGCTGGAAACGACGGCGCGGCCAATAGTTCGAGCGAAACGGATATGCTTGCCACGCTCCGACAGCCGTTCAGGGCGTTGTGGGCAAAGTATCAGGAGCGTGATTCCACCCTTTTATAGACTTCACAACCGGTGTTGTAAGTCAAAAGACTATTGTATAACCACGGACGAGCCGTGATGCCCTACACTTGTAGGCTTGCCATTTTAAGCGTGCAGCAGTGCTTGCACGTTGACCAAACAGAGGGAAGTATGGGTAACTCAATACCCCACACGACTACGGTCGGTGGGAGTGGTTGCCGGACAAGCAGCAAGCTGGGGCAAATCGGTTGTCCGATAAAAACGGATAATATGGCTGAAAAATCATGGCAGGTGATGCACATGAACGTGATGAAAGGCATAACCACCGCGCAAAGCAACGAACACCAGCGTAACTGGACGGAAAGCGGCTGGAAACACGCCATAGACAAGGGAACTTATGACCGCCAAAGGGAACGGTTGAATTTCGAGATTGTAAAGGGCGGTAAGGTGCGACCTATAAACAAGGACAAGTCCATTCCTGAACGCATGACTGAAAACCTTGCCTTACGTGGAATAAAAGATCCGAATGAGGGTTTGGCAGAGCCAAAATTCCGCACAGTTGTGGATTTCATATTGGGTGGCTCGAAAGAACAAATGCGGCAGCTTGCTTTTGGAGACCAGGCTGTTGTGTATGGTTCCGGTAACAATACCGCCAATGCTTCGCTTCAACGAAAGCCGGAAATAGAAGAATGGGCAAAGGATATGTACCGGTTCATGAGTGAAAGATTCGGTGAGGAGAACATTGTCGGGTGTTATGTACATCTTGATGAAACGACCCCGCATATGCACCTTACCTTATTGCCAATCCAAGACGGTAAGTTTGCGTTCAAAAAGATGTTCGCAGGAAAGGACAAATATGAGTTTTCTGCAAGAATGAAAATGTTACACGATGAACTCTCGCTAGTGAACGAAAAATGGAATTTGGAACGGGGACGAAATGTATCCGAGACCGGGGCAAGACATCGCACCACCGAAGAATACCGCCGACACCTTTCGGAAGAATGTACCAATATAGAGGAACAGGTTGTCCAACACAAAAAAGCACTGTCCGACCTTAAAGTGGAAATAAGTCTGGCAGAGCGCAGGGTGAAAGGCTTGACCTCAATGGTGGACAACCTCAGAAAGGCGAAAGCGGAAAAGGAATCCCAGTTGTCGGCATTGGAACACACCCTTCAATCCCATCAAGGAGACACGGCTGCCATTATAGCCGAAAGGGAGCGGCTGGAAAAAGAACTGGCTTCTATCCAAACGAAACTGGAAGACAAGCAGGATAAGCTACGGACGGCTGACCAACAGCTTGAAGCCCTTAAAAGGGACATGGATGCCATTGGCGAGCGCACGGAGGAGTTGAAAGGCGAAGCCTATAAGTACAGCCGTGAAATCCATTCCAACGTGGATGTGCTGCTCAAAGATGTAATGCTGGAAACATTGGTTGGAGAGCATTCGGAAAGAGTGGCTGAAATGGGAGCTGCGGAACAATCCGTCTTTGACGGTTCTTTGTTGCAGAGCCTGACCGAGCAAGGGGCGGAAGTGATGCACTGCGCCACGCTCCTCTTCCTTGGTATGGTCAACGATGCCACTACATTTGCAGAAACGCATGGCGGTGGAGGAAGCAAAAGCAACCTTAAATGGGGAAAGGATGATGACGAGGACAACCGTGCGTGGGCAAGGCGTTGCATGATGATGGCAAGCAGAATGATGCGACCGACTTCCGGCAAGAAGCAAAAGAGGTAATCGGCAGAATATGTTTTTCTGCAATGGATAACAAAACAAAATAGTGTGTTGAATATGATAAAGAAAATATATTTAATTCTGGCAGTGGCAGGTATGGGTTGTTCACTGCACATGAAAGCGGCTGTACCACCTGTGACAAAGGACACTGTACAGCTGGAGTCGTACACGGATGTCGAACAGATGCTCCGGCCTTTGGAGCCGACTTACCACAAGGGTGTATTCGTGACATCGCCTTGGAACGGTAACTGGTTTGTCAGTCTTCAAGGTGGTGCAAGTGCGTTCATTGGCAAACCTGTTGGTTGTGCCGACTTATTTGATAGGATAAAGCCTACTATTTCCGCATCGCTCGGCAAGTGGTTCACTCCGCAGATCGGAGCAAGAATCGGTTATGGAGGTTGGCAGTTCAAAGACTGCGAACTGGTCACAAATGACTACCATCACTTTCATGCTGACTTGATGTGGAATGTGCTTGGATGTCGGTATGGCAAGGTGGAGAATCCTCGTTGGGGAATCATTCCATACATAGGATTGGGACTATTGCACAATCCGCAGAACGGACATAATCCGTTTGCCGTTTCATACGGAGTACAGGGACAATACCGTATCTGTAAACGGCTGTCTGCATTATTGGAAATTGGCAATATTTCCACATTCCAGGACTTTGACGGCTATGGCAAATCCAATCGTTTCGGAGATAATATACTCTCCGTGTCAGTCGGCTTGTCGTTTACTATTGGAAAGGCCGGCTGGAAACGTGCCGTTGATGCGAGTCCTTACATCCGGCAGAACGAGTGGCTGATTGGTTACGCCACACAGCTATCGGAGAGTAATCGCAGATACACCGGGCAACATGACAGGGCGATGAGAACGATAAACGAATTGAAGAAGATTTTGGAAATTGAGGGTTTGCTTGATAAATATAGCAGGATGTTTGATGACCGGGAGAGTTTGGGCAATGTCTATCCGAGAAACGATTACAGCGGACTGAACTCGCTCCGGGCAAGATTGAAAAACAGGCATTGGGATGGCAAGTCTCCATTGTCCAATGACAGTTTGTTCAGTAAGTCTGAATTTGTCAATGCCATACCCAATAATGACGGTAGCGTTGTAAACGGCTTCTATGTCACAGGTGCCGATTCCCTGCTGTCTCCGGATATGAATAATGACAGCATTTCCATTTATAGCCATTCGGATTATCTCTCCTTTATAGGTTCCGGTAACGAGTGCATCGGTTCACCTGTCTATTTCTTCTTTGAACTCGGCACGGTTCAACTGACCGATAAATCCCAGTTGATCAATCTGGATGAACTGGCGCGTGTGACAAAGAAATACGGATTATCCGTGACTGTTGCAGGTGCGGCTGACGCTGCCACTGGAACTGCCGATATAAACAATAAGTTGAGCGCATCGAGAGCCGATTATATTGCCACGGAGTTGCGCAGGCGCGGAGTGGCCGTTGAAAATATAACAAAGGTCAGTCAAGGAGGTATTTCCAATTATGTACCCACTGAAGCTAACAGACATACCAAAGTCATGCTATATATGAAATAGTAAAGTGTAAGATTCTTTTTTGTTCAAATTGATTAGTTAAATGTCAATTCTTTTGAAGGGAGAGCCTGTCCGTGATGGATCGGCTCTCTTGTTTTTGATATAGTACAAATTTATCGCCCCTTATACAAAGGCTGTGCTTTACAAATCATGAACTCCTCCGGCTCATCTTGCCGGCTCTATTTTCCTTTGCAAAGTTACTGCAGCGAGGGAACGCCAAGTACCGCTATGCAGGTCGCTTCGCTAATGGCTTGGTGGACTTGATAACAACTTTCCGCAATTTACATCAAGTGTAAATTGGGTATTTCATCAACTCCTCTGCCATTTACTTGTCTTATCCCTCTGTTTCCTCAGTCTCTTGATAGCACGTAAAATTCAGATCCCGACAAGAAAGCCGATAAAGGCTTCAAAATGAGGGAAAAGAAAAAAAGACAAAAGTTCAACGATTAAAACAGACAGATTATGCACAGCAAGATTTTTCAAATCACGGAAACAAGAGTTGACAGGGACAACTACTTGAACGAGGACACCCTTGAACAAGGGGACGGACACTATTACGACTATTGTTCGGAGATAGACGAGGAGGAACGCAAATTCCATATCGCCAATCTGATAGAAAAGGCATTGCCCAAAGGGATGTTCACTCTTGTGGCAGAAAACACAATCCGATACAATGGCGGTGCGGACAAGTGGAAAAAGGAATTTGTTGCAGCCATCCAAGAAAAGGCACAAGCCGTTACCGTTGAAAACTGCATGATGTGGATTGGGGCGGTATACCAGCTTGAAAAATTTCTCAAAAATCCGCTTGACCTCGGTTATCAGTTCTATATGGACGAGTATGGTGTCAACGGCTATGCCGAGCAGTCTTACTCGTTTTTACAGACGGTCAGTCAGTTTGAGCCGGGAAAACTACTTTACATCGGTGGAGTTATTGACTATCATTTCTAAACGCTATGAGGACAAGACGAATGACAAAGGAACAAGGAAAGCGGTGCAATATCAGCCGATTTCCCAATTTCCACCACACAGGTAGTATTAAAGGAATGAAACGGATGTACTACGGAAACCAAGCACTTTTGGTAAGGTGCGGAGCGTACATATACAATGTTTCAAGTGAACCAAGTATCTATTATCAAGCAAAATAACAAACATTATGAAAGGAACAGAACATTTCAAGCAGGCAATTAAAGCATATCTGGACGAAAGAGCCAAAACGGACGAACTCTTTGCAGTGTCGTATGCCAAAGAGAACAAGAATTTGGACGATTGCGTGACATTCATACTCAACCAGGCAATGGCAATCTGTAAAGAGGGCGGTTGCGGTATGACCGATGATGAGGTTTATTCGCTTGGAGTACATTACTATGATGAAGATGATATAGAAGTGGGTAAGGCGGTCAACTGCGGAGTGATAGTCAACCATAGAGTAGAACTATCTCCCGAAGAACAAGCCGAAGCGAGGGAGAATGCACTCAAAGCCTACCAAAATGAGGAACTGCGTAAAATCCAACAGCGAAACAGCAAACCGAAGCCGACCCCGAAAGCGGTCAGACAAGAACCCGAACAACCAACATTATTTGATTTAGGACTATGAGAGCGAAAACGAGATTACAGCATAAGGTAGTAACCGCCAACGGACGGTTACTGCCACAGACAAAGAAGCAGGAGTTATGGGCATTCCGTCAATGTATCAGCCATTACGCATACCGCACCAAAAACGGAGGAACGACCTGTATGGATTGCGGTTATCAATGGGACGAGAGCAATGAAAAGGTGTGCCGTTGCCCACATTGCGGTGCAAGACTGGAGATACTGGACACCAAGTGCAGGACATTCAAGGACAAAGCGTATTATTCCACACTTGCCACACAGGACGGTTTACAAGTACAGCGTGTATTTCTTATGAACGCAAACTTCCGTAAAGGCAAGAAAGCGGAGTATTATTCTATGGAGATTGCACGCTATTGGGTGGATGATAACGGCAAGACAGAGATAACGGCATTGAAACGCACACTCGGACATTACGCAGATACTTTTGTTTTGGACGGCTGTCTGGAGTTACGGAGAGACAACTATGTGTACAGACGGATTGCCGATTGCAAGGTCTATCCATATTATTCTGCCACTCCAAAGTTAAGACGCAACGGATTGCAAGGCTCATTGGCTGACATCGAACCGACACGGCTTATCGAAGCCTTGTTGACAGACAGCAGAGCCGAAACGATGTTCAAGGCAGGCAGGAAAACTGATTTGAACTACTTCCTGCAACATTCAATGTACTTTGATTTGTATTGGAACACTTACAAGATAGTCTTACGCAATGGCTATCATATAACAGATATTTCTCTTTGGATAGATTACATCCGTTTACTTGAAAGGTGTGGCAAGGACATTCACAATGCCCACTATGTCTGTCCATTAGACTTGAAAGCCGAACACGACCGCTACCAGGAACGGGTAAGGATTATCCAAGAACGGGAGGAGCGAGAGGAACAAAGGAAAAAGGCAAAGGAGAATGAGGAGCGTTTCAGAGAGTTGAAAAGCAAATTCTTCGGACTGTCATTCACGGACGGACTGATTGTAGTCAGTGTGTTGGAGAGCGTGGATGATTATTACAAGGAGGGAAACGCCCTGCATCATTGTGTCGGACAATGCGAATATTATCTCAAGCCGCAGTCATTGGTGTTTTCTGCACGGATTGACAACCAGCGTGTTGAAACCATTGAATTGAGTCTTGAAACATTCAAGGTATTGCAGTCAAGAGGGCTTTGCAATAAGGCTACGGAATACCACGACCGAATTATCCGGCTTGTTCAGAAGAACGCCCGGCAAATCCGTAAGCGAATGACCGCTTAATCTGTTCTGTTCTTTCTTTTCGTCAGCCACTTGTTACGACACACATTGTAACAGGTGGCTTTATGCGTGGCTACGGTAACTTGCTGATTACCGTAGCGATTTCTGTTATACAGGACTTAAATGCGAACTTTTATAATGTACTGCATATAAATCCTTTTGTAGAATGTCGGCAACAAATAAAAACTATTGCCGAATTTATATCCTAAACCTTTATACGATAATCTCCCATTATAGCCATCGGAGGATTCTCCTTAGAGCCGGCCATCATGCCACACGGCATTGTTTTATCGTGCAAAGGTACTATGGAGGTAGAATGCCAAGTACCGCCTTCGCTAACAATTCTGTGGACTTAACGACAGCTTTCCACGAATGTGCCATTAGTGGTATTTCATTAACTCCCTGTTTGTTTACTTGTCTTATCTCCCTTACACCATAGTCTTTAACGCACATAAAACATATCCCGGTGGCGAAGTTTGACAGCTTCAAGCAAAGGGAAAAGAAAAAATGTTTAACATCAAAATTCTTTAGAAATGGAGTACAACAATCAACTATCGGAGAATGACAAACGCTTTGCGGACGAGTTCTCAAACTATGTGAACGGCAAAATGGCTTCACCCCGAAAGGTGGGCAAGGCATTGGCGGACGACCACCGCTATTTGGTAAACGAGAAAGCCAAACTGATGTTCTATTTTATGGAACAGTTGGCGGAGAACTGGCACAAGGGAAAATATGACCAGCGTAACGAATGGGCGTGCCGTCTGGCAGCGGAAGCCATAGACCATTTGGCAGAGAACGACCTCTATCATTTGCCCGAAGAGTATTACGAAAACCATAAACAATAACGATTATGCAAGCACTTCAAATCGCTATCCCAAGATGGAACATAACAGAGTTGAACGGTTACGAGCCGATAACCACCTTTTGGCAGGATTTCTCCATTGCCGATAAATTCGGAGACAAAGCCATAGCCGACACATATAGGCGAGCCAAGTCCGAATGGAAAGACAACTACAAGTATTGGACGGAACTTTGCCTTGTCCTCAATCACAAGATATGGCAGTGGCACGAGAGAGACAACCAAAGAGCCATTCTCTATGACAAACTGTGGAGGGAAGCGGATGCAATGACCGCTGAATGGTCGGACGAGGAACAGGAATATTATTTTGAGATAACGGATTAAATCAACCAGTGGGGAGATTGGAGAGGTCTCCCCACAAAAACAAAGAGTATGACTACCCAAGAACAGATACGGAAAGTAACGGACATTGCCCAAGAAAAAGGCTGGAGCATAAACGTTGAAGACGAAAACAAGACAAGCATACAATTTGAGTTTCAACGCTATACCAAATACAGGCAGGATTTCAATTTCAATGCCGATATGCAGAATGAAGACATTGACACGCTTATTGCCGGTATGAAGCGATATTACGAGGACTTTGACCCGGATTATGAAGCCTATTTATGGATTGGCGATGACGGACACGGCAGAAATGGCGCACCTTATCATATCAAGGATATTGTGTCGGATATGGAAGAAGCCGAAGAACAGATATACGAGTTGCTGCATGCACTTGAAGTTGAATTTATCTAATGGCTACAACTATGACTTTATCGGACAAATCATATTACAGAAGACTTTGCAGGAACATCCTTGCAGACCGCTTTAACTGGCGAAAATACTGCACACCGAGCCTTTATTTTGGCAGGGAAATATGTGTTACACCGCTTCATTGTTCCTACGGACAAATCGGCTACACCATCAATTTCCCCTATACCAATGCACCGGAAGTGGAGTATGATTGGGAAATGAACAAACTTACGATTGATGATGAAAATTGGAAATTGGTATGTTAGACGAAATCAGACAAAACGGCAAAACAGTGTTGTCAGGAGAGGATGGGTTTTCAATACCCATGTTTTTCAACAACTTGTGCGGTAAAAACTTTTCAGGCGAGAAGTACCGGGATTATATCAGATACATAGCCTTCGGAGAAATGGGGTTCAAGCCCGGAGAAATCATGCTTTACCGCAATGGTACATTGGTAAGGACTGGTAAAATAAATATTGAAAAATAGATACGGATATGGGAACGACAACAATTCATCCTGCGGAGAGCTATCTTCGCAACGAAACCAATCCTTCGTCTCTATATGTGAGGATTGCAGGAAAACGCAGACGCTTGTTCATCAATAGGGACAGGGGTATTATTGGCATTATCGCGCTCGGCAAAAGGACAAAAGGTTATGTTTTCACAGATTGGTCAAGCATTGAGCAGATATACTATCCCTCGCAAGAGCAGGAGGCGAATACGGACAGGAAACTCATTCTGAAATATCAGAAACTTGCCCGGCTTGCCACACATACAAACGTTTGGCTTCGTGACATCGCCAATGCGGATTTGGATAAATCTCTTTACGAGAACCATATCACGACAGGAACACGCATTGACGGCAAGTGTATTGGGCTTGCCACTATCGAGAAGTATTGTGGAACGACGACAATGCGCCTTTTCAGGGAGGCAATAAAGGACAAAGAGAAATTTTCTACTTGTCGCTTTGATTTTTGCGGTTATGACGGAACGCTTTGGTGTGAGTCACGAGACAATGGCGATATGTCGGCAGGCTTCAGTAAAGAATACCGGAATTGTGGCAACGGCTACTACTATCTGCTTATCAACGATGAATACGTGATAGGCTATGATATTGATTGACCGCATTGGAAATGACAATCCAACTGCAAATAAAACTCTAATATGATTTGCAAAAACGAGAAATATAGTCACCCCACACCTCCAATTTGACAATCAGCGGATGCGGCAAAGTGATAGTCTTGCCATAAAAAATGGCAGCTACCACCTTGCCACCGCACCGTTCTATCTCCTCCTTGTAGTCGGTCATACTTTGCCCGGTAGTCAGTACATCGTCAACAATAATAACATCTTTTCCTTTTATATCTCCTGTGATTCGGTAATTCCGTTCAAGTATTCGATTTTCATAACCTTTGGCTTCATGCAAACTTTCACGTGGCTCGAACACATCAACATCGTATAATCCTGATGTCAGATCCGGACAATGGGTACAGACATACCAGTTCAAACGCTTGAATCGCTGGATATATTTGAACTCATCGCTACAAGGCATGAACATGATATGAAAATGGTGGTCATCCATTTGTAAGGCGTTCATGCAAGATTTGAAAAACTCAATGCCGTGTATTTTTCCCTCCTTAAACTCATAGATGGAATGGCAGAACGCCTGCTGATCATCGTTGAGAAACGGTTTGTACCGGGATGGATAATATTGCCCATAGAATACTACTCTTGTACCGTGCAACTTGAATGGTTTGAGTGGTGGCTGTTCTTTGAATAAATCCGGATGTAAACAACAGAACATACGACAAGCATCCCGATGACCGGCTCTTACCGCCAAACGGCATAAACGGTCACGTTCATCCTCCTTCTCGGTCTTTCGCGCAGCTAAAAACGCCGTTTCTCCGGCTTTCCGCCGCCAATATCCAACGATATACCATAGGACACTGATAACACCGAGCAGGATTACAAATACCAGCCTTTCGTTCATCTTGACCGTGAATTATGCGCGGAATAGCCTTCGTGCTGTTTACAAAAAATCATACTTCCAACAGTTCACTCGTCTTTGCCCAATAATAGAAGGCTTCCGGTAGATTGATTTTCAATTTGTTCAGTTTGTTGGTCAGCGAAGGTCGAATAACCAAATCCTTGATGTCAACCGGATTGTTTGAATAGCGTTCCACTTCTGTGACTCCCTTTTCAATCAGCGTGGCTAAATAAGCCGCCCGTGCCGCATCAATAATAGCATTGTCTATCAGATACCGTTGTTTGTACATAAATGACTTTACACGGATGATTCCGTCTTGTATCAAGTTGAAATCACCTTCTCCGGATTTACCTCGTGTGGAGATACAGAGTGCCGTCTGACGGATGTCGTTGAAGACCTGTCCGATATCCGTTCCCAAAGACCGGTACGAGAGTTCGACTACCGCAATCTTGCGGAAAGCCTTTGCGGTAATCTGCAATCCTGAAACATTTTCAAACAACCGCCCCACGTCATAAAGTTGCTTGGCTATCTCCATCGAACAGGACCTGCCGTTCTTGTAATAAGGTATTCCGGTAGTGTTGGGAGCGAAAGCTGTCAGTTTATCCCCTAAAATATCTTCTGCGGACGGAACAGTCACCATTAACGGTTCTCCCTCCAGCCGTATGAACGGGCAATCAATGGCTATTTGCCGGGTTTGGAAATAATGAATGTCCTCGTACAATACGTCCAGCAGAATATAGGATTGGGCGTCCGTGTCGTTCCGGTAAGCTATCTGATAGAAAAACTTGGAATGGCTTTTAGGTATGTCCGCGTCGTCCCTTTGCTTGCGCTCCACGAGTTCCAGATTGATAAAGCCAAAATCGGCAAACGATTTCAGATAGTCCTCTATATTGGTTCCGGGAGGACAGATGACATCAATGTCGATTGATAGACGATGGGCAGATTTCCCAAGGATGAGCATAAGTGCCGTGCCACCCTTGAAGACGAGAGGACACCCGGCTTTAACCAACATTTCAAGCAGAGACAAGGCACGGATTACTTTCTCTATGAGGTTCTTGTCATTGTAGTGCAGTTCGGATGCAATCTGTTCAATCCATTCTGTCGTAAAACACTCTTTCTTTATCATTGTATGTTCAAGTTTTCTAAAATTGACGATAATTCTTTCTTCACTTTACGCCTGTCGGCATACCTGAAAAGCCTGTTCCTGTTGATTGTGTACAGGTTAAAAGCGTTTTCTATGATACGGTCACTCTCACTGCCTTGCAGGTAGAAAAAGTCCGTATCTCTCAATATATCCACTAACAGTTTTTCCAACGTGGGCATAGGCACGCCGGATACTTCTTGCAAGGGAGCTTCCGAAACAAGATTTTTTACGAAAATGACACGGCTGTCCATATCCACATACCGGTATATCATATTTTTGTCCGGTCGTAGGTAAACATCGTGGTTCTTGTCTTTCAGAAAATTGAAAACGGTTTCTGCCGAGTCCCTGTCCGTTTCCACGTAGATGATGTGGTTGGATGAAAGGTGATGTTGCAAAGGGGCTATGATGTCCCCTTGATAAACACAGAATTTCGCAAATGGAAAATCCGATTGCAACAAACCGTAAACCTCCTTCACTTCCTCTATCGGTTGGGGTGAAAAGACCTGCTTCATCACTTTGGCATACGTTCCCCGCCCGGTTCTGACCAGTACATTTTCATTCACGAGCTTGAACAGATACCAGGACAAAGAAGACTTTTTGATGCCTGTCTTCTCTTGTAGATAAGCAAACAAATCTCCTAAACTAAAGTCATGATGAACTTCAGCATAGTCAAGTATGAATGTTGTCGTCTCGTTGCTCATGTGATTATTATTCCTTTCTTCGACTGCAAAGGTAACAAATTTTCGGCACTAATTCAGAATAGTGCCGATATTTTGCGACTAATTAAGGTGAAAAATCTCTCTTTTTTGTGTAAGTAGGACTTATCAGTGGGACTAAACCAATTCAGCCGCAGAGAGGACGACTCTCTACGGCTGAACAGAACAGATAACAGATTTTATACTCAGCGGTGCATCCCGCCGCTGTATTCCACCTCCTCTTTTTGATATTGCTCCATTTCATTCAGCTTTTCATTGACGGATTGGAGATTGGAATCGAGCGAATTGTCGTGGTCGTATGGGAAACTGTGGCTGACGGCAAGTCCGGCATTGGTCGCCGTGCCGACATCAAGGGTGTCGGCATCCCTGTTATACCCGATATGGAGAATATCTCCGTTTGGCATTTCAAGGACAGGAGTACGCTGCTTTGTCATCGCAGAGAACTGCTCGGCCGCCATGTCTTTGGCGACCTCTTTTATGTCACTGCTTGCCAACCGGACACCATACCGTGTAATATGGTCACGGATTTCCTGCTCCGAGTATTTCAGCATCACCTCGTAAGTTCCTCCCACGCTGTTGTTATAGATCACGGCAAAATCCTTGTCTTCTATCAGCAGGTCATCACCCTTGTTCTGGCGAGGAGAGGCAAAGGTATATTGCTCGTTGATTCCATCGCCGTCATAATACTCCTTGGCAAGCCGGAGCAATCCCTCATAATCGCCTTTCTCCCGAAGCGCATCCAGTCGTGAGGTGTCATCGGTGGATTGCAGATAGGCTACGGAAGAGTAGAACACCTTTCCTTCGGGTACGGACTGTTTGACCTCATTCCGCAGCCCGTTATCCTGCTGCACCTTGCTTTTCTGTTCCAGTTCCTGCACTATCTTATCCACATTCTGCGTAACGAGCGAGGTTGCCCTTTTTACATCCAGAAGTGTGGTCTTGATAAACTGGGGCGATTCCTTCAAGTGGTCCAGCCAGGATTTCAGATAAGCGCAGCTCTCTTCTTTCAATGCCTTGCTCATGCCGTAACGCTGTGCCACCAATGCGCTGCCCAATTCTGCCACCAGTTCCTCACGGGCGTATTCGTCCGAACCGAAACCGGACGGTTTGATACGGTCGAGTTGCCCCTCGATGCCCGTACTGTGGGTCATCTCATGCCAAAGAGTACCATAATAGGATTCGCCGTCCTTGAACTGGGATTTTTCGGGAACCACAATCTCGTTCTTGGAAATGGAAAAGTATGCCTTGTCCTGGTGCATCGGCTTGATCGGGCAAATCCAGCGGTTATCTCGAATCATCACATCCATTGGCTCAAAAGACATCTTCTCGCTTTCATCCAACTTTACGGCATCCCCATTCGCCAGCTTGTTCCAAAGTTCCGGACGGGCTTCCTGAAGATTGGTTTGGGCTACATTGAATACCCGGAAGACCTGCATCTTCGGATATACATTGTACATCTTCTTCTCTTCGTCGGATAGTTTCTTAAAGTCGTCATACTTGATCTTCTCCTTGGTTTCCTTGTGGATGCAGGTAAAGGTAGTGAGCATCACGGGGAAGGATTTTTCGCCCTTGTTCACTGACACCCTCGGCAGTTCCACACCCTCCTTTGCCTGCTTTTCGGACGGTTTGTTCATCCGTTGCACGCAGTCAAAGGTACAGAAACGCGGTATCTTGTAGCCTTCGTTCTCGCAATGGAGAAGCAACATCAGCGCGTTCATCCCATTGTACTCACGTCCGGACAGATTCTTCGGCCACCCCAGGCTACCCTCGGTAATCCACGGTTTCGTCCAGTCCTTGCTGATGGTCTCGATACGCTCGATCATCATTTCCGCAAAGAGGTCAAGAGCCTTGTCCTCCGCGGACGGGCCGTCATTGCTGTTTTTCCTGTAACCGGCCATGGCTGTCAGTTGTTAGGGTTATACGGCTGTTTCACATATTCCGACATTTCCGATACCTTGCAGGCAATGTTCAGCTTGTCGTTATAGACGGACAGCTCCAGTTCACCTTTGGCCTCGATGCCGGTTTGCGGTTGCAGCCACTCCTCACGTTCACGGTCAAAGCCTAAGAAGCGTACCCACAGGTACTCGAAGCCGTCATTGACCTTTTCCGCGGAAAATGCGGAGAGCTGCAAGAAATTTTTGCCTTTCTTGTCTGTCTTCTCTTCGATGTTCTTGCCTGTCTTTCCACGGAAGTGCATTTCGCCCTTGATGGAATCCTCGTTTGAAGCCACGGTAAGGTTGACCGATGAAGCCGACATATTGAAATAGAGATTGTCTCCACGCTTCTTGAAAGTCAACACACCGGAAATTTCCACTCTCTTGCCTACGGTATAGTCAGCCCGGTTGTATTCCTCCCCATCCTTGGCGACAGAGATTTCCACCGTTTTGTCAATACCGTTTCTTGCCGGAATCACACAATTTACGGCAAATGCCGTGAAAGCCTTGTTCTCATTGTTGGTGCGCACTACAGCCGCCTTGCTGATGGTTCCGCACACTGTTACGTTACACTTAATCATATTGCTTGTAGTTTTATTTTAACCAAGACCATTTGACCGGAATATCCTATTAAATGTGAACTACCCGCATATACGTTCCATCTTTAATCGGGCGCACGGATTTTAATCCAGACTATCCCTGACGCAATGACAATCTGCACACCCACAATCACGAGTGTCACCACCAAGCCGAACAGCCGGTAGCATACAAGGGTGTGCAGTCCTGCAAGGGACAGCCCGACGACCAACAATCCTATTTCCATCATCACGCGTTTCATTATCTTCTGATTTGTTCGTTCTGGCTCTGATGTTCCGACATTCCCTGCTCGAAGTTTTGTGAAGCCTGTTGCGAAAGGACAATAGCATTGACCATTCCTGCTACTCGCATACGCTTGCTTTCCTCCGAGAGTTCAGGATTATTCAAAGTAGCGGACAGCCGGCTCAATTCGCTTGCGCTTAACTCCCTTGAAACCTGCACGGCTCCGTTATCTGCTTGCAACACGGCTTTATTGCTTTCGTTGATTATAATGGCACAGGCTTTCATGTGGGGCAACAATGAAGTCAGTTCCACTTTCCGGCTACCTGCCATTTCAGAAATGGCTTCTTTCTGTTCTTCCTCGTTCTTGTTGTCAATGACTACCGCCAGCATCATCAGCGAGGAAAAGGCTTTGACCACCATATCCATAATCGGGTCATTCGTTCCTGAAAGTCCGACACCGCTGTCTTCCGAGGATAACAGTTTCTTCATCCACTCTTCAGGACTTTGTGATTTTGTTTCCTGGGGAGTGGCAGTAACCTCCGTTTTGTATTTAGCCAACAGGTCGTTGCCATTATGCAAGGCTTGCAGCTTGATGTTTCCCTTTTGGGCGATATCTGCCAAATAGATTGCGGGATCAATGTCTCGTTTTTGTCCGTCAGCGGTAATCTGTGTCACTCCGAAATGCAGGTGTTCGCCCGTAGTCCGTGTGCCGGTGTTGCCTGACATACCGAGTCTCTGTCCGGCTTGCACCTTGTCACCCACCTTGACATCAACAGAGGACAGGTGCATATAAGTGTTCTGTATCTTGCTTCCGTCAGCTCTCTCGTATTCAATGGTTACGGACTTGCCTCCGGCGGTTTTGGCATTTTGGTTTACTGCCACCACTTTGCCGTTATTCTCGGTAGCCAACACCGCATCGCCCTTACAGCGGATGTCCATACCCTTGTGCATTTGCAGCTTGTCAGCATTCATGGGGTCGGTACGCATTCCGAACGGTGAAGTGACAAACAGGAACTCTTTGCGCTCGACCGGGAATGAATAGGCGTTTGTCGTAACCGCTTGTCCAGTTCCTGTTTCCAATCCTTTTGCCTTCATTTCTGCCATGACCATCCGGTCATACTTCTGCAGCCCGTTTGCTTCAATGATTTTTTGCAGACTTTGGGCATAATTGCCGCCACTTGCATACCCGGCCTTGGTAAGTCCTTCCGTCCAACCCTTGTAATCGTCAGGAGACAGGTCAAAACATTCCGCGTACCGTTTGTTCTCTACAAGGAATTTGGAGTGATGCTCGTAAGAATCGCCCACGCTGTCGTAGCTGCAAAACTTCTCGTTGGGCTTGTCATCGGTGTAAATGCCGTATTTGCCACCTTGCGCAATCCATCCCGGAGTGGCTTTGATACCGAAATGGTTGTTCTCGTTCAGGGACAGACGGCTTTGTCCGTTGCTGCTCTCCAGTATGCCCTGTGCCAAGGTCACGGAAGCCGGGATGCCGTATTTGCGCATCTGTTCCATCGCAAAAACGGCGTATTTTTCCGCATATTCTTTATTCTTGCTCATTACTTTGTCTGTTTATCGGTGCATTCCTTTTGAAACCTCTTCCTCTTCTTCAACTTCCTCTTTAGGCTGGTCGTGCTTGATTTCCTCGTCACGGCTGATTTTCGTTTCCACTTCCGACTCCTGTTTTTCGGAAGAGGTCTGTTCCTGTGCCTGGCTCTTGTTCAGCACGTCCGCGAAAAGCGTTGCCGCCAGATGTTGTTTGAAACTGTTCCTGTCCTCGGCGACCCACATCCGTTGCCATTGCTGTGGTGTGACGCTTCGGGGCTGCGGTTTCTGGTTGTCAATGGTGGGAGCGCAGAGTATCGCCCCGTTCTTTGTCTTGAACACGGCCACTCGTTGTATGCGGTTCAAGTCGATGCTTTCATCTGCCGTGTGGAACAAGTCCACTTTTAGATCCGGCTTGCTCTCGGCAAGGGCATAGTATTTTCTGGCCAGTTCTCCACGCACCTTGTCTATATTATCCAATGACTGTTTCAGCGTGGTGAAGAAACGGTTCAGGTCATCCTTTTCGGGATAGACGCTGTAACCGGCTTTTCCTTCCGGCTTGATGAACAAAGCCCAGCGGTTCTTGTCATCCTGTACCATCTGTATCTTCTCAAACCAGGGTTTGTCAGCTTGCTTCACTGCGGGGTGCGCATCGATGATGGAGAGTGTTTCCAATGCCCAGTTTTTCAAACGCGCCACCTCTATCTGCTTTTCGGCGAAGTAACGGTCATCGGGACGGTAGCCCAACGCACCGTCCGGATTATAGAAACGCACTTTTTCAATGCCGCTTTTCTCCAATGCGCTTTGTATGCGCTGTTTGCTCATTCCCTTGATTTCGTTGTTCACCTCCAAGGATGCACCGGCAGGGAGTATCACATCGGCACTCTTGCCTTGTTTGTCGATGACCAGGACAATGGTCTTGTTTTCCTTGTCGGGATGCTTCTTGATTTCGTCAGCCACGAAGAAATGCTTGGGCATTTGCTCCCGCAGCTGTTCCGTCTGGCGGTGGTTACGATAGGTGGCATACTCGATTTTCTCGCCCTGTTCCGCTTTGCGTATCACTTCCAGCGCATTGTTCACATCGCTCTCGATGGCATCTATCAGACAAGGGTTCTCTTTCAGTTCACGGTTCCAATAGTCCACCAGTTTGACACTCTCGTCCGACAACCGGGCCGGAAGTCCCATTTCCAGCATCTTGATACCCGAAGCGATTTCGGCAATCAGCCGTTCCTGCTTGACGGCATCCTCTGTTGGGGGAATCCCGTTTTTCATCACCATTCCCTCACGGGCAAGGCGTTGCTGGTGTCCGGTGGCTGCTATGATTTGCCGAAGGGTTTCCTGCGCGTAATCGGTGTAATGTGCGAAATCCTTTTGCCGTGGAATATATATCGCGTCTTTCTGGCTGTCATAATGCGCCACACCGCTGCCATCCGTGCGAACCGGTGCCAGATTTCTCGAAATAGATTGTACAAAGGCATTGAATTTCGGCCTGAGTTCACGCAATTCCTTTTCTCCGAATCCTTGCTCGACACTGTTGCCGTATTTTGCCAATGCGTCATCGTATGCTTTCCTGTCAACGTGGGGCAGCAAAGTCTGGTCGATATTGAACAATGTGCGTATCTCCCTGTTGTGTACGCCTTTGTATCGGCTCTTCTCTTCGGGAGAAAGTTTTTTGTAGTCATCCCTTGATATGACCTCGTTGGGATTGTTCCTGTTCACGTACTTGTTCCAATTATAGAATAGGAACGGTACTCCTTTTTCGTGTTCCTTGACGGATTCGCCTCTTGCCTTTGCTTCGCTATATAAGGTGAAGAGGTTGCTCTTGCATCCGTTCTTATCCGAGTGCAGAGCCATGAACAGGGCGTTGAACGGACTGACCGCCACGCCTGCCGGATAAAACTTGGGATAGCCCTTGCCTGTGGCATTGAGCCAGTGGCCGCCCGCGCTGACCGCTCCGCTTAACGCTCCGGAGAGCAGTTCCACTTGTTTGTCGGCGGCATTTTTCTCAAACTGTGATTTCTCTTTCATATCTGTTGCTGTTTTATTGTATTCCTCTGGTACGCACAATCGTTTCCCTGTCGTTCTCTTCGTAATTCTGCGACATCAGTTGCTGGGTACGGTCGCTCTTGGCAAGGATGGCATTGGCAAGGGTATTAAGCGGCAATGCCCCGGCATTGTAAGCTGACACCACTTTTTCAGGCAACTGGATGGTGCAGGGTACATGGTCTATGGTTGCGATAAGGTTGTTCCCTTGCAGTATCGGACCGGAAATCCGTGGATTCAGCAGTTCGTCCGCATAGACTCGGTATCGGACGGAACGGTTTCCCGTATTCAAACCGTTATCTTCATTCCGTTCCCATCCTAATGCCTCGTGTCCCGCCTTGTTCAACAAATTGGCACCGCCCAGTCCGATCATCATCATTTTGAGAATAGGATTCTTAATGAATATACCGGCGACGATGCTGGCGATAGGCAGTACATTGTCTCCTAAATCCAATGATTTTGTCCTGCCCGTAAACATACCCACCAGAATATCCGGCAACATGGCAAGCACATAACCCAAATTTTTGCTTATGTCTCCCATGCCACTCAATCCCAAAGTTGAGAAAAAATTGCCCCAGCCGTTTTCGTTGGCATTGGCGGTTTGTTGTCCTGATTCAATGGCTGTATCTTCCCTTGATTCTTCCGCCGTTTCCGTTTCATTGGCTTGTTGAACGGATTGTGAGGTATGGGTGTTTCCCGATTGTCCCGGATTGCTTGCAAGCACGGATTGACCTTTAACCTTTTCTTTCTTCTCCATATCCTGCAAATAAGTTTCCATGTATTCCGGAGCGATGACCATCGGAATATCCTTGTATCGCTCATCTTTTATCTTTTGGCCGGCAATAAAATCAAACGGCATTTTCGCTTGGGCGTTATGGCTCATCAACTCCCTGAAATCAAAACTCTGTACGGGAATCTTCTTGGTCAGCCGTTCATTGGTGGCGATGATATAAGGATTGTCATTGACTCGAATTTCATTGGCTTCCTTACGGAATCTGTCAAAGACATTCCTCTCACTTCCGAATACGCCCTTGCTGATGCAATCTTCAACGGATGCTGTGTTTCCTGTTTTGTCCTTGGAGGAAGTCAGTGCTGAAAATGCCAGGTCAGCCCCGACAAATTTGGCGAAGCTCGCCCAACTTCCCGTACCGCCGAGCGATATGGCATCGATGCTTGCACCGATGACTTTGCCTGTCCCTTTTTCCAGTTTGGACGGTTTGTAGGCTGCTTCCCCACGTCGCTCGATTTCTGCGGCAAGCGGTGACTGGTTCAATGTGTATGACAGCCCGAAAAGCGTGTTCTGTGCCGCCTTGCGCATGATGTATTCAGCGGAAGACTTGGGCATATTGTCTTTGACCATCTTGCCCATCATCAACTCTCCGATACGGTATTCCGTATATGCGTAAGCGAGGTCGCACCCTAATTGCCCGGACAGTTCATCATATCTTTCCCTGCCGATTTCATCCACCACGGTTGTGCGCCACTCGTTTGCCAACAATGCGAGGTCTGCCTGTATCTCCTTATTGTTTGCAATCTTCTCCCTGCACATTTCCAGATAGTCCTCCGTGGTCTTGGAGTTCCATTCCCCGGTCACTCTCAGTGTCTGGTACGGATCCATCATCGGATTACCGGCTGCCGCCATAGAACCGAGGATACCGGCTGTACTGGTGGAATATGCAGCCATTTCTTCCGTTTGTTTGCGGTTGAGATAGTTCTGCGTGTCTCGCATGACAGGGGCAAGGTGACTATTGAAGTAGTCACCGAATATCCTTTCTATCTCCGCAAAGCGTGCTGTATGCTTGATTTCGCCCATGTTCTAATAATTCAATTGGTTCAACAGTTGTTCCTTGGTTTGTTCTATGGCGTTGTGGTATATCTCCATCTGCTTGGGGAAGAACTCTTCCAGCCATTCATCCTTTTCTATCCGGTCCTGAATGAAACGGATGGCGGCCATCCGGTCGATTTCTACGGAATGTTCGCCTTCCTCCCGGTTATTGAACCATGCTTTCGTCCACCATCGGACTCCGGCACGGTCGGGATAGACGGACACCATTCTCGGAATATCGAAGCTCTGTACGTCTATCTCCAGTTCCGACAACGGGTCGATAATGCCACTGCTGGCTACTGCCTCGGATTGAAGTTTTTTTTTACTTCCTCGCTCATGGTAGAGAGATAGACATTGTGCCTGAGGGCGAGATAATTGAGAAAATCCGCTATCAGGAGATTCTGTACCTTGCCCGCCAAAGGCAAGGCACGGCTGCCTATGCCCAAAGGGTTCGCCATGCTCGGCATCGACTCAAAGAAGTAGTTTTTGGCCGCTCCCACGGTGAACACATTACGCAGGGACTGTTCTGTATATTCGGGTACGATGTACTCGCCACGGAACAGGTCTTCCATATAGACGGGAAGGAACCGGAGCATCAGTTCCTCGATTTCCTCCTTGTCACGGTCGTACCTGGTTTTAATCTCACCGTCAAACGGAGTGAACTCGTGTGCCGCACCGTGTCCCGAGTTGCCGAGTGCCTGGATATTGCCGTAAAGCATGGTCAGGAACTCTATCGGATTCAGTTCCTCGCCGTCAAACGCCACTTCCATGTGAAGGTCATTTCCACTGATGGCTACCGTCTGACCTGCTTTTACCTTTTGTCCGAAACGGATGAATATATTAGCAAGATGCGCATAGGTCACTTCGTATTTGCCGTAGCGTATGACAATATATACACCATGCTCTTTGTCCGTACCGATACTTGACACGACACCGCTGGCCACTGCCGCCAAAGGACGGTGACTGGCATTGAAGTCTATGCCATGATTAAAGGAAGTCTCTCCGGTGACGGCATCTTTCTGTTCCCCGTAGCCTTTTGATAAGGTTACTTCTTTATTCTTTTCTTCCTCAAAGGGCATACAATAGCCGCTTGGGGACTGTAGAATCATTTCTTCCGTGTATTTCATTTGTAGAATAGTATTGTGTTATGACTGTCTTATCTTCTCATTCCTCCGCTATGGGTCTGTTCCTCCTGTTCCTGCTGTGGACGGGCTTGACGCTGATTGTCGGTAACGGACGCTTCTTGCTGGCGTTGGGTGTTGTTGCCAATCATCATCATGGTCAAGAAGATACCGGCTATCTTGCCGAGCCAGCCTGTACGTCCGAACACGAGGAATGCCCCGGCAATCAATCCGACTATGCTTAATCCCGATACTCTGCCATGCGCGAGGTTGCTGAAAAAGTTGCCTAACATATTCCCGGCATTCCCGTTGGAAACACCGCTTAAAAAATTGGACGCTCCATCGAGCGTGGAAGAGAGCGAACTTGACGCCTGGCTCACGCTGTCAAAAGTCTGTTCGGCTTTGCCGGTAAGTTTGTTTACCGTTTCGGTAGCCGCTTTCGCCGTGCCGCTGATGGCGTTGGTGGTGTCTTCTCCTATGACGGCATCGCTCACGATGCGCACTACGCTCTTGTCGGTGGTCAGTTTCTCCCAGCCGACATATCCGACCGCGGCTCCTACGGTTGCCGTCTTCAATGCGCTTCCTGCCCCTCGCAAGGTCTGTGATGGGTGCAATACGGCTCCACCAACGGCTTTGCCTGTCGCTCCTGCGGCTTTGCCGCCTGTCTTTAATAATGAACTCCAGAATCCCATATCTTTTAGTTTTTATATTCTCGTTATGTTAAAAAGCACCGGCCTTTCCGCTTCGTTTCCACCGTTTCATAGCAGATCTGGCTATCTCTGCTTTGTTGGCTTTGGGTTGTTCCCGTTCCGTGATTTCTGCCCACACGTCACCCATCGAGGTGTATTTCACCGCCATGGTCAGCCGTCGCAGCTTTTTGTTCATCAGTTGCAGCTTGGGACGGATTCCGAACACGATTTCCATCCGCTGTTTCTCCGTCATTTTGTTGTCAGACAGACAGACCGTGCGTATGTCATTGACAATTTCCACGGAGTTATATATCAGTTCCCGGTATATCTTGTTCCGGTTCGTGGAGAGTGCTACTGCCACGGCATTGGCCGGACTTTTCCTGAGTTGCCCGGTGAACTCTCCCATGTTTTCCGTGAGATGGGTTATCTCGTGATAGAAGCCGTATATCTGTGCGGCGTAACTGATGACCGAACGGAATGAATCCAGATAATCATTGAACTCCCGTTGCAGGTCGGTGACGGCTTCCACCTCCTCTTTCGTCCAGATGTGGCCAGTGGTTTGCAGGAGCATGATTTTCTCTTGGTTCTTCAAGGTCTTCTTGGACTTTTCGGTATAGATGAGAACCATTCCGGCAAGGGTGGGGTCTATCTGCGCGTGGACTTTCACGCCTATGCACAGCAGTGTGATTATGATAAAGATTGCTCGTCTCATTTTCTCTTTCCTCCATCTTTTTATCTTACCGTTGCTGCCCTGCGCCACCTGTTCATTGCCATTCGTGCCACTTCACCATTGTTCCTGTCCAGCATACCTGCCGTCACGTTGTTCCACACGTCAGTCATCGTGTAAGTCCTGATGCTCAGGTAAAGCAGGTTGAGTTTCTTTTGGAATGCGGACAGTTGGTCGTTCAATGCCCATAGGGTCTGGCTCCGTTCCGCTCCCGTAAGCATATTCTCCTTACCTCCCTTTGCTACGGCATCACGGAGCAGGGAGAATACCGTCACCAGTTCGGTTGCGGTCTCGATATACAGGTTGTTCATGCTCATTGCGGCGACAATGCCCTGTGGATTGTCGCTGATGGCTTTCTTCAACTTGCATAGCGAAATAAAAATCCTCACACCGTCATTGTACAGGTGGGTACAGGCTTTCAGCGAGGATGCGAAACCGCTTGCCGTTTTAAGGTAGCTGTTGTATTTCTTCTCCCACTGGCGCATCTGTTCGAACTCTGCGGCAATGGTATTCTGCAAAAGGGCGGTTTTCTTCTGCCCATCCATCTGGTCTTTGACTTTGCCGAGAATCAATTCGTTGCCTTCTGCCAATGCCACATATTCCAACGGATTGGTCGTGACAATCTGCGCTTTCGCCGTGACAGACAAGATGATGCCGAATAGGAGCATCGCTATTTTAGTGATTGGTGATCTCATAGATTCCTTTTCGTTGTTTGTTAAACTCTACACGCTCTCTGATAATATCCACGATATTGATTCATTTGGGCAGACCTGTCAATTCCAGCTTGGGCGTGGTCCTGTCCATAGACAACACCGTGACAGTCTTTAGTCCGAAAATCTGCTGCAACAAGCTCTGCTGTTCGTGGAAGTCCACCACACGGTACAATTCGATGTAACCGATACTGCGTTGGAACACGCCATGCTCGGCAGTCAGCTGTTCGCTACCGACGTGATAGCGTATGCGTTTCAGGTATATAAGCCGGTAAATCAAAATGAGGGAAAGGAGAACGGCAAGGAGGGTGGCGATAGATGCAAGAGGGGCGTTCTTCATTCCTCCATAGACCAGTCCCACGGGACAAAGCAACAGCAAGGGCAGTTCGTCAATGAAGAACTGTGCCGTTTGCGGTCGTAGCGAAATCTCTCTGTATATCGGTTGTTGCATGGCTCTTATCTGTGTATATTTGGTTGTCGGTGTTCTTCTTCCTTGTCGGTTGCATACCCTGTGGTACCGAGTGGTGCTCCCAATGGGATAATCGCGTCCTTGATGCTGTCAAGGTATTCCTCGCTTGTCTTGCCAAGCAGGGCATCGTTCCAGTCCTTGTAACAGGGCATCAAGGGAAATACTTTTATACGGTCGGAATTGATGTGCATGGATTCCGCTATGGCTTGGAACTTCTTCACGAACTCACGCCCGGCACTGTCGTTGTCGAAACACAAGTAGTGGTTTATATCCGGAGTGACGGAAAGCATACCGCGAATCTGCATATCGGTGGGAGTGCCGCCCGTGGAGGCGAACACGCTTTTCTTGGAAAGGTCAGGGTTGTCCCGAAAGCCATTCCTGTGTATCTGGTAGAAAGCCATTGCATCGTAGGCACTTTCAAACCACGCAACGCCGCCTGCCTTTTGCAAAGGCTCACCGCTGAAATTGGCTATCCATAAGCCCTCGCTGCTGTTGCTGCCCTCGGCTTTGCCCTTGTAACTTCCGCTACCGTCCATCTTGGGACGGCCTCGTTCCTCCAGTCCTGCAATCTTGTTCGGCTCTTTGGGAAGTACCAGTGGAAAGGCAAGGTTGGCATACGCCAAACCGTCTGAACGGTGTCTGGTAGCCAGAAAGAAATGGTCGGCAAAAGCCCGTTGTGTGAAGATGTCGATGCCACGGTTCTTGAAGTAGGGGTAAAAACGTTTGTGGGTCTCCCGGTCGTTTACGTCAAAACGGTGGATGTCGTAATCATCCAGCCTGAACGGAGTGTTCTCCCGTCTGGGTTGGATGATGCGCAAAGGTCTGTCATTGATGGGTTGGTTCAACAGCCTGTTGCAGACAAGGTTGACCAACCTGTCTGGAGAGACGCCGTTCCGGTGTTCCGCAAACTTCTCAGGGAATGCCTTGATAAAGGATATGATATTATAGAGCTTTTGCTGTGGTGGCTGGAAACAGCATTTGCCGTTCGGCGTGACGATGAACTTGTCACCCCGGATGCGTGTGCCGTTGCTGTCCGTGCGGATATAGGACGGATAACGCAAGCCGTCACGCTTGTTCAGGTGATAGCCTGCGTCCATCAGTATATCCTGAATGTCCAGCCGTTGCAGGAAGTCATCGTATGTCAGTTCTCCGTTTGCCATTTCCGTGTTCCTTTTATTCCTTAAAATCCTCTGCGCATCTCTGCCACCTCCTTGTTCATCTGCGCTTCAAAGTTCCTTGCTGCCACATCCATCGGCGAGTCCACTCCCGGCTTGAAATAAGGACGGGGTGCGGAACTGAAACGCTCTCCGTAAAATTCCGGACAGGGATGGTGAAGCCCGTGGGCGACATCCGACAGCACTACCGCACCTGCGGCAAGTGCGGCGAATATCTTCGTACCCAATCCGCTGCTCATTTCAGGACGGGTCTTCATATCCACTTCGTTGAATATCTTGGAAAAGAGCTTCATGCGGTGGTAGTCATCGACTGCCAGAAACTTGTCGTACTGTTTCTGGCTGATTTCATGGGTGATGGGTTCTCCGTTGATAATGGCGGTCATCTTGTATTTGCCCTCCGTTTCTGCCGGTTGTACGGCGATGGCTTCCACTTCCACCTCACGTCCGTGTTCTCCTTCCCGGTACCAGCCTTTGTTTTCGTTGATGTATGACAAGTCCCGTCCGTCAATCAAGGCTCCTTCTTGTGGCTCTCTGATGATATGTTCGTCTTCTTGCAGTACTGTCTGTTCGGTAGAGTGCGGTGCAAGGCTGTTATCGGATTCCAATGGCAGGAGCAAGTCCTGTTCCTGCCGGTTCCGCATAGCCAGATCCTGCTCCACTTCGGGGTACAGGGCAATGCTGATGCGCTCCTTGCTGTTCAGCGATTCCAATGTGATTTTATCGGAATAGTCATTTTGAATGACATTGTTCAGAATCTCCAGGCGTTTCTCAACCGGATGCTCTTCAATGGAATTAGATACCAGTGCGGATAATTCCTCTTCTGTCAGGTCATAGACCATATCGGCACTGACTTTTTCTGACTGGACGGTCAGTGTTCCGGCTTCCGTATCCACGATGATGCCGTGTGACGAAAGGCATTCCTGCCACTTCTCATTGGAGAAATAGACGGGTGAGGTAATCAACTCCTTGTAAGGCTTTGCCGGTTCTTCGCTTCTTGGCTTGTTTACCATCGGGGTGATGACTGCCTGCAAATCCTGCAAGACATCCTGCCGGACTGGCTGTACCTGCTCTTGTGGTTGCCGATGCCCTTTGTAGTAGAATCCGTAACCGCCGGATTGCATTTCACCGGGTTTCATCCGTTCGTCCGGGCGTTCTGCCACCATAGGCGTACCTGCATAGAAAAGCCGGCCGCCGACCCTGCGCAAGTGATAGCCTTCCTGCTGTCTGGGAGTCCATCCGAGGAAAGGGGGTGGCATACCGTACCTGCCGACCCTGCCATACTCACCGATGCCGATACGGTAGCCGTGAAGTCCCATTGCCACACGACCGTTGGCGTTGCGAGCGTGGACGAAGTTGCGGGGCATATCAAAATCGTCCTTTACGATGTCCGTGAAGGTCTCGTAGGCTTTCTTGTTGGCATGGTTCGTTCCCCAGTCGGTCAGGGCCTGCATCTGCTGCCTGCTGATGGGGTATCGTAACAGTGGGGAATCGTGCCCCTGTACTACCAACTGGTAGCTGTCACCCACAGGTACGATATGGGCTTGCATACCGTTGCGCATCAAAAGAGCACGCATTTCGGGTTGCAAGTCCGGTCTCATCGGGTTTGTGTTGGTTCGTATTGCCATAGTCCGTGTTTATGCTTCACCGCTTTCCATGGCGGCTTCTAATTGTTCACTCTTGTAATGGACGAATTGCTCGGCTGCCGCATCATCAATCGTGAGCGAGTGCGCCTTGCAGTATTCCACCAGTTCTTCCTGCCATTCGGCAGAAAAGTGGTTGACGTAATCCAGCCAGCCGTATTCTCCGCGCTCCATCTTCTCGATGAGCACTTCTTCGGGATAATAGGTGTTTTGTGCCATAATTACAATGTTTGAAAGGTTTTACTTGTGAAGTCCTGCACCCATATTGCGTTGGGCACTCTTTTTCTGCTCGTTCCAGAGTTCTTCCGTGTATTGCTCTTCCGGGATATAGTCGAGATTGCCGTCATCGTCCATCATCCAGCAACCGTAACAGCCGAAGATGTATTTGTCCCATTCTCTTTTGGTCTGCTCGCTCCATTTCTTGGTGTCTCCCTGGCAGAAGCGGATACCGTCCTTCTCGTGCAGGCTGATGCCGACTGTTACAGGCTCGTCTTGCATCACAAAGGTCAGCGGTTCGCCCTGCTGCATCACCTTGATTTCGGCATTGCTGAGTTTCAGTTCTTCTGCCATCACCTGGAGGTTCCGGGCGATGACCTGCGTGGGGACGGACATGACCTGATTGGTCTCGGTATCGATCTGCACGAATGCTTTTGTCTTTCGCCCGTCAGCCGTTACCGTGTCGGCAAGAATGACTTTGCCGGAACGGAGCTGCTTCTGTTGTTCCTCGCTGTATTTCTCCAAGGAGGATTTCTTCAGCACCGGGTAGAACACGACATCGGCTTCTCCGTTTTCCTTGCGCACGAAAGCGAATCGGCTACGGTCGGTGACCGTGTTTCCGTTATCATCGTTTACCTTGATGGGAAGTACAGGCGAGTGCCTGCCGTGGCTGAGTTCTTCCAAGATGTGCATAGGAAGGTCTTCAATCATTTCCTGTGTGAGTCCGAACTGCGAGAGAGTTTCGTAAGGCAGTTCTTCAAATTCAAATCGTACTTGTTTCATACTTTAATATGATATTTTGATTATACTTTGGCAAAGGTATATACTATTGTTCATACTTCAATTCGCGTAGTTCTAAATAGCCTGATTATTTGTGTTTATTTATGCTTTAAGTATGATTATAATATAGTATTCATACTCTAAACTTATTTAATGTTATATTTTGGAGGTAAATCAAGACATCTTTTGGCATGGTCGGAGAACTGTTCCTACATTTGCATCTATGAGTAATACACGAATCGTTATAGCCCTTCTTTTGTTATTATCCGGGAACCATGTGAAAGCGCAGTTCAACACGGTTTCCTGTCCGGGTAATCGCTATAAAGTCACTGTTGAAAATCCCACCCGGACGACAAACAAGGCAGAGGCGACACCCGAAAGCATCACCTCTGAAAATGAAAAGTCCGTACCCGACAAGGTTTCATTGTCAAGTGCGGACACAAAAAAGAAAGAGCAGGTAGCACGCTATCTAAGCGTATGCTATCCGCTCTCACATATCAAGGTCAATTCACCTTACGGTTATCGCAAAGACCCGTTTACGGGAAAAAGAAAGTTTCATAACGGCATTGACCTTCATGCCCGGAGTGCCAAGGTATTTGCCATGATGCAGGGGAGAGTCATTGCTGTTGGGCAGGATAAGGTGTCTGGGAAATATGTCACTCTCCAGCACGGAAACTTCACCGTCAGTTATTGCCACCTTTCACGGGTTTCCGCATCAAAGGGGCAGATTGTCAAGGTAGGTGAAGTGGTAGGCATCACCGGCAATACAGGCCGCAGTACTGGTGAACATTTACATATTACCATACGTCAAAAAGGAAAATATATCAATCCAAAGATATTCATTGACTACATTCATTCCGTTCAAGAATCTTGTGTGATGACATTGGCTCATATGTTATGACCTAATAATGTGGGTGAATACCACGAGCGATAACATGTATGCGAAACACCGACAGCCCTTTGATGAAATCAAACATCGCCATACACTCAACGAGGTTGGCGATGTCGCGGAAGGTCGGTATGATTGGAAAGATTGAGAAAGGGCGAGGAGGAATCAGTCTGTAATCCCTTTATAACTCTCACATAGCCAAAATCGTTTTATCTGTCAGTTTCATCGCCAAAATCATTTTCAATATCATATTTTTTATACATTTCTACTTGCTCAGAATCACAATCCCATATCCAGGACTTATTTTTAGAATTGTAACAATAATTCTCATCCGGACCAAATGTGACGGTCAGCCAATAAAAGCCGTCTTTTCTCGGTTCGTAATAGAAAATATAGTCCTTGTATTCATAGGTCTCATTTATTTCCTCGAAAGGAGTTCCTATCTCATTAAGTCCGATTGGTAGCCTGTTATTCATTTTTTGAAAATCATCAATCATTACGATAATTTCATTTCCCACACGCTCTATATCAGCAGTATCAGTTGTCATACACCTTTTGAAAAACACGACAATTGCAATCAGTAGTGAGATAATCAACACTACGATAAGTGTGCGCCAATTCCAAAATCGTTTATCGGTCGGTTTCATCGCTTATTTTCTGTTCAGTAATCAAGTTCAGCTCCCTTGTTATAATCTTCCAAATACTCCGAGTATCTGTCATCACTTGGGAGTACTATTGTGAAATTTTCATATAGTTCACCGTAACCTTCGGGAAGAATCTCAAAAACAATCAATCTCTCATCCGACAATTTAACAATGTAATTAGCAAGTCCTGTTGTTGCGCGAATATTAATAATAGTGCCTGTATTTATTTCGCTATTGTCGTATTTATCATGCTTTGCATCATCAATGACAACTTGATAGAAAAGACTATTTTTATAACATATTGCCGTTTTGTCGTTTCTGACAAAATAGGCTTCCATACGTTCAATGCCATTATTTTCAGTAAATACTCCAAGGCGGCAGTAAGTTTTCTCAAAAGTGAAGGGCAATGCAATTTTTTCGACTGAAATAATTTTGATAGGCGAAGGGTTAGTCTTGTTCGTCCCTTTCCTCCATAGACAAATGAACAGGGCAAGTGCGATGATATAATTGAGAAGAAGAGCTATTGATAGAGAATTTGTCCTCTGATACAATCTCTCAATCTCATCCGGCCAATAAAGGTCTAATGCTATATATTTCAAATCGAGATAGGTATTGGCACATAAGAGCAATTCGCTAATGCCAATCACTCCAAAGCCTACAACACCGACTATTTTCTGCCACTTATTCATAATTCTTATGCTTCATCTGTTCAATACTGATTTTTTCGGCATGTATGATGCTGTCCTTTCGCTGCTCTGAAAGAGGACCAACATATCTATCTCCATAACTCAACCGGCTATCAGCGGCTGTGATTATCCACCAATAATTATTATTTTGCTCAATGATTATTGCAGAATCATTCCACCATACATTTAGGACATTTGCGATGAATGACGGTTCATCCTTATATCCGAGTTTTGAAACAAATATAGGATAATCCCTTTCACTCTCGCCATATAATCCATCGCCATAAGTAAATACCGAGTAATTATCCGTCAGGTCATGTCGATTGCTACAAGAACAAAATACAAACAAAAGAGTTAACACGCCACAAAGTAGCATCATTGCCTCAAATTTCCAAAATCGTTTATCGGTCAGTTTCATTGCTTTCAAGGATCTTGGAATTGAATTTCACTATCATTATTGACGAGAACACCAGCACAAGCAATGTTCCGGCTACCGCATACAAGGAAGCGATATCCACAGTTTCTGGGTCGTTTGATCTATTATTATACCAGAGAAAACCGCACATCTGATTTGCCCATATCGTTGAAAACAGAAGATTTGAGCAACATATCATTAACGACTCAATGTCGTGGGATAACTTAAAAATTGCATATACGAATATAACTTGAAGTATCGGCAAAGTAAGACATACTATGCTCCAGTTATAAAATATTGAACAATAAACTATTTGAAGATATGTAGCAGCACATATTAAAAACAGTTGTGCAATAGATTTACGTTTACCGCGATTCTCTTTTATTAAAATAGCCAAACTTATCAGTAAGAAAAAAAACAACCCAATTACCAACCACATTTGCATATTGATTTCGTCTTCATTGGCTTTAGGCACAGCATAGAGCATTATTATTGCCTCTATAAGAAGTAATCCTATCATTACTGATGTCTGTTTCCACTGTTTCATATCTTCTCAATAATTATGCTTTGTGAGCCGTCCTCTAATGAATTATTTTCATCCAAATGGATATGTGTGCCACAGGGCACATCAGTTTGGGCTAAATTGAGCAGATGGTTTGCCAACGAGATGAGTCCTTCACGGTTTGCAGAAATAACGACTTCGTCATTTTCGCTTGTGACTTTTATCGTAAAGTCGTCGCTCCAGCAAAGCTGAAGTCCTGAGCCTCGGTCGTATTTTGGTATATCAATTTTCATAATTGCCGTTTTATTTCTTGAAAATCGGAGTTCCTGTATTCTTCAATGCGATAATGATTTCGGGTTCGTTGTCGCAATTCTGAGTGTATCTGATTTCATAGCCTGACGTTCCTTTTGCTTTGAGATAATCAATCCACTCTTTACGATTTAGTGTCGGTGTTTCTGACACATCGGTAAATGTCCTTGGAAAATCATCGAAGTCATTATTGGGAGTATGAACATACATTGCAATCTGACATCCGTAGTTTCGTTGAAGGCATATATATCCCCATACTTGAAATGGTGAACTGATTGTTTCTGCATTAAGCCTGAATGTATCAAGCTGGCTAAACAGGACATCAAGGTGTTGTTTGATTTCAGCCCATTTTGTCAGCGGATATCCGTCCAAATGGATATGCTCATAGTCGTATTCCGCATTTCCGCTTTTTAGCTCTGCAATTATCTTCTCGGCAAAATTCTTTTTGAAAAGATTGCGGTAATATCTTTTTAATCCTCGCTTTTTCATTTCTTACCTCCTTTTCGCCAAAGATAAATAAACATACAAAGAGCTATGAAATAATTGAGCCAAAGAGCTACGCTCAAATTATTTATACAATTATACAATGGTGTATCTTCCCAATCGGTAATTGCAAAAGCCCATAGCAGCAGTTCATAAATGCCAATCACTGCAAAGACTATAATACCGACTATCTTATGCCACTTATTCATTGGGAACTCGGTTTAATGTAATTTGTTTCTTGTTTTGCCAAACTTCTTTAGACAGTGTAAGCTTTTTTGTAGTGTTGACTTTGGTCTGTATAGTGTCTAAAAAATTATAACCACCTGCAAGAAGATTGTCCGGGGCACTGCTGGAAATGAGGATGACATTCCCTTTGGATATCTTCCATATTCCACAATTCCAGATTTTGGGTACAGGGCATCTCTTATCATTTCGGGTTTGATTAAATGTATAAGTAGAATCTGCATTAAGGCTCAGTTCATAAATAAGCTTGCCTTGCTTTCCGCGATAATTGCCAACAAGATATTCATTGCGATAGTATGGTAATTTTGTTGTTATTATTAGCAACGGCGTTTGAGGATTACCGCAACCTATCTGAATATTTTTCAAGATTTTGCAATCCGTTATTTCGTATTCTTTCAAATCAGCAAATTCTTCATTTATAATCTGCTGAATCCGTCCGTTTTCGTCTAATGTATCCGCAGGTATTTTATCCTCAATTTCGCAAAGTAATCCGTTAATTACAACCTTTAAAGTGGTGCGGGATAAGGAGTCGTTTTTTGCTTCGTTGTTATTACAAAATTGCATACCATTGACAGTTTGTGCAGAAAGATTAACTGTACAAATAATCATTATCCAACCAATAATAAATCTAAACTTTTTCATAAGAGGGAATGTTTATTGTTTGGTTTTGTCTTTTATGACGGGAATGTTGAAGAAGCCGTTTTGGAGGGTGAAGATGACAGTATCGCCTATTTGGACTTGGTTATAGAGTTCGTAGTCGTTAATGAGTTGAGTTCCTATTTGTTCTTTCTTAAATTGACATTCAACATCATAGTGCTCTGATGTTTTATACCCACTGAAATAGTTCTTGCTAAGAACGATTGCCGATTCTTCATAATAAGGACGGCTTGAGGGTATATAGTAGTTTGCAAGTACGATTATTGACTTTAATAGCAAAGAGACTATGACTCCACCGACTGAATATATTAAAGAATAGAAGATTCCGCCCAGGTATTCTTTCCAGTTCCAAACAATCTCTTTATCTTTAATCAACCGTATAATACCAACGGCAAAGCCGATTATTGCAAAGACTATTAACCACCACCATTCGGGTTCAAATAAAGTTTTGTTATCTATATGCCAAAACCACAAGATATATGCACAAGCAGGCACGATAAACAACCAAGACAAGTATTTCGATTTGTCTTTGGCGGACTTTTCCGCTGGTTTGTTATGTCGTTTCTGCTGTTTCATTTAATGGGGAGTTTTACGGGCTGTAAAATTAGTGATTTTTCTGATTGGGTGGTGCTAATTGGGTGATATATTTGTGTCTGCGGATTCAGAAGCTTTCGTCGTCCTTGATGGCGAGTTGGTAGCAGTGGTAGAGGGCTTTGCCGAGTTTGTCTTTCTTGAATTGCTTTTCGTGGTTGGACGGGGTCATTGTGAGGCGGATTTTGGCTATGCCGTGCTGGAGGAGTTCGAGCTGGTCGGGGGTTATCCAGAACTGGGCGATGGAGCGGATGTCTGTGTCGGCAAGGATGACGTTGTCCACTATTACCTCGTAATCGCTGTCTTCGTTGGCGTTGCAGATGACGGTGCCTTTGAGTTCGATGAGTTCGTCGGAGAAGGTGCGGATTTTCATTATAGGGTCTTTGAGGAAGACCATACAGTTGGATTTGACGGTGGCGACTATGGAGTAGAGGCTGTCTTGTTTGGCTACGCCGTAGGTGAAGGTGTAGCCGTCTACGAAGTATTCCTGTGCCTGGGTAGTGAGGCCGATTGTGCAGAGAAGAAGGAGGAGGATTCGTTTCATTGCTGTTCTTTGGTGAGATTAACGATTTTTCTGCGTCTGGAGATACCCCAGCCTGATATACCGAGTATGAGTGCTGCACCGAGGGCAATCCACCAGAGCCTAGTCTTTGAGTGAGGTTCTTTGTCGGAGTCTGCAAACGGGTCTTCGCCTTCGAGGTATTTTCCTTCTGCTATGAGGTTAAGGGCGTATGTGAGAATTGAGTCTGGCGCTTCGAAGATTTCACGCCTTGTTATTTCTACAGGATAGTCCGGAATGACTCCACGGCCGTAAGGAATGCGTTCGTTTTGTGTGGTGTCGTAGATGATACGCACAAGCGGGATTTGGAATTGGAATCCTGAGTTCGGCAGACGTATGTCGGCGAATTTCAATGCGGTCATATAGTGGTAGGCGGTTGCCGTTTCACGACCTACGACTACTCCCCGTCTGTTGCGTAATATCTCCGCAGGGAATATCGTTGCCGCTGAGCAGGAGCCGGCATTTGTAAGGACATATATTTTTCCGTGGTATTGCACGGTTGAGTCCGGTTCTACTTGTTTGCAGTCTTCGTCGATGCTATAGTATCCGTTACCGTCAGGCATTGGTTCGTATTCAGGGAAGATTTCCATATCATCGGTGTAATTGAGGCAGCAGTCTTTGAAAGAGGTGTAGTTTCCCCGTTTCGGAACCCAGTTCATTGCGCCTTTGTTCCGGCTCGCTTCGTTCAGCAAAGTTGAGAGTATGCGGTTCAGGACTTTGACATCCCCGCCACGGTTGTTGCGGACATCGACTATGAGATTTGGAACGGATGCTTTGGAGATGGAGTCTATGTAGTTTACGATTTCATCTGTCGCAGTCTCGTTAAGTACGAATGTGTTGAGTCCCAGATATGCGGTGGAATCGTTAAGCATTCTTCTCGTCTGCTGCATATTTTGCATTAGATAGCCGAGATATGTATGCTCCGAGAAGCCAGACAGTCGTCCTGTTGATGGAGAACCCTTGAAGCTGCGCTTTTCTCCGTCTGCAAATTCTATGGTGTGATCCCAATAACCGTTGCTGTTGTAGTTGCACTGGTATGCCAACACTTCTTCTTTTACGCTTTCAACGGCGGCATCGTAATTCCCGATCAGAGGTAAATGATAGTTGCGTATTGAATCCGCAGCAATACCAGATATTCTGGCTATGCGCCTGCCGACATATTCGGAGTATTCTTTTCTTGTCATAGTCACGACACAACTGTCACCATACCATCCGAAGAAAATCTGTGGCATATATCCGTTATTCTTGGCGTGCCTGTCAGGATAAAGGCTGATGTGCGAGTCGTGGACAAAGCCTTCGAGGCGACGCATTATCTTGTACAGCGATGGTCTGTCTATGCCGTCAGCTAATTCCGAGTTGATTTCCTGCTCGAATTGGGAGAACTGGTCGGGAGTCACGACATCATAGAGGGATGGGTATGCTTCTTTCAGTACAGCCATTATTTTAGAGAAGTCTTCTTTGGCTTCGTCAGCTGTAAAGGTTTCTTTTACGATTTCCTCCTTTGGCTGGATAAAGGTTGTATGCAGTCCGAAAGATGTCATCGGGTCAGATGGTTTGTTGTCTCGGGTGGAGACACTTACCATAATGGATGGTTTTCTTATTTTGCAGTAGCTGCGGTGCAGTGTTCCGAGTGTCTGCCCTCGTTGTATTTGTTCTCCTGTTTTGAAGTATCGTTCAGGGATGAAGCCGGTGAGGTGTATTTTTCTACCGTCGTCCAGACGAAGGCTTATGCTACCTGTGAGGTAGTCGGGGTCGAAGCGTTTGGTGTCAAGTTCAGCCTTTACATTTTTGAGGTTGTCTTCAATGGAGAATTTACCGTCTATTGAGAAGGTGGTCAGATAGGAAAGGCTTTGAAGATAGGTCAGGGAGAAACTTGAAACTGTGGCGTTCTCCGGAGAGAGTATCTGTGCGTCTTCTTCGCCGCCGATGAATAGTTCGTCGAGATTGAGTTCTCCGTTTATGTGTTGCTGTGGTACATAGAGTACATTATCATTTGCTTTGTGTCCGTCTATTGGCCATAGCCAAGTTTGCGCCTGGGCGGTGAGGCCGATTGCCAAGAGAAGCAGGAGGAGTTTTATTTTCATATTACTGTGAGTTTTCTGTTTATGGATATAACTCACAAAGTTAGTGATTTTTCTGATTGGCTGGCAACATTAGCGGTGTTTTGTTGGAGCAACTGATGATTTCGGCTATGTTCCATATATAAGGGGAAAGTTTGATTTTTTGGACTGTTGGATTTGATTGCAAACAATGAGCAATAGCGTATAAAACGAAATTAAGCAGGAGAAATTATCCCTCCTGCTTAATTTTCGTCAATCCAGTCACATTCACTTGACCTTATATTTCAGAATCTCTTGGATCATTTCCTTGACATCCTCTCCGACCTGTACGAAGTTCTTATAAAGGATGCGCTCCCGTTCATCCCTTGACTTGAAGGTGTAGAACTTGGGCAATGGCACATAGCCGGCTTCCTCCTTCTTTATCTCTTTCATGTCGAAGTCCGTCTTGCAATAGAACTTTGAGGTCTTGAACTCCTCGCTTTCCTGAATGTTCATACTTCCACCGTTTCCTGTTTTGGTCTGCACAAAATCACGAGCCGTCTGACCGCATATCCAGCCTGTCGGCATATCGGAGATTTTGGATGCAGGAACAAGGCTGTCCATATTCTCATTAAGGTTGATGGAGGTGCGGTCACGGTCGATAGTCACACCTTTTTTCAGCTGAACGACCTTCCCGAAGATGTCGCTTGACAGCCATTCCAAGGTCTCTTTGGAACGGGCAGAACCGCTGACCACATTGCCGACAGTGGTGATAATCTTCTGCATACCTACCTTGCCATAATCCGCTTCGAGCTGCGGAAGTTCCTGGAATCCCAACGCCACTGACACCTTGTTGCTTCGAGCCGTACCGATAAGGCGGTCTATCTTGTGAAAATACAAAGTCGGCAGCTCATCAACGATGATGCTTACCGGGATATTTTTGCCTTGTCCCGTGTTCACTCGTGTAACCAGACGATTGAGGATAAGGGCGTTCAGCGCACCGATGATGCTCTCCATTTCCGGGTCATTGGCAATCAAGAGATAAGAAGGACTTTTCGGGTCAGAAACTTTCAAGTCGAAGTCATCACCGTCCTTGTGGAATATCCAGTAACTTTCCTTGGTGGCAAGGCGCGAAGTATAGACACGGAGCGTACCTATCATGCCCTCCAATTGCTCCATTGCCTTGTTCTTCAGAGCGGTTTGAAACGGACCGAGCAACGGTGCCACCTCGTTGTCGGTCTCTAACACCTCGAAAATGGTCTGGTAACTCTCATTGAGGAATGACAGGATATGTGGCATATCGGAATACTTTCCGAGCCAATAAGCCGGTTCCACTTCCTCGCCTGCGGAATTGAACACCCGTCCGGTGGGTATCATCCGCTTGGTCTGTTTGTCCTGTACCTTCTCTGCCGTGAGCATATTTCCGTCCTTGTCGTATGGCTCTTTGCCCCAGTTGCAGAAGAAATAGATGCAGGCGGCAAGGAAGTTGACAGCGGATGTCTGAAAGAACTGGTCGCTGCCACCGCCTCCTTCTTTCTTGCCTTTTTGTAAGGACTCAAGCAGGGTTTCTGCGGTTTCAGATGCGGCAGCAAGGTTGTTGATGTATTTCAACTGGATAGGATTTACCCTGCGGCTGTATTCCACATCAACGAAATTGATGATGTTGAACTTGCACCCCTTGGGCAGATTTCCGAGCTTCTGGTTTTTCTTATAATGATAGTATAATTTGGTAGCCAAAGTCGGAAACTTATAGTCGTAAACAACTAAGGCAAAACCTTTTGCTGAGTGTTGCCGGATAAACGGTTCGATAATGGAGAAAGTCTTGCCGGAACCCGGTGTGCCGACTACCCATGTGCCTCGGAAAGGATTACTGATGTTCACCCAACCTTTGCGGAACTTCCCCCGGTAATAGTAGCGCATGGGGATATTGACCGAATACTTGTTCTCCTGCAACTCCCGGCACTGCTCAAAACTCTCGTTTTCAAAATTGAAACGGTCTTTCAGCAATCCCTCTTTGAGGAACTTGGATATGTTGTCAAGGGCGATGTGAACCAGTACTACACCGATTACTGAGGCAAGCATATAAAGCCAGATGTTCAACCGTAAAGTGTAAAGCCTTGTTTCCATCGGATATCCGAACAACCAAACAGACAATACAACCAGCCCCATACCTATTATGATAGGATAAAGAACTTGTTTCCGTGCATTGAACTCCAGTTTCTTCTTGTTCCTTGTTCCTATGCAGGTGATGCATATAAGCAGGAACGTGGCTAACTTGCTATATGCGAGATTTCCGTCATTGTAGATTACCCACCGCTTGATACGCCCGTGTATGTCGCAGAGTATGCCGCCCCAATGGTCAAGCATGGCCGGGTCAATGGCATACTCGAAGAACTCCAGCAGAATGGAGACATAGATGACCGAACGGAATATCTTGTAAAATCCTTGTAACTCTTTGCTTTCTTCCATTTCGTTTCCCGTTATTCGCTAATTCTTGTGTGTTCTGATTCTTAATCTCTCAAAGTAATGATTGCACGTACCTTGTGTGCCTGTGTCTTGGGTGTTTCCTGCATCGAGCCGCTTCCCATGGAATAGAGCCACGCCTTCGCCTTTTCCTGCCCGGCCACTTCCGTACTCGTCCAGTACCAGCAGTCATCGGCTGCATCGGGCAGCTCGTCGCCACCGCACATCCTGATGATGGGGTTTATCTGGCTCTTGGCATTATAGAGCATCCGCATCTGTGCCACGGATGGGATATAGGACGACTGTCCGTACCGCCACAGGGCGAAGACCGCTTCTGCCATAGGCGAGGTGGTTTCTCTGGTGTCGTAGATTGCAAAGGTGTTCTCGTTGCCGTCCAGTGCCGTGATGTCAGCAGATGTGCGTTGGTTTACCCCTATGCTATCTGCAAAAGCCTCCGGTGCCAAGTCCCACAGGTAAACCGCATAGCCGTTGCCTTCAATGGCTTCGTCGTGATTGACATGGAACACCACGGCAATAGGCTGTTTTTCGGATTGCTTGAAGTCTGATACCGACAACACTTTGCCGTCCGTACACAGGATATGACAGGGTTTCATTGCCGTGTCCGGGAAATCCCGGTGTGCGTCACAGGCCACGAATAACGTGACGATAGCCGACAGGCTGAATAGCCTGCAAGCGTTTATGTATAATTTCTTTTTCATTTTCCCTTAGTTTAGAGGTAATTTTACACCTAAGACAATGCCCGTGCGGAACAGGTCTTCTCCTTTTATCATCAAATCGGTTTTCACCTGGCAGAACAGCCTCCAGCCACCTCGAAGTACATAATTGTGTTCATAGCCGAGGTGGATGCCGCCCAAGAACCGTTTTGTGTCACTCCCGGCCGATGCCCCGATACGGACATTGCCATAATGGTTGCGACCACGCGCCACACAAGGCTTGTAGGCTACTCCGAATCCGTAACTCCTGTAATTCCTCCAGAATGATTCCGGACAGATATGACCGCAGGATTTGCATTCGTCCCATTTGAGATAACCGTTGGCAAAAAACTCCCACGTGTGGTGGTATTTGCCCTCATGTTCGTATGAGAGGGTGATGTCCAGCCCGTTTTGATACAGGCAACCGACACCCAACGAAAGACGGTCGCTGTTGCTTTGCGCTTTGCCGTTCATGGCAAATGTTATGACCGTGACCAATACCAATAATATCTTTTTCATCATTCCTCCTCCAATAATACACGGTTAAACGAATCGGCTGAAAGCACATCCTCGTAGTCTATATTCAAATGTATGTTCCTGCCGCTTATCTGTTTCTCGGTCATTTCAATGGTCAGTACCTTGTCGTTGGGGAAGGTCATCTTCTTCAACACTATGACATTGCGGTAGCCATGACGGAATGATTTCGCCTGTTCAAGAACCAATGCCGGAGTCAATTCGACAATCTGCGCATTGGTAGCCTTGGTGACTTTCTTGTCCGCGAGTTTTACCCGTATCTGATCGATGTCGAAACGGATATTGGTCTTGTTCTCGATGGAGAAGTCAATGAAGAAATAATCACCGACTGCATAGATGTTGTTCAATCTCATCGTCATGCGGTGTTCCCGGCTTCTCACGCTGCGGTATTTGGCAGGAGAGTTCCATATACGCCTCGCAAACTGTGTCATATCCGCCTGTGACATACTCACGGCCGGATTGTTATAGGCGTTACGTTCCCGGAACTCGATTTCCTTGTCCGTCACGGCTTCCTGCATCCTTGTGGTATAGAGCAGCGCATACTGGGTACGGTAGCGTTCCGTGACAATGGTGACGATGGCCAGTACCTCACCGTCCTCGTGTCCTGTCTCCTTTGGTTTCAGACGGATTGTGTTGTTTATCGGTTGGTCACCGACCACTTTGTCCGTGGAAATATCCACGAAGCGTATAGGTTCGGAAGCGGTAATGATCGTGGTCACTTGCTCGTTGACGGTCAGTTGCTCCAGTTCCTCGTAAGTCTGCTGGGCGAATGTAGGCAGGCTCGACAATGCCGCCGTTACTCCGATACAGATAGTCTTGATAATCTTCATATCTATGATTCTTTGAATGGTTATTTACTTTGCATTTCTTTTTTCCTTGCTGTTGATGATATAGACAAACGTACCGTATTTCAGGTTGACCTTGTTCTTCTTGATGTTCTTGCTGATGGCGTTGCTGGTCTTCTGGTAGGCATCCTGAATAGCCTGCATTCCCCATTGAGTAAGGCTGTTGCCATTACCGCCGGTATTCATGTTCATGTTGCTGTTGAACGCTCCGCTTGCCACATCTTTGGCGGTTTCCCTGAATGAACTTGACGGCACATACAGCCCCTCCAGTCCGTCGGTATCATAGAGCGAAAGGCTGACCTTGACGATTTCATCATTCACCAGTACGCTGTTAATGGTTCCCTTGACCCTCTGCGAGGAAAAACCGCTCATGATGGCATAGAGATAAGAACCGCTTTTGACCACTGTCTCGTTGATTTCCACATCATCCAAAAGCCGAAGCCTGACACGGCTTCCGTCCACGGCCTTGACATTCTCGTCTATAATCGCCTTGATCAGATTAGGCTCATGCTCGTTTTGGGCAATGGTGTTGAAATAGTCGGAGGTCACTTTTACTTTCTTGACCATTTCACCCGGTTCTTCGTTTTCGGAAGGAGCGTTTACCGCCCGGCTGTCTTCATTGATTGTTCCGCTTGCGGACACTCCGGTTTCCGTGCGGTGTTCAAGACTGTCTTCTGCAAGTGGTTCAACAGGTTCCACCTGTGCCTGCGCCTTTAGTCGTGCTTCCGCGAGGGCACGCTCCAGTTCTTTGAGGGCTTCCTGCTCTCTCGCTTTGGCATCAGCAGCTTCCTCTGCCTGTAATTTCTGCTGTTCCAGTTCACCCAAGAAGGCAACTTCGTCCTGGCTGTACTGTGATTCGTATTTTTCCTTGTCATCATCGGGTTCGTCTCGTTCTATGTTATCCACAGCCGTGTAGTCGGCAATCTTGCCCCACGACTTTGCCATGTTCTCGTATTTGCTTCCTATGCCGTCGCCGCCCTTGATGGTGGCATCGGGCAGGTCAGGATTCAGGAACTCCGTGGTCTGGAGTGTTTTGTCGGCTATCTCTGCCTTTTTTACATTGAAGAGGTCAAAGATGAAATAGGACGCGCCCAACAGCGGAATATACAATATGGCAGGAAGCATATATTTGGGCTGCCTGAAATTGATTTTCTCGAATATCCTTTTCATCGTTGTTTGGTTTGGGTGGGTTCAACAATGGGAGCAACCGGCTCCTTGTGGCGTTCTTTGAGCAGGCTGTCCTGCATTTCTGTAGCACTTCTTATCTCCTGACCGTGCCGATATGCCTTGGTCAGCCGATAAATGTTGAAGGTGAATGTGCCGATTACGAAACCGAATACCATGACAAGGAACAGTATCTTGTTCCTGTTGGCAAAGCCCTGTATCTTGGCGGCCAGTTTGTCAAGACGTGTCGCCTGGGCGAATTTGCGACCGGCATTCACATCACGCTCGTATCTCTCTTTGTATTGTGGATCGTTCTTGTCCGGCATCTTTTCGCCGAACAGCATCCTGCGGAATCCTTTGGTGTTCATATCTGTAAATTTTAATAGGTTGCTTTCGTTTTCTGTTCGATGTCTTTATTGAGGAGGGTACGCCAATTTACGATAAGCAGTCCGTGCGGATTGTTCTCGGTTCTCGGTACTCGTTTAAGTTGCCCTGCCGTCACCAGTTCACGCATCAGGATATTGCTTCTGCGCTCGATACGCTGCCGTCCGTAATAAGTGAACTCCATATTGCTTTTGTCAAACCGCACACTGTCGCAGTAAATGGAGAATACGGCACTCGTTCCCAAGATGTTGGAGTAAAAGCCTTTCTCTTTGAGCGTGTTGTACTGTGCAAGTCCGGTCTCGTCCACCAGGTACATCGCCTTTTCCATCGTGTATTTGATATACTTGTCATCGGGAGGAAGCGTGAAAAAGAAGTGGTGGAACATTTCCACATGACTTTTGGCTTCCACATCAAGGGTTTCGTCCATCGTGGTACGGTTGACCAATATTGGCACGTTGCCGTCCAGCACATAGACTTTCTTCTGCGCATCTGTCACCATTGTCCGTGCCGTCCAAATGCTGCTCACGCTGATGATGATGCAGCCGACAAGGAAGAACGAGCAGATGATTCCCACTAACTTGATTTTGTTTTCTAAATTTCTGATTACCATTATATATTCTTGATTATGAGTTTACGATTATCGCATCATAGTGCCGATTGCACCGGTCGCTGTCATCTTCGCCTGTTGAGCCACACCTTCACCGAAGTTTCGGGTTGAGAATGCGGTATCGCCCTCAGGTATCATCCAGGCGGCCAAGTCCGGAACAAGGTTCAGGCATTTCAATGCCACGATACTTGCAGCCATAAGGTAGCCTGCCGAGAAAAAGGAGTTTTGCAGATAAGCAGCCATTGTCTGCTCACTTACCGTGATTGCCGTCAGGTTTTCCACCTGTATGCAAAGCACAATGTCGAACAGAAGCAGGACATAAAATCCGACGAAGTAGAGCATCGCACCATAAAAATGTACCGTCAGATACCTTGTCAGCCATTTGGCCCAAGCTCCTTCCCATTTGGGCAAGAGGCTGAAAGCCCATTGTATCGGTCCGAAAATCGTGAGCATTCCGAGCAGGATTTGCTGGCAGTAAATCGTCGCCCACCAGCCTATGCGGAATACAATTAAAGCTATGAGCATCACGATTTTATCTATTCCTACAACAATCCCGGAAGTAAGTGAAGTGAACCAAAGTTTGGCTGCATCCTTTTCCATATTGGTCACTTCGTCCACCCCGGTCTGTTCCATGGTGGCTTCTATCAGATTAGGGTCGGAAGTTCCGCTGTGCGCCACATCCGCCTGTGCTTGCAGGCTGGTGTACATCGTATCTCTTGCATAGATGAGTTGCTGCACCTCCTGAAATTTATCCTCTATTTGTGTGGCTTCTGCCTGGTACAGGTCATGAGTGTAAGAGCCGATACAGTTCGGGATATAGGATAGGAAATCCAACACGCACCAGTTGCTCCCGCTGTTTACCATACCCGTGTCTGCCGGAGGATACCACCAGCATAGGATAATTGAAATCGCCAATGGCTTGAACAACTTCATGATATCCAGCGGTTCATTCTTGACCATCATCTTATACGCCATGCCTGCTGCCATGACGATTGCAAACAAGGCCGCGAGTGCCATACACATCTGGAGAATCCACCAAAACGGGCCTTGTGAACCTGTGAAGGTGGCATCCGTCAGGAACTCGTTGGTCTGAAAAATCACATTATCAATCTCTTCTTCAAGCAGATTGATGCCGAAATCTGAAAGTATATCTCCGCTTGCCATCTATTTTTCCATTAAATTTTATCTGTTCACACTCTCGTTCTCATTTCCGTCTTCGTTCCCGTCATCATTCTGCGACCCTCGCACTGCTGACCGGGATTCATTCCAGCGACTCATGGCATTGCTGATAATGCTTCTTTTGTCTATCGGGCGGTTCTCCGTTGCCGAAAGGAGATTCTTCGTGGCATTGCGGTTGCTCAACTGGACGAGATATTTCACCAGTACATCGTTTTGCCGGGAGACATCGGCATAGATTTGCAGATACTCTTTCTTACGCTGCGCGTTGGGCATATAGGCATCCCTTGTTGCCTTGATTGCGCATTGATAGACATGGTAATAGTCGTTCCACCGTTCTTTTTCTTTTGGCGAGCCGCCTGTCATCATTATGCGGTCAATGTTCTTCTGAAACTGCCGCATCTGTGATTCCACCTTGTCCTTTTCCGCAAGCCAGGCCAAATCCACTTGTCGGTCTGCCACATTCAAGGCTTCAATCTTGGCTCTGCTTGTGAGTGCGGAATCTATGGCTTCCGCTTCATCTACCTGCTGATAGGAAGCCACGCCTGCCGCCGTGCGGAATGTGAGTTTGTTCTTGACAGCTGCCGTTTTCTTGTACTTGTTGTGCAGCAACGTGTAATAAAGTTCCGGTTTGAGCGCACCGGCTCCGGTTTCTTCCACCGTGATTTGGTTCATCTTGGGCGAATCGTGGTTGTAGGTGACATATTGGGCGTTTGCCGCAATGGTTGCCACTAACAGCATCGTTGTAAAAATCCATTTCATAATTTCTCTATTTTTAGTTATCAATAATCCAGTTTACCTGATTGTCTCCACCGTCCGAAAGCATCGTCAATAAGTTCCCGTTTGGTCTTGGTACGATAGACTTTCTCTTTCCAATAGCCGATACGAACCTGTATGTACCGCCAGGTCTCGAAATAAGCACGGTTCAAATGCTTCTCGATATTGTCAAGAGAACAGTTGATGCTGTTCAGCACCATCAGCAAGTCCGAAGTGGAACAAGCCGCCGCACCTGTGGCGTACAGAACCAAATCGCTCACGGATTTATATAGGTATTCTCCTTCCTGGGCTATCATCCGTATGGCTCCGGCATTGATGGATAATATCAGAGTGTCTGCCAACTCTATGTGTTTCCGCTTGATGGCCTTCTCATTGAAATCTTCAAGCATCGCCTTGTAGTCGGATATTCTTTCGCTGACCCCTTTGTAGGTGGAATGTACATTCAATGCCGTGCGCAGGGACTGGTACATCACGTCAATCACATCGAAAGCTCTGGTGTACTTGTCCAGATCCACGTTCAACTCCTTATAACCCACCGTTTCCTTACGGCTGTATTCATGCAGGAGTTTGTTGCTGTGTTCCAATGTGGAGCGAGCCAGCAAGAGGCTTCGCTGTTGCTTGTGGTCATTGATATAGGCTTCAACCGTCCCCACATCAAAACTCCATTGCGCATTTGCGGACAGGGGTGCCAGCAGCATTATCAACAATCCGAGTATATATGTCCTGCCTCTTTTCATCGCTTGCCCTCCTCAATCTTTCTGTTTCGTGCGTTTTCCATCCAACGGTCGTGACATTCCTCCACAAGGGAAAGTCTGCGCCCCTGATCATCGTCAACGGGTGGCAGAACATCTTTCAGCACGTCAATGATACTGCGCCTGTAGTGCATCATCTTTTCCAATGATACCAAGTCGGCGTAAATCTTCGTGAGCCGGGAATCCACTTCACGGGCTATTTCCAGCCGGTCGCTTGACCAAAGCAGGTGATACATATCGTTTGTTTTCGTGTCCTCCTGCGGTGCAGTACGGGCATATTCAGTCGTTATCTTGCACTTCGGATATTCTTTCGCGATTTCCGCTATGCGGTCATTGACCAGTTTTGTCTTTTCCTTGTCGCCCATATCGGGGTCAAGCGTAATCACTTCCACCACATGGGTATCGGAATACTCCGTTGTCAAGTCCCAGGAGATTTGCAGGATAGCCCTGTGTATCTTGATGCCAAGGAAGTATTTGGGCTTTCGGGCGATTTTCAGTGTCGCCTTGAATGTGATGATGCCGTTGATATTCGGGATTGTGCCTTTTCGGACATAGGTGTAGCCGTTCCAGGAACCGTTGTCCTGCCAGGTGATATTGTAAGCCGTCTTGCAGTCTTGCATGATAGCCGGTATCCGGTAATAGTCATCGGTCTGAACATCGTTGTCGCTTTGGGCTTCTTCTTTTGCTTGTGCGATTTCCTCTTGCTTCTGCTGCCAGGCGGCAAGTTCAGGTTTCAACCTGTCTATCTCCGCTTTGTTCTCATTGTATTTCTGACGGAGAGGAGCGGCATCCTCCACACTGGCATTGGCAATCTGTTTGATAAGCGATTCGTTTTCCGTTTCCAATGCGGATATTTGTGACTGGAGCGCGTAAACCTTGTTGTCCGCTTCCCGCTGCATGGCATCGAGTTCAGACAAATCCAGTTCCTCGCTTTCAGCTGTAGTCTTCATCGCGCACTCTTTGGAATGTGCGTTGAGCGTACTTCCGCATTTCCGGCACTTGTACTGGGTTGTTCCCTGCCCAAGTGTCGCACCGTCCGAACAGGTGACACTGATTGTTACCGTCTCGCATCCTTTCAGTTTCTCTTCATTGGTTGCCTGGTAATTGTTCCGGCTGTCGGAAGCGATATAATAGACATAGCCGTCTTCGTTGTCGTTAAACTCAGACAGATGTGCATTAAGTTGTGCCTTGAATGTGTTCAAATCCATCGAATAGGAATCGAACACGTCTTCATAGACTATTTCCTCGTTGTTCCAGCTTTTCGTGACGTGGATTTCGTAGGCGTATGCCTTCTTGGTTTGCTTCTTCCCTTTTTTAATGATATAACTGTTCTGATAATAATTGATAGTGTAACTGAACCCGTCATTGGCGTTGTTAAGCTGCTGCACTCTGTTCCTTGACCATCCGGCGTAGCGTTCCGAATTGGAAAGAGCCTGTTCCTTTTGCGATGCGTTGGGATAGAAGTTCGGATCGCTTGTCTTGAAGCGGGTCCATTCACCACCTTCAAGGATGCTCTTGTCTTCTGTCGGGGGATAATAGTCGCAGAGAGAGACACTGCCACGGTCACGCCTCGCGATGTACCATCGCTGGGTGTAGTAATTCCCGGCTGTTTCGTCCAGATAATCGGTAATCCACGAAGTGAGGTTGTAGTCGCTGAACTTGAACAATCCTGCCACATTTTCTTCACCACCCACGATGCCCAGTATGGTCTGTCCGGCATTGTTCTCCAGTTGCTCGAAAAGTCCGTTGTAATGCTCGTAGATGTCAATGACCTTGCTGACTTTCCCGTTCATCAGCTCGTGAAACGAGTTCTGTTGTAGCAAGGCGTTCCCGATATTGGTGATTCCCGAAGTGGCAAGACCGGCTCCCATCCGGTAAAGTTTGTCCAAATCGGCTTTCAGGTTTTCCTTGGTGAAGTTGCCCGGCACTTTGGATATGTCATCAAAGAGCCGTTGCCAGTCCACGTTGCCAATCTCGGAGAGTTTTAAGATGGAGGCGATTTCTTCATTGATTTCCAGAAAGGCGATATCGGAGAAAGACAGAGTGCTGTTGGTGACAACGCTCTCGAACTGCATACAGAGGGATTTGGTGTCATCGCACACTTTCATCAGATAACTGCACCAATGGAGTGCGGTCTGTGGAGAACGGAGCATCAGTTTGGCGACAATCCATGTCTTCGGGATAATCTTGTGCGCCACCAAGTGATAAATCCTGCGGTAGTAGTAATTTTCGGTGGCACTGCTCCAGATGCCCAAATCAGTGAGTGCCTTCCTTTCCAGGAACTTGCTGGCAAATATTCCGGCAGTGGCCACTTCCGAAGCCTTGTAGTGTTTCAGTATATTCTGCACCTGCTCGTCATAATACGCTTCTGCAACGGTTCCAGTACCGTAGGCGGCAACCATAGCGGCAACGGTTTTCGCATCGAAGTTCACGCTGTAATACTGGGCATGAACTTGTTGGGCGAAAATCGTGGCTATTGTCATTATTATGAGAGCGAATCGTTTCATTGTTGTTTTGTCTTTGGTTGATGAAGATTCAATACCTTCCCGGCAGCATTCACTTTTTGAGCAAACGGCAGGGACTTGCTTATTCCGGAAGCATCCCAGTCAGCGCAATAACGCTCGATGGTTTCCTTGTGGCTGCATTGCAGTTCAGCCTTGTAGAGTTTCAAGGCTTCTTTCTCGGCCCGTTCTGTGGTATAGGTCATGTAACACTCATGCGGTTCCTCCACGCCATACACACCGCTGGTAGTGCCACGGCGGATAAAGACCTCACGAAAGAACGAACGCCCCTCTTTATTCTCCAGTCGGTTGATGGTAAAGATTTTCTTGCAGTCCACGTCTGTCAGACCGAGAATAGCCTTGATGGTATCAAAGCGTTCACGGAACTTGCTTTGGTCAAGCAACATTACCACATCGGAGTTGTTGATGATGGCCTCCTTGACAATCTCAGACCCGATGATGTCCTGAATCTCCTGTGTGACCACGCCCACTGAAGCCCAGAACTTTCGGGCGGTTTTATACATGAATTTGATGTATTCTGCCATAAGAGGGCTGGCTATGGCTTTCCATGCCTCCTCAATGACCAGGACTTTGCGGTTCTTCTTGATACGCATCTTTTGCAGGAACACGTCCATGATGATGAGTGTCACCAAGGGGAACAGGAGCGGGTCATCTTTTATGGAATCGATTTCAAAGACAATGAAGGTCTCGTCAAACAGCGAACTGTCCATGTTCTCGTTCAGCGTCTTGTCATGGTTGCCACCTCGATAGAAGTCTTTCATCATATACCGGTAGGTGGAAATGTCTATTCCGGTTATACTGTTTTCATTGCAGATGTCGGGAATGCGCTGTACGGAGAACTCATAGAACGTATTGAATGACAGTGATTCCACTTTCAATTCCTTTCTCCTGCGTTCTATCTCGTCTATGACAGTTTCTATCCGTGCGTTCAGTTCCGTTTCACTTTCAGCGCGGTTGCCGCTTTTGTTTCGTTCGTCAATCAAAAGGCTTTTGCGCAAATCCTCCCGTTGGGGTGGGGTGAAACCATCGAAACCGTTGAAGTAGGTATCGTAATATTCGGTGATGACCTGCTCGATCAGCCTGTCTTCCGTTTTGGTGACCGTCCCTTGGCTGCCTTTCCAAATCAGCAGCACGAGATTTTTCAGGAAGCCTGTCTTTTCCACGTTCAATTCCTGCCTGTTGATGCGGAAAGGATTCATCGTAATCGGGCATTCCTCCGTGTAGGAGATATATTTTCCACCCAAATACTCGCACAATCCCTCGTATGAGTTACCGGTATCTACCATTACCACGTCCGTCCCTTGCTCGTGAAGCTGGCGCACAACGCTGTTCATGTGGAACGACTTGCCGCTGCCACTTGGACCCAAACAGAAAAAATTGCTGTTGTCGGTCAATTTCTCCGCGCCCTCTTTTCCTGTGATGTCGATAGCCACAGGCACGCCTTGCCTGTCCGTGTAATATATCTTCAAAGGAGTTTTCTCACTATGCAGGATGCGTTCCTTGTACATCAGGCAGGCTGCCGCATCACCCAAGGTAAGGAAACGGTCATAGTCGGGATTCATACCGTAACAGTTGCCCGGAAAGGAATTGACGAACAGCTCCAACTGGTTGTAGGCTCTTTTGGAAATATGGATGCCCATCCTTGAAAACTGGTTTTCCAGATGGTTGGTGCATTTGTGGAGGTCGGTGTCCGCGGACATGGCTACTACAAGATTGTAGTGCGTATAGACCAGTTGCTTGCTTTCCCTTGCCACCACCTCCTGCACACGCTTGATGTCTTCTACCGCCATTTGATTACCGGGATTGGGCATACTCGCATGGCGGTTCTTCTTTTTGTCAAGCAAGGTCAGTTCTCTCTTTTGGTTGGGAATGAATATCATCTGGTTATACACCACCGCTTCGGTATTGGGAATGCCGGACACAACCGACACCAGATCCATCGGCATACTGCTGTTGTTGACTTCCACGTTGGTGTAGGGACGGATGACAGACGGCAGGCTCACGTTATCCACATCCACAAGGCTATACACCTTGCACCGTTTGTCTCCCATGGAGATACATTCGTCATCCACCTTGAAGTTAGTCATCGAGACTACCTTGTCACGGAAGTTCATGGCGAAATAACGGTCAACATATTCATTGACTTCCTGCCTGTTCAGGAATCTCACCTGTACGCCGGCATCACGCAGCTGGTCGTGAACCTTGCGTATCTTTACAAGGAAGTCTCGCCACTTCTTGCCGTCAAAAGAAAACAGACGGCTTTTCTTGACTTCCTGTGTGATAGTCAGGTAACATTCGCTGTCGGTATAAGGTCTGCCGTTGAAGTAACGGAAATAGGATGTGGAGAGAAATTCACGGTTCTCGTCACTCTCTTCCGTGAACTTTTTCCGGATAAAAATATCCTGCTTGTGTATGGCATAGCCTTCTCCCAAAGTCTGGGCAATGGCGGTGAAAAGTTGCGTGAACTCATAGTAAGAGTCGATATTGGCGCAATATTTCTGTACCGGGTTCTCCAGTTTCAGCACGGCGGAATATTCTCCAGTCTTAGTATATATCACACCAATCCCGTTCGCTTCTTCCACGGAGAAATAGATGTCCTGAAAGATGCGTTTCCGCTTGCCGCCAGTTCCAAAGGCATAGACCGACACGGCCATGCCCACGCAAAGGGCAATGAAGACTATGAAAACATATATAATCATTCGGCTGTTTACAATTAAGGGCAGGCTGACCTATTGAAAGGTCAAGCCCACCCACGTTCAACATTCAATATATCCATTCATGGTCAAATGGTTTTCTGTTACATTTTCTTTGAGTAGGCATAGATGAACACCCCACGTTCCTGCCGTTTGCTGTGCAATCCCTTGCGCTGCTTGAACAGAATCAGTCCCACACCGCTTGTCACGGTGACGGACAGGACAATCAGGGCAAGGACGAATCCTGCCACACAGTAGGCTATGATGAAGCCGACAATGGCGATGCCTATCGTGGCTGCCGCCCAATAGATGTAGCGACCCTGAATACCCATAAATTCAAGGGGACGTTGCAGCCCCTTGAACAATGGATAATCCGGATAGTGTTCCTCTTTCCCGTTCATGATACCTGCGGTTTAGGAGAGTCCGAAGAACAGAGGAAGTGCCTGGGCTGCCGCGATAAGGAAGATGCAGGCTCCGACCACCATCATGATCTTCTTCTTGACATCCTGCTCCTCGTTGTTCATCGCGATATATACCGAGATCGCACCCACTACGGCTACCACACCGGCGATGGCGTAACAGAGTTTCACCACGATAGGAACATACTTGGCGATTTCCTCGCTCACTTGGGTCAGTGCCGCTGTTCCGGCCGAGTAGTCTCCTGCGGTAGTCTGTGCCATCAAAGCGGTCACACCGCACACCATCATCAGGCAGGTCATCTGCGTTTTCTTTGAAGTCGCGATTTTCTTTGCGAATCGTTTTACTTTTTCAAACATGCTTGTCTTGTTTTAATTGAACTTTATTGATTGTTTTACACTCGTGATTTTCTAAATTCGATAGCCGAAAAATGCCGGAAAGACTATTGTCGCACCGATGATGAAAAGGCAGGCTCCGACCAGCGTGAGTATATGCTTGGTGATTCCGTCCTCGCCCGTGTTCATCTTGATGTATATCTGGAATGCGGCTATGACCGCAAAACCTCCTGCAACCGCGTAAATGATGTACTGGACATAGAGCATCATCGTCACCACATAGTCGTGCATGGAAGCCAGCGCGTCCGCTCCCCACGAGTAGTTCACGCCGCCGCTTTTAGCGAAGACGGAACAAGGGAGCAGCGTACACAGTGCGCTTAGTATTCTTTTGCCATTGTGTCGGGTCATAGTTCATCAATTACGTTCTTGGTGGTTACACCTCCGTCCGGATGCAATTCTCCAATGCCATTTTGAATCATCAGCTTGTACAGCTCTGCGGAGTTATAAGGATTGGAGAAGGTGACCTGTGTCTCTTCCATGTTAGCCTTGACCTTGTTGTTCAGAGCCTCGATGACATCCTGTCTCGGCTTTTCGTCTGTGGGATTTGTTTCCTCCGACACATTCTGTGTCTCATCGATGTAGTGTGTCTCATACTCGTTATCTCCGATATTGAATCCCTTGTCGTTCTCCACCACACTGACGCTTTCTTCCTCGTCAAAATCGCTCACGTCAAATTCTTCTTCTCCGGATTTTATCTTTTCTCCGTTTTTACCATAAAGGTCTCTTGCTATCATCACAGCGTAGTAGATGATGTATGCCACGGTCAGCGCAATGGCGAAGATGAAATATGCTTTCATATCTTATAGTCTGATTTTAGAATATGATTAAAATATGAACGCAAAGGAAGTACAATAATTTCATACTGCGAAATATCCTCACGAAAAGCGGCTGAATATTAAACATTATTCCGAGAAAATCTAAAATCATACTCAATTATCATACTTTGACGGGTTTTGTCCGGGGCAATAAACAAGAAAAGCCCTCCGTATTTGGGAGAGCCTTTCGCTGGTTGGAAGATTTCTATCAGAGGGAAGACAAAGACTAACGCCTTTTACCTCTCAGATAGTCATTCAAATCTTTGTAGTTGTAGTAACTTTCGGAGTGGTCGATTACCTTTTCCCCGTAAAGTCCGGTAATAGTTTCGACTGTTTTTCGCCCGGCAAGGTCGTTATCCAGATAGCAATGGATGGTGGTGTACCGTTCCAGTTCCACAAGACACTTTTTCAGATTACTGACTGAGTTCATCACAAGAAAATCGGTAGGGCTGTCGATGCAGACATGATAATCTCCTTTTCTATGAAGTTCTTGGTAAGACAAGAAGTCCATAAAACCCTCGAACACGCAGACATGGTTTTGGATTATATCCTTGTTATACCTGATGACGGATATGTCTTTCCCCTTTATACATCCTTTATAATAAGGATTGCGCACCTCGTAACCGCCGGTCTTGTTTTCAAAGGCTATGGCGAAATAGTGTCTTTTGCGTAGCTCATAATGAATTTCCTTACAATACAGCCTGCCGATATTCTCGCTGATATACCTGGAACGGAGGTAAGACAACAGGGCATGGTGGCTCAGTTCTCTTACTTCCACGTTTTCCATTTCTTCCTCGATAGGACAGGGGCGGACACTCCGGCTTTGTAACTGTTGAAAAGGTACGCCAATGGCATTCTCGCTGATACGGAGCAATACCACACTTACATTGCCAGTACGATAAAGGTGTTTTCCCAGTTCTATGATGTCACCTCCGGCAGAAATCCCAAAGTCGTACCATTCGTTCAAATTATCGTTGACCTTGAACGAGGGGGTACGTTCCTCTCGCAATGGGGAGAGGTACCAATACTGGCAGCCACGCGTATTGACCGGAGAATGTCCTATTATCCGCAGATATTCCACAAGCCGTATCTGTTTTGCTTCGTTGATATTCATTTTAGTATGGTTTACTTATATATACCCACAAACTAAACCATACCGGTTAGAGGTGGAATGAAGGGTTATAGGAGTAGGTACGACCGTTTTTTGTAATGGCATGGCTTTCCAACAGGAACTTACACAAGTTTACCAATGTGTTTCTTCCTCTTGAATACCCAATGCTCTCATATCCCTTTTTAAGAGCTTCAAGCAAAGATTGGTAGCCATATTCCGCGCATTCTTCAAAGGCTACTTCCAAGGCGGTTCGGTGTTGCTGCTCGGTCATATCTATATAAGAAGCCAGTCTGTCCATTTTGTTCTTTTTGAATTGATGCTCTTTTACCAAGTGAGGGAGAGAGTCTTCTCCGATTTCAAATGCGAAAGGTGTAAATTCCCTGTCCCTTATGTGCATGGCTCTTACTTCGCTGATTTTTCCATTTTCATTGTTTTTTGATATTTGCAGGATAGTCTCGGCCTTATTGTTCAGTTCTGTTCCTATATGACCTCTGGTATTGTCATCGCCTTTGTTTAGATGTAACACGGTGTGGATATGCAGCTCGTAATAGCTTGACCATCTCATCAGTTCATTGATTATGTCAAGGGATTCACTGGGACTGTTTATGTCATGGATTAAATCACGGATACCGTCAATGATTACGAGCCCGATGTTTTGCTCTTCGTGGAGTGCCCATCGTATAATATCTCTCCTTTGGTCGGGAGTGTATTCTCGCAGAACCAAGAATTGGATGTTGTCATTTTCCTGGTCAGTAGGCAATCCTGCCAGTTTGAGGATTCGATGAAGTACTTTGTGGCAATGGCACTTGCTTTGTTCTGTGTCGATGTATAGGATTCGATTCTTGCAAGATGGCAGTTCTGCTTTGTACTTTAGAATCTCCTTTCCGGAAAGAGCCGATGCGACAATGGCACTGACATTGAATGTCTTTTTGCTTTTGGGTTTACCGGTGGAAGCACTGAAATTTCCGATTGTGGCAATGGTAACACCGTCTATTTGTACGATTTCCTGTGGAAACTCATATTTTTCGGTAACACTCAGCCGTATATATTTCAATAAAGACTTATATTTGGCTTCGTCTATCCGATAATTGTTGGGTTGTATCATATCAGGTTGCATTATTTTTTCCCTCCTTTTGTTGGTTTGTTCTTACTTTTTTGTCCCAATGTGTAAGCGATGATATTGGCTTGCCTTTCTATTTCTGTATTGGAGAAACAGGGGTTGCGCTTTATCCATCGGTTCAGGTCATCCCTGAGAATGAATATGTTTTTCCATTCGGCTTATACACGGTAAGTTCTTTCTGCATGGTTAACTTATAGACATAGCCTTTGGACACTTGTAGATAGGCGGCTACCTCGTCTATATTGAGAAACTCTTTTGCGGCATAAGCTATCTTTTCCACATTTTCAAGATGGGATAGCAGTTCGGCCAAAGAACCGAATCGTTTCAGGTAATTTTCAACATTCAGGATTTCCTGCTGAAAATTTTCCAAGGAGTTGTTTTCGAGGAATGATTTCAATCCTTCGATACGGGAGAGTAGTAAGTCTATTTCTTTTCTATTCATAATTCTTCTCTTGTTATAGCAGCAGGTTGCCCTATTGTTTGTACTTGATTTCTCATTGCCCATTCGCAAAGTTCCTTTCTGTTGAAATACACCAATTTGCCGTTTGGCTTGTAGTGTGGTATTTGCTTGAGAGAAGTGAGTTTGTAGATATAACTCTCGGACAAACCGAGATAAGCAGAAGCTTCAGCGGTAGTCAGCACTTCCTTGACTGCCCAAATACGCTCTTTCAACTGTGCAATGTAATTCTCGATGGTCTGGATTTTATCCACTTCGTTGATCTTTTGTTCTAACGATTGGAGCCGTTCAAAAGGTTTCTCCGTTGCCATCATCGAAATCATGTTCTCCATTTTGGAGAGCATCTTATTTTCATTTGTCGTTCTTCGATGTCTCATTGATTGATGCTGTTAAATTTGACAATGGGAGGTATGCCCTCCGTGAGTAATCGATTACGGAGGGCAAAGGTAGATGAGTATATTCGCTTGATTATGTTGAGATTGTTGAGTATCAACACAATTCTCAATACAACTCTCAACAATTTGTTATTCCTTTGTTATACTTCTCTGTTTTTGATTAGAGTGATATACTTGTCTATGATTGCCAAAAACTGCTTATCTATGGCGTTGGGAGTGGTGTCTTTTATCCGATTGAGGGTTGATGACATATCGTGTTGGGTCAGTAATTTCTTCCTTGAAGAACTGATGACAAGATGTTTTTGGGCAATTACCGATTGCCAGTTATAGGTTATCACATCGTGTGAAGCCAGTTTGTCCAACAATAAAACCAATTTGCTGTTGTTTCTTGAAGTCACAGTCTGCAATGTGTCTGTCGCATAACAAATGGCAACATTGTCTGCATCCAAAACTTCCTTAAACAAACAGACCTCATTGGCAAGCTGCACAATGAGGTCCAGAGTATGTCTGTCAAGTAAAGGTTTGATGTTGGTATTCTGATTGGTCTGAATAGGATTCCCCGGACTGCTGTTGTCGGACTCGGTAGTGGATTCCGACAGATCAATGGCGTAAAATTCGTTCAGAAGTTTTATGATCCCATTTTCGTCCAATAGGTCATGGTCGAAATGTTTGCGAATCAAAATTTCATGCTTCCCCAGAAGCTCTATTACCGTGTGGTAATTCTTTAGATGTTCATTCTTGCTCCAGGCATCATTCGCATCGTGAAACCGATGTGAATGGGTAAAGTCAAGCACGTATCGCCTGTAACTTTTTTGCCGTGTGGTGACTTCGTCTTTGTAAGACCTTTGGGCTTGCTCAACCAACCGGAATAGCCCTTCTTTACCGGTCTGCGCAGGAGTCCATTGGAAACCTCGCATCGCTCTTTTCAAAAAGAGAGAGGTGCAAAGATAATTTCTTTGACATAAAACATTATTTTAAGTATTGTTGTTTGCCACCTTTGCGTTGATGGCGTTTTTGTTTTGAGTGCTAAGATAGTTATCTGCAATGGTTTTTAGTTGAATATCGTATGTGTCAATCAATCCTTTTTTGACTATAAAACGAAAATTACTATCCATACTTTCTCTGTTAGGTACTTTATCACGTTGCAAGCGGAAACAGTTTACGCACTTTACCCATACATCATAGGGATTGTGTTGCTTAAAGGCCAAATGTACAAAGTACATAAGTGAAGTCTGTGTTTTCATCCATACTATAGGATGTTCAAATACCGTTTCATCGAAAATACCTTTGAATGCGGCAAATGTGGTGTCGGAGGAGATATATCCACCGTCAAGTAGGGCGGAGAACATGGAATGTATCTCATCTTCGCTATTCGGACTGTAAAATACAACTTTGCTCGTATGAATAAGCCGTTCATCAGAAGTTTCTTCATTGAACGTATTTTCAATGTGGTTGAACTTATCACAGATAGCCTTTAATCTAACATCATACCTATCCAACCATCCGGCTCGCTTAATCCAACTGTAACCTGATACAAAACAAGCTTTGTGCGGAGTGTGTCCGTTTATGCTGAAACAACATTCTCCTTTTACCCACAAATCCTTCTTGTTGAATTTGTAAAATGCCTGATATACGAAAAAGGACAACTGCCGTTGCGTTTTAATCCATTCTACCGGCTTGCTGAATGTCCTTTTATTGAAAATGCCGACAAATGTTTTCAAGCCAGTGTCAGGTGCGATGTATCCGTATTTCACTAAATCTCGATACAGCACTGCTATATCTTTTTCACTCTGTGGTGTGTAGAATGTCTCTGTCTGATGCGTTGGCTCAAATTCAGTAAAGTCAACTTCCGGGTAGAGGGCTTTGGTCGTTTCGTAAAGTCCCGTATTGTATCTCGGAACACGCCAAGTGCTGAATCGCTTTCCATTTTCCCTTTTCCATTGCTTTTCAAAAAGGATGTAGGTGCTGGGAAGTTTGCAGATGGTAGATACAGCATAGGCTATCACTTTCAGTTGCAGCGGCTTCGTTTGCGGCATCGGCTGATAGTGTTCATCCAAAAGACCTGCGCGTATGGCTCTTTGTAATAATGTAGCCACCTGTTCATTGGCTAAAGGCTCAATCAAATCTTTATATTCGCCTTTCACCTCTTCTTCTTGCCTTTCGCAAAGTGACAGCAACGCTTGCATATTGTTCGCATAACAGTCAATTACCTTGACGTATGCAGAATCAATTTCCTGTTTGTGACTTTGTACATAGTTTACGACCGGGACGGTAAATTCGTTATTTGTTATAAGGTTTGCCAAAAGAGAAGAGGGGGCTTGTTCCATATATAGACAAATCTCTTTCGCCCATTTCCCGATATTCATCCACGAAGAGTCAAGTGCTTCAAATTCGATTTCATCATCCAAATCCAATTGACTTTTCATTTCGCCGACGATTCGGGTAATCTTCGTTATCTTTATAACGGTTTCTTGCCTTGTCATAAGCACGGGATTTAATCAATGTCCGGAATCAATGATACGGCATTCTGCTTGTTTTTGTCAAGCACCTTTGCATAAATTTGTGTGGTCGCCAGTTCTTTATGCCCTAATAGTTTTGATACTGTGTAGATGTCTGCGCCCAAGTCAAGCATAAGCACAGCGAAGGTATGTCTCCCACAGTGGAAGGTCAGATTCTTATTGATATTGGCAGCCATGCTCCAACGCTGTAATTCCAATGAAGTCCAAGCTCCGTATGTAAATCCTGTAAAGACGGGATCTTCCGGGTTGCCTCTTTCACCGAGGTATTTTTCTGCCTGTGAGGAAATGTCAAGATACTCTTGTCCGCCAGTCTTCTTTTGTTTGAAGACGATTCTCGTGTAATCTCCAAATTTTTGAACTTCGCTCCATGTGAGTTTCTGAATATCGCTTTTACGAAGTCCGGTCAGGCATGAAAAGAGGAAAGCTCTTTTTAGAATAGGATAGCGGCAAGGAGTAGCAGCCAACTGTTTTACCTCTTCCAAGGTCAGATAGTCACGCTTTACTTCTGCGGCTTTGAATCCCTCGATTCCACGCAAAGGATTTACAGGTATGATTCTTTCATCGTAAGCCTGGTTGATACAGGCGCGGAGCTTATTGAAATAAGAGACTTTTGAGTTTTGGGACAATCCTTGAAACACATCCCTTTCCCTACGTGGACCGGTACGCTTGTGAGTGTCTTTTTCCACATTGTTCAAAAAATCCTTGAAGCCGTTTATAAACTCCGGAGTAATATCTTTGAATGTGGTTTTCTCATCACAATAGATTTCGAGATAACGCAAGCAGCTTCTCCAGTTACCCCAGTTTCCTTCAGATTCCGGATTCTTGTGTCTTTCTTCAACCATCTTCCGATAGTATTCCAAAAAAGGAGTATCTTCTTTGAATTGGCGAGTGAAAGAATACTCTCCGTTCTGCATTTCAATGAGGCGTTTAGATTTTATAGCCTGAGCGGTTGCCAATGTCTGTCTGTTCTGCTCACGCTCCAGTGGAGTAGTGGCATCGATCAGATAAAGTTTCAAATACTCTTTCTGACGTTTACCATTTCTGTAGATGTCGAGATACAAGCTCACGTTACCGTTTGCCAACTTCTTTTCCCGTAATTTTACAGGTTCTTTCTGGATTGTTGTTTTCTTAGTCATAGCCTGTTCCTATTTTAATGAGAGATGTGATTCATTGTCTTCGGGGGACAGAATTTTGTCCCTCGTGTCCCTTATGGGGGACAATCTGGGGACAAAAATACAAAAAAAATATGAAAACAGGCAGAAAGTACGGAGAGAAAGAGAAAATATAAATTCTCATAAAATCATTGATTTTTCGCACTTTACGGATTTGTATTTTCTCTTTTTATGCTTTTCTTTTCTTTGTATTATTTGCCGATGCAAAAGTGTTTGAATATATTTTGTAGTGTCTCTTCGCTGGTGATTTCGCCTCCTGTTATTTCTGCGAGATGGCTGAGACATTCGCGCAAGTCTTGTGCTACGAGATCAGAAGGTATGTTTTCGTTTATGCCGTCAATTACACGGTTGACGGCCTCGAGTGAACGGATGAGTGCTTCATAGTGTCGGGTATTAGTGATAATAATGTCACTTTGTGATATCTCAGGCACATTGGCAAATGTCAGGAGCATTTGTTTGAGCTTATCGATATTTGTGCCGAATTTTGCCGATATGTGTATTTGATGGGCATGAGGAGGCAATTTCTCTATCTCGGTGCACACTGGCTGATTTGTGATGTCGGTCTTGTTGTAGGCAACAATAAGTTGTTTATCCTTGCATAAAGGATATAATTTCTTGGATATTTCTTTTATTCTGTCAGATTTGTCAGTTGCGTCAACCATCCAAATTATAATGTCTGCCTGATTTATCTTTTTGAATGTAAGGTCTATTCCGAGCCGTTCAATCGTGTCTTTTGTGTCTCTTATTCCCGCAGTGTCAATGAAGCGGAATACTGTTCCATTGATGTTAACCGTATCTTCTATCACATCGCGCGTTGTGCCGTGAATATCACTCACTATTGCGCGGTCTTCACCAACGAGAGTGTTAAGCAAGGTTGATTTGCCTGCGTTGGTTTCCCCGATGATGGCTACGGGAATGCCGTTTTTTATTGCATTTCCTAAGTTGAATGATGAAGCGAGACCTGATATTTTCGACTTCACTTGCAAGGCTATCTGTTTCAGCTCATCTCGGTCGGCAAATTCAAGTTCTTCATGGTCGCTGAAATCAAGTTCAAGCTCCATGAGTGATGTCAGTTTGAGCAGTTTGTCGCGCAACGTGGACAATTTACGGCTGAATCCTCCTCGCATCTGGTTCATTGCCATGCGGTGTGTGGCAGCCGATGTCGATTTGATAAGGTCAGCAACGGCTTCAGCCTGACTCAGATCCATCTTGCCGTTAAGGAAAGCCCTCTGTGTATATTCACCCGGTCCGGCTGAGCGACATCCGTTTTCTATAAGAAGGCGCATCACCTGTTGCAGAACGTATGATGAGCCGTGACATGATATTTCCACGGAGTCTTCGCCGGTATATGAGTGCGGTGCGCGGAAAATACTTACGAGCACCTCGTCAATTATTTCGTCTTTACCGTTTCTGATGAATCCGAAATTTATTGTGTTGGCGTCGCGTTTATCCAATGGAGTGCTATGTTTGTCAACCGGCCGGAATATTTTGTCTGTGATACGGATTGCTTCCGTTCCGGATACTCTTATTATTCCTATTGCTCCTCCGCTGGCTGTGGCGACAGCGCAGATTGTATCATTGTGTTCCATTGTTTGCGTGAAATGTTTTTAAGACATTGTTCTGAAAGTCAAAGTGAAATGTTATTGACAAACTCAGATTATGACTTTTGAGTGATTGAATATACCCAAGCTATTGCATATGAAAGATAATTTTATGCACGAGGCAATATGAAATCACAGCCTTATTTATGTCCTTAATGTCGTGATAATGTGCAAGTTTGTGTATCTTGAAGTCATTGTCCGGAGTATATATTGGCTGATACGAGCCTGCAAATGTGCTCGAGACAACTCCTGTCTGTATCGTCAAAACTGTCAAGGCGGTCGCTGTCGATGTCTAAAACAGCCGCCACATCACCTTGTCTTAGCAGCGGCACTACAATTTCTGATTTTGACAGTTGGCTGCATGCGATGTGTCCGGGAAATCTTTCTACGTCCGGCACCACAATCGTCTCTTTCCTTTCCCATGCCGTTCCGCATACTCCGTTGCCTTTATTTATGCGGTAGCATGCCACGCTGCCTTGAAACGGACCGAGCGAGAGTATGTTGTCTTTTACTATGTAGAATCCTACCCAGAAAAAACCGAATGTCTCTTTTAGCGCGGAAGAGACGTTTGCCATTACGCTCACTTCGTCGTGTTCATTATAAATGAGAGCTTCAAGTTTTCTTGTGAACTCTTCGTAGCGGGACTTTTTATTTTCTGTTGTAGAGTTGAAATCTATTTCTGCAGTCATAAAATATATGATAACGTTATTCTGAAAGCTAAATATTATATATTGTTCTGTTGGATGAATGTCTCATAACAGTAATGTGCCTCAAAGTTACAGAATTTATTCATCATTATGTCAAACTTTCTTTTAATTTCTTTTTCAAACCGTTATTTTCATGTAATTTTGCATGCTCAAATCACGAGATATGGCAAAATACAGTGATGAAGATTTGTTGTGGAGGCATATCAGGACACGTTTCAATAGAGGAATCGCCCGCTACGGACTCATAGATGATGGTGACAGGATTATGGTTGCATTGTCTGGAGGAAAAGACTCTTTGGCACTGTTGTCGTTGCTTGCGGAGAAGTCACGCATTTTCAAGCCGCGCTTCTCGGTCGTGGCAGTGCATGTGGTGATGAGGAATGTGGGCTACAGTTCGGACCTTGACTATCTGCGGTCATTTTCGGAGAGTCATGGCGTACCTTTTTTCCATGTAGAGACGTCTTATGAATATTCCGAACAATCGGACAAGCCTCACTGTTTCCTTTGTTCATGGAACCGTCGCAAAGCACTGTTCGATAAAGCAAAGGAGATGGGCTGCAACAAGATAGCGCTCGGACATCATATGGATGACATCCTTGAGACTTTACTTATGAATATGCTTTTTAGCGGAAGTCCGAGCCCTATGACTCCTCTGCTGAGAATGAAAAAGTTTGACATGACCCTCATCCGTCCTATGTGCCTCATCCGTGAACGTGAGCTTGCCTCTCTTGCAGAGGTACGCAGCTTTATTGGGCAGAAGAAAAAATGCCCGTACGAACGGGCTACCAATCGCAGCAGAATGAAAAGCCTGCTTGCCGAGATGGAACATATCAACCCGGAAGCATGTTACAGTCTGTGGAGATGTGTTGAAAAACTGCTGTCTGGAGACAGTACCGGCAATGATGCGGAAGACGGAATTTTTTAGGATAATAACTATTGATATTATGGCATTACAAAGTGTTTATTCAGTAATTTTACTGATTTTCTCAAATGTGTTCATGACAGTGGCATGGTACGGACATCTGAAGATGAAAGAGGAGTTCAACTGGTTCGCGTCGCTTCCGCTTATCGGTGTGATAGCTTTCAGTTGGGCTGTGGCATTCTTCGAATACTGTCTGCAAGTGCCTGCCAATAGGTTGGGGTTCAAGGATAACGGCGGTCCGTTTGACATAATGCAGTTGAAAGTCATTCAGGAGGTCATCACCCTTACTGTGTTCACAGTGTTCTCCGTCATAGCCTTCAAGGCAGAGTTGCATTGGAACCATTTCGTGGCATTTGTGCTGCTGGTGCTTGCTGTATATTTCATATTTAAGAAATAATTACATCAGCAATGTTCTCCGGAGTGTCGCGCGAGAGATGTTTCTGTCTCAGATAGGATTCACTTCGCTGTTGGCATAAGACCGTCCGTGAGTATATTAAGTGACAGCCATCCTTATGATTGTCTGCTAACAGGCGGAAGTACTGAAGACTTCGTTTTTATGTTCCGCCTGTTATCTTTGGTTTCAGATAGAAGTTTCCTATGTGCATCATACGATAACTAAAATCAGTCGCGGCGTTTTCTCTGAGTCATCATAATTTCATAATTCAGAGATTTATAATATATTTTTCCATAGAACGGCGTAATTTTACGTTAACGCATCTTGTTGATAATCTGGATTTTATCGTGTTTCGGCGAATCGTTCCTTTCCGGCGGCATTACGATAAAGCCTGTTCTGCATGTCGAAACGGGCTTTATCGCATTACAATATGGACATTCCTGGAGTATGGAAGACGGCTTTCAGGAATGCGGAAGAGCCTTTTCCGCTTGACATTGATATTCAAACGTATGCGGTGCGGTGTGTTTTTTATAAGTAAAGAGACCTCTGTTTGACATATTATTTCCCAGAATCTGAAAAACAGAATGTTAAATCGCGCATATGTGTTAACTAAAAAATACCTTAGGATTAACTAAAACGGACTTTTGTGCTTTAACTGTTTCCTGCATGGAAATACAGTAAACGCATTGGATATATTTATAACAATGGAATATCAAATTATAGAAGACAAGTAACTGTTTAACGTTAATCGATATTATAAATTCTCTTAGTTGTATCCATATCTTTACAGTCATCTTGTATGATTTTGGGATAAGGAAAGCTGCGCCCGGCAAAAAGGATCAAGCTAAGAACATTTTCTTACATATCAGAATTTAATAAGAAACCGGTTTGTCATGCGTCCTCTACTTTGCCGTTATTTGTTTGATGACAACCTTCTACGATTGACAAATGCTTCGTGTACACGGGACTTAATCATGAACAGGAAATTCATAGCGCGTAGATTAAGGCAAAGAGACGGATGATAAGTGTAATTGTGCACTATTTCCCGATGATTGTTCTTCAAATGACTTAATCTCTCTTATGACTGTTAAAACACTTAAATAGTTTTCTCCAACGGTATTTAAGTATTATTTTTACATAAATTTTTTATTGCCGAATATGCTTTATTTGTCAAGAATACGGCTGTCTGATATCATTAGCAAACACAGCTATCTTTACCGTACGACACTGACACTATGTTTGGAATGATTCACAATGCAGATGCAAATATAGTATTAAAGTTGTTATAAACAAATTTTATGGACTGTATAATATATAGGATATGAAAATAAAAAGACTTTCTCTCTTTCTGCTTACGGCTCTGAGCCTTATGTCGATTGGTTGTGGCAATGATGACGGTACGGACAATTCATACGTTGATATTGTCATGCACGTGTCCGAAAATACTGTTTGGAATCAGGTGCGGGGCATTGATGAGCCAAAGGAATACATGCTTGTGAAGGAACGTTCTGCCTCATCATGGCAGGAGCTTGCTATTGGCAGCATCGAGGGTTTTGAATATGTGCGCGGTCATGCCTACGAGTTGAAGGTACGCAAAACCGTTCTGGCAAATCCTTCACAAGGCGGGACAAAATATGTCTATCGTCTGCTTGGCATAATAAGCGACGTCACTGTTTCGCCTGGCGGGGTGCCTGACGAGGCAAAGTTCAAGCTCAAAATGGTACACTTGGAAACATTTATGCACTTGGACACACCGTTGGCGGCACCGTTTGACATGCTGAAGTTCAGAGTGACAGACAACAATGATGCATACTCACCAGTTGGATTCCCTGAATTCCTGCAGTATTATGATTCGCTTGTCGTTTCCTCTCCGGAGATGCCCGATACGTATTGTTTATATAAAAAGGAGCATGATTATAATTCCACCTCTGAAAGATTCATGTCCCAGTTCAGTTCTTATTTCTTTGTAAAAAAGGACTTTCAGATATTTCTCAAAGGATATAAGGACGGTGAGGTGAAGTATGAATATAAGGTAGACCAAATCATGCGTGAGAGAGATTTTCTCGGAATTGACTGGAAATATGGAGATGTCGTGCTCGATAATCCGAAAACATCAGGCATATATTGTGTGCTCGATAACAGATATGAGTATATGTTGACCGACACACAAGTGCGTAACAATACACCTTATGTTGAAATTGGAGTAGCCTATAAATCCGGACTTACTGACGCCGAGTACATCAAACGGCAGGAAAACGGATTGCGTTGGCTGCTCGAAGAACATTTGGGAGAAAAAATCACCGAGACAAGGTCAGAGTTTAAGACTGTGCCGGAAGGTGCGGAGGTGGTGGAAACTTACGGTAATGCCACTACACGGGCGGCACTTGTACACACCAATGGAGACGACCTGCATGCGGAAAGATATTATATAATCACTGAGAAAAAGTGACACATAAGAGTTTCAATTGGATAGTATTTGTGATTCAAGTCAATTGAGTCAGTGATTGGAGTGTCCTCTTTTGTATGTTGAAATGATTGTCATTGGGTAATGAATGGCTGATGGTTTTGTCTTAACCGGAATATTCATCAGACTTATAGTAAAAAGTCGTTTCGGAAGTCTGATGCGATTCCGGTTTAGCGTCTTGTGTCGAGAAACATCGCCATGGTGTCGTATTTTTATTCAGTATGTATATTGTCTGACGCATACTTCGAATATTATTATATTTGTCTGAGATAGTCTGCACACGTGAATTTGAAGGCAGGTTCCCTTTCCGCTCGTTTGCGTTATCTGTGTTTTTTCTATGTATTATTATTTGTCTGTACAGATGTTTTTGTAATTTTGTGTCAGATTTAGAAACTTTTCAAAGGATAACGATATGTACGAAACTTATGTTTTCGATCTTGATGGAACGCTGCTTAACACACTTGACGATCTGGCAGCAAGCTGTAATTATGCGTTGAGACATTGCGGAATGCCGGAGAGAACTGTTGACGATGTAAGAAGATTCGTGGGCAACGGTGTGAGGAAACTGATGGAACGCGCTGTTCCGGAAGGTGTTGATAACCCGCTGTTTGATGAGGCTTACGCGGTGTTCCGCAGTCATTACATGGAGCATGGACTTGACACGACACAGCCATATCCGGGAGTTATGAGGATGTTTGAACGTCTGAAACAAGGAAATAAGAATGTGGCAGTGGTTAGCAATAAGTTTTATGCTGCGACACAAGAGTTGTGCCGACATTTTTTCAGCGGATATGTGGAGGTTGCGATAGGGGAGCGCGACGGCATACGCAAGAAGCCGGCGCCTGACACTGTGATGGAAGCCCTGAAGGCATTGGGCGTTGATAAAAATGGCGCTGTTTATATAGGCGATAGCGATGTTGACGTCATGACGGCACGCAATTGCGGAATGCCGTGCATCAGTGTGCTGTGGGGATTCCGCGACCGTAGTTTTTTGGAAAAGCATGGTGCCACTACCTTTGTAACCAGTCCTGACGAGATAGTATGAACATAAGTGAAGCCGGCAGCATTGAAATATACTGCCGGCTTCGCGTTTTTATGTCTGATATACTATTGTCAGACAGTTTGGAGCTTACTCATACCTTATGGCTTCTATCGGATCAAGCTGCGCCGCTTTCTTCGCAGGATACCATCCGAAGAAAACTCCGGTGAATGTGCAGACCGCAAAGCTCATGATGATGCTCCAAGGTTGGATGAAAATAGGCCAGTGGGCAAATGTGTTTACCGCATAAGACGCTCCTACGCCTATCAGGACTCCTATTATTCCACCGGTTACACTGAGCATTATCGCTTCTATGAGAAACTGGTTCAGGATGTCTATGCCGCGTGCTCCGACACTCATGCGCAGTCCGATCTCGCGTGTGCGTTCGGTAACACTGACGTACATTATGTTCATAATGCCTATGCCGCCAACAATCAGAGATATGCCTGCTACACATCCCAGAAGGACTGTAAGCATGTCGGTGGTTGAGTTCATCATATTCGACAGTTCTTCCTGTGAGCGTATGTTGAAGTCGTCTTCGTCACCCGGAGTGTCGTTTGTGGCGTTCTTCAGTTTATGGTTACGACGCAGTATCTGTGTTATTTCCTCCGTTGCCTTGTCGGTAACGTTCTCTGTTATGGCAGAACATGTTATTCCGCCCAGATAGGTCTGTGCCAGAATGCGTTTCATGACAGTGGTGTAGGGTGCCAGAGCAAGATCGTCCTGGTCCATTCCCATTGAGTTGTAGCCTTTTTTCTTCAGCACACCGATGACTCTGAATGGTATGGAGTTGAACCGCACCACCTTTCCTATAGGATCAGAACCGTCAGGGAACAGATTGTCAACCACGGTCTGTCCCAAGATGCAGACTTTCGCGCTCGACTTTATGTCTGCGTCTGTGAATATCTCTCCGTCGCTTACAGAGAGTTGTCTGATATCCAGATAGTCCTGACTGACTCCGTATATTGTAGACGGAGTATTGTTGTTGCCGTATATCCATTGTCCGCTGCTTGTTACTGTAGGACTGATACCTTTGATGTAGTTGCATTCGTCTTTCAATGTTGTATAGTCACTTATCTTCAGCGTTTCCATGGATGAGGCATCCTGTCTTACTCCTCCTCTCATGTCTGCACCCGGATGTATCATAATCATATTAGAGCCCATTTCGGCAATGTTTGCCTGTATGCTTTTCTTCGAGCCTTGTCCTATCGCAAGCATTGTAATAACCGATGCGACACCAATTATGATACCCAGTGCTGTCAGAAAAGAGCGCATCTTGTTGGCGGCAATGGCTTTCAATGCGATTTTAAACAGATTAGCGTAATTCATCTATTTCTATTATTGTCAGTTCGTTGTGTTTTTATTGCTCAATCATCCTTGTTTACAGGCAACGCCGCCAGTCCTTCTTTCGCAGAGAGAATGTTGTTGTTTGTCTCGTCGCTTATTATTACGCCGTCGCGCAACATTATGTTCCGTGACGAATAGTTGGCAATGTCAGGATTGTGTGTGACGAATATTATAGTACGACCTTCCGCATGTAGCTTTTGGAATAACACAAGAATCTCGAATGAAGTGCGGGTGTCGAGGTTGCCTGTAGCCTCGTCGGCAAGTATGACAGCAGGGTCGTTTACCAGCGCACGTGCGATTGCCACGCGTTGCATCTGTCCTCCTGACATCTGGTTAGACTTGTGATACATGCGGTTTTCAAGCCCTACTGCGCGTAAAGCCTCGGTCGCGCGCTCAAGGCGTTCCTTAGCATTTACAGACGCATTGTACATTAGAGGCAGTTCCACATTCTCTATACTTGTGGTCTTTGGCAGCAGGTTGTAGTTCTGGAATATGAATCCTATCTTCTTATTGCGTAATGTTGCGCGTTGTGACTTGGACATCTTACGCACGGATATGCCGTCGAGATAGTATTCTCCACTGCTTGGAGTGTCAAGGCATCCCAGTTGGTTGAGAAGGGTAGACTTGCCCGATCCTGATTTACCCATTATTGTGACGAACTCTCCTTCGTATATTTTGAACGAGATGCCTCGCAGTGCGTGCACAGTCTCGTCGCCTACGATGAAGTCCCGTTTCACGTTTTGAAGTTCTATAACTGTTTTCTTCTCCATGTGCAGCCGTTTTTTTTCTGTTATTTCTTTTTCTTGTTCTTATCAGGTGGACCTGGTGCAAACGGGCTGCTTTCGGTGACAGTCTCATCCGGTTGTTCGTCTGTCATGACACTTATACCTGTTATCACTTTTGTTCCGGATTCCACTCCTTTAAGGATTTGTGTATGTGTTCCGTCGGTCGCGCCTATGCTTACACTGTGGGCGACAATCTTATCTCCCTCAAGAGTCCATACCTTGTTTTTGCCTTGAGTGTCCTGTATTTTTTTGTTTCCTATGGTTTCCTTGGTCGGTGTGTATCTTAGCGCTTTGCTCGGTACACACAATACTCCGCTTATCTCGGCTGTATAAATGGTGACATTGGCAGTAAGACCTGGCTTCAGTTTGAGGTCGGCATTAGGAGCGCTTATTACCACTTCGTATGTCACGACATTGTTTGTTGTGGTGGCTTCCTGTCTGACTTGTGTCACAGCACCTTCAAACGTATCGTCCGGGAAGGCGTCTACGGTGAACGTGACCCTGTCTCCTTCCTTGACGCTTCCTATGTCTGCCTCGTCAACATCAGCCACTACGCGCATGTCAGTAAGGTCCTGCGCTATGGTGAAAAGTTCAGGAGTGGAGAAGCTTGCGGCAACTGTCTGACCCTCCTCGACGGCTTTTGACAGAACGACTCCGTCTATCGGTGATGTTATGGTTGCATATCCAAGGTTCGTCTCTGCACGGTTCACCTCCTCTTTAGAGGATGCGTACTGTTCTTTAGCCTGCTTGTATGAGAGTTGGGCTGTCTCAAACTCGTCGGCACTTACAAGTCCTTTGTCGTACAGTGTCTTGTAACGTTTATAGTTGGCAGTCTGGTATTTCAGGTTGCTTTCGTTACTCTGCAGATTCGCTTTTGCCGTATTTAGCTGACTTATAAGGTTTGTCTTATCAAGTTCGGCTATTATCTGTCCCTTTTTTACAATACTGTTGTAATCCACATACAGTTTGCTTACAATTCCGCTAACCTGTGTACCGACAGTTACCTCAGTCACCGGTTCTATGGTACCGGTAGCTGTTATGCTGTTCCTTATTGTAGCCGGAGCGGCTGATGCAGTTTCAAACGTAACCTCCTCTTTCTTCTTATTGCCGGACAACAACCACATTATCAGCGCTAATAAAGCCAGTATGCCGGCAATAATCCATAACTTACTGATTCTTTTCATTTCTTTCTATGATTACTGAATATGTTTTATTTTAATTCGCCTGTTTCGTAGAATCTCAGCATATCGATGTTCAGTATGGCGAGATATTTGCTCTGCAGTTCGTTTTGCTGGGCTGTCAGAAGGTTGTTCTTACCTGTCATCAGCTCAACGATATTTTTAAGTCCTTGGGCAAACTGTTCGCTTAACAGCTCGTAGCTTGCCCTTGCACTCTCTGTAGAAACCTTTGCAGCTTTGAACTTATTCTGGTTTGTGACAGCCTGAAGCCAGTAGTTTTCTACAGTAGAGTAGAGCGTTGTCTGTTTGTCCTGCAGCTCGAGCAGATAGTTCTCCTTTTGTATTTTTGCCTTGTTCACAGCCGTTTTGGATGCTCTGTTGTCAAACAATGGTATGCTGACTGTGAATCCCGCACCTACATTTACATTGTTTTTCAGTTGTGTGCCCCACGCATTGTCGCTCATAGACGTAGTGTTGGTTGATACGCCGGCGTTCAGTCCTATGGTGGGCAGCCTTTGTGCTTTTGCTATTTTAATGCTCAGTTCACTGCTTTCTATACCGAGCTTGGCGTTCTTTATTTCCGGTCTTATTGTAAGTGTAGATGCGTATACATCGTTGAGAGCAGGTATTTTTTTCAAAGCCATCTCGTCGGTTGTTTCCGGTATGACAATGTCAAATTCTTTATCGTCGGCTATCTGAAGAACCTGTTTGAGCTGCCGTTTGTAGTTTCTCATATTGCTCTCGGCTTCTACTATGTTGTATTCGTCCTGCGCCCTCTGGGCTGTAAGCTGTGCGAGGTCTGCCTTGCTTAATTTCCCCACATCGAACATCTCTTTTCCACGTTCCTCGTTTTTTTTGCTTGTTTCAAGGCTTTCCTTGCATACGTTTATGGCATCGTTTGAATATAATATCTGTACATAGAGCTGCGCTATCTGCTCCTGTATGGAGTTCGCTGTCTCTGCGGAATCGAGCCGTGCCTGTTCGGCTGTAAGCTTATTGAGCTTTATCGTCTTTGTGTTGCGTCCTCCGTTCCATACTGTCCAGTTGCCGCTTACACTGTATGACCCGCTATAATAAACCTTGTCAACGCTTGACTGCACATATCCGTTGTCAACCGTTGCCTTGCCTTCTTCGGGCCACGGGCGGTATGTACCGTTCTGGGATGTTGAGAAACTCAGTGTAGGCAACAGATCAGCCTGACTTTGTTTTATGTCTTCAATGGCACTGTACTCCTGCAATTTAGTTTTTTTCAATGAGATATTGTTTGCCAAAGCATATTCAATGCAGTCTCTCAATGTCCATTGCTGCGCCATGACATCAATGCTGCATAATGTTATCATGGCAATCAGACATGTTGTTTGATACTTGTTCATTTCTTATGTTTTAAAGTTCAATAATTCTTATCATGTATTAACTGATTCCGTATTGTGTAAACGACGGTTTCCCGTTACAATTTCATTAGATGAAATTATAATTGATTTGTTTATAATACGGCTGTTATATTAACATTATTTTTTATAAACAGACGGTTTATGTAGCTTTTTATAACAGTTGTCTTCGTGATTGTTGACAACAAGGATGACCTTATAATATATACATACAAGCAAAAGAGGCAGGATGATAAAGTCCCGCCTCTTTTATCATATGCCAGTCTGGAGACTATTCTGTCAGACTATGGAGTCTTGCTATATATTTGCCGAGTATGTCAAACTCGATATTTACGACACTGCCTATTGTAATATAACGAAAGTTTGTATTCTCATAGGTGTATGGGATAATTGCGACCGTAAATGTGTTTTCTGTGGGATTGCAGACTGTCAGAGAGACCCCGTTTACGGTCACAGACCCCTTGTCTACAGTGAAATAACCGCGGCTTGCCATTGCTTTGTCAAAATCGTATTCGAACGTGAAATATGTGGAGCCGTCGGCATCTTTTATTTCCTTACATATTGCAGTACCGTCCACGTGTCCCTGAACGATATGGCCGTCCAGCCGTTCGTTCAATTTCATCGAGCGTTCGACGTTGACTTTATCCCCGGGTTTGAGGAATCGGAGGTTGGATTTGTCAAGTGTCTCTTTCATTGCCGTGACAGTATAACTGTTGTTTTCGATATTCACAACAGTAAGGCATACGCCGTTATGAGAGATGCTCTGATCTATTTTCAACTCATTTATGAATGAACATTCAAGGGAAAAATGAATGTTTCCATGCTCTTTTCTTATTGCGACAACAGTCGCCATTTCTTCTACAATACCAGAGAACATAATATGATTTATTATTTTTATGTGAATATATTTGCTGTTCAACTCAAACCGGTTCTGACCATGCGTCTGTCATAAATACAATGATTTAATGTTTTAAATAGACTTGAAGCCTTATAAAAGTGTTTTGTCATCGGCTGCTTTATTATATAGTCGCTATTCCTTCGAATGGGCAATGACCGGCCTTTCTTTATAATGCTGAAATACATTTAATCTCAAATGACAGTTCTTGTGTTAATATTCCGCATCATGTACGCTATGAAGCTGGGAACCATTGCATATATATAAATGTAAAGGGAATTAAAAGAAAAGGGGTTGCCCGATGATGTGATGAAACTCCGAGCTAATAGGATTTGAGAGCTCTCCGTCTTTGTAATCCACCGGCTATACAGCTTAGTCCCATAAGGGTTTTATGTGGCCCGCCATTAACAAGAGAAACTTCCTCGGTTTCGTTTTATTTTGATGAGTATCCCGATCAAACCGGAACAACCCCCATATTCTACTGCAAAGATACGTCAACTATTGCATATGTCAAAATCTGAAGTATATATTTTATAATTTTTTTGTTAAGTGGATGTTTTAAAATAAATGCCATCAGACTCGTGATATTTATGTGATGCATTTCAAAGACTGTAGTAGGAGAGCAACTGACAATACTCCCGATGAGGCTTTGGAATGCAGTCATAAAGAGCGCATAATCTGATGGTAAGGACACAAATACATCTTGGGAAATTTATAATATCGGATCGTTTTTAACGATTACTTGTATTTCCGCACCCGCAATAATCATAATAATCGAGGTTTATGGGGCATATGATAATGTTTCAATGATAGTTTGTTTCTTATAAAATAAGGGCCAGATATAAGTAATTATACAAAATGTACTCTTTAAGTCACTTATATATAAACACTTATGTTTGTCTGCTCAATGCTGTAAGACAATGGAATCCGTGGTATTATTCATCTGTCCGACCTTTATTCGTCAGCTGCACTTATACCGCCATCCGGTATTCCGCTTTTTACAGATTTGTCCCTATACATCTTCTATAAAATAGAAACTCAATCTGCATAATAGCAAACCAAAATACATATGAGGTCTGACGTACGATTCCGGTTTGTCTCCAAACCGTTCATTGCATTACTCGTTTTTGTCGTGTCATACCGGCTGCTGCTGTCAGAAACTATTTGCCCCATGCTGTGCTTTTTTAAAAAATATATCTCTTTTCAGTCTGTCTTATGGGCTTACAGAACTCCACAATCTTCTTGTCTTGACTGTCAACAACGTGACGCCATGCGGAAACAATACGGCTGAATAGCTGCAAAAGATTGATGACGTAATCCAGACGTCAAAACCAGAGCTGCAAATGCATATTCATGCAATATTGTCATGAGAAAATGAATGTTTATACCTTGTAAAGTCACTGAGAATGGCGTGTGAACTGGAAAACAGCAGACTGTGTCCGTATACACGAATTATAGGGCACAAATGTAATGCGTTGAATATCAACGTTTTTGCATAATGGGCTACAGTAAATGCCTTTTCCGATGCATGGAACATGCTGTTTCATGATGCGGAACGGTACGTTTGACAAGGCGGAAAAGGCTTTCTGAGAGTATTGGACGTACCATTTGGGAATATGGTATAACAGCCGTGAGGGGATAGTAATCAGGAAACGAGGCATCGGAAGGGCTAATAATCCGATGTAATGACGTGTCGAGTGGAGAAAAATACGAATTATGATGAAATGCTATAATAATAAAACACTTGTAAGATAGCAAATGTTGCCATATGCCGTTTCTATTTTGTAAAAAAATAATGTAAAGATTTTTTACCTTTCGTTCTGCATAAATATGCATTCTGATGAATATGAGTGTTCGTATAAAAATTGGACCGTCGCCATTATATATGTCAAGGCTGGTGGGTAGCAAGGCATAACACCGCTATGCATATGCTTACATGCGCTTTCACGCTTTTTATGTCTATACAGCATTGCAGCCACCATACTGTTTCCCGATTTTCTCTGATGCAGTGCGCTTGTTATTCTATAAAATAAGGAGTGCATGCGCCTTACATCATTACGAAAGGTGTATGTGGGCAGGCTGGGGAATAGTTGTGAAAGTGTGGTCCACGGACACTTGGCATTTCTGATTAACGTGCAGAAGAAAATGTTGCATTACAGTTGTTTTTAATGGTGTGTTTTTCGGTGGGATGACAATAAATATCCGAGGCTTTAGTCACATCAATCGGTATGTCTGACAGTATGCATTCTGCTGAAATGATGTGTCTTTTTCTTGTGTGCTTCTTATAATTTATACCTTGTAATCTTCTCTATATCAACACATTTTCTTTACGAGTCGGATGTGCTGCACAGTATGATTAAACATAAATAAATATTTTTTTTGTTATTATGAATTATTCGGATATTTATTATTAACTTTGCACGTTGAAATCAGTAGTGTACACTTTCGTGTTATAGAAATTATTCTATTACGCACTAAAAAAATAACATGAATACGATTTGTCTTCGAATACAAAAACGTAATATTTTATATATTTTATGTATTTTATCTTGTTAATTACCGTTTTAATAACGGCTGTTTTCTTGGTAGTAGCGGCCTACGTGATTGCAAAACTCATAGGTCCTCGTACATTTAATAAGGTAAAGGGTGAGCCCTTTGAGTGCGGTATTCCGACCCATGGCTCGTCATGGATACCGGTACATGTAGGCTACTATCTTTTTGCCATTCTGTTCCTGATTTTTGATGTTGAGACAGTGTTTCTTTATCCTTGGGCAGTAGTGGTGAAGGACTTCGGTGCCATGGCACTGGTAAGTATCGGGTTCTTCTTGTTGGTACTTGTATTTGGCTTGGCTTATGCTTGGCGGAAAGGAGCATTGGAATGGAAGTAAAGAAACCGGTCATTAAGAGTATTCCTTATTCGGAATTCAAGGACAATGAGTCTCTGGAGAAAATCGTGCAGGAGCTTCATGAAGGAGGCGTGAATGTAGTTACGGGTTCTCTGGACCAGATGATCAATTGGGGACGTAGCAACTCGTTGTGGTCTTTAACCTTTGCAACAAGCTGTTGCGGTATTGAGTTTATGGCTGTAGGTTGTGCCAGATATGATTTCGCGAGATTCGGTTTTGAAGTCACACGTAACTCACCGCGTCAGGCAGATTTGATTATGTGTGCCGGCACAATAACAAACAAGATGGCGCCGGTGTTCAAACGTCTGTACGACCAGATGGCTGAGCCTAAATATGTGGTTGCTGTAGGCGGTTGTGCCATTTCCGGAGGACCGTTCAAGAGCAGTTATCATGTTGTGAAGGGCATCAATGAAATAGTGCCGGTGGATGTGTATGTTCCGGGTTGCCCTCCGCGTCCTGAGGCTATTCTTTATGGAATGATGCAGCTTCAGAGGAAGGTGAAGGTTGAGAAATTCTTCGGTGGTGTAAACCGAAAGGAACACAAGCCAATAATAGTTGACGGGAAAATAGACAAGTCCATGTTAAACGACTTTGCTCCTGATGATACGGGCAAGGGCAGCAATATATAATAAAGGAAGGATATGAAATTAGAACATAAACTTTTTGAACTTAAAGATTTTGCCGTACAAATGGCAAAACTTAGAAACGAGAAGCATTTCGACTTCCTTGTGACGATTGTCGGAGAGGATTTCGGTGAGGAAGGACTCGGATGTGTATATATTCTTGAGAATACAAAGAATTATGAGCGCATTAGTGTGAAGGTGGTAAACCCTGACCGTGAAAACGCATACATTCCTACTGTAAGCCACCTTTGGAAAGCTGCCGATTTCCTTGAACGTGAGGTTTTCGATTTTTATGGCATAAAGTTCCTCGGCCATAAGGATATGCGCCGTCTTTATCTTCGCTCAGACTTTAAAGGCTATCCTTTCCGTAAGGATTATGACATGAGTCCTGAAAACAATACATATACGCTTGAAGACGACCCTGAGACAGATTATACCGTAGAATTCAATATCGATGAAAACGGCAAGATAAAGGAGACATATCATAAGCTGTTTACAGATGACGACTATGTAATCAATATCGGTCCTCAGCATCCGGCAACACATGGTGTGCTTCGTTTGCAGACCATTCTTGACGGAGAGGTTATACGTAAGGTGTATCCACATTGCGGATATATACATCGCGGTATAGAGAAAATGTGCGAAAGCTACACATATCCTCAGACGCTGGCTTTGACAGATAGGCTTGACTATCTTTCGGCTATGATGAACCGGCATGCGCTTGTCTCTGTGATAGAAGAGGCAATGGGCGTGGAACTGAGCGAGCGTATAATGTATATCCGCACTATAATGGATGAGCTCCAACGTCTGGATTCGCATTTGCTGTTCTATGCATGTTGTGCGCAGGATTTGGGTGCGCTTACGGCATTTATCTACGGAATGCGCGACCGTGAGCAGGTTCTGAATGTAATGGAAGAGACCACCGGAGGCCGTCTGATTCAGAATTATTATAGAATAGGCGGATGCTACGCGGACATAGACCCCAACTTTGTAAGTAATGTCAAAAAGCTTTGTGCATACATAAAACCGATGTTCAAAGAATATAATGACATTTTTACAGGAAATGTTATTCTTCACAACCGTTTTGTAGGCGTAGGAAAACTGTCGCTTGACAGTGCTGTTTCTTATGGATGTACCGGTGGTACGGGCCGCGCATGCGGATGGCACAATGATGTGAGAAAGCATCATCCGTATGACATGTATGGAAAAGTGGATTTCGATGAGATTGTCCTTAACAATGGCGACTGCTTCGATCGTTATATGGTTCGTATGAAAGAAATGGAGCAGAGCGTGAGAATCATCGAACAGCTTATTGACAACATACCGGCAGGTGATTTTTACATAAAACAGAAACCTATTATACGTGTGCCGGAAGGTCAATGGTATAAGTCTGTTGAAGGAAGCCGTGGTGAGATTGGCGTATATCTTGACAGCCGCGGTGACAAGAGTCCCTACCGTTTGAAATTCCGTCCTATGGGATTGCCGCTGGTGTCAGCTCTTGATGAGATGTTGCAGGGAGAGAAAATTGCGGATCTTATTTCAGTAGGAGCAACACTTGATTATGTGATACCGGATATCGACAGATAACTAATAAATAATAAATCATTTTATAGAAATGTTTGATTTTAGTATAGTTACAACATGGTTTGACAGTCTTCTGCGCGACACGTTAGGATTGGGCAGTTTTCTGTCTGTCCTGATTGAGTGCGTGCTTGTCGGCTTGTTCATACTCATTGCATATGCGCTGCTGGCTATAGTACTGATATTTATGGAGCGTAAGGTGTGTGCATATTTCCAGTGCCGTCTCGGTCCGATGCGTGTGGGACCTTGGGGAGTATTCCAGGTATTTGCCGACGTTGTGAAAATGCTTATAAAGGAAATATTCTTTGTTGATAAGGCAGACAAACTGCTTTATGCCATCGCACCGTTCCTTGTACTCATAGGAAGTGTGGGAGCTTTTGCGTTCATGCCTTGGAATAAAGGCGCTCATATATTGGATTTTAACCTCGGAGTATTTTTGCTGACAGCTATTTCAAGTATAGGTGTCGTGGGTATATTCCTTGCCGGATGGAGCTCGAACAACAAGTATAGCGTTGTGTCTGCGATGCGTGGTGCCGTGCAGTTGATTTCATATGAAATGTCTCTTTGCCTGTGTCTCATTACCGCAGTAGTACTTACCGGTACCATGCAGCTGTCTGGCATAATTGAGGCACAGGAGAATGGCTGGCTTATATTCCGTGGACATATACCGGCGATAATCGCGTTTATAGTGTTCCTCATTGCAGGAAACGCGGAGGCAAACCGTGGTCCGTTCGACCTTGCAGAGGCAGAGAGTGAGCTTACCGCAGGTTATCATACAGAATATTCTGGAATGGGATTCGGATTTTTCTATCTCGCAGAATATCTGAATATGTTCATAATCGCAGGTCTTGCTGCAACGATATTCCTCGGAGGATGGATGCCTTTGCATATTGCCGGACTTGACGGATTCAATGCTGTAATGGATTATATCCCGGGTATAGTGTGGTTCTTTGCCAAGGCATTCCTTATTGTTTGGATTATGCTGTGGATTAAATGGTCTTTCCCGCGTCTGAGAATCGACCAGATTCTGAAACTGGAATGGAAGTATCTTATGCCTTTGGCACTTCTCAATCTGGTTATTATGACATTGGTGGTAGCATTCGGACTTCACTTTTGATATAAATAGTGTATTATTTTATAACATTCGTTGACTATCAAAGAAATGGAAAATAGTAAAACATACATTGGAGAGGTTAAGGATGCAATTAAATCCCTGCTCACCGGTATGGGTGTGACCTGGAAGGAATATTTCACAAAAAAGGTCACCGAACAATATCCGGAAAACAGAAAGACGACATTGCATGTCTCTCAAAGACATCGTGGCAGACTTGTAATGCCACATGACGCTGACGGCAATAATAAATGTGTAGCATGTACGTTGTGCGAGAAGGCTTGTCCGAACGGCACTATAAAGATAACTACGGAGATGGTGACAGATGAAGAGGGCAAAAAGAAACGCCGTCTCGTTGATTACCAGTACGATTTGGGTGATTGTATGTTCTGTGAGTTGTGTGTACAGGCATGTCCTCATGATGCGATTATATTTACCAATGATTTTGAGAATTCTACATTCAGCCGCGATTCATTGGTGCTGCATCTTGACAAGGAAAAAACATATAATCCGTCGTTACCCAATATTATAGATGGCGGTGCTGAGTTTGAGATAGGAAAGTTTAATACAAAGAAATAGGAGGAGACGTAAAAATGGCTAATATGGTAATGTTTATAATTCTTGCTGTCTTCATCCTTGGCTCAGCTTTGGTATGTGTTACGACAAAGAGAATAATGAGGGCGGCAACATTCCTGTTGTTTGTGCTTTTTGGTGTCGCAGGTCTTTATTTCCTGCTTGATTATACATTCTTAGGTGCAGCTCAGATATCTGTGTATGCCGGAGGTGTAACCATTATTTATATTTTTGCAATTCAGCTTGTCAGCAAACATACCCTTCAGGGCTTGTCCGAAAAATTGCGTGGAAAACGTGTGATATGCGGAGGATTGCTTTCTATAGCAGGGTTTGCTACGGTTGTTGCCGTTTTATTAAAGAACAAGTTCATATCTATGGCTGCGCAGTTGCCAGACACGGAAATACCTATGGACCAGATAGGTCATACTCTAATGGGAGCAGACAAGTATCAGTATGTACTTCCGTTTGAGTTTATATCTGTATTCTTGCTGGCATGTATTATCGGAGGCATAGTAATTTCAAGAAAGGAGAAGTAATCATGGTACCGGTAGAATATTATTTTGTGCTTTCCGCACTGCTGTTTTTTATTGGCGTATTCGGGTTTGTCACAAGACGTAACCTTATTGCCATGCTGATATCTATTGAGTTGATACTCAATTCTGTTGATATAAACTTTGCAGCATTCAACAGAATGCTTTATCCCGGACAAATGGAAGGAATGTTTTTTACATTGTTTTCTATAGGTGTGTCTGCGGCAGAGTCAGCAGTAGCTATTGCAATCATTATTAATGTTTATCGCAATTTCCATAGTGATCAGGTAAACAGTATTGAAAACATGAAATTTTAAGTGTTATGGATTATAGTTATGTATATCTGATACTTTTATTGCCTGCATTGTCATTCATCTTGCTTGGACTTGCAGGAATGAAGATGTCTCATAAATTAGCTGGAATTATCGGTACGTGTTCTTTGGCAGTAGTTACTGTTCTTTCATATTACACAGCCATTGAATATTTCCTTGTTGTAGGACGTGAGGCTTCAAGCGGACTGTATCCGACAGTTACGGCGTTTGATTTCACATGGTTGAAATTCAGCGAACTGTTGACGTTCAACATCGGTTTCAGACTGACGCCGATTTCTGTTATGATGCTCATCGTAATATCCACTGTCAGCCTGATGGTACACATATATTCATTCGGATATATGCATGGAGAAAAAGGTTTTCAGCGTTATTATGCGTTCTTGAGTCTTTTCTCAATGTCGATGTTGGGACTGGTAGTAGCTACGAATATATTCCAAATGTATCTGTTCTGGGAGCTTGTCGGTGTGTCTTCGTATCTTCTCATCGGATTCTATTATCCTTTGCATGCTGCGGTGGCAGCCTCGAAGAAGGCTTTTATCGTGACACGATTCGCTGACTTGTTCTTCCTTATAGGAATATTATTTTACAGCTTCTATGTCGGTACGTTCAATTATGATCTGACAACAATGACTCCGGAACAAGCCGAAGCACTTCATAATTCGGCATGGATCATTCCTACATCGTTGTTCCTGATGTTCATAGGAGGTGCCGGAAAGAGTGCCATGTTCCCGTTACACATATGGCTGCCTGATGCAATGGAAGGACCTACCCCCGTCTCAGCACTGATACATGCCGCAACGATGGTTGTCGCCGGAGTTTATCTTGTGGCAAGCCTTTTCCCTATTTTTGTGGAGTTCGCACCACAGGCGTTGCATGTGATTGCTTATATAGCGGCGTTCACCGCTTTTTATGCAGCAGCAGTGGCTTGTTGCCAAAGCGACATCAAGAGAGTTCTGGCATTCTCTACAATATCACAAATAGGTTTCATGCTTGTAGCCTTGGGCGTTTGCATGCCTGATCCGGAAATAGGAAAAGTCGCTATGACAGAAGAATATGCGGATGTAAATGGGTTGGGATACATGGCAGGTATGTATCATCTGTTTACTCACGCCATGTTCAAGGCATGTCTGTTCCTCGGAGCCGGATGCATTATACATGCGGTACATTCAAATGAGAAGAAATTCATGGGAGGATTGCGCAAATATATGCCTGTCACACATTTGACATTCCTGATTTCGTGTCTTGCGATAGCCGGAATACCTTTCTTCTCCGGTTTCTGTTCTAAGGACGAGATTCTTGTAGCTTGCTATAATTTCTCTATGCCTATGGGTATTATAATGAGTGGTATTGCCGCGATGACAGCATTCTATATGTTCCGGCTTTATTACGTTATTTTCTGGGGAGAAAGCTATTATGAGACACATAAATCTGAGGGTGCGCATGCTCCCCACGAGGCTCCTCTGACAATGACTGTTCCGCTTATTGTCCTGTCAGTTATAACTCTGTTGATTGGCATAACAGGAACATTACATATATTTGAATTCGGAGAATATGTCTCTGCTAATGGAATCGGATTCGCAACTCACACTAATTGGACTGTTGCTGGTGTAAGCACCGTACTTGCTCTTTGCGGTATCGGTCTTGCTACATTTATGTATAAAGGTGCTAAAACACCTGTTGCGGATATGCTCGCCAAAAAGTTCCCGCGTCTGCATGAGGCTGCTTACCGTCGTTTCTATATGGATGAAGTCTGGATGTTTGTGACACATAAGATAATATTCCGTTGTGTTTCTACACCTTTGGCATGGTTTGACCGTCATGTTGTTGACGGAACTATGAACTTTATGGCTTGGGCAGCGAATGCCGGTGGAGAAAGCATACGCAGTTGGCAGAGCGGTGATGTAAGACAGTATGCCGTATGGTTCCTGACCGGAACAGTCGCTCTGACTCTGATTTTGTTGTGTTTGTAAGTAACACTCCGGTTTCATTAAATGAAAATATAGTCAATACTTAGATAATAAATAAAGATGAATATATTAAGTTTATTTGTTGTAATACCATTACTGATGTTATTGGGTTTGTGGATATCACGAAACCTGAATCAGGTACGTGGTGTGATGGTGGCTGGCTCATCGTGTCTGTTGCTGCTTTCTGTTTGGCTGACCATTACGTTCATTCAGATGCGTAGTGCGGGTGAAACGGCACCGATGCTGTTTACATATAGCATTCCTTGGTTTAAGCCATTGAATATTGCATATTCCATAGGAGTAGACGGAATCTCGGTCGTCATGCTTCTGTTGTCAAGTATCATTGTCTTTACAGGAACATTCGCTTCATGGCAGCTCAAACCGCTCACAAAGGAGTATTTTCTGTGGTTCACGTTGCTGTCTACAGGAGTGTTCGGCTTCTTCATATGTACAGATATGTTTGCAATGTTTGTATTCTATGAGGTTGCGCTTATCCCGATGTATCTGTTGATAGGAGTATGGGGTAGTGGTCCTAAGGAATATGCTGCAATGAAGCTTACGCTTATGCTCATGGGTGGCTCCGCACTTCTTATAATAGGTATACTCGGCATATATTATTTCAGCGGTGCTACTACGATGAACATCATGGAAATAGCAGCTATGAACAATATTCCGGCTAATGTTCAGAAAGTATTCTTCCCGTTTGTATTTGTAGGATTCGGTGTACTTGGAGCTTTGTTCCCGTTTCATACATGGTCACCGGATGGTCATGCGTCTGCCCCGACAGCTGTTTCAATGCTGCATGCGGGTGTGTTGATGAAACTTGGTGGATATGGTTGTTTCCGTATAGCAATGTTTCTCTTGCCGGATGCTGCCCGTGAACTTGCTTGGATATTTATCATACTTACAACAATATCCGTGGTTTATGGCGCACTCTCCGCATGTGTACAGACAGACTTGAAATACATCAATGCTTATTCGTCAGTGTCTCACTGCGGTCTGGTGCTTTTCGCACTTCTTATGATGACGCAGACAGCTTGCACAGGAGCTATCCTTCAGATGCTTTCTCATGGTTTGATGACAGCGCTTTTCTTTGCTCTTATCGGTATGATATATGGGCGTACGCATACACGCGACATCCGTAAACTGGGTGGTTTGATGAAGATTATGCCATTCCTTAGTGTCGGCTATGTCATTGCCGGTCTTGCAAACCTCGGATTGCCGGGCTTTTCCGGATTCATCGCAGAAATGACAATCTTTGTAGGTTCATTTGCAAATAACGATATGTTCCATCGTACGGCAACGATTATCGCATGTACCAGTATAGTTGTGACTGCCGTTTATATACTCCGTGTTGTTGGTAAGATTCTTTACCAGAAAGTGGCAGATCCTCATTATCTTGAACTTACGGATGCCACATGGGATGAGCGCGTGGCTGTATGCTGCCTGATATTCTGCGTCGCCGGTCTGGGTATTGCTCCTTTGTGGGCAAGTGACGTTATCAGTGGTTCCGTAGGTCCTATTATTGAGCATATCCATTCATTATCAGCAATTGCAACATTATAATAAATAGTCAAAAATGGGTTATAGTCAATTTCTAAATATGGTTCCGGAAGTCACATTGGTGGCTATCCTGATAATCGTTTTTATTGCAGACTTCATATCATCACGCAATAATAACAGGACGTGGTTTAATCCGCTTGTATGTATACTGATGCTCATACAGGTTGTAGCCACAATTCTTTCACCAGATAGTGGAACTGCTTTCGGAGAAATGTATGTAACAACAGCTGCTGCCAATGTGATGAAAGTCATCCTCGCTGCAGGTACTCTGATTGTACTGATTCAGAGTCGTTTATGGCTCAATCGTGAAGATGTACGTAATAGAGAAGGGGAATTCTACATGCTCGTGCTGTCCACTTTGCTTGGAATGAACGTAATGATGAGTTCCGGTCATTTCTTGCTGTTCTTCTTAGGACTTGAGATGGCGTCGGTACCTATGGCATGTATGGTTGCCTTTGACAAATATCGTCGCAATTCTGCAGAAGGTGCAGCAAAGTTCATACTTACAGCTACATTCTCAAGTGGAGTGATGCTCTATGGCATATCTTTTATATATGGAAGCACAGGAACTTTATATTTTGCTGATGTTGCAGCAGCTTTGAGTTCTTCAGAGAATGTTGCGATGAACATAATGGGTCTGGTATTCTTCTTTAGTGGTCTTGGTTTCAAGATAAGTCTTGTTCCATTCCATTTCTGGACAGCGGATGCATATCAGGGAGCCCCGACATCAGTTACCGGTTATCTGAGTGTAATATCCAAAGGCGCTGCTGCTTTCACACTTATGGTGATTTTGGTAAAAGCCTTCGCACCTATGATTGTATATTGGCAGTATATGCTTTATATAGTAATTGTACTCAGTATAACAGTTGCCAATCTTTTTGCAATACGGCAGAGCGAGCTTAAGCGTTTCATGGCATTCAGTTCTATATCGCAGGCAGGATATATAATGCTGGCGGTTTGTGGTGACAATGCAATGGCAATGTCATCGCTCATGTTCTACGTACTGGTCTATGTTGTTGCCAATATGAGCGTATTCACGGTAATCGGTGTTGTAGAGCAGAAGAATGGCGGCACAACAGAAATGTCAAGTTACAACGGATTATATCAAACCAATCCGAAGCTTTCTTTCCTGATGACGCTGGCGTTGTTTTCTCTCGCCGGTATTCCTCCTTTTGCAGGAATGTTCAGCAAGTTCTTCGTGTTTATGGCAGCAGCACAGTCAGGTACAGTGTGGGCTTATCTTGTTGTATTCATTGCTCTTATAAATACGGTTATAAGTCTTTATTATTATCTGCTTATAGTAAAAGCAATGTATATCAATAAGACTGACGCTCCATTGCCTGCATTTAAGAGTGATTGCAATACAAAGCTTGCTCTTGCATTGTGTACAATAGGCATTTTAGTCTTTGGAGTATTCAGCTTCTTCTATGATTGGATTGCTCAGACTGTTGGATAAAAGATACTGTTAGCTTAAATAAGAGATTGCATCATAGAGTTAAGTTTCTCTATGATGCAATCTTTTGTTTTATCATATAGGAAAAGGGGTTAAACCTGATTCTATTATATATTATAATGTGAAGGTCATATCTTTTCTTATATATTTAAGTGATAATGTTTATTATGCTTACTCTGCCATTCTGTCACATGATACATGTGATAGATACATGCTATACAAGCAACGCTGACAGTCAATTTAAACATTTGTAAATTTTACTTTTCCTGAATTTAATAGCCGTTAATATGTTAAATTGTAGTGTTAAAATGGAATAAAGATGTGGTCATAATTTCATTTGTCACAATTTTTGCTCATATATTTGCACACAATTAGAAGAGAAAATTAAAGTTATAAATAAATTAATTAATCAGTGAAAAGATGAAAAAGTATTCCAAGTATTTAATAGTCGCTATGTGCGTCATTGCTGTGGCATTCTCTGCAGGTTCATTTATACGAGTTAATGCTGCCTGTTCATCAACTTCTGCTTCCGCACCCGGTCAGCCGGTAGATCTTACATATGCAGCGGAAAAATCTTTGCCATCAGTCGTGCACATCTTAAATACGCGCAACAGCAAAGTCCAGACAGTGGAAGTGGAAAGTGATCCTTTCAGTGATTTCTTCTCCGATCCGTTCGGTTTCTTTGGAAATCCGCAGGGGGGAGGTACGCAGAAGCGTCAGATACGTACCCCGAAAAGTCAGGGAAGTGGTTCCGGAGTAATCATCTCGTCAGACGGTTATATCGTAACGAATAACCATGTTGTAGAAGGAGCAGATGAACTTACTGTGACCCTTAATGACAACAAGGAATATTCTGCCCGTATCATAGGAACTGATAAAAGTACTGATTTGGCTCTCATAAAAATTGAGGGTAGTGGTTTCCCTGCAATAACAATAGCAAACAGTGATGATATAAAGGTCGGTGAATGGGTTCTTGCTGTAGGTAATCCTTTCAACCTTACAAATACAGTAACTGCTGGTATTGTTAGTGCCAAGAGCCGTTCTCTGTATGTAAATACAAAAGGTGTAGAATCCTTTATACAAACCGATGCCGCAATTAACAGAGGAAATTCTGGAGGTGCGCTTGTAAATACAAGAGGTGAGCTTATCGGTATCAATGCAATGTTGTATTCAGAAACAGGCTCATACAGTGGTTATGGGTTTGCAATTCCTACATCAATTATGAATAAAGTCGTTGATGACCTCAAGAAATATGGTACGGTTCAGCGTGCTGTAATAGGAATCAGTGGAACGGATGTCAAGAGATATATTGACGCTCAGAAGGAAGAGGGTAACGAGTTGGAGCTTGGTACGATGGAAGGAATATATGTTGACTCGGTAACTGATGGAAGTGCTGCAGCTGAAATGGGACTCAAACATGGTGATGTCATTACAGCTATTGATGGTAAACAAGTCAAGAAAATGGCAGAGCTTCAGGAAGTGTTGGCAACAAAACGTCCGGGAGACAAGGTCACCATCAGCTATCTGCGTGACAAGAAAAAATATTCTAAGAACGCAACATTAAAGAATGAACAGGGAAATACCGGAGTTGTTAAGAAAATAGATCTTGACATACTTGGAGGTAATTTCAGGGAAATATCAACATCTCAGAAACGGCAGTATAATATAGGTAACGGTCTGGAAGTAATCAAGGTGAATAATGGAAAACTTAAGGAAGCGGGAATAAACAAAGGCTTTATCATACAGAAAGTCAATGATTTTGCTGTAAAATCAATCGAGGATTTACAGCAGATAGTAAAGGAGGCTTCGACAAGTAAAGATCCCGTATTGTACATTCAGGGAATTTATCCGACAGGTAAGAAAGCTTATTTCGCTGTTCCTTTGCAGGAAGATTGATTTGACATGATATTTAACAACAGAGTATGTGGTGAATCATAATTTCACCGCATACTCTTTTCTTTCTTAATTGCAACAAGAAATATTTGCCATTCTAAAATTTATTTGTTAAATTTGCAGCGTTACACACTTAAAAAGTCATCCTTGATGAGACAACTAAAAATCACAAAATCAATTACCAACCGGGAAAGTGCTTCACTGGATAAATATTTGCAGGAAATAGGACATGAGGAACTTATCTCGGTAGAAGAAGAGGCAGAACTGTCGCGTCGGATAAAAAATGGGGACAAGAAGGCTTTGGAAAAACTAACAAAAGCCAACTTGCGATTTGTTGTATCTGTAGCGAAACAATATCAGAATCAAGGACTCAGTTTGCCGGATTTGATAAACGAAGGTAATCTGGGATTGATTAAGGCTGCAGAAAAATTCGATGAAACAAGAGGATTTAAATTTATATCATATGCCGTGTGGTGGATCCGGCAGAGTATATTGCAGGCAATTGCAGAACAAAGTCGTATAGTCCGACTTCCACTGAATCAGATTGGCTCTGTGAACAAAATAAACCGTGTGCTGAATAAGTTTGAACAGGAAAACGAACGGCATCCAAGTATTGATGAAATAGCGGAAAAGGTGGATATTCCAGAAGACAAGATTATAGATGCAATGCAGATGAATAAGCGTCAGATCTCTGTTGATGCGCCTCTCGCAGACAGCGATAATACGAGCTACATTGATATCCTGCCAAACAATTTGTCCACGAATACAGATAATAACCTTGTTCTACAGTCATTACGTGATGAGATTGCATGTGCGCTTAATGCATTGAATGAGCGCGAAAAGAATGTAATTGAGGCATACTTCGGAATTAACCAGCCAGAATGTACATTAGAGGAAATCGGTCAAAAATATGGGCTAACCAGAGAACGTGTAAGGCAAATCCGAGAAAAGGCCATAAGGAAGTTGCGCCAAAACACAAAGAATAAAATTTTAAAAACATATCTTGGACAATAAAGAAAACAATATGAGAGATAAATTTATATATTTGGGGATTTTGTTTATCTTATTTTTCGTATTAAGCATTAATGCGGCAAATAAGCGCACAAAACTCTATATGTACGGAGTTGTTACATCATTTAATGATTCAACAATATACTTTACGGATATTATGGAGATAGACTCTGTCTGGGTAGACAGTAAAACAGGATTCCTATACAGCAGAAATAACTATTCGTATCAGTTGCGTAATTACATGAGAAATAAGGGAGTGGCATATCCGACATGCGTAACTTCCTATGCAAAAAAGAGAAAAGACATTGAGAAGAAGTATTCCAAGCTAAAGAAGAAATATATAAACAGCAAAGCTCTTAATATAAAATATATTCCGGCAAATGAGTTCAGGTATATACCTATAGTACCGGATGATGTGGTTGTTGAGGAAAAAGAAGAAAGTAAATAATAAATATTATAATCTTTTTTTATTGAATAAATATGGAAGAGAACATTCATTATTATAGAATAGCAGAATATTATATAAAAATAAATTTCAAAAAGTCTGATATTAATAATGAATATCTTCTTCCATCTTTCTCTCCGTTCAAAACAGAGACAGCATGTGAAGAACTTTTTTTTGAGCTTACTGTAGATGATTCTATTATCCCAATAGATAAAGATAATCTTGAAAAAATAGGAGATTTTGATACCGGTAATGGAATTATCTCTGTATGTAAAAGCAAAGATGCATCTGGCACATACCAATATATCATAAATAACATAAATGGACACAACTGCTGTCTTCTTCAAGCTTACAATGATTTCTCATATTGTAGATGCGCCCTAAATGGCAATACTAACATGAGAATGTTTGGCTTGAATAATGCACTTATGATTGTATTCGCTTTCAAAGGAAGCTTTAACAATGCTCTTCTAATACATGCTTCGACTGTATGCCATAAAAATTATGCCTACGCATTTATCGCAAAGAGCGGAACCGGGAAAAGCACTCATTCCTCGTTATGGCTCAGGTACATTCCCGAATGTGAACTCATTAACGACGATAATCCTATTATAAGGATTATAGACGGAATACCATATTTATATGGAAGTCCGTGGAGTGGAAAAACTCCATGTTATCGTAACATAAAAGTTAAACTTGGTGGAATAACACGGATTGATAGAGCGGAGCGTAATAGTATAAATAAATTGTCGCCAACAGAAGCGTTTGCTTCGTTATTGCCATCATGTTCAACAATGAAATGGGATAAAGTTATATTTGGAAATATATGTTCTACCATTTCATTACTTATAGAAAGAACAAATATATACACACTTCATTGTTTACCAGATAAAGAGGCTGCAGTAATATGCCACAGGACAATTTCGAAATAAAGGAAAAATATTATTCAAATAATGTTTTCATTCCTGATGTTGTTAAAATAATGGAAGAAGGACATACTGTAACATTGAAGTTACGGGGATTTAGCATGAGACCATTCTTGGAGGATAACAGAGACAAAGCACTTCTGACTAAAGCCCGTAATCTGAAACGTGGCGATGTCGTCCTTGCAGAAATAGCTCCAAGAGTGTATGTCCTCCATAGAATTATTAAGATTGAGTCAGACAATGTTGTTTTACGTGGTGACGGAAATTTGAATTGCGAGTACTGTAAGATTGATGATGTGAAAGGATTCGCCATAGGTTTTTACAGAAAAGGAAGCTCCAGGCTTGATAAAACCAATGGATGGAAATGGATTGTCTATTCTTTTTTCTGGACAAGACTTGTTCCTGTAAGACGTTATTTGCTTGCAATTTACAGAAGATGCAGAAAACTACAATGATTGTGATTTCATGTGACAGACTTTATTTTAATAATGTACAGTTAAGCAGTATTTTAAGAATATAAGAAATTACATTGCCTGCCATCATTGTCTGTATTTGATGGCAGGCATTTTATTTTCACAGCATGTTCACCATTATTATACAGCCTCTACGATGCCTGCGTCAATCCATTGCTTCACAAGATTATTCGCGTCTTTTAGTGCAGTTTCTTTATCTACATCATACTGATTCGTAAGTAATTCAGCCAGATATTCAGCATCAAAATCCTTATCTTGTATTTCTTTCCACAGATAAGCAGAGCTTTCATTCATACTTATAATATTGCAGAAATCTATATTCTCTTTACCTTCTGCAACGATTATGTATTCACCGCAAACCTCTCTCAAATTAAAATCTTTCTTTATTCTCATCTTCTAATGATTAATTTTATTTTTTAAAACTAAAATGGAACAGCGTCAAGACTGTCTGAAGGTAATGGATCAAAAGAATCAACCCCGCCGTTTACTTTACTTCCAATAATCTCTGCGTCAAACGGTGCGTCCGCCTTATTGTATGACTTATCCGGATCCTGAAATCTGGTAAATTCTCCACGGAATTTTAAAAGCACATCTCCTGTCGCACCTTTTCTGTGCTTGGCAATTATTATTTGCGCCATTCCTCGTAAATCATTACCTTTATCGTCTTCGACAATATGATAATACTCTGGTCTGTGAACGAATAGAACCATATCTGCGTCCTGCTCTATAGCTCCTGATTCTCGCAAATCGCTCAATTGCGGTCTTTTTCCGTCAATACCCTCTCGATTCTCTACGGTACGGTTCAATTGTGAAAGAGCCAGAATAGGAATGTCAAGTTCCTTTGCCAATCCTTTCAATGATTGAGATATTTTAGAGACTTCTTCCTGTCGGCTTCCAAATCTCATGCCACTTGCATTCATCAATTGCAGATAGTCAATCATTATAATTTTAACTCCTTTTTCTCTTACGAGTCGTCTTGCCTTTGTCCGCAATTCGAATATGGATAATCCTGCAGTGTCATCGATATATAAAGGAGCGCCTTGTAGCCTTCGTATGTTTTTGTCAAGCCTTTCCCATTCATCAGGAGACAGCTGTCCGTTTAACATTTTGTTTCCAGGTATTTCGCATACGTTTGAAATAAGCCTGTTCACCAATTGCACATTATTCATTTCCAATGAAAAGAAGGCAATGGGAGTCTGATAGTCAACAGCAATATTTTTCGCCAATGAAAGTGCAAACGAGGTCTTACCCATTGCAGGACGTCCTGCGATAATAATCAAATCGGAATTTTGCCATCCACTTGTTTTCTCATCCAACTTTGCAAATCCTGTCGGTACACCGGTAAGACCTCCACTGTTTGCCGATGCTTTTTGGAGTATTTCAACGGCTTTTGTAATGACCGGATCTATTTGAACATAGTCTTTTTTCATGTTTCTTTGAGACAACTCAAACAGACTACCTTCAGCCTCCTGCATCAGTTCATTTATGTCTACAGTCTCATCAAAAGCTTTCGTCTCAATGTTGCTCGCAAATGAAATCAACTGCCTTGCCAGAAATTTCTGTGCCAATATGCGGGCATGATATTCTATATGAGCAGACGATGCGACGTGAGAACTTAGCTCTATTATATAAGCCGGACCTCCGACATCCTCCAAGGTTCCCTCTCTTTTAAGTTCCTCCGTAACACTCATTATATCAACGGGATATTCATTCATATTTAAAGAACGGATTGCCGTAAATATTTTCTTGTTACGAGGCTCGTAAAATGTATCCGGATTCAGAATTTCCGATATGACAGAAAACGCGTCTTTGTCAATCATCAGTGCTCCTAAAACAACCTTCTCTACATCCAATGCCTGTGGTTGTAAGTGTCCGTATGTGCTGTCAAATGATGACTTGGACTTGGATTTGTTCTTATTTATCTTTTCGTTATTTGAGCTCTTTTCGGGCATACTGTATAAATTAGAATATAAGCACTATATGATTTTTATAAATCCTTGATATCCAGATATGATAGTTCCTTACTTTATTATATTCTGTTATTCTCCGGAAATACTATCGTCGGTGAGAACGTTTTGGCTTCATTAAAGTCCATCAACGCGTACGAAATGATAATTATTGTGTCTCCTACAATCACCTTTCTTGCTGCGGCGCCATTTAGACATATACATCCGCTTCCTCGTTCACCTTTAATGATATATGTTTCAAAACGCTCCCCATTATTGTTATCCACAATTTGAACTTTCTCACCTTCTATCATGTTTGCAGCATCCATAAGATCCTCATCTATGGTTATACTGCCCATATAATTTAAGTTAGCCTCTGTTACTTTTACACAATGTAATTTCGACTTCAAAACTTCTATCATCATGTCTTTTATTCCTTATATGCTATGTGATCAATAAGTCTTATCGGCGTTCTGCCGCAAAATACAGTTATACAACCGGAAATGCCCGGACAGTCATCCCATTTGGCTACATCCTCAAGCGTATCATTGTTTACTATTGAGAAATATTCAACTTTTAATTCCGGATAAGTGTTTATGCTATTTACAACGAAATCATGTGTTTCCTGAACACTATGGCTGGTTGCATATGAAACGCTTTCCTTTAATACACGATATATGTTTGATGCCACATCGCGCTCCTCCGCTGTAAGAAGAGCGTTTCTTGAACTCATTGCAAGTCCGCTTTCCTCCCTTATAAGCTCGCATTCAACAATCTTGATTTTCAATCCAAGACTCTTCACAAGTTGCTTTATCACTGCAATTTGCTGCCAGTCTTTCTCTCCAAAATATGCCGCATCGGGCTTTGTTATGTAGAATAATCTGGAAACCACCTGACACACGCCATTGAAATGTCCGGGGCGATGCGCACCTTCCATAACTGATGTAACCGGAGGAAAGTCAAACCTGCGCTTATCCGGAACAGGATACATTTCTTTCACTGTAGGAGCGAAGACATAGTCGGCTCCACACTTTTCCAACAGCTCACAATCGGCATCCAGATTTTGCGGATAACGCTCAAGGTCTTTCTTATCGTTAAATTGTGTCGGATTTAAGAAAACAGATACAATTGTGACGTCGTTTTCTGCAATACTGCGCTTTACAAGCGAAACATGTCCGTCGTGAAGTGCTCCCATTGTAGGGACCAAACCAACCGATTGTCCCTTTTTGCGAACTTCAAACAATTCATTCTGGAGTTCAACAATCTTTTTACATAACTTCATGCTAATTTATGCTTTACACAATAATGATGTATGTTGCCTTTGCAAAATAACAACATTTTTCTTAAACAAGAAAGAATAAATCTGAAAATATACCAATTAATCAATTAATAATGGCGTATTTTCTTAATATATCATGATATATGAAGTTTTTTTAGTATCTTTGCGAAAATATGCATGAGAGTGAGCGCATGTCGTTTCTTAAACTCATGTTTTTACATATAAAATTCAAAGCATGGCAAATAAAATCTTATTTATCAACCAGGAAATCTATCCTTATGTTCCTAAGTCCGAGATGTCCTGCATGGGGCGTGACCTTTCAAACAAAATGCAGGAGAACGGTTATGAGATTCGTACGTTTATGCCCAAGTGGGGGAATATAAATGAACGCAGAGGACAGTTGCACGAGGTGATACGTCTTTCTGGTATGAACCTGATTATTGACGATACGGATCATCCTCTTATAATAAAGGTCGCATCAATACCGCAGACAAGATTGCAGGTATATTTTATTGATAACGATGATTTCTTCATGAAGCGCCAAATGGCATGTGATGAATCCGGCAAAGAATATGAAGATAATGGTGAAAGGGCTGTTTTCTTTGCAAGAGGTGTGCTGGAAACGGTGAAGAAGCTTAGGTGGACTCCGGATATCATCCATTGTCAGGGATGGATGTCCGCAATTGTACCGATATACGTGAAACTCGCATATAGCAATGAGCCTACTTTTGCAAACACAAAAATAGTAACATCGATTTTTAAAGACAAGCTGGAAAACAGTATCGGACAGAATTTCAAGAAAAGTTTGGAATTACGTAATGTTTCTGCCGAGACGCTGGGGGCATACAGAGATGACTTTGATTTCACCGAGCTCGGTAAGCTTGCAATAGATTATAGTGATGCTGTTATAGAAGCGGAAGAAAATGCCAACGCATCGTTGATACAGTATGCAATAGATAATAAAAAGGATGTTTTAAGACATTCCGCAGATAATTATATAGACAGTTATAAATCATTGTACGACAAAATACTATCTGCCAAATAGAGCGTGGCAGTAATTAATAAATAAGATTAACATACCCGACATATGAAACTTTATTATATATCCGCAATCATCATTTCTGCATTTATATTCGGATCATGTGATGACAATACAGATGAAATAGGCTCTTCCCTTATCGGAAATATGGATGACTTGGAGATAATTCCGGCAAAGTATAATATATCCACGTCTTCGATTATCGCAGACTCCGTATATTCAAGAAATACTATAGGGTATCTTGGGAAGATAAGAGATCCGGAGACTGGGGCATATATAACAAGCGATTTCACCACTCAATTCCATACATTGGAAAACTATGAGTTCCCCGATAAAGACAGTATACGCAGTCTTGTAACCTTGTCGGATGACAGTAAGGAAATTATAGCTGATTCCTGTGAATTGAGATTGTATTTCGATAATTATTATGGCGACTCTCTCTCAACGATGAAAGTTACGGCATACGAATTGCAGACTCCGATGTCTGAGGGTGAGAAATATTATTCAAATTATGATCCCATAAAAGACGGTCTGATACGGACGGACGGAATTAAGATCAATAAATTATATACATTGTCAGACCAGAATGTGGACGAAAGTGTCCGGGGCAGTTCAAGCTACACAGCCAACATCCGTATTAAGCTTGATAAAGAATACACGGATAAAGACGGGAGGAAATACAATAATTTCGGTACTTATCTTATGCGCAAGTATTATGAGAACCCGTCATATTTCAAGGATTCATACACTTTTATACATAATCTTGTTCCGGGATATTATTTCAAAATCCAAAGTGGGCTCGGCTCTATGGCATATATCCGTACAAGCCAGCTGAATGTTTATTTCAGATTCCTAAAAAATGACTCTGTTGTGGTGGGCGCGTCATCTTTTGTTGGTACAGAGGAAGTCATACAATCTACCCGTATAGCCAATGACGCCAATACCTTAAAACGGCTTGTGGAAGACAAAAGTTGTACATATATAAAGTCTCCAGCCGGTATTTTCACGGAGTTGACAATCCCCGTTGATGACATTATGAACGGACACAGGAATGATACAATCAATACAGCAAAGATTGTATTGCCGCGTATTAATAACACCTCACAAAGCGAATACACGCTTGACATACCACAGACATTGCTGATGATACCTGCTGAGGAAATACATTCATTTTTTGAGGAGGGCAGGGTCGTTGATTATAAAACGTCATTCATAGCGTTATACGACAGCAAGAAGAACAGTTACACATTCAATAACATCAGCACATTAGTCAAGGCGATGGACCAGAAAGACCGCTCTGACTCAAAATGGAATAAAGCGGTCATCATACCTGTTACCGTTACATATAACACTGATGGCGAAATCATCAAAGTCGCACACGACATGTCTATGACAAGTACAAGACTTGTCGGTGGAAGTGAGAATCCATACGAACCACTTACAATAGATGTCATATACAGTAAATTCAAATAAAATTAATGGCTGATAATTTTCTTGAAAGACAAAGGGCGGATTACGAGAAACGTAAGGAGGAATGGATGAAGAAAAAGATACGTCTCTCCGTTGCGCGAAAGAATCTGATGGTCTCTCATGAGATAACTGATTGACACAACGCTTTATAGTTTTGCAATAATATGTTTGGATGAATTGTGTGTGGAGCTTCCGACAATCCGGTACATGCGGGTATATGTTCCGGATAGATGAAGCCGGTTATGCCATAAAAGATTACAAGGACATAGCTGCCATGAGCCGTCACAATGGGCTCATGGCAGTTTGTGTTTGTTGTAAACATTGTGCGGCTCGCCTATTTCAGTTCTAATGAATACGAAAGTTTTTTATGATAAACATACAAGTCTACATCAGTACTGACTGATTGCTATGAGCGGACTTCTTCGGTGTGCATACGTGATAAGGCTATATATAATGTGAAAAGTATATCGGAAAACATGTCTGACAGTAACTTTATGGAACAAAATCGTATATCCGATGAATGAAAATATAGTAATAAAGATTTTTACAATGAAGAAGACAATCACGACATTATCATTAATCTTCGTAGTAACAATATGTACATATGCCGGAAATGTTAGTGCAGACACGCTGACGGTGTATCTGCAACCACACATCAGTCCGGATTTGCGACTTTATGGTCAGTTTAAAGATGTTCCAAAAGAAGCTGCGGGCCATTATGCTTCTTCAATGACCGATGACTCCAGACTTCTCAGATATAGCTATACCGACAAGGAAAAGCCTCTGATGGTATTACTTTCCGAAGAGGATTACGGTCGTTTCTCGCTTGTCGCTGACATGAATTTCAACAACAGCTTTGCGGACGACTATAAGTATTACTTCTTTTACGGACAGCTTTCACAGGCTTCAAATCCGCTTTTTCTCCAGCCACAGCCTCTGTCAGTAAGATACGGTTCAGATAAGAGATTCTTCCATTGGTTCTATCCAGGAGTCTATGCCGATGGGAACTCTGACAATCCTCTGCAAGCGGTCAAGGTTATTCCGGCATTCGAACGTGTTCATTACGGCAGTTTTGAATATGGAGACAAATCTTATTCTATAATTTTATTATCAAATTCTATCAATTATTCAAGAGCCGAAACAACTTATGTGATTATTGATAATAAAGACAAAAAACAGTCTGGAACAGCCTTTCCGGATGTTCCTCCGACAGTGGAATACATATCTCTAAACATTCCGACTGCTATCAATGGGGATATGGCTCTGAGTGTCGGCAACATCGACTTCTCAGACATGACATGCGGACTTACCATATCCGGCATATCCGGTGAGAGCAGTGAGTCCATACCGTTTACCGGTTTCAATGCTCCACTGTTCAAGAAAAAGAGTGTTGAAGGACGGTCAATATCGTTAGAGAAGATGCGCGGACACTATATCCTCATCGACTTCTGGGGCACTTGGTGCAAGCCGTGCATATCCGTAATACCGGAACTGCGCGACATTCATAAAAAATATCCTCAGCTTGAACTTATCAACGTCGCGGTTGATCCAGCCCCTAACACTAATTACGTTTTTACGTCGGCACCTCTGAAAACAGCCATAAAAGAACTTCAGATGGACTGGATAAACATTCAGGACAGGTCAGCGGAAGGTTCAGAGCAGATAAGTGAAAAATACAAAATAAAGTCATACCCGACAACTGTACTGATTGATACCGATGGCAAGATAATATATAGAAAGAGCAGCATTCTGGCTATGGATTCGCTGAGACAAATCCTTGAGGATGTTTTCGGATATTGAAAAAGTCATCCATACTGACAAGGATAGCGTCCTGTCTTAGTTTTCAATTGCCAGGCAGTCTCGCTACAGAGATTTAATCACGAATCGGTCATTAGACTCCGGTTAGATTATGCGTTAATGTAGAGCGGATTGCTTGCCGTTTCGACGAAGATGTAGCGGGCTACGCTGAGACGGAACGGTAAACAAGACTCTGACAGAAACGCGTAAGCAGACCGGAGAGTATGTGAAATAAAGATTTATTCAAATATATGCGTTCGAATGACCGATTTGGGCTAATGCATGAATATGCAAAAGTAGGCTATGTGGGGTGGATTATGATGTGTCATAACTCAAAATTAAGACTGTATTTGCGCGCCATTGTGTCTTTGTCCGCAAATACGCGATATTTCAGCTTTATGTATATGCCGTTGTTATACAGCGTGTTAGGTTGTTTGGCATTTCGAAAGCTCCAGTAATGAAATATGAAACAGCATGTTCGGCACACCGGAAAAGCCTGTTTCAGACGTCTGAATGGTTAATACTGATTGCCAGAAAAGCCTCTCCGGTGGATTGAAACGTGCCGTTCGGCTTTGTTACGTTGCATCGCACAGCTCATAGGGAGAGTTATATACTGACGAAACATGCTGTTCCGTCAGTATTTGACAGGCTGTAACCATGTTCTGTTTTTCTGTTTCGAGAATTTCCGTTGTCAAATTTCTTTACTGCATAAATGAATGAATATACAGTTGGGCTCAGTCATTCCGGCTTCGTTTATGTGATGGAATCAGTCAACAGTAGGTGTTGTCATATTCTGACAGAGGCTGCTGATTTGAGCGCATTCAGATAAAAACGTACCCAGTCATCGTACTCTCTCGTGTCATTCACATTCTGTATCCTCATGTAGTATCCAAGCATCTTTTTGTTCAAGACAGCGGAAAGTTGCAGTATGGGATATTCGAGTGCGTCCTGATTCATCAGGTATAAGGTGTTAAGCAAGCGACCTATCCTTCCGTTACCGTCAATAAACGGATGTATCATCTCAAACTGATAATGTATCAGTGCGGCACGTACAAATACGTTTTCTGAACATTCATAATTGATGTAACGTTCGAGATCGCTGAAGGAGTCGGTCATGTCTTCATAAACGGGCGGAACGAATGTCGCTTCTTTCAGGCTGTTCCCTTTCTGCCCGATCCACACAGGAGACGTACGGAACTCACCGGGATACATCTTCTCATATCTGTCGCTGTCGCACATCAGGTAATGCGTGTTTTTCAGCAGGCGGGCACTCAATGGCAGACCATCCATCGCCTCAACGGCATACGACGTGGCTTTAAGAAGGTTGGCAGTGTCCTCTTTCAGTGCGTTGCCTTCCTTTGTCGTTGTGTCAGCGTTTGACGTCTGTCCGCCAAACGCCAGCATGCAGGAGTTTTCCGCCTCATACAGCATCAGTTGCCTGATATGGTCGTAGGGCAGTTGAGAGGCATAGGCATTCAGCTGACGTAAAGAGTTTTCCACTTCTTCTATCAGTCCGTCCAGTTCTGCTGTATGTACAACATGTATTTCCGTGAGCGGTGTAGGGACATACGACATGAACTCAGCCTCGCCCGTCAGATGTTTACGAAATCCAGTCAGTTTCATTCCATGTGCAGTGTATTCATAAATCGTCTCACAACATCCGGATTTCCGGTGTGCTTGCCTTCGTCTTCACTTATTTTGCAGGTGTCATTATAGAATGGCCATGACTCGGTAATCTTTGCGGCGATGAGTTTTATGACAATGTTCAAAGGTTTGACGTTATCAAAATCATTGGTGAAATGTGTGCCAATTCCGAACGAGGGCTGGCAATAGTCTTTGGCATATCGCATTATCTTAATGGCATTATCCGTATTAAGAGCATTGCTGAACACTATCTGTTTTGTCTTCGGATTAATGCCCAGCGAACGGTATTTGTCCACTATCTTCATCAGTTGTTCATAATTGTCTCCACTGTCTATACGTAGTCCCTTGAACAGGTTGGCGAAGTCTTCGGAGAAGTTCAGACTGAATATATCCCAACCGAAACTGTCATAAAGGAATGTGCCAAGCGCGCCGCGGAAAGTGTTTCTCCATGTGTTCATGGCAATGTGGTTCGCCATTTGCGGACCGTACATTCCACCGATGGCGCATACAAACTCATGAGCCATGGTGCCAACCGGCAGCAAATCATGTTTCATGGCGAGATATACGTTGCTTGTTCCTACGAACTGTCCGGACCAGTCACGGCTTCGGCAACAGTCTTTAAGTGCCTGTACGGCGGTGTCTTCTGCTTTAAATGATGCCCTGCGCCGTGTACCGAAATCGCTGAACACGCATCCGGCTTCCAGAAGTCTCATTCCTTTCTTGAAGGACTTGTCATAATAGGCGTCATAGTCGAATTCTTTGTTTTCCCCCGTCATGACATAGTAGAGCTCGGAGATGATGGCGAGAATCTTAACCTCAAGCAAGATGGTTTCTGACCAGTTGCCTTCAATGTCTACATACAAGTGACCATAATCATCCTGATGTACCGACACCCACTCGTGATGGAAACGGAATCCTTTGAGATAAGTGTAAAACCATGACGGTATGTATTTGCACCGACGTTTCATGAAATCTATTTCTTCGTCGGTTATTGTGACTGTTTCCAACATTCTCACCTGTTCTGTCACAGCCTGTGCGAAACCGGCAGGATAGGTGGTGTTGTCCCTGTCTGTAAAGGTGTATTTTACCTGTGCCCGTGGGAAATTGTCAATCACCGCACAGCACATTGTGAACTTGTACAGGTCATCGTCTGTGAAATAGTTGATTATTTGCTTCATCTTAATAGCTTTTTTGCGTCCTTTATGCCCGAAACTTCCATCTGTTCGAGTGCTTTCTGTCCTCATTGTCCGTGTCTGGATTGAGGCTTTCACCAATTTGGTTACGGGTAAAAGACTTACATGATTACTTAGACATATCTGTATGCTTCCGATTCATGTCTTGCCTGATGTTATCTCATTTTTGTGATGAATTCTGTGAGTAGTCGCCCAAGATTCTCGGCGGTTGGACAGCTCATATTCATCTCCGATAGCGATGTGGCTACACGCGCTGACACGTCTCTTACATTAATGCGCATCTTTTTACCCTTTTCCGTCAGTGATATGATACGCTGGCGTTGGTCTGAGCAGCGCAGCCCTCTGCTGATAAGCCCCAGCCTCTCCATTCTTTGCAGCAGGGGTGTCACCGTGTTGCTTTCAAGCATCAGCCTTGCAGAGATGACATTTACAGGAATGCCGTCTTCCTCAAAAAGTATTTTCATCACGAGGTATTGCGGATAGGTTATGCCCAGAGGCACAAGATAATCCTGATATGCCTGCTGTATGAGCCTGTTTAGAGAATATAGCTTGAAGCTTATCTCGTCGTCAAGCAGTTGCGGCTGTATGTTATTCATATTATCGGTATGCATTGTTGTTTGGGTGGCAAAGTTAAGGTTTTTCCAGTTCAATCAGTCATTTTTGCTTGCTAAAGTTATCTTTTATGACAAAAATATGCAGTAGGTCGCGCGCGACTGAAATTATCCTGCCGTGCGACATGTTGGCAGCGATGTTGCAGTATGTCAGGTGTAGTGACAATAACCATAATATCAGAGAAAGGACAGCATATATGGAAAGAAAACAGATAGACTTTGTGACTCACCCTCAGGAGACGCATATGGTAGGTGACGGATTCAGGGTTCACAACTTCATACCGCAGATGCCGGGAATGAGCCGGTATGATATGGATCCGTTCCTGCTGCTCGACTATAATGCTGCAATGCCTGTGGCACCCGGTGTCCCGCGTGGAGTGGGGGCACACCCGCACCGGGGATTCTCTACGGTCACGTTTGCTTATCGAGGCAGTGTGGAGCATCGTGACAGCCGCGGCAATCATGGAATAATAAGTGAAGGCGATGTTCAGTGGATGACGGCTGCCAAAGGTGTGCTTCATGAGGAACTTTATGAGCGCGAGTTCGCTGCCCGTGGCGGTTGTTTCCAGATGGTCCAGCTATGGGTCAATCTGCCCGCAAACCACAAAATGGACGAACCTTCATACCAGTCGATTCGCCGTGAGGACATGGGACGTGTGGAACTGCCGTCAGGCGGAGGCGTCGTTGAGGTGGTGAGCGGTCAGTACAAAGGTGTAAGCGGACCTGCCAGAAGCCATGTTGATGTGACAATGCTCAATCTCAGGATGAACAAAGGCGGAAAAGCTGAGTTCAGTTTCAATGAGAAACACACAACCTTTCTCATCGTGCTCAGTGGGGCGGTAGAGGTGAACTGTGTTGGTGTTCCACAGGACAATGTTCTGAAATTCAAACGCAAGGGCGAGTCCTTTGACATTGTTGCCACAGCAGACAACACCGTTGTGCTGCTCGTGTCTGGTGCTCCTTTGCATGAACCTATTGTCGGCATAGGTCCGTTTGTGATGAACTCACATGAGGAACTTGTTCAGGTATTTGAGGATTTCAGTGACGGAAAGTTTGTATATATGTGATATATGATAATAAAAATACAAGACAAATGAAAGAGAGAAAAGTAATACAGAAAGTAAGAGGCGTGCGCGCAACCGATGGTGCCGGAGTAAGACTTGTGAGAGTATTGGGTAATGAAACGATGTATGACTTTGACCCGTTTCTGATGCTCGATTCGTTTGACAGCGATAATCCTGACGACTACAGACGCGGTTTCCCGGAGCATCCGCACCGTGGCATAGAGACTGTCAGTTTTATTGCAAAGGGCAGTATGACTCATGAGGATCACCTCGGCAGCAGGCAGACAATCACAGATGGGGAGGCGCAGTGGCTCACCGCGGGCTCAGGGGCATTCCATTCTGAACAACCGGGAGGCATACGTATGTTGGGGTTGCAGTTGTGGCTCAATATGCCTGGAAACAGGAAGATGTCTGCTGAGCCTGAATATCATGGCATAACTCGTGATGAGATACCGGAGTTCAGGTCTGACGGGGTGTTGCTGAGGGTATTGACCGGAGAGTATCACGGACTGAAAGGATGGCAGGGCAGATATGTTCCGCTCGATTATTACGACCTGCATATGCAGCCCGGAGCAAAAACGGAGATTGACGTGAAGCCGGGCAATACAGTCATGGTGTTTACTCTTGTGGGTGACGTGATAACCGGAGGTACTACCGTCGTTGAAAAAACAGCAGCCCGCTTCTCTGACGGAGATACTGTTGTCATCGAAGCTGGCGGTGACGGGGCAGAGTTGATGCTTATGTCGGCTCCACCACTCAATGAGCCTATAGCCTGGTATGGACCTATAGTCATGAACAGCGAGCATGAATTACGCACAGCCTTGCGTGAACTTGACGAGGGGACATTTTTGAAGGGAAATACAAAATATACTTAAATTATACAGTATTATTATCGTTTCTGACTTTTAATGTTAATTTTGCATTTGTGAACATGGATGGTCCTAACATGTCTGACAGACCGTAGTGTCTTCAATTTGAGTTTTAACTCACACTATGTTACAACTTCCGCACATGGTATTGACTATGTCTTGCCATATTGCATAGAGGCACTATAGAAGAAGGTATCAGGCATAATATAAACTCGGACTGAGTGACCGTCCTCTTTATTTTAACTATAAAAAAGAATGAACTTATGAAATTAGAACAGAATTTTCTGCGTAGCAACGACCTTGGTCTGCTGTTGCTTCGTATTACAGTTGGAGGCATGATGCTTTTCCATGGTATACACAAGGCGGTTTATGGCGTCGGTCCCATCGGGGATATGCTCTCTGCAATAGGATTGCCGTCGTTTATTGCATACGGGTCGCTGCTTGCCGAACTTGTTGCTTCACTCATGATTGTCTGTGGTGTATGGACCCGTATGGCATCCGTGGTGTTTGCCGGTAATATGATTGTGGCTATACTGATGGCACATTCGGCTGACATATTCTCGATAAATGCCATGACCGGCGGATGGGCTATAGAGCTTCCTGCATTCTATCTGCTTGCCTCTGCTGTGCTATGCCTTACCGGTGCCGGCAAGTATGCTGTTACAAAGGGCAGCTTCTTGGATTAGGAATATTGCAAGAACGGAATCAGGTGTTCCGTTCTTGCTTTATCTTTGTAATTTCAGAAAATGCATGGAATGTCATTCAATCCTCATAAATGGCTCTATGTATATCCCTGTCGCTAACACGTATATATATATTATTATCAACGGAAGGCACGATGTAGGTGATATGTGAAGCAGTACGCTCATTAAAGATTTTACACACTGAACATTTCTCAAATTGAGTCCCTTTTCTTCGTATGCGCAATTCTGATTCTGCAACGGCAAGTGAACATTTAAAAAGAACGTCACGTAATTCATAGTGGAATGCAAATGATATCGGATTCCCGTCATAATCATGCCCTATATTGACATAATTTTTGAAATTCCTTATCTCAAACACTATGTCATATGCGAATGTATAGAACAGAATTCTGTCTGTTGTGTCATTTACGTTAACCGACATTATAGTGCGTATTCTATGTTCTTCTGGAATCAAGATGAATGTCGGACCTTCTATATGTTGGGTTACATCCATCAAATCGCTATCTGTTATTGGTTTATTGTAATGAGACTTGAATGATGTGCCGATAATTTTATATAGCTTGACGTCTTCATAATTGAGGTCAGGCATTTGAACTTCTTTTATATTTGACGGTTTGGGACGATGTTCAAAACATTTTGCAAATACAGGATCTGACTCAGGTAATACGTGTATGTGTTTTTGTGTGAGATCTATGATACAATCTACCCATGGGGTTGAAAGACGATGGTTCGACGTGTCCTGAATATACCAATTATCTATTCTTGTCAGTTTTTTCATCAATTCCCAATGAGCTTGAATGTTCTTGTCATATTTATATTTTCCACCATCGGTGTCAACAAAAGGAATAGCGAACATATATGCTATATCATATATCCATATAATGGCAGTACAATATGGAGCGTCAAGTTTGTTTTGTCGGTTATTTATGAAAATATCCAGAATCGGCTGTTCTTTAAATTCTGCCCCTGGCAGTAATGCAAGAAGAATGGACGGCAATGCATCAGGTGTCCAGTCCATGTATTTAATCCATTTGATTGTATTAACAAAATGAGGTAGCTCTGTTTTTGGCAGAATGTCTATTACCATCTTGCATAAAGCCTTGTACATGCGCTCATTGTTTATGGGCGTTTTCAGTTCCAAACGCATGTTGAAAGGTTGGTTTTTCATTACTTCTGATTGCGGTAAGGCTTCCTTCATGAGAAACAATTCCGGCTCTCCATGACTGCCAGCTTTGACAATGAAGCTCTTTCCTACGACAGTAGGAACCTTGGTTGTCTTTTTACGGGAAATATGGTACATTGCCCTGCGGAAATCCATAATATAGCGGAAATTGTCTTCTGTCATTGACAGATCGTTGTTGCACGAGTCGCATTCTTCATTGCAAATCAACAACTTGTTTCCAAGACCTTCCTGTATGGCATGTGCAACGTTGTTAAAAGTAACATCAGGCATTCTCCTGCCACAGAAACGGCACACACGTTTAGATTTTTCCTCTTCTCCAACACACACTTTTATTCCATCATATCCGAAGGACATGTATGTGAAGTATATGTCCATCATTAAGTAATAGTGGAATGCCATGTTGTGTAAGTTGGCATTCCAAGACATGCCTTGTCTAATTGCCTTAATGCATAGTATCGCAGTCTTACGCGCTACTACAGATGTCTTTTCTTCATTAAAATAATAAAAGCAATTGCCATCTGGAAGTTTTGATATGAAGCCGCTCAGTTTACGGATGTGCGAGCCTGTAGCTTTGTCATATTTCTTTACTAATGTATTCAGAGCATCGCGTGTCTTCTGACATACTTCTATTCTACATCCACCGGTCATAAAGTTTCTTACATGACACCTGTGGAAATATGCATCTTCTATGTCTGTCGTCATTACTCCGTTTGTATCCTTATAGATAATGCGCTGATTGTTTATAGGTGAATACAATATAACTTTAAGTATAGACATGATAATAAAGTGTCAATTATATTTATGGTCTGAAATATGTAAAACGAGTCATGTGTTTTCTTGCTACAGACTGCGTTTAAAACTAATGTTTAGATAAGGACTGATTGTCGATAAACCGCCAAAACAGCGTTTTTCCAGGGCCGTAGGCTATTCTTTGCTCTTCCGCTATGCGGTAATCCTCTTGTTTACTGCTTTTGTATTATATAATTTGGTGTATCTTCTACAGAATCAAGAACCAATCTGTATGAGAGCGGCACTAAATACTGATAAACTATGATGACTTTATTTGTGCTAATCGTAGTACTTCAAGTAAGGATACATAATACGTGGAGCATAAATGAATGTGTGATTATACGCTACTTGGATTTTGCTTAAAAGTAATATGTATTTTCATATTGCTTTATTATAGTATATGCCTGTTCGGTATCCGGTGCTACTCTGCATAAAACACAAAAGGGATTGCTGTTTTGCAACCCCTTTGTTGTATTTGTATTTTTACTATTTTTATCCGCAGCAGAACAGTACAATCATTTGTGCTGTAAATATTCTTAAGAACATAGCCAGCGGGTAAACTGTTGAGTAACCTACAGCAGGTGCCTCCCTTGAACAACTGGAGTTAGCGTAAGCGAGAGCTGGCGGGTCTGTATATGTTCCGGCTATCATTCCCATTATTGTGAAATAGTTCAACTTGAAGCGCACGCGTGCGATGACGCCTACCAACAATATCGGGATGACAGTAATCATGAAACCTGTGTATACATATTTCAGACCGTCTCCCTGAATGACTGTTTCCCAGAAACCTGCGCCGGCTTTTATGCCCACACTGGCGAGGAATAGCACCAGACCAATCTCTCTTAACATCATATTTGCTGATGTTGTCGTGTATGTAACCAGTTTGAATTTATATCCGAAGCGTCCGATAAGAATAGCTATGATAAGAGGACCTCCAGCCAAACCCAACTTCAACGGTACAGGCATGCCGGGAATTGCCAAAGGAATACTTCCAAACAGGATACCTACCAATATACCGATAAAGATTGTTGCAATGTTCGGGGAGTCGAGTCTTTTAACCGAATTTCCCATTATGTCAGCTACTCGGTTGACATTATCCATAGGACCGACAACAAGAATCTTATCACCTACCTGAAAATGATAGTTTCTGCTTGCAAAGACATCCATGCCCTGCCTTGATACTCGTGTCACGGTTACACCATAAACACTTGAGAAGTGCATCTTTCCAAGCGTTTTGCCGTTCATTGAAGGACGGGTGATGATTATTCTACGAGATACCAATGGCTGGTTCTGATCTTCTTCTGACCATGGTGTATCTATTTCCGGACCTATAAATGCCTTTATCGCCTCGGCATCGGCTTCTGCGCATACAATCAGCACTTCGTCTCCCAATTCGAACACAGTCTTACTGTTGGGAATTAAAGTGGTGCCATTGTGCTGTAAACGTGAACATACCAAATCTCTGTTTAAGAACTCTGAAATTTCCCTGAGCGTTCTTCCTGCCAGATAAGAGTTGTTCACTTTCAGATGCATCTGGTGTGGTTTTGCGTGAGGATTTTCGGCTTCTTCTTCCTCCAGCATCTTTTCTTCGTCTGCAAGCTTTGTCTTGGTCAGATAGCGGATGGCGATTGTGGCACCGATGATGCCTAATACTCCAAGAGGATAAGCGCATGCATATCCGGATGCTATCTGTGGGACATTATTTCCAAACAAAGATGCCAAAGCCTCGTTTGCGGCTCCAAGTCCTGGAGTGTTTGTTACAGCACCGTATAAGGTACCTACCATCATCGGTAGGTTGTTGACGTTTTCGGTGTCAAAAAATATAAAATAACAAGCAAACATGACAAGTACGTTTAGCAGTACTATTGTCACCGACAGCATGTTTAATGTTATACCTCCTTTTTTGAAGCTTTCAAAGAATCCAGGACCCACTTGTAGTCCTATACAGAACACAAACAAAATCAATCCGAAATCCTGAATGAAGTTCAGAATATTGGTCGGGGCTGTAAATCCAATATGTCCGGCGACAATTCCTGCAAACAGTACGAATGTCACACCGAGGAATATTCCGCCAAACTTGATTTTTCCGAGCAAGACTCCAACTGCTATAACGAATGCGTAAAGCAATGTTATGTGAGCCACAGAGTCTGTTGTAGTAAACAGATCAATAAGCCAATTCATATTATAACCATATATATTATTTTAATAACTTCTTGCAATTATAACCCGTTTGGATGCTGGTTTGCCCGATACCATATCTATACCGTTTGTGGGTTCGTATCCAAAGGGCTCACACCGTATAGTTGCCTGTGTCTCTTCTTTTATTTTTGCTTCAGTCTCAGCCGTACCGTCCCAATGACAAAGGAAGAAGCCGCCGTCCTTTATCTTTTCTTTAAATTCTGCATAGTCATCGCATTCATAAATATGAGCGTCGCGGAATGATTTTGCCTTGTCAAACATGTCTTTTTGTATTTCATCCAACAAAGATTTGACATAGTCTGCGATACCTTCAATTGGTCTGGTCTCTTTTTCAAGTGTGTCACGGCGCATTACCTCAATTGTACCATTTTCAATATCTCTTGCACCGAGAACAAGGCGGACAGGTACTCCTTTAACTTCGTAATCGGCAAATTTGTAACCGGGACGTTTGTTCTCTGCATCATCATATTTTACAGAAATTCCGGACTCACGTAATTGTCTGATTATTGGCGATGCTTTTTCTGATATCTTAGCCAGCCCGTCCGAGCCTTTTGAAATTGGAATTATTACTACCTGAATGGGTGCGAGCTTTGGAGGCAGAACCAGTCCGTTATCGTCAGAATGAGTCATTATGAGTGCTCCTATCAGTCTCGTCGACACTCCCCATGACGTAGCCCATACATATTCGGGTTTATTTTCTTTATTCAAATATGTTACATCAAATGCTTTTGCAAAATTCTGACCCAAGAAATGGCTTGTGCCGCTTTGCAATGCTTTGCCGTCTTGCATCATCGCTTCAATGGTGTAAGTATTCAATGCTCCGGCAAAACGTTCAGTTTCGCTTTTCACGCCTTGGACAACAGGCATTGACATCCAGTTTTCTGCAAAGTCTGCATAGACATGAAGCATCATCTGTGCTTCCTTTTCAGCTTCTTCTTTTGTGGCATGTGCCGTATGGCCCTCTTGCCATAAGAACTCTGACGTACGTAAGAAAGGTCTTGTACGCATTTCCCATCTCATTACGTTACACCACTGGTTGCACATCAATGGTAAATCACGCCACGAATGTATCCAGTTCTTATATGTATTCCATATGATGGTTTCAGATGTGGGACGTATAATCAACTCTTCGTCCAACTTTGCTGTGGGATCAACTTCTATTCCGCTTTTGTCTTCTTTGGAACGCAATCTGTAATGTGTAACCACCGCACATTCTTTGGCAAAGCCTTCCACGTGTTCTGCCTCACGGCTTAAAAAAGATTTTGGTATCAACAACGGAAAATAAGCATTCTGAACCCCTGTCTCTTTAAACATTGAGTCCAGCTGATGCTGCATCTTTTCCCAAATGGCGTATCCGTAAGGCTTGATAACCATACATCCACGTACCGCGGCCTGTTCTGCCAAATCCGCCTTTACGATTAAATCATTATACCATTGGCTGTAGTTATCAGCTCTTTTGGTAAGTTCTTTTAATTCTACCATTATATATGATTATAATTTATATGATTATTTTGGGTGCAAAAGTACAAAAAATTGTTGTAACATAGCATCATAATAATAAAAAACGCTACCTTTGCAAATGTATATAATAATTTACAGACAAATAAAAAAACAGGATTATGAAAAAAATTAGGGTTATGACACTTACAATGTGTTTGCTTGCCATTATAGGATGTCAGACAAAACAGGGTACAGGTGCATTGATTGGAACAGGTGGCGGAGCTGCATTAGGTGCAATAATTGGTAAGATAGCCGGAAATACAGCCGTTGGTGCAGCTATAGGCGGAGCGATCGGTGCAGGAGCCGGTGCGTTGATTGGGCGTCATATGGACAAAGTCGCAGAAGAAGCTGCGGCACAGGTTGAAAATGCAAAAGTAGAGGAAGTTACTGATGCAAATGGTCTGAAAGCAGTAAAGGTTACTTTTGATTCAGGAATATTGTTCGCTACAAATAAGGCAGACCTTAATGCAACATCAAAGAACGAACTTGCAAAGTTCTCAACAGTACTGAAGAATAATGCAGATTGCCATATTGACATATACGGACATACTGATTCTACCGGAAATGATGGAATAAATATTCCTTTAAGTAACAGTAGGGCAAAAAGTGTCGCTGATTATCTGAAGAGTTGTGGCGTGTCAAATTCGCAGTTTCAGCAGATTACAGGAAAAGGTAGCTCTGAACCAGTAGCTGACAATGGCACGGCTTCAGGACGTCAGCAAAACAGACGTGTTGAAATATATATGTATGCAAGTCAGGCTATGATAGATGCTGCAAATGCCGGGACTTTAAAGTAAATATTTTGTTTGACTTTAATCATATTAAGTCATCACAAGTACTTTGTGATGACTTAATATGTTTATATACGAGAAATAAATTTGACAATGAAATTAATAGGTAGGATTTTACGCTGGGGAATCGCCTTGTTTTTCAGCAGTACCATACTTATGGTGATTGCCTATAGATTTATTCCTGTTTATATTACACCGCTTATGGTAATAAGATGTTTTCAGCAGGCTTTGAACAATGAGCATATAACATTGCATCATAAGTGGATACCAATAGAAGATATATCATGTTATTTGCCTGTGGCAGTAATGGCAAGTGAGGATCAGAAATTTCTTATACATCACGGTTTTGATTTTAATGCAATAGAGAATGCTGCCAGATATAACAGGCATGGCAGGAAACGCATGGGAGCAAGTACCATCTCACAACAAACAGCTAAGAATGTGTTTTTATGGCCCGGACGTACATGGGTCAGAAAAGGTTTCGAGGCTTATTTTACCGTTCTTATTGAATTGCTGTGGAGCAAACAGAGAATCATGGAGGTATATCTCAATTCAATTGAGATGGGAAATGGCATATATGGGGCAAGTGCTGTGGCAAAATATCATTTCGGCAAAGATGCTCGCGACCTTACAAGATCGGAATGTGCGTTAATTGCAGCAACACTTCCAAATCCAATAAAATACAGCAGCAAGACACCGGATTCGTATTTGTTGAATAGGCGAAAAAGAATAGAAAGGCAAATGAAATTCATACCAATATTGCCAAAGGAGGGAGAAGATATAAATCATAATACAGTTTCCGGAGGAATTTATAGAAGGAAATAGTTCATTATATACATTAATTTATATGTTTGATTTTTTGAAAGATTTAGACGAAAATCAATTGTCCGCAGTAAAATATAATGATGGACCGCAACTTGTTATAGCAGGTGCAGGTGCCGGGAAAACAAGGGTGTTGACATACAAAATTGCCTATCTTCTTAAAAATGGAATTAAACCATGGAATATATTGGCATTGACGTTCACAAATAAGGCTGCTGATGAAATGAAGGAACGCATAGGAACTCTTGTCGGAGAAAAATTGGCACGGCAGATTCATATGGGGACATTCCATTCTATATTCTATAGGATACTGAGAAGTGAAATTGATAAAATAGATTACAAGCCCAATTTTACTATATATGATGAGAGTGATTCAAAATCACTTGTTAATAGCATCATAAAAGAATATAATATTGACGAGAAAAAATATAGTCCGGGGTTTGTCCTCAGTCAGATAAGTTATGCCAAGAATAACTTAATAAATGTAGATGACTTTTCAGTAAATGGTAAAACAAATGTAATAGGAACTATTTATAGAGAATATATTCAGAGGTGCCATATCGCAAATGTAATGGATTTTGATGACTTACTGGTTCTGACATATAGGCTCTTTATGGATAATCCGGAAATACTGGCAGATTATGCTGACAGATTCAGGTATGTTCTTGTCGATGAATATCAGGATACAAATTATGTACAGCAAAAAATAATAGAGTTATTCTATAGAAAAAATGCTTTTATTTGTTTGGTTGGTGATGATGCTCAAAGTATCTACAGTTTTAGAGGAGCAAATATAGATTATATACTTGAATTTCCTAAAAAGAACGGATTTGAGATCTTCAAGTTGGAGCAAAACTATCGTAGTACAAAAAATATAGTTGCCGCAGCTAACAGCCTAATCAAACATAACGAACACCAAATATATAAAGATGTATACAGTAAGAAGGATGAAGGTGGGAAGCTTGACTTGAAGATTGCATATTCTGATAGAGAGGAAGCATGTATTGTATGTAATGAGATAAAGCGGATAAAACGGCAGACCGGATGCGACTATAAGGATTTTTGCGTGTTGTATCGAACTAATTCACAGAGTCGTGTTATTGAGGAAGAGCTTATAAATAAATCTATTCCATATAAAATATTCGGTGGGTTGAATTTTTATCAGCGTAAAGAAATAAAAGATATCATTGCATACTTTCGACTGACTGTAAATACTGATGATGAGGAAGCAATAAGAAGAGTTATCAATTATCCGGTAAGAGGAATCGGAACAACCACACTTAAGAAACTTACAGAATCTGCAAAGGCTAATAGTGTAAGTATTTGGGAAGTTATATCGTTCCCAGACAAATATAGCCTTAATGTGAAAAGCAATACCAAAAATAAACTTATTGATTTTCATGATTTTATAGAAGAATGTAAACGCAAGAGCAATGAACTCGATGCATATGAATTAGGTGTAGAAATAATAGATAAAAGCGGTATAAAAGGAGTGCTTTATTCTAATGGTTCTCCTGAAGATGTTGCGCGACAACAAAATGTAGAAGAATTATTGAGTGCTTTGAAAGATTTTGTAGACAATAAAAAAGAGGAGGGGCAAGAGGACTTTTATATATCAGATTTTTTACAGACTATATCTTTAATATCAAATATAGACGATAATAACAATGATGACAATACGGTATCACTGATGACAATTCATTCAGCAAAAGGACTTGAATTTTCCACAGTGTTTATAGTTGGAGTTGAAGAAAATATAATCCCGAATATACGTATGTCTTCCTCACTACGTGAAATTGAGGAAGAAAGAAGGTTGATGTATGTTGCGATAACAAGAGCGCAAATGCATTGTATTATTACATATGCAAAAAGTAGATATAGATATGGAAAGATGGAATTCTGTCGTCCGAGTAGATTTATTTCTGAAATAGATTCTAATTATATACATAATAATGAAGCCGACATCCGTACGGGAACAGATTCGGCAAAGTGGGGAAGAGCAAGTAACATGTTTACAAACCGCCATGTTAAAGTAAGTCATTTTACTAATGAAAATTTGGTAAGTAAAAACCGTCCAATGGAATCTGATATATCAGCAAGTGTGGATTATAATAGTGATGTTAAAATAGGAGATATAATAGAACATCAGCGTTTTGGAATCGGTACGATAGAAATGCTGGACGGTGAGGGGGAAAATACAAAAGCTACAGTGCGTTTCAACAATGCAGGAACTAAACAGTTATTGCTGAAATTCGCAAAATATAAGATAATTTCATGAGTTTTGAATAGGATTATGTTGTGAAATGTAATTAATTATATCCTTGCGTAAGGATATATATGTGTCTTATGTTGAAATAAGTAGAATATTATAATGATTGATCATAGATTTGTTTTCTCTTTTTTAATGTACACAATATTGTTCTATTACGGAGTCGAGGTTGATATTTAGAGAGGCTAACGAACATTCATGAGGGTTAAAAAACGTAAAAGATGCTATGCGCGCGTGTTTTTGCACGTTAATTTAATTAACTTTGTTGGATAAAATTTATAATATGAGAATGTATCAGACAATGAGATTTAGCTGTGTGTTCGTGGCTTTATCATTATGCTTATTTATGCAGGCGGCAAAGAAATATGTGCCTAAGAGGGAATTCCGCGGTGCGTGGATACAATGTGTTAATGGTCAGTTTCAGGGACTTTCCACAGCCGCCATGCAGCAGAATCTGTCAAATCAGTTGGATGAATTACAAAAGTGCAATGTTAATGCGGTTATCTTTCAGGTTCGTCCTGAATGTGATGCTCTTTATCAAAGTAGCATTGAGCCATGGAGCCGCTTTCTTACAGGTGTGCAAGGACAGGCTCCATCACCATTTTGGGATCCGTTGCAGTGGATGATTGACGAATGCCATAAGCGTGGAATGGAACTTCATGCTTGGATTAATCCATATAGAGCTAAAACCAAAAGTACTCTTACGTTAGCCTCTTCACATATTGCAATAAAAAATCCTGCACGTGTATTCTCGTACGACGGACAGTTCATACTAAATCCCGGAATGCCAGAAAACAGAGAATACATTTGTAGGGTCGTGGATGACATTGTGTCACGCTATGACGTGGATGGCGTGCATATTGATGATTATTTTTATCCATATCCTGTCGCAGGACAGTCTATTCCAGACAGTAACGAGTTTGCCAGATATAATAATGGCATACGGGACATTGGTGACTGGAGACGTTATAATGTCAATCTTTGTATAAAGGAACTCGGAGAAACAATACACAGACGCAAGCCATGGGTGAAATTCGGTGTTTCGCCATTCGGAATATATAGAAACAAAAGAACAGCTCCCAATATAGGTAGTGATACTGGAGGACTCCAGAATTATGATGATTTGTATGCGGACGTGTTACTTTGGGTTAACAATGGATGGGTGGATTATTGTGCTCCGCAGCTTTATTGGCAGATAGGTCACAAGACGGCAGACTACAAGACTCTGATAAACTGGTGGAACAGGTATTCATCCAACAGACCTATTTTCATTGGAGAGGATGTTGAGCGTACGGTAAAGTTTGCAGATGTGGATAATCCTTCGATAAATCAAATGCCGGCAAAGTATTCATTACGCAGCCAGATGCGCAATGTGAGTGGGGTTGTTTTATGGTATTCTAAAGCCGTGGTTGATAATGTTGGAAATTATGCAACAGTTTTGAAAAACAGCTATTGGAAATATCCGGCTTTGCAGCCTCTTATGCCTTTTATTGATGATGACAGACCAAGAAAGCCAAGAAAGGTGAAGCCTATTTGGACAAGCGATGGCTACATACTGTTCTGGACACAGCCCAAAGGTAAGGATTGGGATGATAAGGCTGTGAAGTATGTTATTTATAGATTTGCCCGTGGAGAAAAAGTGGACATTGATGACGCAACGCATATAATTGATATCACAACAGATACTTTCTATAAGTTGCCTTATGTCAATGGTGAGACAAAATACACTTATGTGGTAACATCACTCGATCGTATGGGTAATGAGAGCAAAGGCGTTAAGAAAAAGGTAAAACTTTAAAGTAGAAAGACGTCATGTTATAGAGATGATGTGAAAATACGTTTTCGAAATTTATTATTTAGTTTCTATTAAGGATGATAAGTAATAGAAGAAGTTGGTTATTTTGTGTTTGTATTTATTATATTGCAGATATTCTTTATGTAATTGCAAAGTTTCATAAGATTCTAACTTCTTCTATTACATCCTTTATATAACTGCTCAATTATTTATTTTATTTGAGTTTATCATACACAGTCGAATATGTTGTCTTTTCCCCATTCAATGGAATTTTGGCTCACATTATAATAAAATCAAACATTTGTTTTGTGCTGCGATAAATTTAAATTAACTTTGCCTCTGTTATTACTATTATTTTATTGTTAGTATATATATGATAAGGATTGCATCTATTATAACGATGTTTTTTTTCATTGGAGTTTTGACATCATGTAATGAAAATAAAAAAACAAATGATATCATAACCCGTAAACCGGAGAAGACCCATGTTAAAAAAAGTATTCAGAAGATTGGTGATTATGAGCAAACACGTACAGTTGATTGGCATGGCTCTGTATATAATGTTAGCATAGAGAGAAAGGCTGACGTTAATTTACCTTTAGTAGATGACGGTACTGGAAACAAGTATTATGATAACCGTATAAGATTGTGTTTGACTGGTAAGGATGGGAAGGATCTGCTGAGACGTGATTTTACAAAAGACGATTTTAGAAAATATGTAGGAGATGAATATGCTAAGAATAATGTGTTGCTTGGCGTGGTCTTTGATAGGGTTGATGATGATTTTATTTATTTTGCAGCAAGTGTCGGCTCTCCTGACAAAATGAGTGATGAATATATTCCTTTAGTTGTAAGATTCTCTTATAGAAATTTTAAATTGGATATATATAGAGACACGACGCTCGATACGTCAGACTCTGAGCCAGAGTTATCGGATGACGATATTTGAAAACAATGTTTTTATTTTACAGAATATTGAGGAACAACAACTGTAAATATTTTACTATCATATATATACATTATAGTTTAAAACAAAATTCAAGAAAGAACAGAACGAGTATGTATCAAAATGGATACATCCTCGTCATGGTACCGACTATTGCAAGATTCGTATATCTGTAGTCAGCAACCGGTTTTCTCAAAAGGTTGAGCTATGGAGAAAGTAAGACTCAGTAGAAATTTAGTGGGTAAGCAAACTGTTTTGCAATTCTTAAAAGGAAAAATTTCTTATCTACTGAGCCGGAATAGGTATATTGCAATAAGTTACTTAATCCATGGTTATTGACATATTGTTGAAATCGAGTGTTACTCGGTTAAACCTATTGATAAAATCCATTCCAAGAACTCCGTCCATACCGACCTGATTCTCATTCTTTTCTATGCGGGCATTAGATAATGTCACATCATGTCCAACATAACAGAGTTTGATATCAGGAACACGAAATACATCATCAATATTCTGTACATTAGAGCCTTTATTTTGTAATATCATGTTCTCATCTGCAAATTAGTCAGAATGTTTCTCGTAGTAGGGCTGCAAGAAATAAGTTTCCATTTCTCCTGTAGACAGCAATAATTTTAAGTTACCCGATTGGTCATTAGAATCTATAAAAAGCTTACGTCCGTTTTCTAGTCTTATGTTGTGAATATGCTGTTTTGTCTTTATGTTACTTATAGGGAATATCAACTCTTTTGCTCTCGCATCAATGCATATTTCTCCCATTCTTCTAATGAAATCAATACCTATGACGCCATCCATTTGTTCAAGCGTTTTTTTCTGTGTTAGCTGGTCAAAGACAAATGCAATGGGGTCTTTATAGATGATGTCTCCTATCGCGATACTATCAATATGAGCCATGTGGAAGCCGTTATATGCATCTAACGTCTTTAGTCCAAGTTTCTCTGCTGCATGTTTTGATATATAGGTGTTTTCAGTGCCTGTGTCAAAGACAAACTTATAGTCCTTACCTTTTATTTTCACATTGATATATATATGCTACTCCCATACATGCAAGGCTGTATGCATTGTTTGAGTCAATCTGTTGTAGCCTCTCATTAACAATGATTACAATATAATCCAGAGTCTTTTCAGGCTTATTGAATATACATTCTGCCATGAGTGCAAGATTATTGTCTTCCAGTGAATATTTCAATTTCGGATATTCATCAGCCAACGCAAAGCACTCTGACTCGTTAATAAGTTCACTTATACGTATGTCTGCCTCTTGAGAGTTCACATATAGACACAGACCTGTCAATACTGTTATAATAATATGACGAATGCCATATAATTCAGGGATATATCAAAATATCATTGTAAAGAAGTGTCAGTACTGTTCTGAAACTGTATATAATCAAAAGAGTTATTCAATACACGACTTCCTACGTTCGTTGTAGTGTTTGTGTGTGTTACCATAGCTCCGTAAAAAGCCGGTGGAATATGGTTTTCACGGAAAAGCGACCAATGGCAGCCTTTCTTTATCTTGTGCAAGATGACTTCTGCATCCGTATATTACAACTAAGAGTAATGTAATTACGTTTTCTTTTGGATTGCTGTGCCATATTTCATTCGCTACATCTTTGTCGGACGCAGTGTACATGCAACTGTCACTATATACGAGTTAGGTTGTCCATTATAAGTAGTAATGCTATTTGTACGCTGTACTTTTATGTTTTGACGTGGTTATAACAAAACCACATAAGTTTAAATCACTTCGATATGTATAAATAAATCAGATAAACCTTTGTTAATATTAAAAATAATCGTATTTTTGCAAAATAAAAAAATTAATTGTTCAGTTCTTTTTATTATGAAAAGATTATTATTCAATCTGATTGTTTTAATTACTGTTGTGGTACTGTTGGATAGCTGTTCTAGTGCCAAGCGAGTTGCTTATTTTCAGAATATAGATAGTGTGGATCTTTCTGCGTCACAAGGATTGTATGATGCCAAGATAATGCCTAAGGACATGCTGACAATAATTGTCAATACTACAAATCCTGATGCGGCACGTCCGTTTAATCTTTATTCAGCTACAGTAAGCGGACAGTCTGGAAATAATAATATGCAGGGCTATCTCGTGGATAATAGTGGTAATATTAATTTTCCTGTAATAGGAAAGGTGCATGTCTCAGGACTGACAAAGGGGCAATGTGAGGATTTGATACGTGAAAAAATAATGCCTTACATGTCTGGAACTGAAAATCCGGTTGTAACTGTTAGAATGTCCAGTTTCCGTGTGACGGTAGCTGGGGAGGTGAATAGTCCCGGCGTTGTTCCTGTGAATTCTGAAAAGATGAGTGTTATAGAGGCTTTGGCACAGGCAGGAGACCTTACTATTTACGGACGACGTGACAATGTGCTGTTGATTCGTGAGAATGAATTGGGGCAAAAGAGTCAGGTTAGAATAAATCTTAATGACGCGAATTTTATTAATTCTCCATATTATTATGTTCAGCAGAATGACATTATTTATGTCCAGCCAAATAAGGTTAAGGCGAAGTCTTCTTCCATCGGAACTTCTACCACATTATGGATTTCAGGTGTAAGCATATTGACTTCTCTTGCGTCGTTGGTTGTTAATATATTAAGGAATTAAAGAATAAACAAATAAGAACGTTAGACATTTTATATCAAAATATGTCTAACGTTTATTTTATGTGATATACCAAATTTAGAATTATGTGTGGAATTGTCGGATATTTAGGTAATAAAGAAGCCTATCCCATTTTAATAAAGGGATTGAGAAGATTAGAATATCGTGGGTATGACAGTGCCGGAGTAGCTATTATAAATGATGACAATCAGCTTAATGTTTATAAGACAATAGGAAAGGTTTCTGATCTTGAGGATTTTTGCAAAGATAAGAATATAAGCGGACATGTAGGTATCGCACATACACGGTGGGCAACACACGGAGTTCCTTCTTCAAAAAACGCACATCCTCATTTCTCTGAATCTAAGGATTTGGCAATAATCCATAACGGAATAATCGAAAACTATAGCGTTATTAAGCGTAATCTTATTTCAAACGGTGTGAGTTTTCGCTCTGATACAGATACAGAAGTTTTAATCCAACTCATAGAATATGTCAAGAAAAAGAAAAATCTTGATTTATTGACTGCCGTACAATTGTCGCTTCATCAGGTGATTGGTGCGTATGCCATAGCTATATTGGATAAGAATAACCCTAATCAGATAATTGCGGCACGCAAGCAAAGCCCGCTTGTTGTCGGAGTAGGCGAAAATGAGTTCTTCTTAGGTTCTGACGCATCTCCAATTATTGAGTATACAGACAAGGTCGTTTATTTAGACGACGGCAATATTGCCGTTATACGCAGTGATGAAGGTTTGAAGGTTGTCAACATTTTTAATAGAGAGTTGAATCCTGAAATACAGACCGTAGATTTAAATCTTGGTCAGATAGAGAAGGGAGGTTTCCCTCACTTTATGCTGAAGGAGATATTTGAACAACCTGAGTGTCTTAAGAATTGCATGCGTGGGCGGGTAAACGATGATAATAGCAATATAACGTTAAGTGCTATCTTAGATAATAAGGAAAAACTGTTGAACGCAAAGCGTATTATAATTGTTGCCTGTGGAACTTCATGGCATGCAGGGCTTATAGGTAAATATCTTATTGAGAATTTTTGTCGCATTCCTGTAACAGTAGAATATGCCAGTGAGTTCAGGTATTCAAATCCTGTCGTAACAGAGAACGATGTCGTCATAGCAATATCACAAAGCGGTGAGACTGCGGACACACTTGCCGCAATAGAAGTTGCAAAAAGGAATGGAGCGTTCGTATATGGTATCTGTAATGTAGTTGGTTCCAGCATACCGCGTGCGACGGATGCCGGCAGCTACATTCATGTGGGTCCGGAAATTGGTGTCGCTTCTACGAAGGCTTTTACCGGCCAGGTTACAGTCCTTGCCATGTTCGCACTGGCGTTGGCGAAAGAAAAAGACATTATAGATAAGAGACAATACTCTGAGATAATAAAAGAGTTATGGACTCTACCTGAAAAGATGAAGACTGTTTTGGAGCTTAACAACAGAATTGCCGAACTAAGCCGAATATTCACTTACGCTCACAATTTCCTTTATCTTGGCAGAGGCTACAGCTATCCTGTCGCGCTTGAAGGCGCATTGAAATTAAAGGAAATAAGCTATATACATGCAGAAGGATATCCTGCGGCAGAGATGAAACACGGACCTATTGCTCTCATAGATTCGGACATGCCTGTTGTTGTTATTGCGACACATAACAAGATGTATGAGAAGGTGTTGAGCAATATTCAGGAAATAAAAGCACGACAGGGTAAGGTCATTGCACTTGTCAGCAAAGGGGACGATACTATAAGCCGTATAGCTGACGAGGTCATAGAACTGCCTTCTACAATGGAATGTTTTGAGTCTCTTATAGATGTAATACCTTTGCAGTTGCTGGCTTACCATGTGGCTGTATGTAAAGGTAAGAATGTAGACCAACCGAGAAATCTGGCAAAATCTGTAACCGTAGAGTAAATATATTGTAAATATATAATATAAAACAAAATAGAGCGTGGAACCATTAAAGCATGAATGCGGGATTGCAATGATAAGATTGCTCAAACCGTTGACGTATTATCAGGAAAAGTATGGCACCTGGATGTTCGGATTGAACAAACTTTATCTTATGATGGAGAAACAGCACAATCGCGGACAGGAAGGTGCCGGTATGGCATGTGTTAAACTTGACAGTGCTCCGGGACGGGAATATATGTTCCGTGAGAGAGCAGAAGGTAAGGATGCGATAACCGAGATTTTCGGTCAGGCTCATCGTGATCTTAAAAATCTAAGTCAGGAAAAGTTGTCAGATGTCGCATTTGCGAAAGACTGCCTGCCATTTGCAGGCGAACTGTACATGGGGCATTTAAGATATTCCACTACAGGTAAAAGCGGACTGTCGTATGTCCATCCTTTCTTGCGCCGTAATAACTGGCAGGCAAAGAACCTGTGCCTGTGCGGAAATTTCAATATGACAAATGTTGATGAAATTTTCGACAAGCTTACCATGCAGGGGCAATATCCCCGTATATATAGCGATGCTTATATCATGCTGGAATTTATGGGGCATCGGTTAGACCGCGAGGTGGAACGCAATTTTGCTAAAGCTAAAGAGTTCGACTTGAATAATAAGGAGATAACTGAATACATAAACGACCATGTCGAAGTGAAGAATGTGCTGAAAAGCACAATGACAGATTTTGACGGTGGATATGTCGTCTGCGGAATAACCGGCAGTGGGGAAATGTTTTCCATGCGCGATCCATGGGGCATAAGACCAGCGTTTTATTATAAAAACGACGAATTTATTGCAGTTGCAAGCGAGCGTCCTGTGTTGCAGACAACATTCGATCTCGAATGTGAGGACGTCTGTGAGCTGATGCCCGGAACCGCATTGCTGGTAAAGCGTAACGGTGATTTCTCAATAGAAGAGATAATTCCGGCAAAAGGAAACAACGCCTGTTCTTTCGAGCGTATTTATTTCAGCCGTGGCAGTGACAGAGACATATACAAAGAACGCAAACTGTTGGGGGAAAGTCTGCATGAGCCTGTTTTGAAAGCCATCGGCTATGATGTGAAACATACGGTTTTCTCTTTCATTCCCAATACGGCGGAGGTCGCATACTATGGATTGCTTACAGGCTTCAAGAGATATGTGAATGAGAGCAAGGTGCGTAGGATACAGGAACTTGGTCATATCCCATCAGAAGAGGAATTAAGGGAAATACTTGGCGATTACGTACGTTCGGAGAAAGTGGCATGGAAGGATATAAAACTCAGAACCTTTATCACAGAGGGAAACTCGAGAAATGACCTTGCCTCACATGTGTACGATATAACATACGAGAGCATTGAGCCGCATGTCGACAACCTTGTTGTCATTGATGACAGTATCGTGCGCGGAACAACTCTTAAGGAAAGCATTTTGAGAATTCTTGACAGGTTGCATCCCAAGAAAATCATCATAGTAAGCAGTGCTCCTCAAATACGTTATCCTGATTATTATGGAATTGACATGGCGCGTCTTGAGGAATTCTGCGCGTTCAGGGCAACAATAGAACTGCTTAAGGAAAGAGGCATGTACAGTCTGATAATGGATACATACAACGCATGCAAGACTGAATTATGCAAGTGCCCGGACGAGATGCGTAACTGCGTGCGCGATATTTATGAGCCGTTTACGGTTGATGAGATAAATAAAAAGATCGTTGAGATATTACGCCCCGCAGAGGTGACGACACCGATAGAATTGGTATTCCAGTCTATCGACGGATTACATAAGGCAATACCCAACCATAAAGGTGATTGGTATTTCACCGGAAAATATCCTACACCGGGCGGTACCAAATTATGTAATCGCGCCTTTGTGAATTACATAGAGAATGTTTATCAGAATGAAAAGAAATTCTAAAATCATAAGATGAGAAACGTAACTTTAGCTTTGGAGAACGGAATTAAGTTCCATGGAAAATCATTTGGCTATGAAGCACCCATGGCCGGTGAGGTTGTTTTTAACACAGCTATGGTAGGATATCCGGAGTCATTGACCGATCCTTCATATGCCGGACAGATGATAGTATTTACTTATCCGCTTATAGGTAATTATGGGGTGCCGTCATTTGCATATGATGACAATAAACTGCCGTTGTTTATGGAGAGCGACAGAATTTATGCATCGGCAATCATTGTGACAGACTACAGTGAGAGCTACTCACACTGGAACGCGAAAGAGAGTCTTGCGGAATGGCTGAAGCGTGAGCATATTCCCGGAATCACAGGGATAGATACAAGAGAACTTACAAAGGTTCTTCGCGAGCATGGGGTTATGATGGGTAAAATACTTTTTGATGATGAACCGGATAATATTCCGACGGCTATTTATGAAGGAGTGAATTTTGTTGATAAGGTGAGTTGCCGCGATATTATACGTTATAATGAAGGAGCCGGCAAGAAAGTTGTTCTTGTGGATTGCGGTGTCAAGGCAAATATCATAAGATGTCTTATAAACAGAGGTGTTGAGGTTATCCGTGTACCCTGGAATTATGATTATACCGATATGGATTTTGACGGATTGTTCCTTGCTAATGGTCCCGGAGACCCGGAGATGTGTGAGGATGCCGTGGCGGTATTGCGGAAATATATGCAGATGTCACGCAAGCCTATATGCGGAATATGTATGGGTAACCAGCTTCTGGCAAAAGCTGGCGGAGCAAAGACTTATAAATTGAAATATGGACATCGGTCCCACAACCAGCCTGTACGCATGGTCGGTACTGATAACTGCTACATCACGACACAAAACCATGGATACGCGGTTGACGGCAGTACAATAGGGGCTGATTGGGAAGAACTTTTTATTAACATGAACGATGGTTCCAACGAAGGCATCAGGCACAAGAGCAACCCTTGGTTTTCGAGTCAGTTCCATCCGGAAGCCCGTTCCGGCTCATTGGATACAGAGTTCCTGTTTGATAGATTTGTAGACACACTAAAGTAAAAAATAAACGGTATGAAGTACGACAATATAAAGAAAGTTTTGCTGTTGGGTTCCGGTGCGCTCAAGATAGGTGAGGCAGGTGAATTCGACTATTCCGGTTCGCAGGCACTTAAGGCATTGCGTGAAGAAGGCGTGGAGACCGTCCTTATAAATCCGAACATCGCGACAGTCCAGACATCGGAAGGCGTTGCCGATCAGATATATTTCCTTCCAGTGCAGCCTTATTTTGTAGAAAGAGTTATCGAGAAAGAGAGACCGGACGGCATACTGCTCGCATTTGGCGGGCAGACTGCATTAAACTGTGGCGTGGCATTATACCGCGAGGGTATTCTTGACAAGTATGGAGTTCAGGTGCTTGGAACATCTGTTCAGGCAATAATGGATACGGAGGACCGTGAGCTTTTTGTTGAGAAACTTAACGAGATAGGTGTCAAGACGATAAAGAGCGAGGCATGCGAGTCAATTGAGGCTGCACGCAAGGCTGCCGCTGAACTTGGCTATCCTGTCATACTTCGTGCTGCTTATGCATTAGGTGGTTTGGGCAGTGGCTTCTGTGACAATGAGGATGAGTTGAATCGTCTTGCAGAGAAAGCGTTCTCGTTCTCTCCCCAGGTTCTTGTTGAGAAAAGCCTGAAGGGATGGAAGGAAATAGAGTATGAGGTTGTAAGAGACCGTTATGACAACTGTATCACTGTATGTAATATGGAGAATTTCGACCCTCTGGGAATACATACCGGAGAAAGCATAGTTGTCGCTCCTACTCAGACGCTGACAGACCGCGAAAGCCAGAAACTACGCTCACTGGCAATAAAGATTATCCGTCATATAGGTATTGTAGGAGAATGCAATGTGCAGTATGCTCTTGATCCGAACAGTGAGGATTACCGTGTTATAGAAGTGAATGCGCGTCTTAGTCGTTCTTCGGCTCTTGCATCAAAGGCAACCGGATACCCTCTTGCGTTTGTGGCTGCAAAACTCGGTATGGGATACGGACTTTTCGAACTGAAAAACTCAATAACCAAAACCACAAGTGTTTTCTTCGAGCCTGCGCTTGATTATGTTGTTTGTAAGATTCCGCGTTGGGATTTGAGCAAATTCCGCGGAGTTGACAAGGAACTTGGTTCCTCAATGAAGTCTGTCGGTGAGGTTATGGCGATAGGACGCACTTTTGAGGAAGCTATTCAGAAAGGCTTGCGCATGATAGGACAAAGCATGCACGGTTTTGTGGAGAACAAGGAGCTGGAGATTGATGATATCGATGTCGCCCTGCGCGAACCCACCGACAAGCGTGTCTTCATAATCTCGAAGGCAATGCATAAGGGATACACCATCGACCAGATACACGAACTCACAAAGATTGACAAATGGTTCCTTGAGAAGCTCAAGCACATCATTGACATAGACGAGCGGATGAAGGCTCTTAAGAATGTGAACAATCTTGATAAGGAGTTGTTGAGAACAGCAAAAATCTATGGCTTCACAGACTTCCAGATAGCACGTGCCGTCGGTCTTGAGGAGGAAGTGGGAAATATGCACAAGGCAATGCTCACTATACGCCAGTTGCGTAAGAACTATGGCATACTTCCGGTTGTCAAGCAGATAGACACTCTGGCGGCGGAATATCCGGCACATACCAACTATCTGTATGTAACTTATTCTGGTGTGGCAAGCGACATTTCGTTCGACCGTGACAATCGCTCCATCATTGTACTTGGTTCAGGAGCTTACAGGATTGGCAGCTCCGTAGAGTTTGACTGGTGTGGTGTGCAGGCGTTGAATACAATACGCCGAGAGGGATTCCGTTCGGTGATGATCAACTACAATCCTGAAACTGTGTCGACAGACTATGACATGTGCGATCGTCTTTATTTCGATGAACTCACATTCGAACGTGTGATGGATATCATCGAGTTTGAAAGTCCGTACGGAGTCATAGTCTCAACCGGAGGTCAGATTCCTAATAATCTTGCAATGAGGCTTGATGCACAGAACGTTCCTATTCTGGGAACATCGGCGAAGGACATTGACAATGCGGAAGACCGTGCCAAGTTCTCCTCGATGCTGACACGCAACAACATCAGTCAGCCGGAGTGGAGTGCGCTTACATCAATGGATGACATAAACAAGTTCATCGACAAAGTAGGTTTCCCCGTACTCGTAAGACCGTCCTATGTGTTGTCAGGTGCCGCGATGAATGTCTGCTCAAATCGTGACGAGCTGGAACGTTTCTTGAAACTTGCCGCTAATGTCTCGGAGGACCATCCTGTGGTTGTCAGCCGTTTCATTGAGCATGCCAAGGAAATAGAGATGGATGCTGTCGCCAATAAGGGAGAGATTATAGCTTATGCCATCTCAGAGCACATTGAGTTTGCCGGAGTACATTCCGGTGACGCCACAATACAGTTCCCTCCGCAGAAACTGTATGTGGAGACCGTACGTAGAATAAAACGCGTAAGCCGCCAGATAGCAAAAGAACTGCACATATCGGGTCCGTTCAACATACAGTTCATGGCACGCGACAATGACATACTTGTTATCGAGTGTAACCTCAGAGCCTCACGTTCATTCCCGTTTGTCAGCAAGGTTCTTAAGCTTAATCTCATAGATTTGGCAACAAAGGTCATGCTTGGAAAGCCTGTCGAGAAACCCAACAAGAATCTGTTCGACCTCGACTATGTCGGAATCAAGGCATCGCAGTTCTCGTTCAACAGATTGCAGAAGGCAGACCCTGTTCTGGGTGTCGACATGTCTTCAACCGGAGAGGTCGGATGCCTTGGCGATGATACAAATGACGCGTTGCTCAAGAGCATGCTTGCAGTGGGACAGGGTATACCAAAGAAAACAATACTGTTGTCCACCGGAGGTGCAAAGCAGAAGGCGGAGATGCTCGACGCTGCGAAGAAGCTGGTGGAGAATGGATACGAACTGTATGCCACCGGAGGCACTTCAAAATATCTGGACGATAATGGTGTGCATAATGTCCGTGTCTATTGGCCTTCGGAAGAGGGCAAAGAGCCGCAGGCACTTACACTGCTCCATGAGAAGAAGATAGACATGGTTGTAAATATTCCCAAAGACCTCACACCGCGTGAGCTCACTGACGGCTATAAGATTCGCCGTGCATCCATCGATCTCAATGTGCCACTGGTAACCAACAGCAGGCTGGCAAGCGCATTTATCAATGCATTCTGCACGCTGAAACTCAGCGATATTGACATCAAGAGTTGGGCGGAATACAAATAAAAACATAAAGGATAAAGTGTGTGGTCGGGATGTTTCAATGCATCCTGACCACACTTTTTTTATTCCGAACGGGTCATGATATGCCATCCGTATCTTGTGCTTCACCATAACTTGCCGTTTCCCGATTTTGTGGAAAATGTTGCAGGAAACACATGTAGGAATCGGACGGCAAAATGACGGAAGCGGTGTGGAGTAGGGCAGAAGAGTATTCCATAAAGGAAAAAAGCTGTTTTTGCACTATAGTGACCGGTTCAGACTCGCTGAAATTTTAGTGTTCAACAGTCTTCAAATGCTGCTTGAAGAAGTCCATGTAAGTGTTATACCAATCGGCAGGTGTCTCGTGTTTGCACTCTGGATTTACTACGTAATGCTTCTCCTCAGACTTGAAGTTGTTGTAAGGTGCGAAGTTTGTGTGCGGCGGACATACCGGGTCTTGTAGTCCTATTGCCGATATTACAGGGCATGTTACGAGTGTGGCGAGGTTCTTCGTGTCGAAGTAAGAGAGAAACTTGTACATCGTAGCGTTGTCCAGGTCAAGCTTTTCCTGCATAGCACGTGCCGTTGAGGCTGACCAAGAGCCAACTTTGAAGTCGTAATCTGATAAAAAAATAATGTGAGATATTTTAGTTTTATAAAATACAGATAAGGCAAAATTATTTCAATTTATTTGTTTATATCGAAATATTAATGTATATTCGCAAACCAAAGTTTATTTTGGGCTATTAAATTTACTAACTAAAATACGCATACAGATGAAGAAGTACAATTTTAATGCCGGACCGTCAATGCTTCCAAGGGAAGTTATTGAGAATACGGCAAAACAGATTTTAGACTTCAATGGTTCAGGCCTTTCTCTGGCAGAAATAAGTCACAGAGCCAAAGATTTCCAACCGGTCGTTGACGAAGCTGTTGCTTTAATAAAGGAGTTGTTAGAGATTCCTGAGGGATATTCGGTTCTTTTCTTAGGTGGAGGTGCCTCTCTTGAATTCTGTATGGTTCCATATAATTTCCTGAAGAAAAAGGCGGCATATCTCAATACTGGTGTATGGGCAAAGAAAGCCATGAAAGAGGCGAAGTTGTTCGGTGAAGTTGTGGAAGTGGCTTCCTCTGCAGAAGCAAACTATACTTACATACCGAAAGACTGGGAATGTCCTGCAGACGCAGACTATCTTCATATTACGACTAACAACACGATTTACGGTACAGAAATAAGACATGAGCTTCAGGTTCCTGTAAGGATGATTGCAGACATGTCGTCAGACATATTCAGCCGTCCCGTTGATGTATCAAAGTATGATTGTATTTATGCCGGAGCTCAGAAGAATCTTGCAATGGCAGGTGTTACTCTTGTTATTGTGAAGGATGATGCTTTAGGTAAGGTTGACCGCAGCATACCGACAATGCTTGACTACAGAACTCATGTGGAAAAGGGTTCAATGTTCAACACACCGCCTGTGGTTCCGATATATTCAGCCTTGGAGACTCTGAGATGGATAAAGGCACAGGGAGGTTTGAAGATGATGGACAAGTTAGCGCACGAGCGAGCTGAAATGCTATATGCAGAGATTGACAGAAACAAGCTTTTCCGTGGAACGGCAAAAGAAGAAGACCGCTCGCTGATGAATATATGCTTTGTTATGAACGATGAATATAAAGAGCTGGAAAAACCATTCCTCGATTATGCTCTTTCTTGTGGTATGGTCGGAGTGAAAGGTCATCGTTCTGTCGGTGGGTTCAGAGCAAGTTGCTATAATGCCCAAACCATAGAAGGTGTTGAGGCTCTTGTGAAGTGCATGCAAGATTTTGAGGCACAACACTGAATCCTTTTATAAAACAAAAAAAGGGCGGATATGTCACTATCCGCTCTTATAAATTTATAATAACCCATAAATTTAATCGTTATGAAAGTTTTAGTTGCAACAGAAAAACCATTTGCCGCAGCTGCTGTAGATGGTATAAAGAAAGAAATAGAAGGAGCAGGCAATGAGTTGGTGCTCCTTGAGAAATATACGGATGTTCAGGATTTATTGAATGCTGTAAAAGATGCTGATGCACTTATTGTACGTTCTGATAAGGTTAATGCCGCTGTGTTGGATGCGGCGGAAAACTTGCGTATCGTAGTACGTGCCGGAGCCGGATATGACAATATTGACATAGAGTATGCTAAAAAGAAGAATGTTGTTGTGGAGAATACTCCCGGACAGAACTCCAATGCCGTAGCCGAACTTGTTTTCGGCTTGTTGGTATTTGCTTGCAGAAGCTTCTATAGCGGCAAAACAGGAAATGAGCTGAAAGGGAAAAAGATAGGAATACTCGCATATGGTAATGTAGGACGTAATGTAGCACGGATAGCCAAGGGCTTTGGTATGGAAATATATGCATATGACGCTTTCTGTCCTAAAGAAGCCATTGAGAAAGACGGAGTTGTTGCGGTAGACTCTCAGGATAAGCTGTTTACCGATTGTGACATTGTTTCTTTACATATTCCGGCAACACCTCAGACCGTGAAATCAATAAACAAGGAACTGGTAGGCAAGATGAAAAAGAATGCCATCATAATAAACACTGCGAGAAAAGAAGTGATAGACGAAGCCGGTCTGTTGGAAATAATGAAGGTGCGTACTGACTTGAAGTACATAACAGATATAAAGCCAGATGCTGACGCTGAATTCCAGACTTTTGAAGGACGTTACTTCAGTACACCGAAAAAGATGGGCGCACAGACTGCGGAAGCAAACATAAATGCCGGTATTGCAGCGGCTGTACAGATAAATGCGTATTTCAAAGACGGATGTACCAAATTCCAAGTAAATAAATAATGGCAACAATAAAACCATTCAAAGGGATACGTCCTCCAAAAGAACTGGTGGAAAGTATCGAGTCTCGTCCATACGACGTGTTGAGCAGTAAAGAGGCGCGTGAAGAGGCAGGCGATAATGAAATGAGTCTCTATCATATAATCAAACCTGAAATAGATTTCGAGGAAGATATTGACGAATATGATCCGAGAGTATATCAGAAGGCGGCAGATAACTTCAAGAAGTTTATGGACAAGGGATGGCTGGTTCAGGATGATAAAGAAAACTATTATCTATATGCCCAGACCATGAACGGTAAGACACAGTACGGACTTGTAGTAGGAGCTGCTGTCGCTGATTATATGTCAGGACTGATAAAGAAACACGAGCTTACAAGATGCGACAAGGAAGAAGACCGTATGAAGCACGTGCGAGTGTGCAATGCCAATATGGAACCGGTGTTCTTCGCTTATCCTGATAATGCAAGGCTTGATGAGATAATAAAGCGTATCGCACAGAACGAGCCTGAATATGATTTCATAGCACCAATTGACGGATTCAGGCATCAGTTCTGGATTATCAGCAATGAAGATGACATTAGAGCTATAACTGAAGAGTTCGCAAAAATACCGGCTCTGTATATAGCAGACGGTCATCATCGTAGTGCCGCTGCGGCATTGGTAGGAGCGGAATTGGCAAGAAAAGACGAAAATCATACAGGAAATGAGGAATATAATTATTTCATGGCTGTATGTTTTCAGGCTTCTCAGCTCACCATATTGGACTATAACAGAGTTGTGAAGGATCTTAATGGTCTTACGCCAGAACAATTCATCAATGCCCTGTCAAAGAATTTCATCATTGAAAAGAAAGGTTCGGAAACATACAAACCATTGTGTATACATAACTTCTCACTTTATCTTGACGGATGTTGGTATTCTCTCACAGCTAAAGAAGGTACGTATAATGACTCCGATCCCATTGGCGTTCTTGACGTGGATATTTCCACACGTCTTATTTTGAATGAGATTCTTAATATTCAGGATTTGAGATCGGACAAGCGTATAGATTTTGTTGGAGGTCTGCGTGGTCTGGAAGAACTGAAGAAGAGAGTGGATAGTGGAGAAATGAAAGCCGCTCTCGCATTGTATCCGGTATCGATGAAACAGATTATGGACATTGCAGACAGTGGTGCCATAATGCCTCCAAAGGCGACATGGTTTGAGCCTAAACTGCGTTCTGGGCTTGTCATACACAAGTTGTCTTAATGTAACAGAACACAAATTTACGAGATTTATGTCTCATTAATAATGGAGGGGCGAACCGCAATTCGCCCCTCTACAATATCATAAGATGAGTAATATTTCAGACGAGTATAAAACTGTCACATCCGAGGTAGCTGAAGGGTTTTATAGTGAAAAGCGTAGCAAGTTTTTTGCTTTTGTCCATCATGTGACGTCAGAAAGTGATATAAAAAACATAATAGCCGCTTATCATAAGTCACACTATGATGCGCGTCATATATGTTATGCATATGTATTAGGTCCGGATAAAGCTCATTTCAGAGCAAATGATGACGGGGAGCCCAGTAGTACAGCAGGGAAGCCTATACTTGGACAGATAATAAAAAATGACCTGACGGACATTCTTGTTGTTGTCATTCGCTATTACGGAGGTGTTAATCTTGGTACAAGCGGACTTATAGTAGCATACCGTACTGCCGCAGCAGATGCCATTTCGTCGGCAAAGATTGTATCCAAACAAGTTGAAGAGACTGTTAAACTTAAATTCCCTTATGAGTTGACCAACAGCGTTATGAAGATCGTGAAGGAATTATCCGCACGTATCTTATCAAATGAATATAACAATGATAATATGTGTGACATGACTTTATCAGTAAGGAAATCTCAGGCTGAGATTTTGAGAAGCAAATTCAAACATTTGACATTACTTCGTAATCTTGATGTCCGCTAAAATTATCTATATATAAAATGTCTGTTCGCAATACATAAACCACGTTCCAACAGACTTCATCTGTATTTAGTGTTGCTGTAATACCGCCTTCCGCTTTTCTCATATTCAATCCAACTAATCTTCTATATAAACAGAAAGCTTTCATTCAAAAATAAGTATGAAATTTGATAAAAGTGACGGTCGGTTCTGATAAGACATAAGATGTATATTTATGCAAGTGGAGCAGGCTATTTGAATATTTATATAATGTAAAATCGCTGAGAATCGAATAAAAACAAACAATAAAACATCGAACGTCATATACACTGTTTTTAGCATGTAAACATAATGTATTGAATATCAGTATTTTGACGGATATAACACTTACGATATGTTTTTTCAACATACGACAAAGCCTTTTCCGGTATGCGAGAAAGCCTGTATGGACGTGCGAAAGAGAACGTTTGGGAGTATGATACAGTCTCTTTTGTAGTAGGAGAGCGATGTTGTAAGAGGGTTGGAATGATAAAAATTTATCATGATATAGCAAAATAATATTATTAAGACGGATATAGCTGTATAAGATGTGGGGTAGGATAGGACACAGACTAAAATAATACTGTTGTAGAAACGTATCCGGAATGTAAAGCCCTTTCTATTTTGTAAAAATTATATGTAAAGATTTTTTACTGTCTGTTCTGTATAAATATTCATTCTATTGAGTTATATTTAGATTACATATATGGCTGTATTGAACTTGATAATGCTTCCTGACTCTTAACCACGAATCTGCCATCAGACCGCCATAGTCTTGTTCTCACTTAATTTATATGCAGTTCATCCGTATTCCGCACAGCTGACTCCCATTTTGCTTGCCGCCTCTTTCCGATGTAGCCCGCTACATCTTAGACAAAACCAGGAACAAATCTGTCTGAAGACAACACGTAATACGGATGAAGTCTGATGACAGGTTCCGGTTAATCATAATAGAAATATGTTCTGTTTCCTTTGATTTATTATATATCCATCACGCATATCCTCTGTTCACAATTATAAATGTTTTATACAGACTTATCAATACTAAGTTTTATAAAACAAACAGTCTGCAGACGTTTTGTAATCACATCTGCAGACCGTCGTACATTTGTTTGTATATTATGTTATGTATCTTACCAAAGATTCAAACGGTTCTCTTTTGGAATAAACATCTTATCAGTGGATTTGATGTTAAACGCATCGTACCACGCGTCAATATGTGGCAGAGCACCGTCTACGCGCCAACATCCAAGAGAATGCGGGTCACTCTTGGTACGGTTTCTGATTTCCTCCGTAGTTATATTTGCAGCCCAGACACCTGCATATGCAAGGAAGAAACGCTGTTCTGGAGTAAAACCGTCAATTGTCGGTAGTTTCTCGTTCTTTGTGGCATTCTTGAACGCATTGAATGAAACCATCAGTCCACCGTGATCGGCGAGATTCTCGCCCAATGTCAGTTTTCCGTTTGCGTTAAGATCTGGAAGTACTTTTATCGAAGAGAAAAATTTATCACACAGTTCCGCACGCTTATTGAACTTCTCGGCATCTTCTGCTGTCCACCAGTCTGTCATATTGCCGTTTTTATCATAGTTACGTCCCTGATCATCAAAACCATGTGTCATCTCGTGACCAATGACAACTCCAATAGCTCCGTAGTTGAACGCATCATCGGCATCCATATCAAAGAATGGCACCTGAAGTATTCCTGCTGGGAAACATATTTCGTTTGTTGTCGGGTTGTAGTATGCATTCACTGTCTGCGGTGTCATGAACCATTCATCTTTGTCTACAGGTTTGCCCGCACGATAGTTGATGTCCCACTTTCTCCAGAAAATCTTGCAGTTCTGTACATTCTCATAATATGACAGATTCGGATCTATGGAAAGACCGGACATGTCTTTCCACTTGTCAGGGTATCCAATCTTTACATAGAATGAATTGAGCTTGTCAAGTGCCGCCTTTTTGGTGTCCTCGCTCATCCAGTCCTGTTCTCTTATACGTTGTGCCAGAGAAATCTGTAGATTTTCAACAAGCTTCTCCATTCTTGCTTTGGCTGCTGCCGGGAAATAACGTTCCACATACATTTTGCCGAGAGCCTCACCCATCTGACTTTCAACCTGACTTGTGGCACGTTTCCAACGCGGATAGTTTTCCTTGCGTCCAGACATTGTTTTACCGAAGAAATCGAAATTGGCGGCAATGACATCATCACTTAGATAGTCCACGGCAGAAAGGATGACATCCCATTCCATATATGCCTTGAGCTCATCCGCTGTCATCGACTCTACTATTTTATTGGCTCCGCTGACAAAATCCGGCTGACCTACGACAAGTTCCTTGAAGCATGAATTGTCCACATCCAGCTTGCTCATATAGGCAGACAGCTTTATGGCAGGATAGTTGCTTTCAAAGTCTTCAATTGTCATTTTGTTATAATTGGCTGCGACATCCCTCAACTCAGCACGTGACTTTGACACTTTGGCAAGTGCTGTCTCTATTTTCATGATGTTCTCCATTTTCTTTGTGGCTGATTTTTTGTCAAAGCCGAAGAACTGGAACATGCGTATGATGTGTTTTTTGTACGCATCACGTATGCCGGCTGTCGCAGAGTCATTGTCCAGATAATATTCTTTTTGTCCAAGAAACAATCCGCCCTGGTATATGTTAAGAATATTCATCCTTGAGTTTTTCTCGTCCGCTCCAAATCCGATTCCAAGAGGAATGCCGTATCCGAATGTAGCGTATTTAAATTGTATATCACGTAATGCTGACGTATTAGAGGCTTTCTCAATCTCGTTAATCAGCGGCATTACCGGTTTTACGCCATCTTTATTGCGACGTACAGAATCCATCGCCTGTTTATAGAAATCGCTCAATTTCTGTTCTGTACTGCCCGGTGTGAATGTCTTTGACGCCAGTTCTGCAAGAATAGTGTTTATACGCTTGTTGTTGGCTTGTGCCAGTTGGTCGAAGCTTCCATATCTGGAATATGCAGCCGGTAATGGATTGTTCTTCATCCATCCACCACAGGCAAACTGATAAAAGCTCTCACCGGGATTGGCTGTTCTGTCGAGATTCTCCAAACTAATACCCGATTTAAGCTGTTCTTGAGCAAATCCGAGTAACGGAGCACTTGCTATTACCATAATCGGAATGATTTTTTTGATTTTCATTTTAATTTGTATATTATGTTTATGATATTTATACGAAATGATTAATTGACGTTTTGTATATCCGTAACATTAGTACGACAACTTGTTCTGTTCTTCCTCCAACTTTTCAGACAGACTCGTCCATGTGTTTTCTTCTTCTTCGAGCAAGCCTTTAAGAGAGGTATATTCTGCTATAAGATTCATATCTGCGGCACCTTCCGGAGTACATAATTTGTCGTTGATTGTTTTAATCTTATTTTCAAGGATTTCGATTCTTTGTTCAGACTCCTTTATTGTTTTCTCTATTCTGCGTATTTTTTTCTGTATTTCCTTGTGTTCTATATAATTGTTCTTTTTTTGTGATGATATTGTGTCTTGCAGAGATTCGCCTGCATTCTGATTCTTTTTGGGTGCTGCAAGCTCGTCAGGAGATTCAATGTCACGCTTGTATAGATAGTCATATATTCCTCCGAGATGTTCTGTAACGCTGCCATCTGCAAATTCATATACCTTAGAGACAAGTCCGTCCAGAAAATCGCGGTCATGACTTACGATAATGGCTGTTCCGTCAAACGCATTGATTGCTTCTTTCAGAACCTCCTTCGACTGCATGTCAAGGTGGTTGGTCGGCTCGTCGAGAATAAGCAGATTAACCGGCTCCAACAGCAATCTTATCATAGCCAATCTGCTGCGTTCTCCACCACTGAGCATTCTTACTTTCTTTTCAGAAGCCTCGCCGCCAAACATGAATGCTCCAAGAATGTTATTTATTTTCAGTCTTATTTCTCCCTTTGCCACATTGTCAATTGTCTCAAAAACAGACAGACTGCCGTCAAGCAGTTGTGCCTGGTTTTGCGCAAAGTATCCTATCTGCACATTGTGCCCTATCTTTAATGTTCCTGAATAGGGAATCTCTCCCATAATACATTTTATCAATGTGGATTTTCCGGAACCGTTACGTCCTACAAACGCTACTTTCTCACCGCGTTTTATAGTAAATGTAACATTTTCGAAAACGGTGTGTGTGCCGTATTGTTTGCCTACTTCATCACAGATTACTGGATAATCGCCGCTGCGAAGACAAGGCGGAAACTTCAGATGCATGGATGACCTGTCAACTTCATCTATCTCAATAGGTACGATTTTCTCAAGTTGCTTTATACGACTCTGGACCTGCACCGCTTTTGTCGCCTTGTATCGGAAGCGCTCGATGAAATCCTTTATGTCCGCAATCTCTTTTTGCTGGTTTTCGTATGCACGTATTTGCTGTTCCCGTCTTTCCGCACGCAGTTTTATGTATTCATCATATTTTACCTTGTAGTCGATAATCTTGCCGCATGATATTTCCAGAGTCCTGTTTGTCACATTATTTATGAATGCCCTGTCGTGACTTACAAGTATTACTGCTTTACTGCTTTGCTGCAAGAAACGTTCCAGCCATTGTATGCTTTCAATGTCAAGATGGTTTGTCGGCTCATCAAGAAGCAGGCAGTCAGGTCTGCTCAATAATATCTTCGCCAACTCAATGCGCATGCGCCATCCACCGCTGAATTCTGAGGTAGGGCGGTCAAAATCAGATTTATAAAAGCCAAGACCGGTAAGTATTCTTTCTATCTCAGCTTCATAGTTTTCTCCTCCCAACATGAGATATCTGTCATGTTCCTGAGTATATTTGTCGACAAGGGCAATGTATTCATCGCTATCGTAATCGGTGCGTTCCGTAAGTTCCTTGCTCATCGCATCGATTTTATCTTTCATGTTTATAATGTCGGAGAATGATTTTCTTGCCTCATCTCTCACTGTAGTGTCATCCTGCAATATCATTACCTGTGGAAGATAACCGATTCTCATGTCCGATGAAATTGATATTTTACCGTCTGTAGGCTGTTGCTGACCACAGAGTATCTTCATCAGAGTGGATTTTCCGGCTCCATTTTTTCCTACAAGCGCAACTTTGTCATTATCGTTTATTACAAATGACGCATCTTGAAAGAGAGGTTTTATTCCAAATTCTACTTTTAATTTTTCTACAGAAATCATTTTATATGATATTTAAACATGCAAAAGATAATGAAAGATGAGTGCGGCAGCAAGGAGGGAAAACTGAGTTATACCGGACTTGATACTGCCGAATCGAATCTTATCTTATGCAAAGATGATGCAAATGAGCGGAAAGCGAGCTTGCTCTTAATTTCCCGAGTGTAGCTTATCTTATACAAAGATACAAAATTTCAGATATTATATACTCAAAACATATTATATATGAGATACATGCATACTGAATATTAAAACTGTCTATAAAAACGCCTGATCTTGATATATGTGATCAGGCGATATTTATTAATAAACTATTGTTCTATTATTCGTCTCATATTAAATTCTTGTATTTTACCATCCGGACTGACTTTGGATAGGATTCTGAAATTGTGACGTTCTGTTGTTTCATCCGTATATTGAATGTCTTGAATGGCATTGAATTCTACGGTGTATTCGTATTGTTGTTCACCAATCTCCTTTTTCGATATCTTATAGTCTCCATTTGTATGCCAGTCCATGTGTGATACGTTACTCTTATAAATTTTGTTCATAAAAGAAAGTACATCCATGCGGGTCGCCCCCTGTTTACCCAAGAATGATGTCAGGACCGGATTGACGGAGTCTGACAGTGTGTTTTCATCTTTTGTGTTAAGACTTTGAAAGAAATTCCTGAAAATCATATCAATCATTATTTCTTCCTCCGGCTGCACTGTTTGAATCTTTATTTTCCTAATACAATCGGAAGCCTCATCATAATATTCGCCATTTGGCTGGTTTTGTATGTAAGTTTCGTACGATTCTATTGTATTTGATTGTTTAGCAGCAAGCCAATCGATTGAGTCGATTTTATGAACTGCTATGTTCTTATATTGAGAGTTTGGATATTCTTTAAGATATTGCTCCAAAGCACTTTTTGAATTGCTTACAATTGCATTTGTCCATGCGATGTTTGCCTCCTGCAATTCATTGAGCCGTTTTTTTATCATTAATATATGCTCTGTAGGAGCATCCGTGTCAGAATATGTCTCTATATATTTCTCTAAAACAGATATGTCACTGCTGGACAAGGCGAATTCGTACTCGCTTTTTTCCTTGTTTATATCATTTTGATTATTGTATATATATACTGCCGTAGCAGCTATCGCAATCAACAAAACAATTCCGGCAAAAACGGCAATAAGAATGTTTCTCTTATTTTTATTACCACCGGTTTCTATCTTATTTTCTATTGCAGATTTTTCTGATGTATTCGGATGATGGCACTCAGGGCAGCTCTCCTGGCTTGAAAGATATCTGCATCCGCATTGAGGACATACGGTTATGTTTCCAGATATTTCAACTCCACAAAACGGACAGCATGGTGCTTTGTCGCTTACATCATGACCGCACTCCGGACATTTTATTACTGACATCTCGTATGAATTTAATGTTTAAATCTTATTTCTCTCAAACTGTGCTTGCCCATGAACCTGCTTTTATCTACATATCCGTTTACACCGTCAATATGCCCTTTTCCGGTGTATTGCCACATGGTGTAATCACGGTCGTCTTTAAGTACCGGCTCTCTTTCTGTATATTGGGCTATCATTATTTTGTAGTCATTTATTTTCCCGGCAAGATAATTATTATAGAAATTGGTAAAAGTGTATAATAATGGTTTTTGTTTATATGCAACCTCAACCATTTCAAGGAACTTAAACAGAGAATCACAAAATTCCTTTGTAGAAAGACCGCTTTTCGTTTCAATGTCTATCATCGGTATCAAGTCCTGATCGTCGGGTCTGCATTGAGTCATGAAATTTTCCAATTGTTTTGCCAATTCTGTCTTAGGACGGAAGAAGTGATACGAGCCGACTTTTATACCGTGTTTTTTTGCAAGTTCAATGTTGTATTCATATTTTTCATCAATGTTGTCGCCTCCTTCTGTAGCTTTAAGATAGACATACGCCATTTTCTTGTTATTTCCTACAGTTTCCCAAAAGACTTCTCCCTGATAATGGCTCATATCAATGCCATGTATATGTGTGCATGTGTCTTCACATTGCACATTTTCAGTATAAAACTCCTGAGCCGATGCTGTTGTCGGCAGGACAATATATAAAAACAGAATAAAAGATAAAACAGAATATACAGTCTTCATGATTGCAAAGTTAATAAAAAGGGAATAGAGTATTGGTTTGTCAATTGTAATTTTACAAATATTAATATATCCGGATGACAGTGTCTGGTCTATTCTTCTATTTCAGATAAACTGTTTGCCATTCTGTTAATCAGATTACTAATTGTTTCAAGAGGAGCATAATTGATATATTTCATAGAATGCCATATGTTATTGCGCAACAATACAGAATTGTTATGTAGAATTCCGCTTTTGCTTTGCCGGAAGTGCCATTCCAACTCTGAATCATTCTTGATTATATTATCCAATGCCTTTAATGCTCTGTTGTATGCTATTCTGTCTATATTGTGCACAAATGGAACTTCCTGCATATCGAAGCATAGAGTCGTGATAAGAATGCTGCCTTCATACTGTGCCATTGCATGTAGTTTCAGATATTGCAACCAATGTTCCAATTTCACAAAATCCACCTTATCTCCTTTGTTTCTTAAATATTTGCCGATAAGCAGCAGGTTGTTGTATGCTATTCCGTGAGTAAGAATCTTATTTGTGTTATAGATTATAATATTTAGCAGGTCTAATGTTTCAATGGATGTGTCAATAGAATGCAATTCTTTGTGTCTTAGATTTGCCAGTCTTTTATTTAAAAACATGTTATTCAAATCAGAACGCGGAATGCAGACTTTCTCGTTTGTTGTTTCGTTAATGTCTATATTATAAGTTTTGAAAAATCCGTATACCGTTTCATAAGGAATATTTTCATAATTACAATTCTTCATTCCTTTTATGGCTACAGATATGACGTTCTGTGATATTATTATATTTAATAATTTGTTCCATTTGAATATGGACATAGCTTCAAATGGTTCTGTATCATTAAATGCCCCAGAACGTATAGCACGAAGAAAGTTTCTTTTTATGATATCCATTTTAAAACTACAGTGCGTTTATATATCCGTATACGGATGATGATTTTATAATTATATATCAGTTGCGGCAAGCATATGTATACGTATGTATTTCTTATGTTATATTATGAGCCATGGTACAAATATATTGAATAATTTCGAGCTTTCAATAACTTGTCCATTGTTTTATACATACTTTTGTATTTGAACAAAATACGGCAAACTCTTTATTTCTTATTATATGACGCAGGAAATCTGAAATATATGCATAACAGTGCAAACACCCCCAATGCGTATGGATAATATAGATAAGGCATTATGTCAATTGGATTTATCCGTGCAAGATTCGCAACTGTCAGTATTTGTGCGCCATATGGAATGATGCCTTGCATGCAGCATGAGAAAGTGTCTAGAATACTTGCTGTTTTTCTATTGTCAACGCCGTATTTCAGACTTATTTTTCTGGCTATGCCTCCCACCGTTATTATTGCAACCGTATTATTTGCCGTGCAGATATTTACGGCTGCGACCATTATTCCGATTACTAATTCAGCTCCTCGTTTGCCGTGTATGTGTGATGTGATTTTACTTATGATATATTCAACACCTCCGTTTTTATTTACGATTTCGAAAAGTCCTCCGGCAAGCATTGTTATAATAATCAGTTCGCTCATTGATTGAATCCCTGTTCCCATTGACGCGAACCAGCCGAATATGTCATACGAACCATTAATAATTCCTATTATTGCTGTCAGGATAAGTCCGACCATAAGTACTACTATCACGTTTATTCCCAGTAATGCCGTAATAAAGACAGCCATATAGGGAAGTATCTTGGAGAATTCTGTGTGAGAAACAACCGGTGGCTTGTTTATGTCAAAGCCCAGAATAATATAGACAATGAAGATTATAAGCGCGACAGGAAACACAATGTATGAGTTTGCCCGGAACTTGTCTTTCATATTACATTCTTGAGAGCTTGTTGCAGCAACGGTAGTGTCTGAAATGAAAGACAGATTGTCTCCGAAGAACGCTCCTCCAATTACAATTGCAACCATGAGATTTATATTTACTCCGGTTGTCTGTGCCAAGCCTATTGCAATCGGAGTCAGAGCAACTATTGTCCCAACACTCGTTCCTATTGACAAGCTTATAAAACAGGTTGAAATAAACAATCCGGCAAGAATCATATTGTCAGGTAATACTGACAGCATGAAATTTACAGTAGCGTCAACGCATCCTATATCTTTTGCTGTATTGGCAAATGCACCAGCCAACATGAATATCCATATCATTAACATTATATTCTCCGTGCTGGCTCCTTTGCTGAATACACGTATCCGCTCATTCAGATTCCCGCGGCGGGATGACATGATTGCGTATATTCCGGAGATGAGAAACGCAGTGCTTATTGGAACTTTATAAAAATCCTGAGCTATGATTGATGTTACCAAATAAATTAATATAAAAACAATCAATGGACTCAGGGCAATGATACCGTTTTTATTATTCATATCTACTATAATTGAGTCCTACGATAGAACTCCATGTTTTCTTTTGTAAGCAATTCTATCGGCATATAGTTCACTGGCTGTACTTTTTCTTTCAAGACTACGGCTTTAAATAATGTATCGACACAGTTGAATCCCTGCTGATACCCATGTTGTGCAATAAGAAAAGAAATGCTTCCTTCCTTAAGGCACTTAGCGTTTTTTGCCACCATGTCGTATCCCATAATCTGTACGTTGCGTATATTGTTTCGTAAAAGATATTCTCCAACGATATGAGCTTTTGAATTAAGGGTTATACAATGATGTATCTGGGGATGGGCATCAAAGAACTCCTTCAATATTATGTCATATTTTCTTTTTGTACTTTTAAATGGAATCTGTAGCTCAACTATTTCTATATTTGGATAGTGGTCCTTCATGTAATGTCTGAAGCCTACTTCTCTGTTACGCTGCTGTTTGCTTGTTACTTGTCCGTTTTTTACCTGTTTCAAAAGCATTATTTGTTTCTCTTCAGATGCAATAAGCATAAGCATTTTTGCGGCAAAATATCCGCTGCAGAAAGAGTCTTGACCCCAAAATGAAAGAGGCTTAAGGTCCGGCATGTATGAGTCTAATAATATAAATGGAATCTGTTTGTCATGAAGTGAATCAGTGAATACTTTTGTAACATCCAATTCTACGGGAACTATTATCACACCATCCGGATTCTGTTCTATACATTTTTTATATTGTTCGATGAAAGAATCGTTATTAAAACGCTCATAATACATGATTTTTACATCGATGTGAAAATCACGTCTTGTTTCTATAGCTTTCTGCGCACCTTGTTCTATCTCTTCCCAATACGCTTCTGATTCATGAATCGGCATCAGTAAATAAAATGTGTACGATTTGTTATATGCCAATGCGCTTGCATATACATTAGGATGATAATTCATGTTTTTCAGCGCCTTCTCGACTTTTTCCCTTGCGGACTGCGATACATTGGCGCGATTATGCAATACTCTGTCTACTGTTCCGACTGATACTCCCGCAATCTCAGCGATATCTTTTATCGTAATTTTTTCACTCATATAATATGACTGGAAATACACTGCAAATGTAATAATAAAAAATGAGTCATTAACATTGTGTATGTATATTTTATTCAAATATTACATATAAGCTGTCGTTTTTAGTAATTATTTTTTTTATATCGCCATATTTTGTTTACCTTTGCTTTATGACGAATTCAAACAGTAGTTTTATTCAATGTTGTTTATGAGAAAAGGAATCGGAACCTTTCTGTTGCTTTTTATAATATGTATTTTCATCTTTTTTTCATGCTCCAGACCTGAAAACCGGAACATGACAGATAAGTTGAATACAATTTCCTATGAATATCACTACCGAAATATCGATACTTCGTTAGTATATGCCCAACGTGCATACAATGCTTCCAAATCAATGGATTACAATGCGGGAGAAGCCGAGGCTCTTAACAATCTGGCTTTTGTATATATGGCAAAAATGGATTATGACAAGGCTTATGATTTACTGAACAAAGCCCAGCAGATAACTGATAATCAGATTGAATTGTTGGTCTCTGATGTACAGTTCATGAGATTATGTCAGAGACAATCTAAAAATAAGGATTTCTATTTCTATCGCGAGAGCGCTCTCTCAAGGATGAAGCGCATAGAAGAAGAGTATGCGGGCTTGAGTGAACGCGAACATCAACGTTATGTTTATGCCCAAAGCGAATATTCCATAGTATTGTCTGCTTATTTATTCTATATCGGTCTGACAGACCTGTCCGTCAGTGCTATTGAAGGTATTAATCCGAATGGTGATATCGTAGAGGACACAGCACAGTTATTGAATTATTATTATAACATCGGGTCAGGTGGTATAATAAAAAGTGATTCTGAAAAAAGTATATGTCAGGCGGAGTTCAACTATCTTATGAGGTGTTATCTTTTGTCACGACAATACAATTATCCATACTGGGAGGCAAATTCATTACAGGCGATAAGCGAGCATCTTATAAATAAGGAAAACAGAGAATTCATTATAAAAAACAATCCACAGGAAATAGATTTTATAAATGTGGATAAGATGCCGGACTCTCTTTTAGCCGGCAACATCGCAAGACGCTCATTGATTTTATTCGAGCAATATGGAGACGTGTATCAGACTGCGGGTGCCTATCGCACGCTGGGAGAATGCTATCTTTCAATAAATGATTATGGTTCGGCATTGATTTGTCTCGATAATGCTTTACATAAGAATATCGCGATAAACAAAGCTCCTGATCTTGTCGCTTCCATAAGAGAGCAGTTGTCGTTGGTTTATGCAGCGATTGGGGACAAAAACAAGAGTTTTCAAAATCGCCGTATCTATCTTGAGATGCAGGAAAAAACCAGGCAGGACAGACAGTTGGAAGCCAGGGCTGAGCAGTTAAGCAAGTCTTCGAGACAGCTTAATATCATGCTTGGTGCTGTTGTTTTGATGATAATACTTGTGATTATTCTTCTGTTTATATTCAATTATCTGCGTCGGAAAAATGAAAATAAGTATTCTGTCAGTGGTTTTCTGCGTCCTTTGGAGGAATGGAAGCATAAGAATGAATTGCAGGAAAAGGAATTCAACGAACGTTTTGAAGAATTGAATGAACAGATTGAAATTGCAAAGCAGCAGCTTCTGTCAAATAAAAAACGTAATCTTGAGCAACGTGCCAAAATATCATTGGCTAACGGAATACTGCCTCTGATAAACAGAATGGAACATGAGGTAAAGAAACTTATGGCAACGAACGAGACTGAGGCAGTAAGAAAAGAACGTTATGAATACCTTTCAGAAGTAACTGATATAATAAACGAATACAACGATGTGCTCACACGCTGGATACAAATGAACCGCGGCGAACTTAATCTTCACATCGAAAGTTTTGAACTTCAGAAAGTTTTTGACATCGTGTCAAAAAGCCGCATGGAATACAGACTGCGTGGCATAGACTTTGTCATAAAACCGACTACGTCTGTTGTCAAAGCCGACCGTGTGCTTACTCTGTTCATGATAAACACTATGGCGGAAAATGCAAGACGTTTCACTCCGCCTGGAGGACGCGTTGTTATAGACAGCCGGTCGGGTGATGATTTTGTTGAAATATCAGTCACTGATACCGGTTGCGGAATAGAACATACGAAACTGGAGCATATTTTCAGCCATAATTTATTTGAAAACAATAGGGAAGATGCTGTCAAATCCGATGCCGGAAAACGTACTCACGGATTCGGACTGATGAATTGCAAAGGAATAATAGACAAATATAAGAAAATAAGTTCTCTTTTCAGTGTTTGTACAATAGCGGCAGAGAGCGAGCCCGGCAAGGGCAGCCGTTTCTATTTCCGGCTTCCTAAGGGAATGATGCGCGTTATCATAACCATTATGATGATTTCATGTCCGGCACTGTCATTCTCAATGAGAAATGCGAATTTACGCTTGGCTTCATCATTCTCTGACAGTGCTCATGTTGCAAATCTGAATGAAGATTACCATAAAACACTTGTTTATGCAGACAGCTGCATCAAACATCTGAACAAGTATTATTTAAGTCAAAAAAGCGGAGGACGTGACACTATGAAAGTATATTCTGACACAATGTATCCTCCTGCAGAACTGGTATGGTTCTATGACAGCCTGCATACAGATTATAATGTCATACTGAATGTCAGGAATGAATGCGCCATTGCAGCTATGGGATTGTATGAATGGGACCTTTACGAATACAACAACAACGCATATACAAAACTTTTCAGAGAGAGAAGCGCGGACAGCACTCTATCTGACTATGTACATGTCATGCAGGAATCAAGAAACAATAAGAACGTGGCGATTATCATGTTGTCATTTTTATTCATCATGATATTCCCGGCATACTATTTCTTATACTATCGTCACAGGATATATTACAATCTTTATGTAGAAAGCATTGTGTCTATAAATAAAGTTCTATTATCGGATGTTACACCGGAGTCGAAGTTGGAACAAATAAATGACATCTGGAGTAAGTGTAATAAATTTTCTGTCATGAACACGCGTCTGCAGATGCTTGACGGTGTCGTGAACCAGATAAAACATGCCTTACGTCAGAAAATAAACCTTATTTCAGAGAAACAGACCGACCTCGAGTATGCCAAAGACGAGCTTCAGAAAAACGAACTCGAGAATTATAAGATGCATATAAGTAATAGTGTTCTCGACAATTGTCTCTCTACTCTGAAACACGAGACAATGTATTATCCATCAAGAATAAAACAGCTTTTAGAGGGCAGAGACGGCAATCTGCTTGCAATTAACGAGACCTTGTCTTATTATAAAGAACTGTATACCATTCTCAGCACACAGACATTGCGTCAGATATATGTCAGCAATGCGGTTGACTATCAGATAGTAGGTTACATGTTCGACATTCTGAAAAAACTGAATGGGGGCGTCAGACCGGATATAACCTTTGATGATTATAATGTGAGATATGTTCTTGTAAAGGTCTTTATGACATCAATGAGACTCTCTGAAAAACAACTCGCCGACTTGTTTTCTCCTCTTACGTGCGACATTCGTTTCTTGCTGTGTAAGCAGATAATACGTGAGGTAGGGGAGATTACCAACGCACGTGCATGTGGAATTCAGGCTGTCGGAGGAGACAACGGAAGTACAATTATAGAAATAATACTTACAAAATCGATATGGACAAATTTAAAGTTATAATAGTAGAAGATGTGCCTTTGGAACTAAAAGGTACGGAAGGTATATTACGTAATGAGATTCCTGAGGCGGAAATAATCGGAACGGCAGATAACGAGCAACATTTCTGGCAGCTTATAAAAAAACAATTGCCCGATCTTGTACTGCTCGATTTGGGACTTGGCGGTTCCACCACCGTCGGTGTAGAGATTTGCCGTCAGGTTAAGGAGCGGCATCCTGGCGTGAAAGTGCTTATCTTCACGGGTGAGATACTGAATGAGCGTTTATGGGTAGACGCGCTTGATGCAGGATGCGACGGTATTATACTGAAGAGTGGGGAATTGCTTACACGCAGTGATGTCGCAAGCGTTATGGATGGCAAGAGAATGGTGTTCAACCAGCCTATTCTCAATAAGATTGTAGAACGGTTCAAGACCACTATAAACAATCAGATATTCAGGCAGGAAGCACTTATACAATATGAGATAGACGAATATGACGAACGCTTCCTCCGTCATCTTGCTCTTGGTTACACAAAGGAGCAGATTGCTTCCCTGAAAAACATGCCTTTCGGCGTGAAAAGTCTGGAAAAACGTCAGAACGAGCTGATACAGAAATTATTTCATAACGGAAACGGAGGTATCGCCGTCAATGCCACACGTCTCGTCGTGAAGGCTCTGCAATTGAGAATCATAGATCTTGACAATCTCATGCCTGATGATGATTGACACGACAAATATAAAATAAAGCGGATGAGAGACAAGACTGACAAGATAATATCGTGGATGGCATTGTCTGTGCTGATATTGCAGATTATGCTTTTTATTCTGTCGTGGATAGTTACGGCAACCAATCCGGATCTTAAAGTGCGTTCTTTGCTTAGCGGGGAAGGCGTGAGGTGGTTTATCGGTGCTTATGTAGACAACCAGAGTAATTTCGTACTTGTATGGTTATTGTTGCTGTCAATATCGTTTGGGGCAGTCAGGCAAAGTGGTTTGCTCTCTGCTGTCAGGAATATCCGACGGCTCGGATTCCGTGAGCGACTTGCCATCCGGTTTGTGTCCATAGAGTTGGTATTGTTCATTATAGTGCTGTTCCTGCTTACATGCGTTCCTCATGCGGTCTTGCTGAATGTGGCGGGAAATATCTATCCGGGCAGTCTTTCTATGGGATTTGTGGCATTGCTTTCATTCGTTTTGTGTACGTTTGCCATAACATATTATAATGTAGTGGCAAACAGAATCTCTCTTAGCGGTATATTCGGGTTGCTCACTGCCGGTGTGTCTTCCGCGTCTCCGTTTTTTGTGCTGTTTCTCCTTGTCTCGTGTCTTTATCACTCCATTTGTTTTGTGTTCTTTCTATGACGGTTTGCAAAGATTCATATTATCATAATTCTAATTTGGCTGATTCCGCATCCGGCATGCTTTCGGTCATCTTTTTTGTTTTATTATGTTCTGTATGGATATAGATGGAGCACATGCAAATATCCGAAAATATATATAGGAAAAGTTTAAGTATTAATCGTGGCAACTTGTAAGACAAAATGTCTGCAAATATATATGGGTTGCCCATATATATTTACAGACATTATAAGAATACTCCGAATGCAATTCAGATATTAGTGAGGAGTGTTGAAATAATTCTCAATGAACTTCTCCAACTTTTCTCCACGCAGTCCGGTAGCTATGATTTTGGCATTCCGGTCCACTACGATTGTGTATGGGATGGCTGTCACGTTATATTCCTTGGCAGCATAGCTTTCCCATCCTCTGAGGTCAGAGAGATGAGTCCACGACAGGTTGTTGTCTGTGATGGCTTTTTCCCATGCGTTGTAGTCTGAATCAAGCGATATGCCGATGATTCCCAGACCATGGTCTTTATATTTGTTATAGATGTCCACCATTAAAGGCATCTCAGCCCGACATGGTCCGCACCAGCTTGCCCAGAAATCGATTATGTTTATCTGATTTTTGCTTATCTCGCTTTTCAAGGATACACTGTTTCGTTGCAGGTCACCAAGTTCTATGTCTGCAAGTGTCGGAGCCGATACTTCTTTCTGCTCCTTCTCAGCATTCTCCGGTTTCCCACCATGCTTTATCTGACATGAGAGCAACAGGCACATTGCCGTCGTTGCCACACATAAATTACGGAATATTCTCATATGATTATTTTATTTTCAGTTTATACCAGATACTGTGAACTTATGCTTTCGTTGTTTATGACACGTCTTATTGTCTCTGCAATCATGTCGGCTACAGAAAGCTGTTTCACCTTCGCACAACGGTTTGAGTAAGGGATGGAGTCTGTGAATACAATCTCCTCGAGTGCCGAATCCTGCACACGCTCAGAAGCGGGACCGCTCATGACGCAGTGTGACGCACACGCTCTTACGCTCTTGGCTCCAGCCTCTTTCATGATGTCAGCAGCCTTTGTTATTGTACCGGCGGTGTCAACCATATCGTCCACTATTATAACATTCTTGTCTTTTACATCACCGATAATCTGCATGCTTTCCACCACATTGGCGCGTGCGCGTGTCTTGTTGCACAGAACGAGCGGGCAACCGAGATACTTGGCAAATGTGTTCGCACGTTTTGAACCGCCTACGTCTGGAGACGCTATAACGAGATCCTTCAGATGCAGACTCTGAAGATACGGCAACAGTACGCCTGAAGCATAAAGATGGTCGACCGGTACATCAAAGAAACCCTGAATCTGGTCAGCATGGAGGTCCATTGTTATAAGCCGGTCAATACCTGCCGCACTCAAGAGATTAGCTACAAGTTTTGCACCGATGCTTACTCTTGGTTTGTCCTTGCGGTCCTGTCTTGCCCAGCCGAAATATGGTATTACTGCGATAATCTGTCGGGCAGACGCTCTTTTTGCTGCATCAATCATCAATAGCAGTTCCATCAGATTGTCTGAATTCGGAAATGTGCTTTGTACAAGAAAGACATCGCGTCCGCGAATGGATTCCTCATAGGAAACAGCGAACTCTCCATCAGAGAATCGTGTTACCAACAGATTGCCTAACGGGCAACCTAAGCTTGAGCAGATTTTTTCTGCAAGGTATCTCGTGCTTGTGCCGGAGAAAACCAAAAAAGAGTTTTTTGCACTCATTTCTTTTTTATTAATGATGTATATAAATTAACTGATTATTTTCCTTAGACGTTCAAAGTGGTTTATCAACTCTTTATAGTCATTCTGGTTGTGTATGTCGAATCTGTTCCACAAGTCACCGCATATGACAACGCCTCCGAATCCCAAATCTCTGGCAATCTGCAGATTGTCCGTGTTCATTCCGCCGAGTGCATAGACTTTCTTGTCTATCAGTCCGTTGTCTGCGGCTTTCTCCAGATCGTTCATTGTGAAATATGATTTCTGCTCCGGCTCTGACTGGCTGTCAAAGATGTTTCTCAGAAAAACATAGTTTGACTGTTTCTTCATTTCCTTCAGCAGTTCGAGTTTCGTACATGTACGGCTGATATGTCCTTTGTAGTTGAGAGGCGGTGTGAGGGTAGGTGTGTCTATATGAATACCGTTAAGCCTGTATTCTTCTTTCAGATAGAAGTGGTCGTGAACAGTTATCTTGTTATAGAAGTCCTCCGGTATGAGTGAGAGCAGACGTTCTGAGTAAACAGGTGAGGTTAGTGGTTTGTAAAGATGCAGATTGTCCATCCCTTCTTCAAAAAGAGTAACAAGAATTTTATCTTCTTCTACGAAGAATGTGGATTTTGTCATGATAATTAACTTCATTGCCTGTTTCTTTTGTGTTGCAAAATTATTAATTTTCTGCCAAACTTACAATCATATTATATGATAAAATCCAAACGGCTCTATATTTTTGTATTGATTGACCGGTATCTGCCGTCAGTCATCATCAGTGTTCCGTGCTGATGTTATGTATATTTGTTCACTTTTTCATCGGATGTGCGGCGGACCGCATTGAGAAATAGTGTAAGACAGTTGCCTCTCGGCTCATTTCTTTTTATGAGTGTCCTGCCGCTCAAATCTTATTTTTATGTGGTTGAAACCCATTGACTGCATGATGTTGTGGAATTGCGTAACCGCATTCTGTTCGGCGCTTCTAATGTTCGACTCTGTGAGGCAGCGTCTCATCATGATGTCTTTCGCCTTTTGATAAAGTGCAGCCCGTGCCTGATGGCTCCATTTCCCGCTTTCAAGAAACGCTCTGGTACGTGTCTCGTCAATGAAATCATCGTCAAGCAGTCTTATTGGCGGAAGTGTCACAACGACCGAGTCGCCTGATGTCCTTATCCAGTTTTTTCCGGTTTTATGCAAATCAATCCCCAGACGAAGTGTCCCATAATAGATTCTTACCAGTTGGTCGTCCCCGAACAGACCATGCCTTACGGTGTCAACTATCTCCTCATCGCTGACTGACAGAAACTCCCACTCGCCAATATCTTTTATCGATTCTATCAGATTTGGTGTTATGTCTATTTTGTTGTTTGTGTATATATCCGCACTGTTGTCTTTTCCGCAATGAATTATCGCGGTTATAATTATCAGCAAAATTACCACACCTCCTGCTGCAAGCAGCCATGGAGCCATTGTCGTACTGATGATGTGATTTATGAATTGTCTTATGCTGTTATTCTTATTTTTCATTGTGTCACATTCTTGTTTTCAATTAACGAACTGATGTCTTCCCGGGTGAAATTCTTTCTGAATGTTATCGTAATGTCGCTTTCTTTATATCCCATTTGCTTTATCAGTGGAATCAATGTGCGTGCCGCACTTTCTCTTGCCATGTCTGTAAGTCCCATGTTCGGTATATCCGCCACTATAGCCTGCCGTCCCTGCCTTTCATAGTCAGACAGTTCCTCGTCACTGAAACGCCGCCGTGTAAAAGCCACATATTCTTTGATTTCGTCGTGGTTGACTGTTGTGCCGGTTATGGTTATTTTAGGATCAGGCAGAATAATATTTATTTTGCCGTTCGATTTTTCCACATTCGCATCCGAAAATCCTTCAAAGTCTATGTACGCTTTCACTGTGGCGTCGATAGGTATTGCTATCTTTCTTTTGCCGAGAGGAAGGTCTATGTCATATTCTTTCTTTAAGAACTTACCTTTAAGGCTTATTTTGTCGTCGTGCGTTATAATCTTATGTATATGATATTCTGTAGTGTAAAGACGCGAACATTTCTTTATCTGCATAATAAGCATCGGGATTGTATCAACAGTCCCGGTTGATGCCGCCGTCTTTTCTTTCCTGCATGAAGAAAAAAATGCAGCCGTAAATAGCATCAGAATAATTAATGTCTTTCTCATTCGGGTATATATTTTTTGTATGGCAAAGATAATGCAAGGCGAGTGCAACGGCAAGATGTGGAAACGAAGTTTTACCAAACTTGACACTGCCGAGCCGCCGCTTGTCTTATGCAAAGACAATGCAAATGAGCGGAAAGAGAGCTTGCTCTTGATTTCCAGAGTGCAGCTTGTCTTATGCAAAGACAATGCAAACGAGCGGAAAGAGAGCTTGCTCTTTATTTCCCGAGTGCCGCTTGTCTTATGCAAAGACAATGCAAACGAGTGGAAAGAGAGCTTGCTCTTGATTTCCCGAGTGCAGCTTGTCTTATGCAAAGATATAAAAAAAACGTCAAATTGGTTTGTTATATCAATTATTTTGACCGACTTGTTAAACCATTGGTGATTTGCGACGTCATATTATCAAAATCGTACGATTATGACAGGAATAAGAACTTATAAAATTTTAATTGATATGAGAAAATATGTAATGGCTTTAGCGTTGTTTCTTTGCATTGGAAACACATGCTTGATGGCACAGACAAAACAGGACAGCAAGATGCCCGACAAGTCGGAAATCATACAGAAACGTACTGACCGCATGGCAGAGCGTTATGGACTGGATGAGAATCAGAAAAAGGAGTTGCTTGAGTTGAATAAGCAATATGCGGACAAGATGTTCATGGGCGGACGTCGCGGACGTGGAAACAGACCGCACCGTGCCATTGGCGGAGACTCACTGAGTATGAGGAAACGCCCGGATAAGGCTCAGATTGAGGAGATGATGAAAAAGATGAAGGCTACGCGTGAGGCTTATAATAATGGTCTGAAGAAAATCATGAATGACAGCCAGTTCTCTAAATACGAGGAGGAGCAGAAGAAAATGATGCAACGCCGTCCGCGCAACAACAATCGTGGAAACCGTTAAAAATGCATTAAGAATATTTTATTTCAACATTTGTTCATAATTAATTAGTTAGGTTAGATTTTGCCATTTGCCTGTTTCCCTCTTAAAGGTAATGGCGGTGACGTTGTCCTTAAACTTATCGGGCAACGTCACTTTTTATTATATGTCCTGAATTTATTATCATCGAATTCTATCGTATCGGTCAATTTAGAATCGCTGACTGTAATGTCGGCTTATTATGAACATCTGCTTGAATGTTTTACCCTTACGCTTCTATTCCGGTTAACCTTATATTGCATGTTTATGTAACAATATGCTCACAATATGAATATTTATACAATGACAACTCGCTGAGAATCGCGTAGAATCAAAAATAATTTTTTCGTTACCGTATACGCCTGCTATTCGTATGTTTGTATAATGTGTTGTATGTCAGTATGTTGGACGAAACTCGTTTCGCGCGGCTACGTTCCGTCATGCGAAAAAGGCTTTTCGGGCACACGGGAGAGGCTGTTCCGGCAATCGGAAAAGCCCGTTCGGGAACATGAAACATGCTTTTCCGGAAAACAATATGCCTTACATAAGAGGAGTAAGCGTATGTGGAGGAGACGGAAAAGAGCCGGAATGGCGTATGGAGTATGTCTGTTGCAGACTAAGAGTAGGGGTAGGGTGTGGGCTGTAGGATATGACTCTCGTTAAATATACGTCCTTCAGGCTTGCCGCGTTTCTGTTTTTTTGAAAAAGAATGACTAAAAAAGCAAAAAATAGCAGATTTGAGCTTTTGTTTTGAGTTTCAAGTGGTTGTGGCAGTCGTTGGCTTTTTGTGGCATTCGTGAGGAAATGCGAAAATGGCGGATTTGAGAAGTAGAAACGCTTTCAAGTCATTACCTCAAAGAAACGCTCTAATAAGCATTTTTAACGGCTTCGGTTTTTACTTCTCAATTCTGCACAGGTTGTGAATTTGCCATGCAACTCTCATGATTTAATTTTGCACAGAACAAAAAGCAAGGAATTATGAGAAGTACATTCAAGACAGTCTTCTATGTAAACGGAAGCAAGGAGAGAAACGGAATTGTCCCTATCATGGGACGTGTGACAATCAACGGAACTATCGCACAGTTCAGTTGCAAGCTGAGCGTGACCAAGGCGATATGGGATGCCAAGGGCAACAGAGCCAAAGGCAGAAGCAAGGAAGCCAATGAGGTGAACTTTGCGCTTGATAACATCAAGGCTCAAATCGCTAAGCATTACCAACGGCTTTCCGACCGTGAGGCGTTCGTTACCGCTGAAATGGTGAGAAACGCATATCAAGGCATAGGTACGGAGTATGAGACATTACTCAGAGCTTTTGACAAGGAGAACGCAGCCTTTGCCCAACGCGTGGGAAAAGACCGAGCTGTCCGAACCTACCGCAAGTATCTGACGGTAAGAAAGTACGTTGCCGAGTTCATCAAATTTCAGTACAAGCGCAGCGATATGTCCATGAATGAGCTTACCGAGGAGTTCATCCGTGATTTTTGTCTGTATTTGAAGAATGTCATTGGACTCACGCAATCTACCATTTGGATATACTCCATACCATTGAAGCATATCGTCACGGCAGCACACTACAACGGCAAGATACAGAGAAATCCGTTTGCCATGTACCACGTTGACCCAGACCACAAGGAGCGTGAGTTCTTGACAGAGGAAGAATTGGACATATTTGCAGGAATAGAGTTGGAAAATCCCAACTTTGCTTTTGCGAGAGACTTGTTTATGTTTGGTTGTTGGACAGGTATCTCTTTCGTTGACATCAAGAATCTAACAGAGGACAATGTTGCCATTATAAGTGGGTCTCCATGGATAGTTTCTCAGCGTCAAAAGACAGGCGTACCATTCAAAATTAAACTGATAGATGCAGCCATACAGATAATTGAACGTTACAAGCCATTGAGAAAAGATATGCACTTGTTTAATATTGGCTCACTTGACATGGTAAACAAGCGTATAAAGAAAGTGGCAAAAATGTGTGGCATCAAGAAGCGAATTTCATTTCATGTAAGCCGGCATTCGTTCGCAGTTTTGGCTTTAAACTACGGTATGCCGATAGAGAGTGTAAGCAAGATACTGGGACATACGGACATCGCCACAACACAAATTTACGCAAAGGTGACAAGTACTAAATTGGAGCATGACATATCAGCTTTTGAAAGTCGAATCAAGGGGCATATGCCGACAATGGGGGGAATGGCATGAAAAGGACTGTAATCACCGTGGACGGAAATGGAATGTTATCCATTCCGTCCAACTTGCAAGACTTGTGGATGAGTGAGGGTGAATTGGTTGATATGCTTCATGTCACCGCCATGAAACTCCATGCTGTGATAAGGTCAATATACAAGGATGGTTTATTGACGGTGTCGGAAGTCCAACAGAAACAGGAAACTTCCAATGGCATTTGGCAAACGTTGTAT